>JGI26470J50227_1000288_pt1 | contig 22107 bp, 32 predicted proteins | sample FreactTroBogLake_FD_50227 | JGI IMG/M metagenome (IMG submission 50227) | reverse complement strand
CGCATCCGTTGAGTTTGGCAAGTTTTTGGGCCGGGGGTTGAACGGTAATTATGGGATCACGCGGGCCAGCTAAAAAGCCAGCACAATCGCACAAGAAAAATGGAACATACCGTGCGGATCGGCATGGTGGTGTCGGTCTGCGTGCCGAATTGCCAATGGCCCCTGCTGATATGTCTCCGCAAGCATCTGCATATTGGGCTGTAATTGGCCGCGAGCTGTCCGATGCAGGACTCATCTCCGGGATTGATCGAACGGCGTTTCGAATGTTGTGCGAATCAATGGTGATTTATTTGGAGGCGATGGACGAAATCAGAGAGAAGGGAATGATCGCATATACGGACAAGGGTTTTCCGATTCAGCATCCAGCGATCGGGATTCGCAATACGGCATGGACACAGATCGTATCGGCGTGCAAACAATTCGGAATGACGCCAAGCAGCAGAACCGGACTGCATTTGGAAACAAAGCAAGAAGATGATGACATTAATGGGATTCTCGGTCTAGGGGTTGTAAATTGAAACGAGCTAAAGGAATTTCCGCGAGACTCAAGTCGCTGGAGAAACTTCTCCGCGATAAGCGTCCACGGTCCGCGCTCGAATTGGCTTGCATAAACCGTCAGAAGAACGATCTCGACGAAGGGCATAAACGCGGCCTGCAATGGGATGAGGATGCGGCACAAAGGGCCGTGAATTTCTTTCCGTTGCTGCGGCATTGGAAGGGGAAATGGGCTGGAACTCCGATGACTCTGGAGTCGTATCAAGAGCATTTGATTATTGCACCATTGTTTGGCTGGAAGCAGGAGGCTACGAATCTTCGTCGTTTTAGGACAGGGTACGTTGAGCAGCCGAGAAAACAGGGAAAGACAACGATCGGTGCCGGAATTGCGTTGCAGGGATTGGTTGCGGATCAAGAGCCTGGAGCCGAAGTGTACGCGGCGGCCACTAAGCGTGATCAGGCTTGCATTTTGTTTAATGATTCCAAACGGTGTCTCGGTCCGCAACTGAAACAAAAAATCAAGCAATATCAATTCTCTTTGACGTTCGATCAATTGAATGGCAGCTTTCAGCCGCTTTCCGCCGATCACGATAGTTTGGACGGTCTCAATATTCATCGGGCCGTTATCGATGAGCTTCATGCGCACAAGGAACGCGGACTGTGGGACGTATTGCTAGGTTCCGTCGGTGCAAGATCTCAGCCTCTCGTTATTGCAATCACGACGGCTGGTGATGACGACAAGAGCATTTGCGGCGAGGTCCGAAATCAATTGGCTATTCCGGCGATCAGCGGCGAGCCTGGTTGCGACGATGCGTTTTTCACATTCATTTCTTGTGCCGATATCGAAGATGATTGGCAAGACCCTCAAACATGGCTGAAAGCAAATCCTAATCTGGGCGTTAGCCTGAATATAGAATTCCTTGAAAATCTGTGTCGGCAGGCTCGGGCGTCTAAGGCGTCAGAAAATAATTTTCGCAGAAAGCATTTGAATCAATGGATTACAGGTGCGTCGGAATGGCTGGCTCCTGCCGTTTGGGCATCATGCAAGTCCGATGAAGAACCAAATCTTGACGGTAAAGAATGCTTCATTGGTGTTGACATCGGAACACGTGACGACTTCGCTGCGGTCGGAAGGCTTTTCCCGGAACGTATTGTGATTCCCTCGCGAACGGAACAGCAAAACGATGAAGAACGAAAATTGATGGACGATGGATCGTTGCCGGAAGAACAGCAGAAACGAGCAAGATTCAAGATCCGCAGCGCTTATTGCGACGTCACACTATGGGTTCCCGAAAATGGACGAAGGGATATTCGCGAGGCTCCATTGGTTAACTGGATTGATAGGGGTCTTGTTAATGTCGCTGGTGGCAGTAGCACTGATTTTGACGCAATGTTGGACCAGATCGTCAAGGATTCCGAATTATATGACGTCCGACAGATCGCAATTGACCCCAACAATGCGAGGCAGTTTGGATCGGACTTGGTGGAACTTGGGTTCGAGGTGTTCAATTTCACACAGAATACTCGCAACTATCATGAGCCAATGGAAGAGTTCGCGTCGTTGGTTAAGTCGGGGAATTTCAAGCATCCTGGGCATGACGTGTTGTCTTGGATGATTGGAAATGTTCGCATTAGGTCACGTAACGGATACATGATGCCGTGGAAGGAAAAGTGCCCCGACAAGATTGACGGTGCTGTTTCCCTTCTCATGGCGACGGGAGTTGCAATGTTTTGCGACAAGCCGGTCAATAGCGGCAAGTTCTACGAAACACACGAACTGGAATTTATTTGATGAAGCTGAAGCTGCGAAACGCTCTCGGATATGTCGGTTGCACGCTAATTTGCGGCTCGCTATGGGTATTGCATCCTGCGTTTGCAGTCGGGTTTATTGGGGTTGCGGTCCTGGCGTGCGGCGTTTGGCTGGCGAAGATCGGCAGCGAGTTGACCGTCGAACTGAAATTGACTCCAGAGATTTCCACCGATAAGGATCAAACATGATTGCTGACGTAATTTCGTCGATGCTTTGGTCTAAGTCGCAACCAAAAAACGCGACAATTGAGAATCCGGCATTGTCGCTGCAAGATCCCCGTACATGGGATGAACTGCTTGCGGGGACGGAATCGGACGCTGGCGTTCGCGTTACGCATGCGACGGCGTTGAGTATTGGTGCGGTGTGGCAATCCGTATCGACGATCTCCGGCGACGTGGCAACGGCTACGCTGAACATCTATCGGACCGAAGACGACGGCGATATGAACGTCGACCTAGACCATGACGCTCAGTATTTGATTTCCGTTCAGCCTAATGATGAAATGTCGGCGTTCGAGTTCTGGCGTCGATACATGGTGCATGCGCTGCTATGGCAGGACGCTTACGCATTCGTCCTGCGCGAGGGTCGATCGTCTAAGGGCCGCGTTACTGACATTCTGAACCTGTTGCCGGACCGCACGAAGCCAGTTCGGTACGACGACGGGACGCTTTACTATGTCTCTGAGATCGACGGCGAACTCGAACCGTTTCGAGCGGACGAGATCATTCACACGAAGGGGTTGTCGGTCGATCCGTCGAAGGGCATGGACTTGGTCGAGAAGGCCAAGAACAGTTTCGGCCTTTCGCTCGCTGCGGAAGGGTTCGGTTCTCGGTTCTTCAAGAACGGAACTCAGTCAGGCGGTATTCTTGAAATCCCGGCATCGATGACCGAGAAAGCCAAGCAGGTTCTCGAAGAGGGATTCAGTCGCAAATATGCTGGTAAGGACAACTGGTTTAAGACCGTCATCCTGCGAGACGGGGCGAAGTTCAACGCGACAACTATCGACGCTCAAAAATCGCAGATGCACGAACTGCGAGAGGATCAGGTTCGCGAGACGGCTCGATTCTTTAACCTCCCGCCATTCAAACTCGGTCTGTCCGACTCGGTGTCTTACAACTCGCAGGAGCAAGCTCAAATCGTGTACCTCACGGGATGCCTGAATCATTGGTTCTCGGCGATTCGTGGAGAGTGCAATATCAAATTACTCAGTCTGAACGAGCGAAAAAGCGGAAAGTGGAAATGTCGTCACGATGTTTCCGAACTGCTCAAAACCGACCAGAAGACTCATACGGATGTTGTGGTCGCTCAACTGACGGCAACGATCATCAATCCAGACGAAGCTCGTCAGCAGCTTGGATACAATAAGCGTGCTGACGGACAAGGACACATCTACGGAAACCCAAATACGACTCCCGGACCGGCGGCAACTCCCGAAAGCGACGATGAGACGCCAGCCAATGAACCTGGAGGCGGACAGGGTGACGATCCTGGAAACGATCCCGATGAGGGATCGCAAGCACTTAAAGAACTGTTCCAAAAGACAGTTGACCGTGTCGCACGTCGGGTGTGCTTCGATGCACGGAACGCGGCGAAGAAACCGGCAACGTTCGCCAAATGGATCGACGGTAAGGCATTCGAACATCGAGACATATTCGCCGAGCAAGTCAAGCTCGTTGTGAGAGTGATCGACATGAAGAACGCGGACTCGCTAACAGTCGCATTGGACGGGAAGTTCTTCTCGTTGCTGATCGACGACCTTTCTCCGTTGCTGAATCCTCCTTATTCCGCGAACGATCTGTCTATCAATGTCGATGGCCATTGTTCTGACTTCGAAGAGACGATCGCGAAACAATTAACTGAACTCGTTTTTGCAAAGGATACCAAATGCGTACAGGCTGCCTGAACCGAACTCCGTTCGATTTGTCCAACGTCGATAAGTTTCTGAACTCGATCAAGTCAGAATCGTTCATCGTTTATACCCGGAACGCCAAGGGCGATGAACCAGCGGAACTGTGCATCTATGACGTTGTTGGCAAGGACTGGGACGGAACAGGAATCGACGCGAAGGACGTATCGGCGTTCCTTGCGGAGAATCGCGGGAAAGCGGTCAACGTCAAGATCAACAGTCCGGGCGGATTGGTTTACGACGGTCTCACGATTTACAACTCGTTGATTGCCCATGACGGGCCGGTAACTGCGACGATCGAAGGTATCGCGGCGTCTATCGCTTCAATCATTGCAATGGCAGCGGATAAAGTCCGCATGTCTGCCGTGGCCTCGATGATGGTTCACCGTGCGATCGGCGTTTGCATCGGCAACGAAGGCGATATGGAAGATTGCCGGGCATGGCTTGCGACGATCGATAAGCAACTGTCAAACGTATATGCGGGCAAAACAGGCCGCAAGGCATCAACGATGCTGGATTATATGAAGGGCAACGTTGACGGTACGTTGTTCGACGCTCAGGCGGCACTCGATGCGAAGTTGATTGATGAGATCATTCCGGTTCGCGGCGACAAGAAAAAGAACGCGAAGAATGAAACTGAGAATCCACTTGAAGATGATTCTGTCGAAGTTGGAATTCGAAACGAAATCACTAAAGCACTTGCTGCGGAAACGCATCGCAAAATGATGAAACAAAAAGCATCGGCGCGGTTGCGAGTATTGGAGGTCAGCGGGGAATGAGCGAATCGACAATCGAATTTAAACGACGAGACGGCAAACCATTAGGAACTCCGGTCGATCCAACGTTAATAGAAGCTGCTATGAAAAAAGCAGTTTCTGAAAACGACGAGCGACGCAAGGCGGCAAATGGACGTTGCAGGCTCAATAATGATCTCTGCGACGGAGAAAGCGGATCGTGCCGTGCTGAAGTTGTTTGGGACGCGGAAGGCGATTTGATCGACTTCAATCCTAATGCAATACAGATCGACGAAATCGCACTTGAGCGAGTCGGACAAGGTTTCACGCAGATGTGTATCGCGGTCAATGTGAGGATCGGCGATAGGTGGTACGAGTTGATCAGGGACCGAGAAACGTCGTCTAACAGTCATCGTCTGACGGCGAAGCAGATTCGCGATATCGTGGAGGCGAAATGAAAGAGCCAGAACAAAAAACGCCGGGCGGTTTCTTTAATGAAAACGGCAAGTATGAACAGTTCGAGACGACGACGTTAACGGCCAGCGAATCAATCGGCATCCAGGTCGAACCGGACGTCCACAAATATTGGCCGGAATCAATCAAGGCTACCGTCGGTTCGTTCGAAGTCTTTTGCGATCCGCTGGACCGGTCGAAATTCGCTTGCACGATCGACGGTATCGACGTCAGGCAGGCTAGGCGAATCGAGATCGTGATTGCTGCCGGGGAACGACCGAGCGTTAAGATTGAATTTGTGCCGAAGTCGCGTCGACAAGATATGGATTCCGGTGCGTCTTCGGTTTGAAGAAATAGTCTCTATCATTGGTGGCGTGCATCAAGTCGTATCCGTCCGACCACCATTCCTGATGATCGGCTGGTTTTAATCCGTATGTCGTGATTACCCATCGCTGAAATAATGTCGTATTCGTGCAATCGGGCATCGAATCGTTCCATTCTGGGTGTTGTTTGTATTCCTCCCGGAACCTCAAAACGGCCGCACGCATATCAATTCCCGGCGGTCCTTCGAAAACTCCGTCGATCGTGAAATCGCTGTATTCTCCGCGTGTCAGTAAGTAAATCATGATTCCTGAAAAGACCTTTCCTCGATGATGTCCGCTACGAGTTCAGCGAATGAATCGATGATTTTCACTTTTGCATTAAGTTCATCGAGTTTACGCATCCTGAATTCCAGAGCCTCTTCAAACTTCTTAATGGACTCGTCTTTCATCTTGAACTGCTCGGCGAATGCGTGATTGTCGCGGCGAAGCTGGGCGATGGTTTGCTGAAGTTCGTCTGTGGTGAGCTCAACTTTGTATTCGACGTTCGTTGGCGCGGGTGATTGATTCGCCTCTACCTTAGCAATCCGATCCGAAATCGTTTGCAGCAGAAAAAGAACTTCGTTCGCTGGCTTTTCGACAACCGGCTCAGATGCGTTCGGGACCGCTTCCGGTTTTGCTTCTGGCTGTTGCTTCCACGATGCTGGCGGTTCGACTTTCAATTCAATCTCCTCAAAAACTCTTCGACGTCTTCGTTCTCAATCTCGTAGCGACCACCGTTGAAGCGTCCAGTCAGTTTTACAACCTCACCAGTCTTTCGATTCCGAAGACCTTTTCGTATCCACTCACAAATCGTTTTCGGCGTCTTGCCGGTTTTAATCGCAACCTGTTTTGCTTCCATTCGACGTCCTTGAATCGGAAATAACATATCGAACAATTCATACAATTATAACAAATCGAACGCGAAGGCATCAATCTCTATTGTGGTATCATCATGATAGGTTAGTGTTAATTCACAATTCATAGCCGAACCGCGTCTACACGCCGTTTGGCAGCAGGTCGAGTAGTTTCGGTCTAAACCGAAATCGCTCACTGATGACAGGAAACAACCCTGTCGCCGGTGTGCGGCTCGATCCATTTTCGCATACGTCCCGGCGACTCAGCTAGGACGTGAGAAAAATGGCAAACCTGAAAGACCTGCAAGACAAGCGGCTCGATCTCGCAAACAAGATCAAGGAATTCGCAACCGCCGAAGACGCCAAGGGCGATACCGGTTGGTCCGCAGAAACGACTGCCGCGTGGGACGCGCTCAATGCGGACTACGATTCGACCAAGACAGAACTCGACTCGGAATCTGAACGAGCATCGAAAGCGGAAGCCGACAAGATCGCCCGCGAAAACCGTTTGCAAGACATCCTGAACTACAAGCCGTCGATCATCAATCGCATCGGTCGCGACGGTGCCGGATTCGAAACAGGCCCACGCAATCAAAGTTCGTTCAACGGCGGTCAAAACGAACATGAAACGATGGCAATGGCCATGCAAGGATGGATGCTGAATCAGGTGGCTCCATCGAAGATCACCGACAAGCATCACAAGGCCGCTGCTCAATATGGCATTGGCATCTCCGATCGCGAATTCTCGATCGGTCTGACCAACAACTGGAAGCACGTCAAGAACCAGTTCGATATCTCCCGATCGTCGAATACGCTTTCTAGTCAAACCGGCGGTTCCGGTGGCTTCACGTTCGGCGAAACGTTCATTGGCAATCTCGAATTGGCTATGCTGGCCTATGGCGGGATGCTGCAGGTCGCCGACGTAATCCGAACGACAACGTCCGAGCCGATGCGATGGCCAACCGCCAACGATACAACGAATACCGGTCGCCAACTTGGCGAATCGGCTGCGGTAACGACTCTCGATCCGACCTTCGCTCAGGTGATCTGGAACGCTTACAAGTTCACCAGCGACGAAATCCTTGTCCCTTACGAATTGCTCCGCGACAACGCGGTAAACCTGCTGGACAAGATTTCTGAACTGCTCGGGATTCGCCTCGGTCGTATTCAGAACAAGAAATTCACGATCGGTTCAGGTGCGAATACCGCCAAGGGTATCGTGACTGCCGCAACCACTGGCGTTACTTGCGCAAGCTCGACGGCAATCGCTGCTGACGAACTGATTGACCTCGAACACTCGATCGACCCAAGCCGACGATCGATGCCGGGTGTCGGTTATATGTTCAACGACGGCATTCTGAAGTCGTTGCGAAAGCTCAAGGACGGAATGGGCCGTTATCTGTGGCAGGCCGGATTCAATACCGGCGCCCCAGACATGCTCAATAATCGTCCTTACACGATCAACCAGGACATGCAGGCCACGATTGCAACCGGAACGACCACGATCGTCTTCGGGCAAATGTCGCAATACAAGGTGCGTCAGGTCAACTCGATCCGACTCTATCGGCTGGTCGAACGATATCGCGAAAACGATCAGGATGCGTTTCTGGCATTCATCGAAGCTGACGGCAACTTGCTGGACGCTGGCGATCATCCGGTCAAGTGCATGGTTCAACCTTAATCCTCTTTCTGATAGTCGGAGATGATTGAAAATGGCTGTAATTGAAATGATGAAAGTCAAGCTGGCAACCGGGCGAGTTGGGCATAAGTTCAACGAACGTGGCGAACAGGTTGGCGAGTTTTTCCAAAACGCTGGGGACGAGGTCGAAATGCCGACGTCCGAGGCGAATCGATATCTCGAAAGAGGAATGGCTTCACGCATCGTCGAAGTCGGCAAGAAGTAAACGCAAATTCACCCTTGAAAGGGATTTTTGATGAAACAACACGCATCTGACGAAATCAAAACCGTCGTTGTGCAAGACCAGGTTTCCGCTGGTACTTCGCTCGTGACGTCCAGTGCTTCCGCTGACTCGCTCGGGTATGACGCGGCACGGGCCGTGGCTGTCACAAGCACGGCAACAGCTGGCACTGTCTTGACGCTGAATCTCTACAGCGTCGCCACGAACGTGCAGACCGGCGGAACGCTGGAAACAAGTGCGACGTTTACGTCTGTGACCGGCACCGACGCCACGTTGAAAAGCCTGATCGTCGACGTCATCAAGCCGACGCACCGTTATCTCTATGCCACTCTTTCACGGACTACGCAAAACTGCGTCGTGAATACGATTCTGATCGAGTTGTACCGCGCGAAGGCCGTTGCGGTATCGCAGGATGCGACGAACATTGCCATTACCAAAGTCGTTGCGGGTGGCGTGGTCTGATTCTCGTTTTAACGCGGAGATTGTTATATGACCACGTCTGAAAATGGCCATCATCCCAATCGATGGTATGACGATCAGGGCGGAAACGCCCATATCAACGGTTCGAATTTTTACGTTAATGAAACCGGGTCGATTTATCCTGCGATGCCCTACGCCGACAGTTTGACGGCTGTTGGGACAAACCAGGGCGGAGCGTTACAGCTTACCGCATCGCTGAACAAGATCACGACGAGCACTGCGACGGCTGCACCATTTAACGGCGTCCTGCTGCCGTCGGCAACCGCTGCGTATGTCGGTCAGTTGGTTGTGGTCAATAACTTTTCCGCAAACCCGATCCAGGTGTATGGCGCGGGGACCGATACGATCAACGGCAATACCAATACGCTTGGGTTGACGCAGGGCGTCGGCACTTCATGGGACTATTGTTGCTCTGCTCTTGGTCAATGGACAGTTCAGCCGACACAATCATCACAGTCCGGGATTGTCGCGCTTTCGGGAACAGCAGATGCGATCAGTCCCCATCTTGCACACGCATATGCCGTGACGAAGGCTGGCGTCGACGCAATGACGCTCACGGCTCCGACGGCCACCGTCGACGATGGAATCGTTATCAGTATTTCCAGCGCGACCGCAAACGCTCACACGCTTACAACCGTCGGCTTATTGCAGACGGGAACCGCGAGCGTGAATACGGCGACGTTTGCGGCGCAAAAAGGGGCCGGACTGACATTGCGTGCTTATCAGGGGTATTGGCAGGTCCAATCCGCTGTGGGAATCACATTCTCGTGATAGGGGTGTGACGCGATGTTTGTTCAACGATTCACCGTTCCGCTGGCAACCAGTGCTGGCGGAACGCAGACGACGACAACAAGTGATCAGGGCGTAAACGGACAGGTAAACGGTCGAATTCTGGAAGTGTACTACGTGCCAGATGGGGCCGTTCCGCTTGCTACGGGCGCAGTCGTCACGCTGACTGGCGAAACGAGTGGAATTCCAATTCTGACTGTAACTGGGATCGGGACGACCGCAGTCAATTATGCCCCTCGGCAAGCGACTCATACGATCGCCGGGGCCGCTGTGCTTTATGCGTCTGGCGGGACGGCCGTAACCGATCACATTTATATCGCGAACGAACGAGTACAAGTGACGATTTCGAGCGGCGGGGCCAGCAAGGCGGGAACGCTCTATATCGTAGTCGGATAGGGCTATGCTCGGCGAAGATCAATATTACTACCGTACGCAAATAACTCCGACGTTCAAGGTGGTAACGCCCCCTTCGTCAGAGCCAGTAACAATCGGCGATCTTCAATCGCAGATGAATCAGGATCTGATTGATAATGGCGGAAAATACACTCGCGTTTTGACGGCAGCTCGCGAAATGTTTGAGGCGGACTCGGGAGTATCGCTGCTGCCGACCGTGTGGAATTGTTACCTCGACCACTTCCCGTGGTATGAGGAATCCTACGATAGGCGGACTGTCAAATTGATGCGCGGTCCGATCTCATCGGTTGCGTCAGTGACCTATATCAATTCGGCCGGTGCATCAACGACGCTCAGCACGAGTGTTTATCAAGTGGATATTGCCAGAACACCATCACGGTTAATGCCGCTTTGGGGCCAAGCATGGCCGGTTGTGCAGTTCTCGACGGTAAATGCAGTGACGATCCAATTCACGGCGGGATTCGCCAATGCAGCGGCGGTCCCACGAAAAGCGATTCAGGCGATTTTAATGCTGGCCGGGTATTGGGTCGAAAACCCAACGATGCTTGGACAGGTTGGCGGTGACATCACGAAGGCGTATGAATCACTAAAGGACGCCGTCCACTGGGAGGTGTTTGATGAATAAATACACATCTGGAGACTTCAATAAATACGGAAATGTATTCAGCCTGAAGGCGAATCTGACGCCCGATGCGAGCGGTCATATTAATGAGGCCGATCCGACAAATTGGAGCTTAGTTGGGCCAAGGCATTTCAAAATCATGCCTCGCGGATCGAAAGAATTCATGGTTGGAAGTCAGTTGAATTCGAATGTTACTCATCTTTTGGTGACGACATACGACCGGCAGAGCAAATCGTTTTCGACGAAGGACAAATTCGTTTATCAGAATCGAACGTTTTCGCTTTATGGGCCTGGGATCAATGTAGACGAAAAGAATCGGTTCATTGAATTTCCAGCGGTCGAATCACCAATGGCGGCGGGATGACGCGATGGGTGACAAAATTGACGGCTTAAAAGAAATGCAGGCCACATTCAGCAAAATGAAACGCGGTGCATTTCGACAAGTTGCGATACCGGCAATGAATGCGGCTCTAGATGTTTTAGTCGAAGAAGCAAGAAGCGATGTTCCACCGGAGTTATCGCATGTTCGACGTTTAATTCGAAAACGAATCGTCAAAGTTAGTGACACCGAGGTTATTGGCAAGGTCGGATGGGGAGTAGGTCAGCGGGGATCAAAATCCAAACGAGGGAGGACTGCGTTTGGAGGCACAAGAACTTCACACGGCGGGGTTGGAATAAATACCAATAACATTCATTGGTTTTTGATTGGAACAGGCCAGCGTTACACACTGAAAAATCATGCTTATCGCGGGGTTATGGAGCCTCTTCAAGGACTTAAACTCGTCCTTGCAGATGCGTTCGGAAAAGGCAGCGGAAACGCGATTAGGGCAGCGGTTGAGGAATATCGAGCACGTATCAGGGAACAATGGGACTGAAATGTTAACTCACGGTCTACGAACGCTGTTTCTGGCTCAGTCTGCGATAACGTCGCTGGCTCCCAGTCAGGTCGTAGGCCGAACGACATACCCAGCGGTGTTCTGCGATAATGCTCCGCAGGGCGTACAGCCTCCCTATGTCGTGTTCCACGCGAATGCGACAGATCCGATGGTGACGTTGGATCTGACTTACAGCGAATCGCTGAAATCCGACGACATCGAAATTGACGTTGTCGGATATTCGGTTCCGCAGGCTCGGGCACTCAGCGAAACGATTCGACAATACTTCGACGATTATCTCGGTTTCTTCGCGACCGGCACGAACTCGTCGACGGCAGCATTACTGAATTCGACTAACGGACCATTCGCGATTGTCGGTCAAGCAGACGGCGTCAAAGGCGTCAAGCTTCCATCGTTCATCGGGACGTATCAGGTCGCGAATATCCAGAAATCCTATTCGCTGTTTGTTTATTTGCCGGACGGCACGCAAGCGACCGTCGCAGCATCGTCCACAGGACTCTATACGAACACGGCTGGAACGTATTCGCAAACGAGTGTCACGTCGACATCGGAGCCGTCCGACGTCGTGCATGCCGTGATCTGGCAGGACGAGGGATATTCCTACGACTTTCCCGACGAAGGCCGCGATACGAAGTACCACATCATCACGACCAGCTATCAAATTCAATCCGAACAAGGAGTCTAAGTTATGACTGTTGCCAAAATCGCTTCCAAAGGGTCGACGTTTTCCTTCGGAACCTCTGGTTCCCTGACGGCACTTGCTCAGGTCACATCAATGGACTTGAGCGGAGTTGAAACCGAAACGTTCGACGCCACAACGTTGGATCAGTCTGGTACGGCGAAGACACTGTTGCCGACGGGCTATTACAACAAGGGCGAAGCATCTGGAGAAGCGTTTTTTGACGCCACGGCCTTGGCTGGAATTATTTCGTTTACGACGGCGTCACCGATCGTCGTTGGTGCGTGTTCGATCACGGCGGGGTCAGGTGCTGTATCTGTGCTCGCATCGTCGACCGTTGCCGCTGTTTCTTACGACGTCAAGATTGCGATGAATGACGGCGTGAAAATGTCCTGGAAATGTACCCTCTCAGGTTGATAGGTGATTGAAAATGAAATGTGCGTATAACCAAGATGTGCCCGTGTGTCTTGTCACACTTCCGGCATTAGAAAAGGCTCGTCTGGCCGCATTGGCCCCAGAAGATCCGAATAACATTCGATATCGACCTGGGTTGGACGGGAAACCGGAGCCGTATTGGCCCGCTGGTGCCGTGCGTGAAATCACCGGTCCGACAGGTGCCGTATGGCATTGCCAGCGAGGAATCGCGGTTCCCGCCGACGACGAGTGTGCGAACGCTCTCGGCTATACACCCGAGCAACTTGCGCAGGCCAAGCACGTCTATCAGCGAATTCTCGACGGGATTCACCCCGAAGATTTCGCGCAGTATGACGCTGGCGTGATGAAGGGCTACGACAATATGGGAAACTGGATTCCCGGCCCGAACTTCGACAAGTATCAAGCCGCACAAAAAGCGGAACAAGAAAAGAGTGATATCTGATGAATGAGGATGAGCGTTTCGCAATGCGACTTGGACTATTTCTGAATCGATGGGACTGGTGGCATTGTAAGAGCGAACAAACTCCTTGCGAGTGGGCGTTTTTAATGGGAATTGGCGATGGCATCTGAACTAGACAAATGGGCTAAGAGACACTGTTACCCGGTTGATCTTGGTGACAACGAAAAAGGGTATGTCAAACCGATGCGGTTCCGCGATATGGACTCGCTCTCGAAAATGGAAAGCGATATCACGAGCACGCAGCGGACGCAATGGTATTTAGCCTGTTGCCTGTGTGATGAAACCGGTCAATCTCTGATCGCAGAGAAGTCCACCGAAGAAACCGGAGAGCAGTTCCTGAAACGAATTGACGACGTTTTCGGCGAATGGGAAACGCCAATGATTTCCAAGGCGATGGCCGCGATCATGAAAGTTATTTCTCCGACTGACCCCGACACGCTCGTAAAAAACTAATTGCCGACGAGGACGCTCGATTCGCGGCGTTCCTCGGTCGGACGTTCGGTCGAATGGACTGGTGGCGAATCAAAGGCGAGCATACTCCGCAAGAGTGGGCACTGCAAAAAGCGATATTCATTGCCGATCCTTGGGGCGAAACTCGGGACGACCTACGGGCGGCAATTCAGACTCGTCGGATTGTGGTAACGGGCGGCGTTCCGTCGAAATGCGATGAAGAGGATTACGACTCATTGCGGTTTTATCTGAAGCACAATCAGAGCAAGCCGAAATATGTCAGCCCAGAAGAGATGGCGAGACTGTTTAAGGCACAAGGTCAACAACCGTGAGCAGCTACTTATCCGCATCGATGGGCCTGGATATCAGCGAGTTCACTCGCGCGATCGACCGGGCATTGTCGACGCTGAATGATATGTCGTCGCAGGCCACGGAATCGATGAAGAAAATCGAGACATCTACCAATGTGGCGACGGTTGCCGTTGAAAAACAGAATAAATCATGGGGCAAACTGGCTGGCGAAGGGTTCCGGGGTGCCAGGCAAAGTTTGCAAGACTGGGGCGATACATCACGTTCCGTCGGTAAGCAAATGCAATGGATGGGGTTCGCTTCCACATGGATCGCGCGACTCGGTTTGGTAGGTGGCAAGACGGGTGCCGTTGCAAAAGTGCTTGGACAGGTTTTCAGTTCGACCGGAAAAGAATTGAAGACGGCTGGCTGGTACGCTCAGGTTCTCGGCAAGAATTACGAGGATTCAGGCAAAGCAACGAAAGCGATTGTCGATGGTCACGACAAAGTTACGGCATCGACTAAGCCTCTCAGTCAATCACTACTGAATCTTACCGGCAATCTAAGTGTTACCGCGTTGACCGGTGCTGTTGCCTGGAAAGCTGGACTCGATGAAATTGTTGAGGCCAGCGGCAAGTGGTTAAAAAGCGACAGCGATTTGATGAAGTCCGTGTCGGACATCGCGTCTACACTTAGTGCAACCGTCCAAAACGGTTTCAATATGTTCGCGGAGGGCATTGAGGGATCGGTTAACGCTCTGCTGAAATTCACGACCGGGTTTGATTCGATCACAGAAATGGTCGATGCGGGCGGATCGATTCTTACCGACTGGGCAAAATATGCTCAGTCGGCAATGACGGAGTTCGGAAAATCAGTTCAAGAAGCCGGACTGGTATTTGGCGCTGCGCTCGCGATCTTCCAAAGCGGCGGCAATTTCGACGCCGGTGCATATATCGAAGAGGGCCGCAAGCTAAACGAACTGGCCGAGAAGACGGCAAAAGTCCTCTCGAAACAAAACACGCTGAAGGGCACGCTGGCGACAATCAACGACGCTGCCGGAAAAGCGGCCTCTGAAGCCAAAACGAAAAACGAGCTGGCACGAATCGCGACTCTTCAAAGCGTCGAAGCCATCGACCAAGAAATCCAGGCGATGAAACTGGCTGCGTTGGCGACCGACGAATCTACTCAGAAGAATAAAAACTGGATCAAGGAGCAGCAGGCAAAAGCGGCGGCACTCGGGCAGCGAAAGCAAGACTTGATCTCCGGTGGAACTCCGACAGGATCGGCAGATACCGCAAAGGAAATTGAGAAGGCACAGAAGAAACTCGACGAGCTGACGATGGGTGAAGAAGCTGTTGCCATCGCAACGGCGAAAGCCAATGGAGCAACCCAAGAACAGATCGACAAGCTGACCGAACTCCAAGACAAAATCAAATCCGCGACATCTGCCGAAGAGGCTCAGAACAAGATCGAGGAAGCCAACGACAAAGCCGCTGATCAATTGGCTGAACTTCGACGGCATTACGACGAGTTGACGGGGGCAGTCACGAAAGCCGATGCAGCACGCCAAAAGATGGAAGCTGAAGGCGTTTCTCATGGAATTGCGAGCCAGATTGCGGACATGCAGGAGGCGATTGACGCCGAAAAAGCAAAGCAAAAAGAGGCCGAAAAGACCGCTGAAGTTCGAAAGAAATTCGCCGAGCAAATCGCCGAAATGGAAAACAAAGTCGAAGAGGCATACGGCAACAAAACCAAGGGAGAGATTGCAAAAGAAAAAGCACGGCGCGACGGTGCGACCGAAGAGGAAGCGACGAAGATTGGTGAATTGACCGACGCGGAAGAGGCGGCGAAAGAGAAGGATAAAAAAGGCGGAAAAGGAAAGTCGGATGAAAATCAAGCAGTTCTCGCCGGGACTGCCGAAGCGAACAAGATCATTTCCGGCGGTTCGTCAAAACTCGAATCCCTCGCTGAAAAACAAATATCCGCGACAAAAGACGTCGTCAAGGCAATAAACAACCGTGACGAGGTTGAGTTCTCCGTCCTGGAGGGCGTTTGATGGGCATCCTCTCCAATGGATGGAAGTCGGAAAAAGCGACATTCACGACGAACAATCAGGGCAAGATTATCCGCAACTACAGCCACAAAAGGCTGATTGTCACGGATACCCTGATGAATTCCGTAGACCTTTTTAATGCGGCTGGCTACCAGCTTGGTCAGACGTTTTCCAACGATCAATTGGCAGTCCTGACGTCATGGAGTCCGACGATTACGGTCGAAGATGGAAAATACAAATGGGATCTTGACCTTGAATATTCTACCGAGGGCACTCCCAGTTATGCGAACTCGATCGACCCGACAAAGCAGCGAATAACGCGCACCTGGCAGACGCAAGAGCAGACGCTGTATATCGTCCGCGATCGCAATTTCAATTTGATTGTCAACTCAGCGAACCAGCCGTACGACGGCGGCATTCCGGTATCGATCGAACTGCCGACGCTTACGTACGAATTCAATCAATTCAACTTCAGCGGATCGACGGCGACCGGCTATTCAAATTCACTGAATAGCGACTATTTCAGCGGGGCAGCACCGGAAACACTGCGTCTCAAAATCAGTGCGAAAGAAACCTTCGAAGGTCAGTACCAATACTGGGCGACCCGTTACGAAATGGCCTATTTCCCGTTCGGGTGGCAGCCTCAGCCGATCAACGCGGGTTTGTACCAATTGGTCTCCGGCAAGCTCACGCGGTGCAAGGATCGAGACCAGCAGGACGCAACAAGTCCGATGCCGTTGGATGAAAACGGACTTCAGATACCGGTGGCCAATCTGCCGGACGCGGCTTTCGTCAACAAGGTTGAATTTTTCAATACGGGACCGTTCGGCAGTCTCGGTATGCCTCCACTTTAAAGGAAAGAATAATGGCTCAAGTCATCGTAGGCGCTGGCGGGGGAATCATTCTCGATCCCGGTCAAGTGAGAAATCAGGAAATCAGTTCCGCAACAGGCGACCAGCTTCAGTATTTCAAAGTGCAGCACAAGCTGAAACCGCACACGACATTCGGCACGGCGATCGGGGGCACTCCGACGGCTTATGAGGTTCCCGTTTATGTCGCCGATGGTGCGGGCGTTGTTCTCGGCTTTCACGGGAAACTGAATGCGGCTGGTAGTTCCACTTCCGTGACAATCGACATCAAGAAAAACGGAACGTCAATCTCGACAGGTGGAACGGGAATAACGATTGGCAACACGACTGCCAAGATTGACGGGACCGTTGCGACGGCGACGTTTGCCGCTGGAGATGTATTGTCACTCGCGATTTCGGGAACGTTCACCGGCGCTCAAGGCCCGTGGGCGTGCATCAGCCTATACGAGACGGTCACGACGACGACATAGAATTGAGGACGACATATGCCGAAACCAGAAGGCCGCGTCGTATTTTCGAATGCAGCGGCGGATGACTTTAAGAGAATACGAAAAAAGGTTCTCGGAGGTCAGCCGGGAGTCGGCGATTATGGCGGTGGCGGTCATCCTACAAACGGGACGTGGTATTGGTGCAGGACTGCATCCAGCGTCAATAGCGGGACGCTCGAAGTGCCTACGACGTTTACCTACAACGTTTGGCTTCCCGATCCGTCCAGCAACGCTTTTCCGCGTCCATTCATTGTCGCGACGGATTCCAACTTGCTCGGAATTACGGGCGTAAATCGATCCAGCTTCACGACCGGGAGCGGGACCACGTTCAAGATGGAATACATGTTCGGCGAATGGACTCCCAAATGGGTTGATTGTTGATGACTTCTCGAACAGGCTGCTGCCAAAAATATTACACGACCCGCAAATACGACAAGAGCGGTAACGTGACATGGTCGAAAGACTATTTCCAGGGTGTTCCGATCTCACCAGCGGGCACGATCGGCAATGCGGACTGGGTGACGCAAGCGGCTCTGCAGACCTGCACGTATTCCAACGGATCATCGGGCGTTGGAGCGACTCTGACATCGACGACAAACACCGCGTTGACGCTCACGTCAGGCTCGCCGACGACAAATCAACTCGTGCTCGTGATCAATCAGGCATCACCGGCTCAGAACGGATATTACAAAGTCACGAATGCTGGCTCCGTGTCCGTCCCGTGGGTGATGACTCGTAGCACGTTATTCGACACTCCGGCCAAGATGGCTCCCAATTCCACTATTTCGGCGTCGGTTCCACAACAAACATGGCAGCTAACGACGACCGGAACGATTACCATCGGTACAACGGCTCTGAACTGGTTTCAACTGACCGGGTCGTACAATCTAAACGTCTACGCTCAAGCGATCGACGGAAGCCGCGTTTACGTCGGCGGGGATCGAGTTCAGGCAACGCAAACGCATCAATGGTCAATCGTCTGTTTCGACATCGAGACCGGGCAAGTGCTTTGGGACTATGATTGCGGCGGAGCGGTCTGGAAGATCCAAGTCGACTCGTCCACCGGCAAAATCGTCTGCATGATCAAAAACGACAGCATGACGCCGGGGGGCTATTTTGGGACAACACTATTCACGCATGTTTTCAAACGACTGACGACCAGCGGCACATTGGATGCAACAAAAACATTTACCCAGCAGGTTTCTCCGACGTTGGGCGGATCAACTCCGACTGTCGGGATGGATTTTTGCATCAACGAAAGCAGCGATTGGCACATTCTAGGATTGCGTTTGACGTCGAATCTCGCATCGATCTATGAATGGACATCCCCGCAATCAGGTTCTCCGACATTACGAGAAATGCCGTGGACGTGCGGCGATCCGATCTCGATTAAACGCATCGGCGGCAGGGATTGGATATCGCTCTACGCATCAGGTGAAAACAATTACACGAGCGACGTCGTCCTGAAAGGGAAAGCACAATCTGCCGCACCTTATCAGGCGAGCGACTTCGATTTGAGAATCCCGAGTTTCATTTCGCTTGTGTCACAAAAGACGGTTCAACTGGTCGCTCCGACGGGAACGACGCAAGGAACGGCGTTGGCTTTGTCAGTCGGAAATTCGTATATCGTCAATCCGCAGTTCATAGTTAACGATGCTCAAAATGGCGTGAGTCTCGATCCCTATACCTATTCCAACGGAACCGGCGGCGTCGGGGCAACGTTAACCTCTACAGCCGCTCCCGGTGCGGGGACTCCTTTTCAGCTTAACGGAAGCACGACGTGGGGGTCGTTAGGAAACAATCTCCATACGTTTTTGATTAAGGACGAAACGCCAGCGAAATATAATGGGATTTATTTGCTCACGCTGGGCGGCGGCGGTGGTATCGATCCGTGGGTATTGACCAGAATTGCAGGATTCGATTCGTCCTCGTCGATCCATTATGGGTCACCCGTAAGCCCGTCGGCAGGCCCACTTGCTGGCCAGACATGGGCACAGAGCAACACGAATTCGACAATCGCTGTTGGAACGGATGCGATCTCATTTGCAGGTGGGGCAAACCTTGGCGGATCTGGAGTGACGCTTCCAGGCTCCGGCGGCTGCATCCTTCCAACTGGATCTGCTGGAGATGTGATCCCATTCAATCAAAACGTGAATATCGGGACTCTGATTCAGGCGACGGCATACAACCTCTATCCACCGTCGGGCGGCACGATCAATGCAGGTTCGGTCAATGCTCCAGTGACGCTGAACTCTGGTGATTATGCCGTTTGTGTCTCCGCTGGCAATTGGTATCTGTACTCGTATCTTGTAACACTGACGACGTTCGAAGTCGACGTTGACGGGTCAAGCAACATCGTCGGTTCAATGGGCGGAGAACATACTCAGCTTTTAACGTCCGGTCTGATGAACTGGCAAGAATACGGATCTTCGGAATCAATCTGCGTCGACTCTGACGGTACAGCGTTTTTCGCATCGGCAAACGAAACCGCGTCGAGCAATCGAACGCTCGTCTCCCGCGAACAGGGCGGATACTTCCGATTCAGCCATCAACATGCGGGGGTCGGCGAACAAAAGATAATCCAATACGACGCGAGCGAATCGGCTCCAATCCAAACCGGTCAGCGTCAAGATCCAACGACAGATCAATGGTTTTTGCCTGACCCGACGGCAAGCCCAGCATGCGGACGTTCCGCGACGGCTTCCAAATCGGGGATCGGCGGCAATTACACGGTTGGATTCTCAACGCTCGGCGACGGCGGCGGATTGGCTCCCCAGTCTGGAACTGTCCTGATTGCGATCCTGGCCGACAATTCGAATATCGGGTCGAGTCTTGCGATCAGCGGCGGTGCCACATGGACTAAGATCGGCACGGGCGGAACGACGGGCTATAAATCGTGTAGCGTGTGGAAGCACGTATGCGGCGGGTCGGAGCCGTTAACCTATACGGTGACCTACGGCGGTACAGCATCGACTGATTCAGCATCTTGTACGATTGTTGAAGCGTTCAATCTGAGTTCAACTCAACCAGATGGAACGGGAACGGGAAGCAATTCGGCATCGTCTCCCACTGCGACGTCAGCCAATGCGACAGACGTTTGCGTTACGCTGGTTGCGTCGTTCGCAGGGACGTCGACAACCTGCAATGGACCGCCGTCCGGGTATATGCTACGTGGTCGGTCTCAGAGTACGGCAGCGACTCCGGTAACAACGGCAATAGCGGTCAGGAATGAGGTCGGGGCGGCGTCTATTTCTCCGGGAAATTGGCCGACTCCAGACACGACGAATAGCTATCTGTGGACGCTGACGCTGAAGCCGTGATGACATTTTGTTTGCAAATCCAATGATCCTGCGGTGATAATAGCACGTTGGCATTTGTCGTGTGGATTAACCAATCTGATCGAAAGCGGGGGATTCTGTGAAAAACTGGCTATTGATTTCGGCGTGTCTGTTATTGGTGATCGCTTCTGGGTGCAGTAAAGGAACAGCAGCAACTGCGAAAGCTCCGGCAGCAACCACGCAACTGACTGACTACAAAACGAGTCTCGACAAACTGTGCGGGGACATTCTCCAATGTCTCGTGGACGTTGAAACCGAAACGAACGGCGACCGAGTCACAGAACTGGACAAGCGGATTAAGGCCGACTTCGCGAAATGTCCAAAAGCTCCGACCACAAACGACAATTCCGATGTGATCCGAGAACACGCTGAAAACGCGGTTTCGATGTTCGGTGCCTATTGTGATTATATGGCGATAGCGATCACGAAAGAAAAACGCGGAGGTGCTGATTCAGCGAAGACAGAACGAGAGGATGCGTCCATAATGAAAATGGGAGCGAAAGAAAACGTCGACAAATTGCGGCAGATCCTCGCCGAAATCAAGTGATCATGTTCGCAATCCTTCTCACCCTGCTCCTAACCGACCTGCACGGCGAAGTCGTCTCGGTAAAAGACGGCGACACTGTCGTAGTTCTCGTCGACAAAACCGAGATCGTCGTACGTTTGGCATCGATCGACGCACCGGAAAAACGTCAGCCGTTCGGCCAGCAGTCGAAAGCCGCGTTGTCGTCGCTCGTGTTCGGCAAGCAGGTTCGAGTCGTCACCAGCGGGAAAGATCGCTATGGCAGAACGATAGGCACGCTGTACGACGGAGAAACGAACGTCAATGCGGAAATGATTCGAATCGGCATGGCTTGGCACTACACGCGATTCTCGAACGATCCAGAGATATCCATGCTCGAATGCGAGGCCCGGACTAAATCTCGCGGCCTGTGGTCTGATCCGAGTCCGGTTGAGCCGTGGGTGTGGCGTAAAACATCTCGTGCAACATACAGTCGTTGATCACCATCCCGGTCGGATACCAGTTCTCACCGTTGTCCTTGCAGTATTGCTCGTCGTCAGGATGTGGGCGGGTTACGAGATAATACGCCGGGATTCGAATATGGCATCCGTCGATCAATCGATCAAGGCCAGAAGTCTCGCAAATGTGGTGATATTGACCGCAAATCGGTTCCTTGATTACTTGAATCCACTGGCCGTGAGATTCAACCAAAACGTATGTGAACTTTGAATCACGTGAGAGTTTTACGGCCGAGATATCGTGTCGAGCGGTCATAATTACCCTCTCCCCTAAAGTGGGCGGTGGATGTCCC
>JGI26470J50227_1000287_pt1 | contig 22272 bp, 16 predicted proteins | sample FreactTroBogLake_FD_50227 | JGI IMG/M metagenome (IMG submission 50227) | reverse complement strand
CACGACTAAGTATGTAGAACTTGCTGTAGAGGATTTGCGGACGCGGGTTCGATTCCCGCCGACTCCACCAATATTAGTATTAGTATCACNTAGCAACACCAAACAACCCCTTACAGCATAAAGCTCTAAGGGGTTTTTTGTTGTCTGTAGGTAACGCTAGGAAACGGTAGTTTTTAACAAATTTGGGGGCATGTCTGGGGGCATATTAGGGTGTAGACTAGACAAATGAAATTTATGCCCCCAAATGCTCACTGACTCCATCTGTAAATCAGCCTCTTGCCCTTTAGATAAGGCCTTTAAACGTTTTTCAGACTCTGGGGGCATGTACCTTGAAGTTAGCAAATCTGGCGGTAAATATTGGCGCTTGAAATATCGCATCGCCAATAAAGAGAAAAGGCTTGCTTTAGGCATCTACCCCGCACTCACCCTTAAAGCAGCTAGGTTGAAGCGTGATGAAGCAAAAATACTCATTACGGCCGGTAAAGATCCTGGCCACCTCAAAAAGATAGATAAACAAGTTCGGCAAAGACCGGTTGGGGATACCTTCAAAGATATAGCGCTGGATTGGCATACCACTAAGAAATCAGGCTGGAGCGATAGCCATGCTGATAGAACGCTACGTCAAATGGAGCGTGACTTATTCCCATGGATCGGAGATCGACCTATGAAGGAAATTACAGGCAATGAAATTCTCCATGCATTGAGAAAAGTTGAAGATCGTGGCGCAGTAGAAACTGCCGATCGAAATCTCATGATCTGCCGTCAAATTTGGGAATACGTAGCGCTCGATAACATTCCAGATGCCACTAGAGGAATTAAAGCAAAACTCAAGCCCTATCGCGGTAAAACTCTTCAGGCTATTACCGATCCTAAACGCTTCGCGCAGCTACTTGTAGCGATAGATGGTTACACAGGTACCCCAACCGTTAAGGCAGCCTTAAAGCTATCCCCAATCCTTTTCCAGCGGCCATTGAACTTACGAACAATGCAATGGAGTCATCTCAATTTAGAGGAAGGTATTTGGACTATTCCCTCGATGGAGATGAAGCGTGAAAAATATGAAAAAGAAAATGGTGAGGATCATTTAGTCCCCCTACCCACTCAAGCTATTGAAATTTTGAAAGAAGTAAAGCGCTATACCGGAAAAAGTATCTATGTTTTTAGAGGTGAACGAACCGCAAACAGCCCAATGAGTGATGGCACCATAAACAAAGCCATACGCACACTTGGGTTTGGAGAAGAGCAATGTGGCCATGGATTTAGAGCAAGTGGTAGAACAATGCTTGATGAGGTTCTAAATAAAGACTGGAGACACCTAGAGGCTCAACTTGCACATGCCGTAAAAGACGTTAATGGAAAGAGCTATAACCGCACGCAATTTATAAAGCAGAGGGTTGAGTTAATGCAAGATTGGGCGGATTATCTAGATAAGATCAAGACAGCAAAGAAAGATGAAGAGTTAAAGCCAGCCGAATCTAAAGGTAAAGCTCAATAAATATCGTATAGAAAATTATGACTAAACCTTGCCCCTTTTGCACTCTTGCCCCAGAGCGAATCATTGACTCCAATGAATTTGGGGTAACAATTCGGGATGGCTTTCCTATTTCCCCCGGTCATACTTTAGTCATTCCCAAAAGACATATAGGGTCTTGGTTTGCTATTAGTAATGAAGAGCAATTAGGACTGCTAGATCTACTGGCAAAGGCTAAAGTAGTTTTACAAGAACAATTTAATCCCGATGGATACAACATTGGAATTAATGATGGGCCCGCAGCAGGGCAAACAGTCCCCCACCTACATATGCACCTCATCCCTAGATACAAAGGCGATATAGAGGATCCTAGGGGCGGTGTGAGATGGATTATTCCTGAAAAAGCGAAGTATTGGGAATGACTAACTCTGAAATCCTCAAACTCTTTAGCTCAATAAATTGTGCAAGACTAGGTGATGGTTATGCACCCCACAAACCAATTCTGATTTTGCTATTGCTTGAAAGAATTATTAACGGCCATGCTAATAGCTTTTTATATGCAGAGCTTGATCATGATCTTAAGAAATGGCTTGAGAAGTATGGCTCTAACAACGCCTCAAATACCCGGAATGAACCCTTCTGGCGCTTAAAGAATGATGGGTTATGTGATATCACTGCTCCATCTGAATTGAGCTCACAGAGCAGCACACCCACCCCAAACCAACTGATTGAAGCTAAGGTCTCTGCACAACTTAAAGATGACCTTTATCAGGGAATCAGAAACAACCCAGAACTGATTGCGGAGATTGCCAAGGTCCTTGTCACTCAATTTATATCTGAGCCCTTACAGCCAACCTTACTAGCTGATACTGCACCAACAATAAAGCTGCTAGATCGGCAATATTGGTGGGTCAGTCAAAATCAAACCTACAGACATGAAGTTCCCGGAAACTTTATGTGGTCCCCTAAAACAAACTCCAGGGGTGGAAGAGTTCCTTCATATGACTTTATGCAAGATATGAAAGTAGGCGATATCGTATTTTCATTTGCAGACACTTATATCAAGGCAATCGGGGTAGTAACTAGCCCAGCACAGTCCAGTGTTAAACCCGACTTTGGTAGTGCAGGAGCTAATTGGTCGGATGATGGTTGGCTAGTAGATGTCGCTTTTCAAGAATTGGGGATGGCCCAATTTAAGCCTAAAGACCATATGGGGCTTTTGAGCCCTACACTTCCTGATTTACACTCACCCATTCGTCCAGATGGATCTGGAAACCAAATCTATCTAGCAAAGATTTCAGGGGAAATGGCTGATGTACTAATAGCCCTGTCTAGAGGCGTAGGAGATTCAATTGTTGATGAGTTATCTCAAAATCTAGATTTTGTACAACCCAATGATGAAATCGCAGAAGTTGATGAAATCATTATGAGAACCGATATTGGGCCCACACAAAAAACTCAAATCATCAACTCAAGAAGAGGTCAGGGGGTTTTCAAAGCACAAGTCAGGCAAATTGAGAGGGCTTGCAGGGTCACTAAAGTCACAAATCCAAGGCACCTCATTGCAAGCCATATCAAGCCCTGGAAAAAGTCGAATGATGCTGAAAAAATTAGTGGCTATAACGGCCTACTACTAGCACCCCATATAGATCACCTATTTGATAAGGGCTTCATTTCTTTTGAAGGTAATGGCAACCTACTTCTTTCAAGCCAATTAGATAGCTCCGTATTAGATAAGTGGAGTATTGATAAGAATACCAATGTGGGCACCTTTAGGAATGAGCAGCAACAGTTTTTGGAGTATCACAGGGATGTAATGTTAAGGTAGAACTCTGCCCTTGAATGGTCCTACCCTAACAATCTCTCCTCTCTGCGTATGCAATTTTAGCGTGCATACCCAATATTTGAGTTTCCCTACATTTCAAAAATATTAAACTCACTCATAACTTGAGCGGTTAATTTTTCAGTTCTAGCATCAATCTCAGGAATGTTCCACTTTATTGCATTTGCTAGTTCAGAATTTAAATTAAAACCGTTTTTAAATCCTACAAACAAACCATTTTTATCCTTGCGGTCTCGTTTATCTTCGAAACTCTTATTGCTTAGAACGCTATTGAATGCTGAGACAGTCAAGTTTCCAAGTTTATGGGCGTGAGATTTTTGATAATTAGCAGCCAATTGTTGATCACCGCTTGCAATCATAGACACCCAGGAAGCTGGAATATTTTCACCTTGAGGAAAGATATGCTCGATGGTCCAAATAAACTTCTTGCCATCTATTGCCCATAAATCTTTATGAGTTTCAGTTGTCATCCCCTTCTCGGCTAAATAGCACAAGATAAAACGGGTTACGCCAGAGTTTTCATCGTAAATTGGCCCCTTTAATTTATTCTTAAAGACCTCGTTAGAAGCTGATACGCTTTGCAGCTGCTCCAGAATGAATGACTGTATACCGTCACCCGATAAGCTGGATACCCCATCAATCATGGCCATAAATAATCGGGTTAAGTCCCTAGTAGGAGGAGTATCAGTTAAATTCCTGCGTACAAAGAATGAAACCAATATCTCAGAAATTCTCTTGATGTTTTGATCGGTAAGCTGCAGAGCATCCTTATGAGCAAACAGATACATCAACAGCAAATAAGAAGTAGTAGCTTGCACTCTATCAATATCCTTGAAAACCTTATCTAAATCAGGATTCCTAGGAACATTGCCATCTGATAGCATCATTGCATAGCAGTTGCTAGCCTCATGTATACCCTTTAGGAATTCTTGAGGATCTGCAGTTATCAATTTTTCGTAGATATGAATCAAATTTGAACGGGTTGCTACAGGTCCCAAGGGGTTCTTATTCTCCTCAGTCCTAAACTTTTCATTCAATTTATCTTTAAAAGCGTTGTAATACTGGCGAAAAAAACGCTCTTGGATACTGTAGTCATCACCCAGTTGGGTTATCAGCTTGTTCCAAATGGAAAAATAATAATCAAGATTGCCTTCATCCGCCCTCTCAAGCTGTGCTAAAAGTTTATTCTTAATGAGATCAACAGCGGTTAATGGTGCACCCCTGTTATTTAATGATTCAAACAAAGTATAAGCATCGGAATGGCTCTCAACCTCAATTTTTACTAGGCAAGCTTGACCAATCTTCTCTAAAAATTGTGTTTTAGCAGCCAGCGAATTTCCATGCTCATCAGCAAGATTCTCAATACGATCCTGAAAGTATCTAAAAGCTTTGTATATTCTTCGATTCCCAGCATTCGAAGGCTTTTCTTTATACTGAATAACGCCAGTTTCATGCAAAACTGATAGATAGTCGTTCAAGTTATTATTTTGTTGTTGTGGGGTAATCCGCAACTCTTCTTTTGTGCTTTTGAGCACTAGCTTATTTTTTAAGTTGAATAACTCATGTTTGAGTTCTTCATCCTGGCTATTTAACTTCTTCAATGACTCATATAGGGCACAAAACAGGATCGAAAGCGTTGTTAATCGCTGCTGTCCATCAACAACCTCTAATTTAGAAAGCTGAAGTGCATCGGTATTCTGGTTTATACAAATTATTGAACCCAAGAAATAACCAGTGTCATTTTCATGAATGTCATCGAACAACTCTTCCCATTGACTAACCCCCCATGAATATTCACGTTGATAACGGGGAACAACATAAGAAATACGGTTGTTATCGCTTGGAAATAATTCTGAAATTAGATATTTATTAACTGATTTAATCATGTCTACCAGTTGGTGATATTAAGTTTTAATTTTTATTAATAAGTCATCAAGAAATTCTGAGCTTGGATCAACGCCTGATACAGACAAAAAGTCACGTGCCCTAGTACATGCCACATACAGTAAATGGCGTTCTGTGTCATATACCTCCTGCAAATCAGCATCATCACCGATAGCCTGGATACGTTCTTCCAATGGTAATACCTCATCATCACAAGCCATAACAACAACGGCTCTAAATTCCAACCCTTTTGCCAAATGCATAGTACTTATAGAAACATAACCACCAGCAGTTTCCACGTGATCATCGAGCACTTTAAATTTTAGACCTGCCTGCATTACGGCAGATTTAGCACGTTCTATTTGTGCATCTGACCGAACAAAAACACCAAATTCTTGCGGCAACAAGCCATTGGATGAATGATCGGCAATCCATTTAGCAACGGCATTAATCTCAGCTAAATCGCTCTCATATGTTCGGATTAGGGGTTCTGGCCCATTGAAAACGGAAATGGTATCCGTCCTATCCTCAGCGTTACCATCAATATCTGATGTAATCGGACCCAAAAGCCTATCGGCCTGCTGTCTAATCTGATGTGAAGTCCTATAGTTGATTCTCAATGTTCTTGATCGTCCACGTATATCAACTCCCAATGCTTTCCACGAGAAAGGCTGTTGGAAAATTCTCTGCCCCAAATCACCAGCAAAAAATAATGAATCTGGTCTACCAGCACCTAATGAAGCTAAAAATCGCAAATGAGAAATACTAATATCTTGTGCCTCATCAATCACAGCAAAATCAAATGGAAGTTTTTTATTGGCTCCAATTGATACGGCTAGCTCGGTAAATAAACTAGCAAAGGTTGTTAATTTCTTTTTGACTAGCTGAGAACGAACAATTTCAAAAATACTCCACAAAACAGTGCGTTGGGTCTCAGGTAGCCTTGTTTTTCTTCCCAGCCTTGTAACATCCCTATAGGCCTCCCATGTAGTCAATTGCCACGCATCAACAATTTGATCCCATTCAGAATAAAGAAAGTGCTGAGTAAACTTATGAGTAGCAATTTGATTGGATGCATCTTGAATGCAAGCTTTTATATCAGATTCTGTGGGAATACTGGTTTGAATTCCATACATTTTTGCCAGACGAATTCCAAGAGAATTAATAGAGTGAACATCGATCCGATCACCCAATTTTGGTTCGTTACCGATCAGACGTCTTAATTTAGTTTGAAGTGCGTGGGCTAACGTATCTGAATAGGTTGTGAGCAAAACCCTCGCTTCAGGATGAGCCTTGGCTAAAGTAACGGCACGATGTAAAGCAACGATAGTTTTCCCTGTTCCAGCTGAGCCAGACACTCTTGCAGGACCGCTGTAGGATCGATTAACCCACTCCCTTTGTTCAGGGTGAAGAAACACAGTCCACTTTTCCCAAGGGTACTCAAGTGCAGCCTTTAATTCATCTACATTGCCCATCACACGGAATCTGCGTTGAGCATCAGGATGGTCAAAGGGGTTAGTTAGTGTTGTAGTTGGTACATTAATCCGTGGCTTACCACCAGTTGCAATCTCTAAGAGTGCCTCAGCAGCTTCAGCTGGCAATCTATCAGCAAGCAATAGCAAACTATCTTCATCTGCTTTTTTGACATCAGATAACCACTCAACAGGTACGCCATAACTAAGTAATTCTTCATCTGGCGTATTGGCAAACAATAGTGGTTTGCGGGTTGACTCAACTTCAGTAGGTTTATAGACTGGAACCAGTATTTCAGTAATAGTTTCACGAACTTCAACAACCTGAGCAGCACCTGTTTTTGGATGAACCTCTAATTTACGTCTTTCAGCCCAGTCATACGCCTTGTCATGATGATCTACATAACAAAGCAGAATACTATTTTGGGTTTTATGAACAATCAGCCTGATACCGCTATTGACCTTCACTGACCAAAAATTTTTATCTCTAGATTTTTCAAGTTTATGGAATCCATGTCCAGTCCCAGTAGGATTAACCTGTAAATCAAATGCAGTAGTTTTGGTAATTTTTTGCTCGTCACTAGTCAAGCGTGACAGGCTATCTGTAAATGTATCCGCTATACGAAATTCCATAAAAGTTATACCTTAAAAACTTTCATAACTTCATCGCCCAAATGATTGATCACCTTCACAGCAATACGACCCGACTTAGGCTTAGGAAACGCCCTCGATATATCGCTGTTGATTGTTGCCCAAGCATCGAGATTAATCTCTGCTTTTAAAGTAGTTTTGAGCGAGCTATAAGGATCATTAGCACCCAAGAAATATGCCTGACGAACAAAAAAACTCTCCTCGTTGTAGTCAGTATCAATAAACCAGCAAGCAATGCCATCCGCACCATCGCTGACGACTTCGCCAGTTTGAGGCTTAAATACATCAACTCCATTTACTTTTATACGAATCTTGTCATTAGCTTCTTCAATCACATCAATATCAGGCTCTCCAAAAATAACAAATAGATTGCCTTTGCCAGTATTTTTCAAGTCCTCTGACATATGTAAATCAGCATTCATTCGAGCCTTGAGGATAGGAATACGTCCTAAATTATTTAATTCAGTAGCATGGGCATCATAATTAAATGCACATGCAATCAGGACATCAAACCCTGCATCGCCAGCCTCTCGTGCTGCCTGTACTAGATCAGCTTTTTGAACGGTACCAAATTCAGGGCCAATAAAAATAGCGGCCCTCTTTTCATCGCCATTTACATCTGTACCTTCAAAGTATTTACCTTCTGCACAGACTAAATTTCCAGGCCATGGAGTTAAAAAGTTGAATTGTATCTTGTCTTTCTTTTGTGATTGCTGAACTCCAGATACTTTTAGATTTTCTAGAATCATTTGTGTGAATGATTGACTTGGTATTTCCTCTTCGCTACTAAATGAATCAATTAAATTATCATTTTCATCAACAGACATTGCACGATGAGGACTAAGACTTTCAACAGTAAATGGTCCAGCTACACGAGATTTCTTTTTGTCCTCATATGGTCTGTCATATAGATATTCAAACTCAGCCCTTAAAGCTGTAGATCTATCCATATCCCCCTGACAAACTATCTTAGAATTCCACCAGTCGCTATGTATCTTCTTTGATTCAGTCGACCAACTTGAATCAACCTTTCTTGGGATCTCCCAATCATTCCAAGATTTACCAAGTAAAGAATTTAATTGCTCTCGTAATGGATCTGAAATAGCTTTCCATTTATCCCAAATTTCGTCAATCTCCAGATTATTAGCTATTACACTTGAAGTTATATGAGGAACACGGTGATAAACGAATCCATAACTTATTTTTCCTTGAACAGCTTGTGATCTAGGGGGAGAGTTTGTAATTTCAGACTCTTTTAACTGCCCATCTCGAGAATCTGCCAGCATATAGAATGGAAACAAGGACCCCATAATTCGACAACGTGCCAAGGCAAGGGATACACGAGATGTATCGATAGTTATCCATCTTCTTCCCCATTGCTCTGAAACTACTGCAGTAGTACCAGATCCACAGGTTGGGTCTAATACAAGATCACCAGGATCGGTAGTCATCAAAATACATCTTTTTATAATTTCAGGAGAAGTCTGGACTACATAAATCTTGTCGACAGCTCCACCAATACCATCCCATAAATTACTTTGAATTTTATAAGCAAAGTCATCTAAATAACGACAAAGTCTAATTGAATTGTCAGTGGAAAGAATTCTTCCAGATTTAATAAGACGTTGCATAGAATCTGGGGGAGTGCCCCACCATCTTTTCCCAGACGTATATATGCGACCTTGATATTCAACATCATATTTTTGACCAGGTCCAGGCTTAGTTAATACTTGAGAAAGACATTCACGAGAACCAATGGGAATATTTCCCTTCAAAGATGCTTTTGAAACTACTTCACCGTCAGGTGTCTTTACAAGGGTAAAACCAGCTTCCTCAGGGTTATCGTTTTCATCGAAGAGAGGCCTATACTTTGTATGAGCTGACGACTTTGAAAACCAAATTAGATAGTCAAAGCGAGTTGGAATCCTATCTGTAGTACCAAGACCGCCACCAGACTTAGAAACAGCAATCTGTGCACAGAAATTATCCTGCCCAAATACCTCATCCATTAATGACCTAACTAGATGAACATTTTCATCGCCAATTTGAACAAAAATTGAACCTGAATCTGCGAGTAAATCTCTGCTAACGGTTAGACGATCCCTAAGATACGTTAGGTAACTATTGATACCATCACGCCAAGTATCCCTAAAAGCTTTAACCATTTCAGGTTCACGGGTTATATGTTCTCGGGTACCATCTTTAACATCTCTACTCGTGGTAGACCACTGAAAATTACTGTTAAATTTAATTCCATAAGGTGGATCAAAATAAATACATTGGACTTTGCCACGCAGTCCTTCACGCTCAGCCAAACTTGCCATAACCTGCAGGGAGTCCCCGAGAATCATGCGATTAGACCAATTTTGTTCATGGGAATAAAACTCTGTTTTATCAACACCCTTTGGGATGCCATCAAAATCAGCAAATAGATCCGCTGTTGTCATTCCAGCGTCATACTTCTCCTCTTTCGATTGTCTAAGTAAGTCATCTATCAAGGCTTTTGGATGAACCTTCTCTTGAATGTATAGAGGTGGTGCATTAACAACTAAATCACTCCAATCTTGCTCGTCTTTTCCTCGCCAAACTAGTTGTGGATCTAAATCAGTGTTTCGTGGATATTTAATTTTTATGGATTTTTTATCAGACTGACTCACAACAGATTCATGCTCTGCAGTAGGAATATTCGCTCTTTTAGCCTCATCGTGGATAAGTGTTTCAACAGTTTTCTGATTAGTAGGTTTCTTAGCCATAATTTATTAATTTATTTTTTCTGCACTTGACAACATTTTATTAAATTCTTGCTCGACTCTTGCTGCAAAGTCTGATTCGATTTTGTGAACTTCAGTAAATTCAGCAAAAGCCCATCGACCATATTGCTTTAGGTTATTCACCCCAGGAATCCAGTACGTGTCCATCGTCATTTTTTTTGCATTGGCATCTTCACGCCTATAGCCTTTAATTTCAACAACAAGATGCAGTAAGTCATCCTCTCCGTGTCCATCATCGACTAACACAATAAAATCGGGGAGGTATCTGCGTGTTTCACTTTCAAATCTATAAGGAATCTCAAACCCTAGGCCATTATTTTTGACATATGATTTCACCTTGGGATGTGACTCGGCTACACGACAGAACTCAGCCTCCCAATCACTGTCGTATAACGCCCAATTAATATGGCAGCGTTGCGGACTAGTCTCCCACCTTTCAATTCTTGACGTATTGAACTTAACGTTAGAAGTGCTACCAATAGGGTTGTATGGATCAAGCAAGGCCTTAATCGGTCTTAACCCCTCATAAGTTGAAGTAATCGCAGCCGTAATACGATTGCAAGCTTCATCTGCCAGTTGCACATACATCAATTGAGCAGGATAAGTATCGCCTTTACAAACTAAACAAGTTTCTAGCCACTGCTTTGTAATCCTCTTTAATGGTCCAAACAAATGATATTTAGGAAATCCATCAACGTCTTGCCACTTTGTGTTTAGCAACCTGTTGGTAAGATTTAGCAAGACAGTAGACATGCGTTCATCTTTTAGATGCTTAACGTCCATTTCAGCAGTTTTGCCAATTAACCCTGAATTCGTTGTGATAGTGGGCCCAACTAATTCGGGGTCTAAAGTGTAAACGTGGGATTCATTAAATTTTGCTTTAAGCGATTCTTCGGGCAATTCAACCCTATAACCTTCTACCCTTGGGAAAGTAATTTCAAGAGAATCTCTTTCTGGCCTCATTGCCTTCACTTGAATGGTTTCACGAGGCGGCTGAGGTGGCGAAACAACTGGCTTAGCAGTAAAGTCGAAAGGAATACCAAATACGTCAGCATATTCGGTATTAAATAGTCCTTCTTCATTTAATTCATAAGACTGCCTTCTCAACGCCCTACCAATAACCTGTTCACACAATAGTTGGGTACCAAATGCACGAATACCCAGTACATGCGTAACAGTATTTGCATCCCAGCCCTCAGTAAGCATTGAAACGGAAACCACACAGCGAATTTCACCGCCCAATTGACCATACTTGCCTACTGTGTTCATTACTTCACGAAGTAAGTCTTGATCGGTAATATTATCGCCAGCCCGAACATCCCTTGAACGCTCAACGATCTCACGTCTAAAACGCTCTATTTCATCAGAAGCTATCGCTCTAAAGTTATCGTCTAAAGCATCTCCTGCTTCTAATTGCTCACTATCTATAAGTAATGTTTTTGGGCGAGGAAGTGCATTTCCAGTCACTTCATCAAAATTACTAAATAGCGTTAATCGACCAGGAACTGGCGTGATAGTTCCATCTTCATTTGTGCGATTAAAACCAGAAATAAAATCGTAGACCAACTTTGAAATTGCCGTATTCTGACAAACAATAATGAAGCATGGTGGAACACGAATACCACTATCTTGCCAAAGCTTAAAGGTCTTTTCATAATGCCCATAAAGAGCTTGAATAGCAGTTTGCAACAAGATTGGAAGCTTCAGTGGATCGAGATCTTGACCTTGCCCCCTGCCTTTCTTAGGCATGTCTTTACGTATGTTTTCCCATAGATTTCTGTATTTAGGTAGATCATCGCTTGACGTAATATTTTGAGCGATAGGTACTCGTGGCAATTTGACGATACCGCATTCAATTGCATCCATCAGAGAGAAATCACTCATCGTCCATGGAAATAATGTACCTTCAATGTAACCAGATCCACTTAGGAAAAAAGGCGTTGCAGATAAGTCAATTACACGACTTACTCCTAATTTACGGTTAACTGCCTCCAGTCCATTAATCCAGAGCTTTGCAGCCTCTTTATTTTTTTCAGCCTCTTTCTTATCATCACCCTTTAGCTCCTCCTCATCATCATCCTCTTCAGACTTTGGCTTTTCTCTATAGCAATGGTGGGCCTCATCATTTAAAACAATAATATTTTTCATACCCATCAAATCGGGCATGACACGCTGAATCATTTGACCTTCAGTTTCTTTCGTGTCTATTTCCTCACCAGTTCTACCCGTGAGCAACTGTCTTCCACCCTTTGATAACTCAATCCTGTCACGCAATTTGAAAGCGTGATAATTAGTGATGACTATCTTAGCTTTATTAATATCTTCAAGCATGTCATTTGGAACTAATTCACGCTCTTTGTAATAGCTATTCGGATCATTAGGCTGCAATACCCTTAACCTATCCTTAATGGTCAAGCCAGGAGCTACCACTAAGAAACCCCGTGTGAAGGACTTGCTGTTGGGCCTTCTAACAGCATTAATTGTTTGCCATGCAATTAACATAGCCATCACGGTAGTTTTGCCAGCTCCCGTTGCGAGCTTTAAAGCTAACCGCATTAGCTCTGGATTTGCATCATTGTTTGCGCTATCTAAATGATCTAAAAGTTGTTTTCCTGCCTTGCTATGGGGTGCTACTTCCGTTAACCAAATTGCAGTCTCAACAGCTTCTACTTGGCAGAAGAAAGGCTTAACATCGTTGAAGTTGTAATCACGCCAGTGCTGAAGCAGTCTTGCAGTTTCAGGGGTCACCTGCCATTGATTTGGATTTGGCAGCCGCCTCCAGGCCTCTACATTTTTTCTAACTTCATTAATGATAGGTGTAGGGTCATATTGTTGATTTTTTGTAGATAAATTAGCGCCTTCATCAAATACAAATCCTTCTTGTGCCTTACTTGTTTTTTGTTTTTTTGGCTTTGGAATCGGGGTAATAAACTTTGCAGGCCTTCTTCCGTCCAAAGACTTCTGGGTAGGCTGACCGCTCTCATCTAACTCCCAATATCTAGTGGGTAGTTTATAGGGAGAATTTAGTATCGGATGTTCAAAAAAGGGGTTTGTCATGAATTATTAGGTATTTATGGCCAATACCTCATATTACCTAATAGTTCTAAAAATACTATAAATCTCATGCTGGCCAATCATCACAATCTTTATTCCTAGCCCAATCCATTACTTTCAAGCTATTTAAGAAGAAATTGGAGATAGCCCACCTATTAAAATTTAGATACAAAATCTTTATATTCCGGCAGACTTTTCATATGACTGTGATTTGGTTGCTCAGCATGACATCGGATGCATAGGCAAACTAGATTCTCAGGGCAGCAATCATTCCTCAGGCTATTTTTATGATGTATGTGAAGAAACTTAGTATCTTGAGCACTTAATTGCACACCACAGCCATCCTGTTGGCATCGGTATCTCAATTGCCTCTTTAACTCCCTGGAAATTTCATCCCAATTCTCGGGATAGTCATTAATTGGTGCCGTTGCTGAAGTGTGTGCAGGAATAACGGGATGTAGTGATTTGGGATACTTATCAAAGAATTCTTTTGGAGCAAACGATGAAACAATTTGAGATCGAGAGTTTTTTGACATATCGCTAGAAAAACCTCTCCAAGAAAGGTTATCAAGGCAATTCTGACAAACATCCAGCTTAGTTACCTTCAATGGACCTGTATCGTATCGAATATGAAAGTTTCCATCCTCCCTTTCAGAAACAACATATCTCTCAAATCGCCCCGAAGACTTCATCTCAACCAAAGTTCTGCAATTTGAAATGTGGAATCGAGGAATATGCTTCCTCCCACCCATATTTGCAACATCCCTAATATGAATTAAAACCCTCCGCCCATCGTAAATTAGCGTACCGTCGGGATGTGTTGTTATTTTTCCGAATTCAACATCAAGACCCTCAATAGGCAGTGGTACCGGAGTAATTACAGGAGGGTCTCGAGGTTTAAATTGTGGGGCCGGTAGAGATATTTTTAATTTATAGAAAGATAATGGCGCGCCAATTCTTCGTCTCAAGCCATTAAGTGCATTATTTTCTATGAAATCAGGCAACTTCAAAATTAGCCTCTACTTTACTGAAATTAATTGATCAATCCGATCAGACGCATTTGTAACTATTCGAAACTCAACCCGCTGATTCAACTCATCCTCCTTAACTGATGTGGGATTTTTGATGATAGGCTGGGATGATGAAAGTCCATTTGCAGTTATGTGCTGTCTAAACCACTCCTCATCACTCCTAAGTTCAGGCATTAGCATAATAAATTTCAGTGTTGATCTTGTCCTCTCTTGCGATAGGCCCATATTTAAAAAATATGCTTCGCTTGGCGTAGTATCTTTCCAAAATTTACTGGTGTGGCCTTCTATGCGTATTTCTTTAATTGAATTTTTAAATTTGTCACTCCGAATGATCTTCATATACCTAGGGAAAAAATCTCTCATTAGATTCTGAAATTCAGGGCGTAATTCTGCAGATTGGATTGCAAACTGAACGTTAGGGTTATTAAACCTAATGGTCATATCTCCAAGTAACTCTGCATCCCACTGCTTAAAGCTCTCCCTGAATTCGTTCTGTAAAGCAAGCTGCATATTACTTTTAACATCCTTAAACTCATCGAGCACCAACGTTGTTGTTCTTTCAACATACTGAATATATACGGCAGTAATGAGCATAAAAATCATCATCAGCCCAGTCATTAAGTCAGCTAAGGGAATCCAATATGCTTGTTTTGACTGCTCCATTTGTTATACGCCCTTCGAGATATTGACAACTTCTTTCAGTCTCTCGGTAAGTGGCGTATAGTCTTGAACAAATTTTTCCGACAGTGATGCTAATTGCTGACCCAATCCAACCAGTGCTTTTTCTAGCTCAGCTTCTAAATTTTTATCCAGAGTATCAAAATTCTTTTTGAGTTGATCGTTTGTGCTTGCAATTTGCTCGTTTACTTTATTTTGTATCTCAGGCACAGTTTTGTTTAACATCTCACCAAATATTTGTATTTGCTTTTTGGTTTCATCAGCTAACGTGACCGTTGAAGACTTAAATGTCTGCGTTAAATCTTCAAGCTTGGCACTGAATGAAGGCTCCACACTCTTCATATCTGTCAAAACTTTTGCCAATGACTCTTGGGATTCCGCCATAAGGGCATATTGAGACTTGAATACGATTAATAATTCCTCGAGTCTATTTGCAGACTCTGTATAAGAAGAAGCCTTCTCCACAACTGAACTAAAGGAATCTGCAGAAGTTTTTAGACTAATAGCTCCATCCCTCTGGATAACTTGGAGCTTATCTAACTCCTCCTTATACTGTTGCTGCCATATCACTAGCTTTTCTACCGCAAGATTAAGTTGCTTAAAGTTTTCGCCGAACTGTTCATTTAGCTGTGTATTGAAATCTCTAATTACACTTTCAAGCGCCTCTATTAGAGCCTTTGAACCTAGCTCACTTACCTTATCAGCAAACTCATCTAAAGATTTTCGTAGATTATTTGCATTGTCATTTTGCTCCTGCCTCATCAACTTTATTTGGCTAATTAAGCTCGAGTCATTTTCACCTGCAATCGATTTTCTAAGTAATCCAATTGAGGAAACAACATCATCTAAACTAGCGTTTCTAGGCTCGTCCTTACTCTGAACTGGTTCAGCCCCAAATCTTTGGCGCACCTTAATGGCTAGAGCGCCAGCAACCCCACAAACTGATGCCCAGAATGCTGTTTTAACTCCGTTTAATAGCTCAGGAACAGAATGGGTTACATCTTTAGGGTCAAAATTTAAGAGTGCGAGTGCTATGCCAAAAAAACAACCAAATATTCCCATTGTTGTAAGAATTTCTGGACCATGTATCGCCGCAAATCGGTCATACCTAAATACCAATAAATAAATAGTGGAACCTAAAATTGCTATCATGAAGAAGAGGGTTAGAGGATCGCGAAGGATTTCAGCAAATCCACTTGCCATGGCAATTGACGGACAAAATAATGCCAAAGCGACAATTGGGAAAATTTTCTTCATGGTTTCTTTGTACTGAGTTAGATAATTTAGTTACATTTAGATATAAATTTTGATAATCAAATAGTACTCCAAATGCCAACTATGGCAACTCAAAGCCGTTCGGTGTTTCCACTGAATTTATACGGAACTATTTATTATCTAGGGGGCTTTATCGTCACCCAGAAGGTTGGTATCTTTTGGGTGACGATAAATTAGCGCGCAGTCTCGAACACAATCTTCGCAGAATTCATGCTAAAAGGAAGCAAAGTTTGCTTTTCGAGAGCCATTTTTTATCTCATTTTCTTCATAGCCCCAAATTTTAATTTTTTGCCCCACCTTTAATACTACTGTCATCTTCGTATTAAATGATGCAAGTGGAACGAAGTAGGCATTCCCTAGAACATCTCTCGCATAAGCATAGGTTGGTTTTGTGGCATAAATTTCGACACCTAATTTGTCAACGCTAACCGTATCTTTTTGTATATTTATGGATTCAGTATCTTGACTCTCTAAATCAATCAAGTGGCTATTTTGCTCTACCAAGCTAATCATTCCAGCGAGGGACTTGAATGCTAGCTTAATTTCACTCTCAAATTCTGGCGCTACTAAGTTATTTTCAATGGTGTAATTAATTTCGTTGTAAATATTAACCACTTCACCCTTGAGAAATTTAGGTGGTCTTTCAAGCTCTATCAATGCAAATTTGAGCAATCTTGCAGCCTCCAACAAATCGCGCTGCCTATCAGGATGATCTGGCCTTGTGGCCTCGTGCGCCCTTCTTAGTGCTGTAGCTCTCGAAAATACAAAAGTTCCTTTTAGATCGCCCGGAACCTCTTTCCACACCTTTGTAAGATCTATTACCTCATTAGATAGACCACTCCATGTAGCCGCTTTGAAAAAAGTAGCGAAAGTGTCTCTCATTAGATAGGTGTCAAAAATATCATCTAACGAGGATTTTGTAAGGGTTGAATCCAAAAGCTGAATTACAAAAGGTCGTAATATATCCCTAGAATTTGCTTCGCTTTTATTTGCCAAATGTAGAGTAGCAAGAGTGTAGGCGGCGGGTAAAGAATCGGGGGCTAAATCATATGCTTTTTTTGCATAATCTAAGGCGCCTGTTATGTCATGCAACAAGCTTCTTGAATACGCTCTAGTTCGATGATAGTCGGAGTACTTTTTAAATTCAGTCTCTGAATTAGTAAGCATTACATCAAAATTTGAAATTTGTTTACGCACACTTTCTGGCATCTCCATTCTCTTAGTTGATTTAAAGTGTTTAGACCAAATCTTTGATACTTGTTGGAATTTATTTTCAAACTCTTGAGGTGTTTTAGGCTCAAAGTAATTAATACTTATTCGATCTTCTATTTTTTTTGCGGATTCTTTAAGTCTTAACTGGCTATATAAAGTTGCATATTCAGTTCTGAGCTCATAGCTTAATGGTGAACTTGCCAGCAAATCTCTTACAGCAGAAGAAATCTTATAAACCTCGCCAAAGTCATTTTGCTGACGCTCAATTAACGATGTTTTTTGCAATCTCGAAATAACTTCAGCAATGTTATCGCTACTTAATTTTGTTAATTCAGAGATAAGATGTTTGGAAGCGCTATCTGCTATGAATATACTTTCTAAAACCTTCTTCTGCTCAATGCCCAACGTATTAATTAGAGAGCCAAATGAAAAATTGAGAATTTCATTAAGCGCTATAGATTTCGAATCCTCAATACTATGACCTAAATTGAATCTATCAATAACCAACTTAAGTGCGAGCGGATTACCAGAGCAAGAATTGGAGATTTTTTCTAGCGTCGCATCATCAAATTCTTTGCCCGAAACTACGGCATAGTATTTCCTTGCTAATTCTCTTATGGCTCCATCTGAAAGTGCGCTTATTGGAACATTTTTTGCCCCGTCAATTGAAATCCTACTTGTTATAAGGACTTTCCATGTTGCCGGTAGCTTCTCTATAAATCCCTCATACGCCTGAATATCTTCAACTATAAGATCCTCAAGGTTATCTAAAATGATCAAAAGATTATCCTTCTCAAGAAAATCTTTCATCGTTTCAAAACTGACATCTGGTATTTGATATAACTCTGATAGCTCACTGAGGAAATATTGCTCTATGTTATTAAAAATTTCCTCTTGAGTTTTTCTCTTAATTCCGTCAATAGTCAAGTATTCTTTTTTAAGTGTCAGATAAACAATTGCGTCAAGATTGCTTCTGTTTAAATATTTGTCTTTCAGCTTTCTAGCAATTTCAACCGCTAATGACGTCTTCCCTACGCCGCCAGGACCTACAAGCGCAATCGTATTATTTCTTCCGCCTTTAATATCATTAATTACCGAATCAATTTCTTTATTTCTACCAATTAATCCTGTTCGCTCGAATTGCTCATCATCAGGAAGATTGTTAGCTATCTCTGGTATCTTTATTTTTTCAAGCCACTCCTCTGGGGGATCGCTAATCTGACCTGACTCAACACATGCGATACTCTCAGAAGGCTCTTTTATTCCTAGTAAGCGGAATCTCGGGTCAATTGCAAAGGCGGCAGCCCTATACCAATAGTAAATATGGAATTCTCTTACTGTATGCGAGCAGGCATTTCTTATGGATGCCAATTCTATGACATCAGACATATTTTTTAACTGCTGCCGAATATCATCCTCATGTTTTTCAGTTTTTATTTTAGAAAACTGTTGAAGTATTTCCCCAAACATTAAGCCCTCGAACTCGCCATCGCTCATTTCCACCAATGGCCTTATATAACTGATAATTCCCGTTTCTATTGCATAGACAAGCATACGCGTGCGAATTCGATAAATTTCAATATCACTCATATTGACCCTGTATGTTTGAGGTGTAATTGGTAGTAATTAATCTTACATTCATTCTATTTCTTGGCATATTTTTATATCCACTCCCCCGTCTCCTCCATTCCCTCCATATCCTTAGGGCAGATGGGTGGGCCTAGATCAAGGTGCTTCTTAAGCATTACTACTTCATAGCCACACTTGGCGCACTTGGCTCCTGGTCTTTTGGGTGCTTTTTGGGCTGTAGGTATTGGTAGGCTAAGTCTGCCGTGAGGGAATGTCCCTAGTTTTTCGGTGATTCTGATGAGGTCTTGCTTTAGGAGATCTCCTGCCCCTGCGCTTCTCATGGGTCCTTTGAGGCCAACATCTAGGGCGATCTTCTTAAATCCTTCTCCGTGACCACTTTCGCAGTTATCTACTGCGTGAACTAGCTCGTGGACTAAGGTGTCCAGAAAATCTAATGGTGTTTTAAGGTGTGGTGCGATGAAGATTTGGTTGATGTTGTCTTCTGCTGCTTTTGATGACCAGCATTGTCCTAAGTGCCTTCCTTTGCCTCCAGTACTCGGAAATCCTACTGATACTTTGACTTGTGGCACTGCGTATCCCCTTGATTCAAATATCGGGGTGATGTGATCTACTGCAGCCATTAACCACTGCTCTCTATTTAGATTTGCCATTTACTTTTCTTCTAGTGAGTAAGCTTGCTGCGGTTTTCTGCCATTCTCATAAACTCCAGATCCATCGATTTGGACTTCTTGAACTCCCAATCTTTTGGAAAGGCAATTTCTTCTCTTCCCCAACCGTGGATTCTGGCTTCGTCTTTTCTATCAACCTCTTCATCGGTAGCCGCTATCACGATATGTTCTTGATCGGATACCAATGGCTTCTTAGATTTGGCTCTTGCCTTGCTATGGGGGTTTGGATTGAGATGAATAAAGTCTAGCCAATAGACTCTAAAACTTGGTCCAAAGACTTGGTCGACCAACATGGCGTCAGTATTGTTTGGGTTATCTTCGTTTAGTAGCATGATCTTGAGTCCTCTATGTACTAAAAACTCAAGGTACTTGCGTGCGGCTGCATGGTTATCAAAACTCACATTGAGCAATCCATCGCTTTCACACAGCTTTGATTGGTCATGAAGATCAAAGATGAATTGGCCATAGCCACCTTGATAGCGCTCTATGACAGATCCTTTTTTCAATAAGACACAGACGCCCTCTATGAGTACAGGCATATCGACTCCAAATTAGGTTGTTGGGTATTGGTGATTGGTGTTACTGGGGTGATGAATTGAGCTTATGGATGTCTGAGCTCATATATCGAGCCATCAAATTTATTTGTCAATTATTTACTTTTCTCATGATGTGAAACTCGACTATGTCATGCTATTAGTAGGCATTTAAATTCTCATCGCAGCTATTTTGAACGAGGAAAAGTATGAATCAGTCACCAATCCAAAACCCGAAACAATCCAGCTCTCGGACTTGGAGTCTGAATAGCACCTATAGCGCTAGCACATTGCATGAGGTTGCCGACATGCTAGATCTCACTCGGGAAAGAGTCCGCCAAATTGAAGCCAAAGCTTTAATGAAAATTAGAAAACGCCTAGAAGCAAAGGGCGTTAGGGCAAGCGACCTGCTCTGAAGCTAAGTTATGAATAAATTTGCTCTAGCTCGTTTATTGAGCTTCAACCTCTCTATAAATAGCTCATTCACCGGGAGAACTGAATGACTGCTCAAGTTGCTGAACGCCTAATTTATGGCGGCAATAAAGAGATTGGCTTGTTTAGCAATCCTTTGTCACTGTATTTGAAACAAACTGGGATTTCTTTTGTTTCTCCACATACGGCTAATTGGCGCGGGTATGTGGGCACTTGGAAGATCATTGAGCATTCTGGGGTTGAGCGTCTGTACCTAGTGAAACTGTCTGCTCACAAGTCTTATGAAGAAATTGTGGGCGTATCGGATGTCTTTCCTGGATTTGATAAGGTTTTTGCCCACTGGTTTACGGGTCAGTTGCGCTGTCCACAAGGTGCCCAGTTGGAATATCGGCATATGGGTTACGGCAGCATCTACGAGTACGACCTCTTGATGGATTTTAAGCAAGGAGTGTTAGTTAACAAACACGCCAGGCATAACGAAGTGCCTCCAAAGAAAGAGGAAAAAGATATTCCATCCTTCTTAAGGAGGGGTCAATGATAGATGCACTATTAGCGTGGAGACCCCAGACTTGGGTGGACTACCTCTTGCTCTATATAGTCCCAGGCTTTGGCATNGCAATGTACTTACTCGCCAAGACAATACGGGAGAGGCCTTCTGAATTTGCTAGAGGTCTTCTAAACGTATTGGGTAAAAAACTCACTCTAGTTGATCGAATAAAAGATGGTGCTGTGTATTGCTTTGCATTAGCCTGTGTTTTATTGGGCTGGCCTGGTTTTGTGATTTGGTACTTCATGAATAAAAAGGCTGAAGTTGCTAGGCAAGAATTTCAAGAACGTCCTGAGTTTGATTGCGCTCCTGAGTACCTTGTTGCGGTAGTCAACCCCGTTGATGCAGAGATCACAAGTTATGTCATCGATCCCCTTGGCAAGGTTCCCGCTCTACCCTTTGGGCATCTGAATAAAGCTTGGGGAAATTTTTTAGCAAACATGCTCGATGAGCAAGATGAACTGTGGTCTTTCTATATTCCCATGGGTAGCAAAGTGGGCAAATATCAAAGAATGTGTAGGGCTGAAATTCGAGGATATGCCCAAGTTCGGGACGGCAAGATCTTGGCTGAATTTATGACTGAATCGGATTAGCTCATTATTTGAGCTTTTAACTTGTTTTAATGAATTGATTAGCTGTTAGCGTTGTTTTGCTTGATTTAGTAATGATCACAGGGATCAGGTATGAGTGCCCCAAGATCAAAGGACTGCCTTTTATTTTTAGCCCTTCTCATGAGAAAACCATACCAGTTTGCACACTCTGCCAATACCCGATGATATGGGGCCTCCTTCAGGGTGAGAGCAAGCGGACAGCCGGGAAAGACTGGCAATTTCATTTTACTGGCACTCAAAATATTCATACCCAATTTCACCTTCAAAATTACTACCAATGATGTTGACGTAATCTTCTTTCAGCAAGACAGAATTACCGGTTTTTTTATCAACGCCACAATTTCCGTGAATAATTATCTTGGGAAGCACAAATCCCTTATGACGATAGGTTCCAGCCGAAATCTTTGGTAACTTGAGCATCTCGTTAATCCCAATATAAAGTAATAGCTCGAAAAAGGTGTCGCCCTTGTCGCTCGTTTTATTTGCTAAGTGACTTATCCAAGATTTAAATTTCCTTATGACAGCAGTCTCTATTGATACGTCCCAGTT
>JGI26470J50227_1000286_pt1 | contig 22334 bp, 22 predicted proteins | sample FreactTroBogLake_FD_50227 | JGI IMG/M metagenome (IMG submission 50227) | reverse complement strand
ACGGCGGCGTCCGAAACGGCTACGACGTCCTGAAGATGTTGGGGCTCGGTGCCCGGGCCGTCCTGATCGGCCGCGACCTGATCCGGGCCGGAATCGGCGGTGGGGCGGCCGGGGTACGCATGCAGATGGACCACCACGCCAAGGTTTTCCGGCAGGCCATGCGCATGACCGGCTGCCCCACTCTGGCCGACATCGGTCCCGCGGTGCTGGCCTGAGATGCTCGCCGACATCCGGCCCACCAACCTCGACCAGCGTGTCCTCGCGCAGGCAGCGGGCCTTCTGACCCAGGGTCGGCTCGTCGCTTTCCCCACCGACTCCAGCTGGAGCGTTGCCTGCGACAGCCAGTCCAAGGACGGCATCGCGCGGCTGAAGAAACTCAAGGGGCTCGGGTCGTTCACCCCCGCCGTCCTCACCGACGAGCTCTCGCAATGGAACGATTTTGTCGACCTGGACAACGCGGCCTTCCGCCTGGTCAAACGCCACGTCCCGGGGCCTTTCGTCTTTATTTTTCCCGCCCGCCCAGGACTCAAGAACCAGTTCGGGCTCAAACGCCTCGAAGTCGGCCTGAGGCTTCCCGACCACCCCGTACCCCGGGCCTTGGTTCGCACCCTGGGACGACCCGTCTTTGCCATCACCGCCAGCCGTCAGCTCTCGGAGCCCGGATGGTGGGACGAGGCCTTCGCCCAGGAGTACCTTTTCGAGGAAGCTTGGCAGCTCGAGGACCTGGAGGGGATCGACCTCGTCCTCGATCCGGGAGAAGACCAGCCCAAGGCTTTGACCACCGTGGTGGACCTCAGCGAAGGCGTCCCGGTTCTTCTGAGGCAGGGGCTCGGAATTCTGATCTCTTAGCCATTGTTGACCTTCGGGGTCAAAAAGCGGTGGACAAAGGTTGGAAATCCATCTAATTTCTCCCTATGACCCTCTTGGGAACTTCTGTGCTTCAAAACCTCTACCAAGAGTATCTCGACACCGAACTGACCTACTCGAAAGAGGTTGCCTTGGGACTCGGGGTTTTGCCTGCCGATTCGAGTTTGAAGTGGGCCGGTGACCTGTACCCCTGCGTCGTCCACTCGTGTAGCTTCCGGGCCGCCAAGGTCTTGGTCCGGTTGACCGCGTCCCAGTGGAAGGCCATGGAATCGGGATCCAAGATCAGCACCCTCACCCTGACGTTCCTCCAACCCAAGAACGGCAAGAAAGAGCTTTTCCAATTCAACGGAAACCTCCAGGTCCACCAGCAGCACGGCGCCGGCGAGGGAGAACTTTCGATCCTCATGGGAATCGTATTCAACCATCGTCCGCCCGAAGGGTTTCTTCAAGCCCATGGTTCTTACCTCAACCTGAAGAAGGAAGCGAACCAGCGTCGTGAGGACAGGATTCTTCTCAACGGGGAAATGCGAGAGATCCTCGGGCTGACCAGTCTCAACACCGTGATCACCGTCGATCACATCGAACGCAAATGTCTGCTCCGGGAACTCAGTTACAACGGCGCCCGGGTGATCCTCACCGGGGTCGCTCCGTTCCTGCTCGAAAAGCCGTTCGTCATTGACATTCCGTTCACCGGCAGTTCTCTGTACTCCATTCCCGGCAACATCGTCAGGGCCGAAGCGGTGGAGGGACAGCGGGGTCTGGCGGTCATTGCCCTGGGCTACCACCCCGACAGGGTTCCGGTCGATTATCTCAGAGCGCTTCAGAAAGGCTTCAAGCTCGGGCTCGGAGCCAAAAGGTCGACCTCGCCGGTGAAGCCCACCGGTCCCCAGACTTCCTCGATCGACATGAGGACCTTGAAAATCAAACGTTTCTGACCTGGTCTTTTGCAACCGGTCGCGGCTCCCTATAATGGCGGGATGAAACAGCTTTTTACCACTTTGGTTCTTCTGTGTTTTTCCTTACCCTCCTGGGCAGACGCCGACCTGGATCCGTCGTTTCGACTGCATACCTGGGGACCGGAAGTCGATCTGGCCTGGCACCCCATCGCCCTGATCCCCCACACCCAGACGACGTTCTTTCTCGGTGGCGAGGCGCTCTACAAGCCTTGGAACTACTTCCATGACCCGATTTCAGGGAACGCCCTGACCGCTGCCAAACTGGTCGATGCCTCGGTCAAAGAACTATCGGGGTCATGGTTCCTGGGGATGGCCCAGGGACTGGTCGGTCAACAGGCCGCCTCGGGACCCGATCGGCGGGCCTGGGATTCTCCAGACCTGGTCGAGGTCTACGGCAACTACCGGGGAAGCGTTCTTCGGACCCTTTCTTCCGGTTCCAACTTGGCCAATTCATCGCAACCCGACAAGGACGGCTACGTTCAAACGCTCTTCATGGGTGGCCTGGACCTGAACCTGCTGACCAAAGCCGACAATCACAACCTGAAATCGGGGTTCTTGCTCGAGGGCGCCGCCGAAACCGCCCCCGTCGGTCTGCAGTCGGTGAACGTCGACTTCAACCGCGTCACGGCCCTCTGGACGGGCTTCCTTCCGGTGTTCGACGCCGACCCCGAAAGCCGCCTGAACACCTTCAGCGTCCTCTTCGGGGCGAACCTCGTCTGGGACCATCTGTGGGGTTCGACCATCCCGGCCCAGGCGAGACAGCTGATCGGGGGAAGGAGCTGGGACGGTCCGTTGGGGTACGTCGAAGGCCTCGGCGGCGTGGTCAGGGGGATCGAGACGGGCCGGTTCGACGGCACCGACAAGGTGGTGGGAAACCTCGACCTGAGGTTCAACCTTCCCGGACTGGATTTCCCCGATTTCGTCAGGAGTCTCTCCCCATTCGATCTGCAGGGGTCGATGATCCCCGGGGTCCTGTTGTTCTACGATTACGGCGCCTGGAGTGGGCTGTCCGGCATCCTTCCGGGTTCAGTCACCACCGCAGGGGTCGGGGTCTTCCTCACCATCGGTCCCTACGGGTCGTTGGCGCTTTACAACGAATATTGGCTCACCGGCGGTTCACCGTACGAAGCCCAGAATTTCCTCTGGACAGCGAGCCTCGGCATGCAGTTTTAGGAACGGTCCTCTAGGAACCCTGGGTCGGGGGCGTCTCCTGTTTGGTGGGCATCGCCCAGGCAGCGGCTAAGGTGGCCAGGGCGACGATCCAGACGGTAAAAAACACCCGTCCGGTGGCGCCCACTACCGTGGCCGGGTCGGCGGGCCCGGCGGACGAGGCGGAAATCGCCGCGTTGGCCACGGCCCCAAACACCGCGATGCCGACCGAGCTCCCGACGGCCCGGGAGAACTGGTTGGTCCCGGTGACCACGCCCCGTTCGGACCACGGAACGCTGGACTGGGCGGCGATGACCACCGGAGTCGAACCCAAGCCGAATCCCAGACCGGCGACGAGGCAACAGGCGGTGATCTGGAAAATCTCGGGCGTGGACGAAACCAGGGTCAGCACCCCCACCGCCACGGCAATCAGAGACAGGCCGATCACAGCTGTGTTCCGGAACCCGATCTTGAGGTAAAACCGCCCCGAAAAGGTAGCCGCCAACGGCCAGCCGACCATGATCGCGGCGATCGACGCCCCTGCCACCAAGGGCGACACCCCCAGCGTCCGCACCATATACGTGGGAAGGTAGGAGGTCAGCCCCAACAAAACGGCTCCCACCCCGAAGGAAACCAACGAGGTGCTGAGCAAGAGCCTCCGAGAAAAGACCCACAACGGCAAAACGGGTTCCACCGCCTTGCGTTCCACCAAAAGGAAACCGACCAGCAACAGACCCCCTCCCCCGAGGGCCCCGAGGCTGGGCCACGAGTCCCACGCCCAGGCCTGGCCACCCTCGAGGATGGCGAGGATGAGCAGGCTCAAGGACGACGTGAGCAGCGTCGCTCCGGCATAATCGACGCGGTGAACCCGGTGTTCGACTTTTTCTCGGAAGTTCCGGACCAGCAGGTAGGACGCCACGGCCCCCAAGGGCAGGTTCACGAAGAACACCCACCGCCAGGAAAGGAACTGGGAAAAGATGCCTCCCAGGGCCGGGCCCAGCACCGAAGCGATTCCCCAAACGCTGGCCAGATATCCCTGCACCTTCGACCGTTCCTCGACCGTGTAGATGTCTCCGGCGATCGTGATGGTCATGGGCAGAATCGCGCCGGCACCCAGTCCCTGGAGAGCCCGGGAAAGGATCAGAACAGGCATCGACCACGCGACCCCGCAAAGGATGGAAGCGGCCAGAAACAAACCGATGCCGAACAACAGAATCGGCTTGCGCCCTATGACGTCGGCAAGCTTGGCGTAGACCGGTACCGACACCGCCTGGGCCAGGAGGTAGATCGAAAACAACCAGGGAAATTGCGCGAAATCACCCAGGTCGGCGACGATGGAGGGAACGGCGGTGGCCAAGATCGTGGAATCCAACGCGGCCAACCCCGACGAGACCATGATGGCCAGCAAGATTGGCCCACGGTCTCCCCTCAAACCGATCGATGAATCATTCAAAACGGACCCCTTTGTCCAGGAAATTCGACCAACTCGTTCAGTCTGGTCAAGAACCACTCCCGGGGAACTTCCTTGGCCCCGAAGGAGGCTAGATACTCGGTCCGTGCTTGACAATCGACAAGTTCGACACCAAAGGACCGGACGAGGTGAGCGACGACGGTCACGAACCCCACCTTGCTGGCGTTGGGAGCCAAACTGAACATGGATTCCCCATAGAAGACCCGCCCCAGGCGGATTCCGTAGAGGCCACCGACCAGACGGCGAACCTCGTCCTTGGTCCAAACCTCGACGCTGTGCGCGAACCCGAGCCTGTGGAGTTCACCGTAGCCCTCCAGGAAATCCTGTGTGATCCAGGTTCCGGGCTGGTTCGGTCTCGGAGTCTCGGCGCAACGGGCCATCACGTCCGAGAAACGGGTGTCGAAGGTCACCTCGAAGGGACCCTTCTTCAAGACCTTTTGGAGCGTGGCGCCGATGTGGATTTCCGACGGGACCAGGACAAACCGGGGGTCGGGGCTGAACCAGAACGGGGCCCCGTCCCGAGAGAACCACGGGAATAGTCCCTGCCGGTAGGCCGACAGGAGCATCCCAGGGGACAGGTTGCCCCCGGCACCCACAAGACCGTTTTCATCGGCGGTCCCGGGGTCGGGGAACTCGAACCAGTCGTCCCACTCCAGACGAGGAAACTCGGGTTCAGGCACCGACCTTTTTCCGTTTCTTCTTCACCGTCACGGCGATGGCGTCGTCCACGACCTTCAGCGTCGCCGAACCGCCCGCCGCCAAGTCGCCAAACAGGACGGCGTCGACGAACCACGACTTCACGTGGTCCTCGATGACCCGGGCGACGTTTCTGGCGCCGAATTCGTCGGAATACCCCTTGGCCGCCAGCCAAGCCACCGCTTCATCGGGCGCCTCGAGCGTCACCTGCTTCTCGGCGAGGAGAGTCCTGAATTCGCCGAGTTCCTTCCGGACGATGTTCGCGACGATGTCGGCGGGCAGACGGCCAAAGAGCACGGTCTTGTCGAGGCGGTTGCGGAACTCGGGGCTGAACGTCTTTTCCACGGCCCTCTGGATCTCGGTTCCTGCCACCACCCGGCTTTCAAAGCCGATGAGCGTCTTGCCGACCTCCCGGGCTCCGGCGTTGCTGGTCATCACCAGGATGACGTTGCGGAAGTCGGCCTTCTTGCCCTGGTTGTCGGTCAGGGTCGCGTAGTCCATGATCGACAGCAGAATGTTGAAGATGTCGGGGTGCGCCTTCTCGATTTCGTCCAAAAGGACGACGGCGTGCGGCGTCTTGCGGATGGCTTCGGTCAGTTGACCGCCCTCGTCGTGGCCGACGTAGCCCGGTGGCGAACCCACCAGCCGGCTCACGGTGTGCTTCTCCTGGTATTCGCTCATGTCGAACCGGTGGAGGGTCAGACCCAATTCGGTGGCCAAGGCCCGGGTCAGTTCTGTCTTGCCGACGCCGGTGGGACCGACGAACAAGAAGCTTGCCACCGGTTTGCCTGGCTTTTTGAACCCGGCCCTGGCTCGTTTGATCGCCCCGACGACTTCGGCGATGGCGGCGTCCTGACCGAAGATCTGGGCGCGCAGTCGTTCGGCTAGGCCTGACAACTGTTCCTTCTCGCCGGTGGTGACCGTCTTCTCGGGAATCCGGGCCATTCGGGCCAGGACCTTCTCGATCTCGGCGGGGGTCACGGGCTTTTCGATGCCGATCTCGGGATAGAGGAAATTCGCCACCCAGGCGCCGGCTTCGTCGATGACGTCGATGGCCTTGTCGGGCAGGTGGCGCTCGTTCAGGAACTGGTGGCTCAAGTCGACGGCGCTGCGCAGAGACTCGTCGCTGTAGGTCACCTTGTGGAAGGCCTCGTACTTGGGTTTGAGACCCTGAAGGATCGCGAAGGCCTCGTCGGGGGTCGGCTCGATGACGTCGATCTTCTGGAACCGGCGGCTGAGGGCGCGGTCTTTGTCGAAATACTTGCGGTACTCATCGAAGGTCGTGCTGCCGATGCACCGCAACTTGCCCGAGGCCAGAGCGGGCTTGAGAAGGTTGGACGCGTCCATCGAGCCGCCCGAGACGGCTCCGGCTCCGACAATGGTGTGGATCTCGTCGATGAAGAGGATGATCTTGTCCCGCTTCAACAGGTCGTCGATGACCTTCTTGAGCCTTTCCTCGAAGTCACCTCGGTACCGGGTGCCCGCGATGAGGTTTCCCATGTCGAGGGAATACAGCGTGAACCCCTGGAGCGCGGGCGGGACCTCGTTCGCCACGATGCGTTGGGCCAAGCCTTCGGTGATGGCCGTCTTGCCAACCCCCGGCTCACCGACGTGGATGGGGTTGTTCTTGAGGCGGCGGCACAGAACCTGGATGGTTCGTTCCAAGATGTCCTGGCGTCCGATGAGGGGCTCGAGCTTTCCCTGTCGGGCCAGCGCCGTCAAATCGGTGGTGAATTGTTCCAGGAACGACTTCTTGCCGCTCTTGGCCTCGGACTCGGTTTCGTCCTTGGCGGACGGAGTCAAATTCTCCTCCGCTTTGGCTTCCTCTTCCTCGTCCTCTTCGGTTTCAAGGCCGTGGGAAAGGATCTGGGTCAAGGAAAGGCGCTCCACCCCGGCGATCCTCAGGGCGTAGGCACCGTAGCTGTCGCGCTCGTCGAGAATGGAAACCAGCACGTCGCCGGTCTCCACGTCTTCTTTTTGGGCAGAAACGGTGTGCATGATCGCCCGTTCGATGACGCTTTGGAATCCCACCGATTGGGTGGGATCGTCCTCGTCGACCACGGGAACGTCCTTGGAAAGGTAGGCCTCGAGCAGTTCCTTCAGTTTCTTGATGTCGCCCCCGCAGGCCTTGATGAGCCCAACTTGGGATTCAAACTGAAGGGAAGCCAACAGCAGGTGTTCAGGGGTCAGAAATTCGCTTTTGCGGCCCTTGGCCTGCTCGAAAGCGAGGTTGAAAACAGCTTGAAGTTCAGCGGAAATTCTCATGGGGTGATCCTCACATAGGCTCCACGGTGCATTTGAGCGGGAAATCGTTGTCCCGGGCCAACTTCTCGGTTTGGATCGCCTTCGTCCGGGCGATGTCATAACTGTAGTTCCCGACCCGCCCTTTTCCCTGCTTGTGGACCTCCAACATTTTACCCTGGGCGTCCGCTTCTTTCAGGAGAAAGACAGACATCAGGACGTAGACGACGAATTCCCTCGTGGTGAAGTGGTCGTTGTGCAGGAGGCAGGAATACCGGGGAGGCTCGGCGATGATCGGTTTGGTCTTTTCCATGAGACCCGTGTCGGAAGAAGAGCGCATAGCCATGGAAACAATATAGCCATCGGCGACGAAAAGGCCAACAATCAGAGAGGGCGAGCCCGCGTCATTCGCTGGGTGATCCAGTTCGCCAAGGGACGCAGAGGTTGAAGGAGCTGCCCTTCGTCCAGGACCACCGACCGGGAGCCGAAGAAGAAGCGCATCCGGAAGAACACGGCTCCTCCTGCCGGGTACGAATCCTGCCGGACCTCCCGGGGAGAATGCCAGGTCTTCCGACGAAGCCAATACTGCACGGTCAGGGTTTCGGTTCTCAACTCATAACCTCGAGGAATGAAAAGAAACACTCGAAGGAGAGTGTAGCAGGCCGCGGCCGCGAAGAAGGCCCCCAACCAGGGCTGCCAGACGGCCAACGCCCACCCCGCCCCCGCGGTCCCTCCGGCCAGGGCCGCCTGGACGAGGGCGGAAATCGACGAATTCTTGAGTTTGAGCCCCTCGGTGGGTTCGGGAAAAAGGTCGGGCCGCTTCAAACGAACCAATGCGAGCAATTGCTCGACCTGGACCAAGCGATGGGAGAGCCTTCGACGCTTGGTTTCGGTCTGAAGCAGAGTCCAGACGGACGAAGGCCGGGTCTCCACCCTCGTCAGAGAATCGAATTCGAGGGTCCGTACCTTGGTCCCTCTTCGAAATTCCAAGGCCCCGTCTGTCAAAACCACGGCTTCCAAGGCATTCCACCACCGCGAGAACGCGGCGACCACCGCTCCGGCGACCAGGGCCAGCGCGCTGAATCCCCAGGGCCACAAAAAAGGGCCGGAAAACCACCCCACCAGGGGCAAGGTGAAAACTCCCACCAGTCCCAATCCCAAGGGGATCGCTCGATCTCCTTGACCTGTCCGGTACCGGGCCGCGATTGTGTCGTCCAACATGTTGGGGTATACTAGCACCAAAAAGGAGCCCTCGTGAACCAACACCGTTTCCTCACCGCCCTGGTCCTGTCGCTCTGTGTGCTTTCGGGTCTCGGGGCAGAAACCGTGATCGACCAGCTCTACGGGGTCAGAAAGTTCGAGCTCGCCGACGCGTATTGGGCCGCCGCTCAGAAGTTTGCCGACCTCGGCCAAGCCGACCGGGCCGCCGAGTTCAAGGCCGAAGCCATGCATATCCTCCCCGGGTTCGTTCCGGGAAAACCCCCGGTGGCCTCAGTAGCCCCGCCCCCCGTGGCTCCTCAACTTCCCTCCACCGACGTCGTGCGGGAAAAGAACATCCAGGGCGACAAGATCGCCCGTCTTCAGTTTCAAAAACTTCTCCGGGGTTATCTGACGGGAAGCGCGTCCACGGTTGTCGCCGTCTTGGGCACCTCCCTGGAAATTCAAGGCACGGCCACTAGCCCCGACCTGTCCGCGATCGCGGCCTTCCTCCAAGCGCATCCCGCCGAGGCCGGCTCTCCCGACGAGCTCTTCCTCCTCGATTCCCTGGACGTTGCCGACGGACCCGCTCAATCGGTATTGGTCACAGTCAAAGCCAACCCCGAAGCACCGGCCGCCCTCTCCCAAGCGTTACCTTTCTGGAAGGGAAAACAGGTCTACACGTTCGACCGCGTCGCCGACACCTGGAAACTCGTGAAAATTGAGGGGCTTTGAAAGGTTGGACGCCGCGACTGGACGAACTCGAGACGAAATCCCGAACTATTTGGGGACGAAGTAGCTCGACTGCGTCCTTCCGCTCTGCTTGAACTTCTGGACTTCGATCGTCACCGGAACTTCCCGAACCCCGGCCTCGGCCGGGGTGATGGCCTTGTAGGTCAAGGCGTACAGCCCACTGATCCTTTCGGGGATTTCTTCGAGGAAGGGTTTCAGGTCGTCCTTCACCGACCACGCCCTGCCGCCGGTTTCCTTCATCAAAAAGGTAAGTTCCTGAGCCAGCGGTGCGCCATTCACCGACACCACGCTGAAAACGATTCCGTTGTTTTTCAGATACGAGGCCGTTTCGGTTAAGTTGTTCCTTGAAAAGGCTTTGACGGGAACAGAACCTCCCGTGATGTAGACCACGGTTCGCCGGGTCAGCCCCGGGATCATCGACCCGGCCGCTTGCCGGATCGCCAGATCGAGCTTGCCCTGATCGGTCAAAGTCGCAGGATTGACGGCCAAGGCCTGGTTCTCGCTGATGCCCGAGAGCCTTGCATTCTGGGGAACCGGATTGCTGGTGGCGGGAAACAAACCAACTCCGCCGCGGTCGGCCCAGGCTTGGGTGAAGAAACCAACGGCTTCTTTGATCTCGGCCTCAAACCGGGCCATCGCGGAATTCCTGTCGATCACAAGGGCCACGTCCGCGTCACCGCTCTTGAAACCCTGGAACGAAAGGGTCGGCGCCACGATCTTCGTTGCCGACTCGCTGAGAATGAAGTTAGCGGTTCCCAGGCCTGTCACCGGTCGGCCCCACCGGTCCTCGACGGTGAAACTGACCGTCACATCGGGGTAGTTGCGGGTATTCACCCGGACGACCCGGGCCGACAGCCCGCTGTAGATGGTGTGTCCTTCCGCCAGGACCCTCACCTTGTTGTCGTCGAAATCGGCCAAAACCAGGTTATGGTTGGCGTCCAGGACCGCCGAGGTGACCTTGAGACCCTGGTTCCATTCTGGATCGAAGGGGACCACGCTGTCGGTGGAAGGATCGAGGAAGAAGACCCGGGACCCGTCGCTGACCAAAAGGCGGCCATCGTCGAGCAACGTAATACCCTCGGGGCCCGTGAACCGGCCCTGACCGTAGCTCGCGAGCCAGTTACCGCTGGGGTCGAAGGCCGACACCGACCGCAACGCCTTATCGGCGACGTACACCGTCCCGGGTTTGGCCGCAATCCCCGTGGGATTCTTCAAGCCCTCGAATCCTACGACGGGGGGGCCAAAAGAAAGGAGGAAGTTGCCTTCCCTGTCGAACTTCGAGACCCTTGCGTTTCCCCAATCGCTGACGAAGAGCGCTTCTCCGTCCGTGGCCAGGAATTGGGGACCTAAAAACTCCCCGTCGCCCCTTCCCCGTTTTCCGAAGACCTTGGTCCGCAACCCGTTGGCGTCGAGAACGACGACTTGATCGGTGGTAAATTCCGAAACGTAGTATCGTCCACCCCAGGGAAGAAGGTCAAAAGGAGCCCGAAGCCCCCCCACCGTACCGATGAACCGGCGAGCCACGTTGCCGGTCGCGTCGACCTGGACCACTTCCTCGCTTCCGAACGCGGTCAGCAAAAAACCTCCGTCGGGGAGCGGCCTGACCGAAGACGGCCTCAGGAACAGGTTCCGGCCTTGGTTGTCTTTCGCCTTGCCCGCGAGTTCGTACAACGGAAGGTACCGGTCGGGGAGCCTCAATTCGGCGTCGAGGCTCCGACGCACCTGCAAGACTTCAACCCGAGCGGCGAGCACATCGTCCTTGAGACCTGCCTGAAGGACATGCTTCCACTCGTTCAAGGCCTGTTCTTCCAGACCGGACGCCCAAAGGGCCTCGCCCAACCACGACCGAGGCTTCAGGGCGGCCGGCTTGTACCGCAACGACTGCTCGAACGACAACACGGCCTTGTTGTAGAGTCCCGAATGGAAAGCCAACACTCCGTCCCGAAGCGCATCGTCGGATCGGACCTGGTCGTAGTCCAGGGGCCTGTCCTGGGCGCCGACACCCACCGTCAGGATGGTAAAAAGGAGAAGGGCGATGGAAAGCCTCACGGCTTTTTCACCGATCGCTCCACTTCAACGAGGTGGATGCGGAAATCGAGGTTGTCAGGCTCGGCGTCGACGGCTTTTTGGAGGTAGTTCAGCGCCTGTTTGTCGAGACCCATCCTGTGGTAGACCCATCCCACCGAATCGAGGTAGGCAGGGTTGTCTTTGACCAAGGCCAGCGCCTTGCGGCAAAACGCCAGAGCCTTGTCGAGGAGGACCCCTTGCTCGGCCAAAATGTAGCCCATGGAGTTGAGGGCGTTGGCGTTTTCAGGATCCTTGGCGAGGGCCTTGTTCAGCCAGGCCACCCCTTCGTTTCCCCGGTCCAGGGCCCAAAGGACGTAACCGTAGTTCGAGTAGACCTGCACCGACTCGATTCCCTCGTCCATCATGCCTCGGAGGGCTTCCTCGGCTTCGAAGTACCGGCGTTCCGTGGTCAACAGGAAGGCCCGGATCATCTTGGACTGGACGAGTTTAAGAAAGCTTGTCTCCTGGACCATCACCAAATCGAGGGCTTCCAGAGCCTCCGAGGCCCTTCCGAGTTTGGAATACGAAAGGGCTTGGTAGTACGCCGCTTCCGGAACTTCCAGCGGATCGATGTCTTCGAGGAAGTACAAGGCCTGTTCGTACGAACCCTGGTGGTAGAGCCTCAACCCTTCACTCAACGCCTCTGTCATGCGCCCATCTTAGCTTCCGGATGGGGTTTGAACAAGCGTGTGCAGGACGGCCCCTTCGGACGGGCGGAACACCATCAACTCGGCCTTGAACCCGAAAATGCGCTCATACTCCTCGGCTTGGGGCCGGAACCGCTTCCAAGCTTCCGGGCGCGCCAAAGCCACCACGCAGCCCCCCGAGTCCTCGCCGCTCATTCGGGCACCGATGACAGAATCGGATTCCTGGAGCCGCCGGACCAGCCAATCGATTTCGGGACACGAAACCTCGTACAGGTCCCTGAGGCTCTCGTGGGAACGGTTCATCAGGCGGCCGAGGGTCGCCGAATCGCCCGCGGTCCAGGCCTCCCGGGCCTCGATCGACCGAGCAATCTCGTCGATGACGTGGAGACTCCGTCGACGGGCCGACTCGGGAACGACCCCGACCCTTTCCCGCAATTCGGTGCGGCTGAAATCCCTCAAGGAACGTCCGGGCCTGCCCGTGGCGAGGTAACGCAGACACAGCTCGCACTCCTCCCGGGCCCGGGCCGCCGAGGAATCAAACGAGCTGGGGGGAACCCGGGAGTTCAGGATGGCCAGTTCACCGGTCTCTGCCGGAAAGAACATCCTTTCCCATTCGTACGATTGGTAGTCCAGGACGAAGAGGTGGTCCTCCCGGGCGTGGGCTTGCAGGAAGAACGGGCCGATGTCGGAGTATTGCCCCAGGAACACGGTTTCAGTCTTGTGCGCGATTTGGATCAGTTGAGAAACCGGAAGGCCAGCCCGGAAGAACTCGTTGAACGCCAGGGCCGAGGCCAGGCAGAGCGCCTGGGACGAAGCCAGACCGATCCCCTGGGGGATGTCTCCCGTCACAGAGAAATCGAGGCCGTCGACCTTGAACCCGAGCTGGGAGAACGCCGCCAGCACACCTTTGGGATAGTTGGCCCACCGATCCTCTTTTCGGAATTTCAGGTTCGTCGGCGCCGATTTTTTTCTCTCATTGTATTCCCGCGAGTAAAACCGGACCATGGGATCCGACCGGGGAGAAAGGGTCACAAAAAGCCGACACGACAAGGCGACGGAGATTCCCAGGCCTTTGGCGAATTCGGTATAGTCGCCCAACAGGCCGACCTTGCCGGGTGCCGAGGCGGTTACGGTGGGAAGGATTCCGTACTCCTTTCGATGCACATCATGGCAGGTGTCAAGCTTGGGGTTCAACATTTTTCCTTAGGTCCCAGTGTAAAAGCAAATGCTGGATTCTTCAACTTTTTTTTCCTATAATGCCACCCATGAGATCACCCCTCGTCTGGGCCACCTTGCTCTCCGCTTTTGCTGTTTCCCTGGCCCAGCCCAACGACTGGCTCCTGGCCGGAAATCCTTTTTTGGCCCTGGTGGGCTACGTCCCTCTCTTCTGGGCTGTCCGCCGGGCGGCCACCCACCGATCGGCGGCCGGTTTGGGGGCCTTGTTTGGGCTCCTGACCATTCTACTTCAAAACTATTGGCTCGCCTTCTTTCAGGACTACGCCGCCTGGACCGTCGGTGGCGTCGCCGTGGCCTTTGCCGGCTACTGCGCCATCCTGGGCCCCATCCTGAGGACTCTGCTCAGACGGCGTTGGGTCGGGAGGCCTTTCCTGGTCGGGGCGCTGTGGGCCGTGTTTGAATTCTGCAAGGCCAACGGCTTTCTCGGTTTTCCCTGGGGCCTGGCACCCTACCCCTTCCACCAATGGACCTGGTTCATCCAGATCATCGACGTTTCAGGTCTCTCGTTGCTCACCTTCCTCATTGTCGCGTGGAACGCGTGGCTGGCCGAAGCCTGGGAGAAGGAAGGGTATTTCGAAAGGACAACGGGGATATTTTTCGCGGCGATGCTGGTGGGACTGGCAGGCTACGGAACCTGGCGGCTGGTCGAACCCAGGCCTTCCCGGGGCTCGGCCCAGCTCGTCCTCGTCCAGCAAAACGGCGACCCATGGAACTCGGGAGACGATTTAGGCCCTCTGAGGACCTCGGTCAAGCACAGTCTCGCCGCGCTCCGGACCGGAAATCCCGATTTGATCGTCTGGAGCGAAACTTCCCTCCGCCTCCCTCTCCAATATTACCGTCCATACTACGAACGAAACCCCATCGAATCGCCGCTTCTCAAAACCATCAGGTCGAACAACGCCTGGTGGTTGCTGGGAAATCCTTACGCCCAGGACCCCGAGAAAGGCACGGGGTGGGTCAACGCCACCGTCCTCATGAATCCCCAGGGCCAAATCACCGACTATTACGGCAAGATCCAACAGGTCCCCTTCGCCGAATACGTCCCGTTTTGGGACGTTCCCTTCGTGAAGTCCTTCTTCCAATCGGTGGTCGGCCTTCAAGGAAGCTGGGAGCTCGGGCGCCAATGGACCACCTTCCACATTCCCCTCCAGGGAAAGGCCAAGGCCATGGCCTTCGCCACTCCGATTTGCTTCGAGGATGCGTTTCCTTGGCTGAATTCCACCATGGTCCGGGGGGGTGCCGAAGTCCTGATCAACTTGACCAACGATTCTTGGTCTCGGCGAGATTCCAGCCAGCTCCAACACCACGTGGCGGCGTTGTTCCGAACCGTCGAAAACCGCGTCTGGATGGTCCGGTCGAGCAACGCCGGCGTCACCAGCGTCATCGACCCCACGGGAAAGGTCGTCGGGGGCCCCTTGCCCTACTTTCAGGACGCCCATTTGGTCTTCGACCTACCGCTTCCCAAGACGAGGACCCTGACGGCGTACACCCTGTTCGGCGATTGGTTGGTGGCTGCGTTCTCCCTCCTTTTGGTCGGTGACCTCGTCAGGCTCAGAAGAAAAGAAGGGAACCACAGGTGATGGTTCGCGGGCTCCTTTTCCTTTTCTGCGCCCTTCCCCTTTCGGCAGACCCGGCCTTCTGGGACCAGGCGTCGCGGCTCCTTTCGGAGAAGAGGATCCCCGAAGCCCGAGCTCTGGCCGAGGCAGTCCTGGCGACCCAGCCCGACGACGCCGACGCCCTCGTGATCGAAGGAACCGTCGTCCTCTACCAAAGTCTTGAACCCAGGCGCGATGATTCGATCTTTCACCCCGCAACCGTTCCCACCGCCGACCCCGTTCCCGGCCTTTCGCCCTCCGGCGCCGACGCTGTCGCCTCCTGGTGGAAGCGGGTCCCCGCCGTCGATCCTTCTCGAGCCTACCTTTGGGGTGACCTAGCGCAACTCTTGTTCCGGTCAGGAGATCCTGGCAGGTCAGTGGAATACGCGATCCAGGCGGGGGGTGCGGTGGGGTCCGATCCCGACTCGCTCCGGGCGGCGGCCATGGTCTTTGCCTTGAACCTTGACGCCGGCCGGGCGTCGCAAACGTTGGCTCGAATTCCCGGGAACCGGCGGTATCTGCTTTACCAGGGGTTGGAATCGTGGAGGACGGGAAAAGACGACTGGAGGACGCCGTTGAAGGCCTTTGTCGAGGACCATGGGGATGATCCGGCGGGGACAAAATTGGCAACCTTCTTGTTGGGCCCTGCCATGCGCGACACCGAGTCGGGGTTTCTCGAAGCCTTGAAGGTGGAAGACACCCTCGCGACCTTGGTCGTCTACCAGAAATACGTCGATCGCTACCCCAACAAACTGGCCCCCCGGCTCAACTTGGGGAGGAGCCTCAACCAGTTCGGCAGCTTTGCTCAGGCTCTGGCCCAATTTTCCGAGATCGACAGACGAGGTTTGGCCGAGACTCCCGACGAGAGGCAGGCCGTCCTCTTCCAACAAGCCTGGGCCCAGCAGGCTTCAGGCCACGCGCAGGAAGCTTCCCGCTTGTGGGAAATGCTTTCCGAATCCAAAGACTTTTACCTCAGGAGCGCCGCCTCGTGGTTCCTGGGAGACAACGCCCTGCACCGAGGGAACAAGACCGAGGCAAAAGACTGGTGGTTGAAAGTGGCCGACGAACCGGCCCGAAGCAAGTACGCCTGGTGGTCAGAAGCCGAACTGAAAAAACTGGCCCAATAACCTTCACTGCCCAAGGGTGGGGCAACATACGAATGGGGAAGCTTGAGGCGAGGCCCAACGCTTCCCCACGGTTCCCATCAGCCGTTCATTGACTTCAAAAACGCGTCGTTGTTCTTGGTCTTGCGCATCTTGTCGATGAGCAGTTCCGAGATTTCCTGGTCTTCCATGGGGTTGAGCACCTTTCGGAGCACCCACAGCTTGTTCATCTCCTCTTCGGTCAACAGCAGTTCTTCCTTCCGGGTTCCGGACTTCTTGATGCTGATGGCGGGGAACAGACGGCGATCTGACAACTTTCGGTCAAGGTGAATTTCCATGTTGCCCGTGCCCTTGAACTCTTCAAAAATGACTTCGTCCATGCGGCTGCCCGTGTCGACCAGAGCGGTCGCCACGATCGTGAGGCTCCCGCCTCCCTCGATGTTCCGGGCGGCACCGAAGAACCGCTTGGGCTTGTGGAGGGCGTTCGAGTCCACACCGCCGGACAGGATCTTGCCCGAAGTGGGCACGGTCTGGTTGTAGGCCCGGGCCAACCGGGTGATCGAGTCCAACAGAATGACGACGTCTTTCTTATGTTCAACAAGGCGGCGGGCCTTCTCCATCACCATTTCGGCGACTTGCACGTGGCGGTTGGCCTGTTCGTCAAACGTCGAGGCAATGACCTCGCCCTTGACGGTGCGTTGCATGTCGGTGACTTCCTCGGGACGCTCGTCGATGAGCAAAACGATCAGAAAGACCTCGGGGTGGTTCTCCGTGATGGCGTTCGCGATTTTCTGCATGAGGACGGTCTTGCCGGTCCGGGGGGGCGACACGATGAGTCCGCGGCTGCCCTTGCCGATGGGGCAAAACAGGTTGATGAGCCGGGTGCTCACGTCCCCCGAAACGGTCTCCATGTTGAGCCTGGTGTCGGGGTACAACGGTGTCAGGTTGTCAAAGCTGATCCGGGTCTGGGCCACCGAGGGGTCGTCATAGTTGACGGTGTCCACCTTCAGGAGGGCAAAAAACCTCTCGCCGTCCTTGGGAGGACGGATCTGGCCACTGACGGTGTCACCGGTTTTCAGGTTGAACAGGCGGATTTGGCTCGGGCTGATGTAGACATCGTCGGTACCGGCCAAGTAGGAGTTTTGGGGGGACCGGAGGAAACCGTAACCATCGGGGAGGATTTCCAGGGCACCGTACGTGTTGACCACTCCGTGCTGATCCGAGTGGGCCTTGAGCACCTGAAAAATGATGTCCTGCTTCTTCATGATGTTGAGCTCTTCGTGGCTCAAGCCGTACTCGGCCGCCTTCTCCCGAAGGTCTACCATGCTCATGGCCGCCAAATCGTTGATGACGATTCGATGGTTTTCATTGAAGGAATAGTTCTCTTGCCGTTGTTGCGCCAACCGGTCCCGGGTTCGGGGGTCCAACCGGTCAGACCGCTCGCCTCCCCTGTCGTTGCGATCGCCGCGGTCCGCCCGTTCAAACCGTTCGTGCCGGTCACCCCGGTTGGGACGACGCTCCCGTTCGCGGTTTCCGCCACCGCTGTTTCCGTTGCCACTGTTTCCACTGCCACCGTTGCTGTTGCCACCATTGTTTCCGCCGGTGCTATTGTTACCATTGCCATTATTCTTGTGCCGGAAGTTCTTGGTTTCGGGGGAAGAATTGTTGCCCTGGGGGGGGGCCATCGTTTCGGTGGCCGGTGACGTTGAGGCTTGCTCGGAAGCAGGCGCGTCGTCTTGGTCTTTGACCAACTCGACACGGATCTTACGACGTTGCCGTTTCGGAGCCGGTGCGACGCCCTCGGGGGCTGCTGCCGGCTGCTCAGGATTCAAGTTGAAGGATTCGCCTTCAGTCGTGCTCATGGCACCTCCAAGGGATTGGAAAACGCAAAAATAAACCAGAAATAAAAGGTGGGATTCGTTTCAAAAGGGATTTGTTTCGATGGGTAAGGGGGTTTGGGAAGCCTCAACGAAAGGCTTACCATGATTATCGGTGAGGGAACGAAGGCTGTCAAGCTCCATCTCCGAATCCCACCATTGCCAGGCAAGAACTCGAGCCCACCGGGACGCTTCGGATTGAATCTCCGCCCGGGAGCCATCAAACCGGTGCTTCACGGCAACGCTTCTTCCCACCGCGTTCCGGGTCGCGGCCAGGCCGAACCAAACCGTCCCGACGGGCTTGTCCGCCGAGCCTCCCCCGGGACCGGCGATTCCCGTGATGGAAACTCCCAGAGGGACCCGGCTGGCCGCCACAAGTCCGGTCACCATGGCCTCGGCTACCGCCCCAGAAACGGCGCCCCATTCCACCAGGAGCGGCTCTGGAACGCCAAGAAACCTCGTCTTCGCTGCATTGGAATAGCTGACGACGCCTCCCCAGAAGACATCCGAAGAACCCGCCAGGGCCGTCATTTCCCTCGCCAAGAGCCCCCCCGTGCACGATTCAGCACAAGCAAACTCCAGCGAGTTCTTCCTGAGGAAGGATTGAAAATCAGCGAGGTTTCCGTCAAAGGGTCTCAAGGGATTGTTTGAGCTGGGTGGGGGTGGCGAGGAAGATGTCGATGGAATCGGAATTCTTGAGCATTTCCACCTTCCCCTCGAACACGGTGCCGTCCTCGATTCGCAACTGGGCTGTCCGCAGGTTTCCAATGATCTTGCCTGTTGAAGTGATTTCCGTCTGGATGAGGGCCTCGACGTTTCCTTTCACGGTACCTGCCACCACCAAGGATCCGACCTTGATTTCGGCAAAGACCTCGGCGCCCTTTCCGATGATGAGCGATCCCTGTGATTCGATGCGACCCTCACACCGGCCGAGGATCTTGAGCGAGTCCCGGAAGCGAAGGGTGCCCCGAAAAACGGTTTGCGGACCCAGAGTCGTCTTGATGTCTTCTTCGAGTTGAATTTCTTTGGTTTGGTTCATTTCGTCTTCATAACAAACACCCCATCCCAATCTTCGGGGGGTGGGTTTTCAAGGTAATGTTTGCATCGGTAATAGTAGACTTTGGCCGGCCCATCCTCTTTGTCGATCTTGAGCGCTGCCGCAAAAAAATCTCGAGCCTTGGAAAAATCCATCAGTTTGTAGGCCTTTCGTCCCTCGGCGAACAATCGCAACACTTCCTGTTTTTCCGCCGTGATCATCGCCCCTCCTCTGCTGTCAGTGGGTCAGACCGTTGAAATGCTTCTGAAACCTCTCTTCGAGGTCATGGAGGGAGACCTCGTCGAGCCGGATCTTGTCACCTTCGCTCTTGAGAGCGTGGATTTCGTCCCTCAGGCCTTCGAGCGTGGCCAGAACCTGACCACCTTCTTTCAGGACGAGGTCGCGAAACTGATCCACCCGCTGACTGTTTCCGCTGTCGAGGGCCTTGGCTGCCCCGAGAAGGCCGTCCATGGGATGCTTGAGATGATCCGTAAAATACAGGAGGGACTGGTTCAGACTTTCGATGAGAGCGATCCTCCGTTCCCGGTTGACCACCTGCTTCGCCAATTCTTTGTTCCTCAGAACGGCCCGGATCCGGGCGAGAACCTCGGAAAAGTTGAAGGGCTTGGTAATGTAATCCTCGATCCCCAGTTCGAAGCCCTCAATCTTGTCCTTGACGGCATCCATGGCCGAAAACATGATGATCGGGATGTCGCGGAACTGCTCGTAGGCCTTGCTCTTCTTGAGGATCTTCGTCAACTCCCACCCTGTCATCTTGGGCATGATGTTGTCGAGGATGATCAGATCGGGTTTGTCCTGTTGAATCATTTCCAAGGCTTCTTCGCCATCCTCAGCCATGACAACCTGGAAGCCCAGACGCGAAAGCATGACGTCGAAAAAGTCGAGGTTGATCGGCTCGTCGTCGACGATTAAGATTTTTCCTTTCAATGACACATTAGGCTCCCGGTCCTGATTGTCCTACACTTGGGACCCCTTGTCAACGACAGTTCTCCGGCGCCCACCGAGAACCAGGACGCCTGCCAGAAAAGCCGTCGCCGCCCAGGCCACCAGATCGCCGGTCTGGGTGTAGAGCGTCAAGGGTCCCGTCCCCAACCTGACTTCGGCCTGGAGAACGCCTTCCGGGCCGGCCGGCAGCCGAGCCAAGAGCTCACCCCGGGAGGAAACAGCCGCCGTGATCCCGTCGTTTCCTGCTCGGAGCAACGGCAACCGGGTTTCCACAGTCCTGAAAACCGCCAGTGAGAAATGCTGCATCCGAGAAGAAAGACCCGAGGACCAAGAATCGTTGGTGAGGTTCACCAAAGCCTGGGCCCCGGCGAGGGAAAAGGCCCGGGGTCCATCGGGGAAGGCGTCTTCGAAACAGACCGGGGTTCCGGCGGCCACTCCCGAGACCTTCAGCAAGGGCCGGCCCCGCCCCGGCTCCCAAAAGTGCGTGTCCGAGTCCAGCAACCAGCGGTAAACCCACGGAAGCTGGTCCTTGTACGGGAAGGATTCCGTGAACGGGACGAGGCGGTTTTTTTCATAGCGCCCCTTCCATCCGCCGTCCCAGGCCAAGACAGCGTTGTAGTCACGGAGGGACCCGTCCGGGGCCTTTTCCCTGTGGTCGTTCCCCAGGAGAAAGGGGGTCGTGGTCGAGCTCAGAAACGCTTCCAGACGGCGTACCAACCGAAGGCTTTCCGGGTTCTCGTGGTATTTGGTATGAAATTCCACCGAGGGGACGAACGCGGTCTCGGACCAGACCACCGCGTCGGGTTTCGCCTCCAGGGCGCGGTGCGACAGCGCCTCCAGCTTCTCGAACCCTGCTTCGTAGGCGGCCGCGCCTCCCTTCCAGGGGTCTTGGGACTGCTGGACCAGCGCGGGACGCCACACGGCTCCCCGGTCTGTTTCGCCGAGTTTCACGACGCCGTAGCCCAGATTCAGGGTCCAGAGAACCAAACCCAGGCCCAGATCGACCCTGAAACGGGACCAGGGAACCGACGCCGACAAAGCCGAAGCTGTCCACGCGGAGGTCCAGGCCAAAAGAAAGGTCAGACCAGCGGTTCCAAGAAGGTCGGCGGATTGGAAGGTGACGGGCCAGGCCCAAAAGGCGGTCGCCAGGGCTCCATAAGGAAAGCTGAAGAAGCCCTGGATGCGCAGGAATTCAAAGGCCATCCATAAGAGTGCTTGGAGCCACACCCCCGTTCTGGGGAAGCGGTGCCAGAAGACCGAGGAGAGGAAAAATACCCCGGCGTACCAAGGGATCTGGAAAACCAGAACCAACGGAAAGGCCAGCGGATGGAACGACAGCAACCAATTCTGGGAAAGAAGGGTAACGAGGAGGATCCACAACCCGCCCCCCAGGGCCGAAACCCAGGGAGACCGTCGGAACGTGAACCAGAAGACGGGAACCAGGGCCACCGGGCCCAACCAGCCCCAGCCGTCGGGGAAAAGCTCGTTGGGAAAGGCCAAGGCGGGGAAAAGACTTCCCAGGGCGAGGACGAGAAAGTCCACCACGGAGCGGACTATTCCCGGAGTTCCCAGGTCTTCTTCTTGAGGTCCTTCCCTGGCCTGAAGACGGTCACCCCGTGGTTTTGGACCGGGACCACTTCTCCGGTCTTGGGGTTTCGAGCCTTTTCCCGGCCCTTGCGGGTCCGGATTTCGAAAGTTCCGAAGCCCCGGAGCTCGACGACGCGGTCTTCCATGAGGGCCAGCTTGACCTCGTCAAAGAACTGGTCGACCACCGCGTGGATGGTCTTCCGGTTGACTTGCGTCTTTTCGAAAATGGCTTCTATGATCTCAGCCTTGGTCAACTTAGGAGTGGACACGAGAACTCCTCAATGGAAAGGTGGAAAACTCAGGCCTTGGCAGCCAGACGCTTGGACAGGCGGGAGAGCTTACGGGCCACGGTGTTCTTGTGGACGTGACCCTTGCGGGCGGCGGTGTCGAGGACCTTTTGGACCTTGACGAACTTTTCAGCGGCAGTCACGGAGTCGGCGCTCTTCACAAGGGTCTCGAAGGTCTTGACGGTTGTGCGAACCATGCTCCGGTACGACTTGTTGGCCGTGCGGCGGGTCAGGTTCTGGCGGATGCGCTTTTTGGCGGAACGAGAATTGGCCAAGGATTTCACCTCTAGGAAAGATAATGTATTACGACAGCTAGAGAAACTATCAAACCACTGGCCCTCCTGTCAAGGCAAAACGCTGTCCCTGACGGGAATTTTCGTTATATTGGACCGATCGTGTTAAGAACATTTGCCTCTCTCCTGCCCTACCTGAAGCGTTGGGCGCATTTTTACTCGGCAGGCCTCGTTTGTCTCCTCGTGACGAACACGGGGCAACTGCTCATTCCTCAATGGCTGAAGGCCGCCGTCAACCACCTCGCCGCCGGCAACCCCGACCGTGGCTCCATCCTCGGCATCGTCGGCTGGATGATTCTCACGGCGGTGT
>JGI26470J50227_1000285_pt1 | contig 22392 bp, 19 predicted proteins | sample FreactTroBogLake_FD_50227 | JGI IMG/M metagenome (IMG submission 50227) | reverse complement strand
AAAGTGCGATCGACAGCCTTGTTAGTTAGTCCGCAGTCACAGCTATAGATCCCTCCGCTCCAATTCAAATACTTACCGCATGACGGACAGACGGACCCATCCGGATGTCGGCGGCCTCCGAAGCTGACTTTGATCACCTGTTTAGCAGATTGTGTTGCGTAATTGAGAAATGGGTCATCATCGTCAATTACGAATGTTGACTCGGTTGCTTTTGTACACGCTTCACGCCAACGATCAGCGACACGCTTCACTTCGTACATGCGGTGAAGTTGGTCGCGAGTGAGATTAAGAAGTAAGACAACCTTTGGATTAGTTTCTGAAATAACGTTAGGTAGGTGTAGTTCGTCGACTTCCAAAACTGCGTACGCCGCTCGATTCATGAGCGCGTTTGCCACACCCCAATTTAGGTTTGACCCAGTGGTGTTAGAGGCAACTTTTCCAAGGCTAGAAATTATTTGGGCAAGTGACTTGGTCGTCGACGTCTTGCCGTTGGTGCCCGAGACCAATAGAACAGTTTTCTCGGTCGACAATAATTTAATGGAATTTGGATAAAGGCCCAGAGCAACTCGGCCTGAAATTGTCTCCCCTGACTTTCCGAGGACGGCACGAGATAACGCGCCTGCTGAACGGGCGGCGACTTCAGCGACCGTCAGCCGTAGGTTTTTCATCGTCCCAATCATAGAGAAGCGCTATGCCGGATATGGAGCCTCGGGCCGGGATTGAACCGGCGACCTGCCCATTACGAGTGGGCTGCTCTACCACTGAGCCACCGAGGCGAGTTCCGTCTATGGAAGCTTTAATTATAGACAAGAAAAGAAATCACCAATAACACGCTCCTTCAATCAGATGCGCCTGAGGTGGCGTTTCATCTTTGGAGGGACGCGTCCATGATGAATTTACGTATTTCAGGACTTCTGGTGAGTTATTCCAGCGATTACCCATGAGTCCAAAGAAAATCTGAAGCCCACCGCCACAATGGATTCCGATCTTGCCGCTCGCCTTTACATAGTTTGCCAAGGGATATGAATACGCCCCTGCCGCTATAAGCGCAATGTCGAACTCCAATTTATCGATTCTTGCCTTCATGTCGTCAAGATTTTCAAACCAACTTCTTCCTGATATGTCAGCTCGACCAGAAGTAATGGGCGCTTTGATTGTCGATAGCTTAAATTTCGGATAATCAAATCCATCAAATAGAGCACTCGCTTTAAGATGTTGCGAAGCAATCGAATCCGCAAAACCAGAAATAACAAGAACATTTTTACCATCGAGCGCAGCCGACCATGGTTTGGTCGAACTCCCATATTCGACATAAGGCTCCACCCACGGGGCCGTATAGCCAACGGGGATTACTTTAGTTTTTCCGGATTTCAAAGCTATGCCCTCCACCCATGTAAAGGCAACACCCCAGGCCCCCAAAATATCCGTATTCCTGAGAGCAGATTGATATTCAGACCAAAATTGCTCAACTTCAATCCACGACTTGGAAAAGAAACCCGCGTTTGTAAATGCTTCTAATTTGCGCCGTTTCCATCGTGGTGAAAGTTTCGCTGAAACTTCTAACGGAATCCCTAATTTTTTAAGCCGCTTTAGTTTCTTGTATTCGCCCAGAAATCTCGCTTCGGTGCCGCCAAGGCGGCCAACCAAACCAGGTGCTCCAGTATTTATCAAATTCGCAACATACGCATCGGCGTTTTTGCCGTCTATCTCCCTTGCTACTTTTCTAGACCTGTACCAATCGAAGGGGGTATATCGCTTAGCTATTTCATGTCGGACGCCAAAGGGTGCCAAACGAGTAACGAGAGAATTATTCATACGGTGGTCCGAACTGGATCTAAAGACCCATCAATTTGGATTGGGCATCGAAATTGGGAATTGCCTCACGAACCTCTTGGAAAGTTCCAACCATGACAGATTTTCCTTTCTCAAGGTAAAGAACGGAGTCAGCATTCCTTACTGTCGAGAGACGATGCGCGATCATGAGAATGGTGACGTCCCCTTTGATGGCCTGAATTGAAGCCGCGATTTCTGCCTCAGTTTCACCGTCCAGTGCGCTAGTGGCTTCATCCAAAATCAATAATTTGGGTTTAGATAAAAGAGCACGAGCAATACCCACGCGCTGTTTTTCACCACCTGAAATTTTCGTGCCGAGCTCGCCTACAGGGGTATCGAGTCCCAGGGGGGATGCTTCAACAAATTTTCTTAGTTTCGCAGCATTTATTGCTTCCCAAATGAGCTCTTCCTTGACCGCGCCTCCAGGATAACCCAGCGAAATATTCTCTTTTAATGTTCCCTCAACAAGTGCAACATCTTGCGGAACATAGGAAATGGCGCCCGGCCATTTTTCAATCGCTTCGGCTGGACTCACTCCTGAAATGGTTATTTTCCCCGATGTCGAAGCTAGAACTCCGAGAATAAGGTCCACTAGAGTCGTTTTACCTGCTCCCGATGTTCCGACGATCGCAAGTGTCTTTCCTGCCGGTACAACGAGCGACAGGTCGCTGATGGTCTGACCCTCGGTTGGTTCATAGCTGAATGTTAAATTCTCAATCCTTATTTCTGGATTGAAGTCCGCATGTTGAATTTCAAATTCATCTTCTGTTGCCGGCAGCGCTCGCACATCACTGAGGTCATCAATGAGAAGAAAGGTCTCCGAAGCAGCACTAACTGAAACATTTATTTGGATTAGCCCCTGTTGAATTCGCATGAGCGCGGGGCCGATGCGAGATCCCGCTGCCATAAAGATCGCCAGGGTTGCTATTGCATGCCGCGAATCATTTAATGCAAATTGCAAGCCAGCGATAACAAAGGCTCCTAATACGACTGCGCTTTCAAGCACGTACTTACTAATCATTGGCATAAACGCCATTTCGGCATCAACACTTGCATACTCAAATCGCTGTTCTGATATTTGTCTTGCAAAGTAGTTCCTACGATTGTGGACCAAGATTTCGCGATAAGAGTTGAGCACTGAGACAATTGACTTATTGCTAGCCACCGAAATTTCGTACCCTCGCCGGCCTAATACTCGTGATTTCTTGGTCATGCGCAAATGAAGGAAGCCTGCTATCGAGCCAAACATAAAAAAAGTTACACAGGCCACGATGGGATCTACGGCCAATAATCCTGCCGTCATAACTAGCAAGAGAGAAGCGTCTGATATCAGAAAGACTAAATTGCCCAAAATTCCTGTGGTGATCCGACGCACGCCCTCAGTCAAAATATATAGTGTTTCCTGCGTATTTCTCTTTTGAATAGCAAGGATATTCTGTGCAATCAATTTCGAAAAAAGTGATTCTGTTATGGTTGCCGATCGTCTTCCAAGAAAAAGTAGATAGCGCTTCGTGAAATACATCGATAAAAGGGTCCGAGTAACGAGTACCACTGCCGCCAGAACCGCCAGTGCAGTGACTTGCTGGTAGATGGTTAAATTTTTTAATCCTAGGTAACGAAGTACTAAGGCTGTTCGAGTGCCTGGTTTATTGCTCTCGATACCCGTAATTGAAACTGCACCGATGATGCCAACAAGAGCAACGCCAAATAGATCGACAAAGCTCAATCCGACTTGAACGACGATTACGGTAAGGATTTTGCGACGATCACCCTGGGGCAATACTCGTGCTGATGCCTTAATTGCGTCTAGGTAACGCTTCATTAGTTCCTCATGTTAGATAGATCAACGTTAACGAGATATTTTTCGTAGGCTGTTCCAGAACTCATGTTTATGCACTGTAGAAATGAGAAAGTTAACTATTCGAGTCGAGACGTCTGGGAAAGCATATTCATGTGGGCTTGGGGTCGGTTTTTTAGAATTCTCCACGATTTCAATCGCCTCTAGAACGTGATTAGCTGTTATTCCGCACATGACAAGTGATCCCGCCTCCAGCGCTTCAGGGCGTTCCATCGAATCGCGAATTGTGATTGCCGGAAAGTTCAACATGATTGATTCTTCAGCAATTGTGCCGCTGTCCGAAAGGACCATTCGAGCATTTGCCTGTAATTTGTTGTAATCCAGGAAGCCAAATGGTTCATGGAAATTGATTAGGGAGTTACTTTTTATGGAGATCCGTTCCATTCGCTTTCTAGTCCGTGGGTGCGTGGAGACGAGCACCGGTTGACCATACTTTTCAGCAAGCATGTTCAGAGTATTGAGAAGCTCCGCGAGGCGATCATCAGAATCAACATTCTCCTGCCGATGGGCGCTAACCAAAAAGTATTTTCCTGCTTCTAGAGAAAGTTCATTGAGTACAGTCGAGTTCTTAATCTCTTCTGAGAAGTTATGCAGCACTTCAAAAAGTGGCGAGCCCATCAGGGCAATTTTCCTTGGGTGAATACCTTCTGAAATTAGGTTAGCTCGAGCTAGTTCACTGTAGGGGAAATTAAAGTCCGCAATATGATCCACGATGCGGCGGTTGATTTCTTCCGGAACATTCGCATCAAATGAGCGGTTGCCTGCTTCAAGGTGATAAATGGCAATTCCAAATCGCTTTGCGATAATCGCAGCTAACGCACTATTTGTGTCGCCGAGGATGACGATCGCATCCGGACGATGCTCATTCAATTCCTTTTCAGTTGCCAACATCAAATTTGCAAGAAATTCCCCGAGGCTTTGATGGTCGTCGCGAAACGATGCATCCGGCTTACGAACTTTTAATTCCTCAAAAAATATATCTCTCATTAATGGGTCTGGGTTCTGACCCGTGTGGACCAGTCGATGATCAAAATGTTCATCGAATTTCCTAATAATTGCGGACATTCTAATTATTTCAGGTCGCGTACCTACAAAGGTGGTCACTTTGGTTTTCATGAATTATGCACCCTTACTTTGGTAGCTTTTAAATTCAGGCAAATTTTGAATTAGTAAAACTACTTCTTCAACGGTTAGTCGAGTTGTGTTGTGCGAGGTATATGGCTCGGTTTGAATTGGTTTCTCTTGACCCTTTTCAAAGAAAATTTGATAATCCAGCGAACGAGTGTCTAGGCCGACTTTAAAATAGTCGCCTTGATCGATACTGCGGATTCTCTCCTCGCTGCCAAGTAGCGACTCGTATTCCTTTTCTCCGTGGCGAGTCCCGATAATACGTTTTTCAACATTTACCTTGCCGGTGATGATCTGAAGCGCGGCAACCAACGTATCGATGGTCGCCGCCGGTGCTTTTCGTACGAAAAGATCGCCCGTTGTAGCGTGAGTGAATGCGTGCTCTACAAGGTCAACCGACTCCTCGAGAGACATCAAGAAGCGGGTCATCGAAGGGTCTGTAATAGTGATTGGCTTACTATTTTTTAACTGATCGAGAAAGAGTGGAATAACCGAACCACGTGACATCATGACATTGCCATATCGAGTAACGGCTATCGTCGTTAGGTGGTCTGGGTTGTTTCTTGCTATTGAAAATGCCACCTTCTCCATCAACGCCTTCGACATTCCCATTGCGTTGATGGGGTAAACAGCCTTATCGGTACTGAGGCACACCACGGTTTTTACCTCATTTTTTACCGCAGCCCGAAGCACATTCGAGCTGCCGAGTACATTTGTTGCTACTACTTGATCAGGAAAGAATTCTCCGGCGGGTACTTGCTTTAACGCTGCGGCATGAAATACATAGTCAGCGTTCTTGAATGCATCGTCAACACCATCGAAATTTCGGACATCGCCAAGGAAAAAGCGCAGACGCTCATCGCGGAGCTCAGTACGCATATTGTCTTGCTTATTTTCGTCCCGACTGAAAATTCGAATCTCGGAAACATCACTCTTCAGCAATTTCCTGACCATAGTGGAGCCAAAGGACCCGGTACCGCCTGTAATCGCAACTATCGAACCAGATAAGGACTTAGTCACTTGCCTCTCCTTTTTCTGGCTAAAAATTGGCCCAGGTCTCGTATTCCCTAATCATATCGCCAATAAGTGGAGCGTTCTCGTACCCTGCACCTTGCCATAGCGTCTCATTTTGCTTGCTGTGACTTGTAGAGAGGGATCTATCCACAGTTTGGCCGGTTGAGAATGGCTCAACTTTTATGTCCTCGCGGCCACCAATGTCCGCAATCATTCTCAACAGTTGGTACTTCGAAACCTTATCTCCGGGGACTAAATGGTGAGTATCGGTGTAAGTGATGTTCGATTCCATAACAAAAGTTAATACTTTGGCCAGCTGCAAAGGGGTGACGCCATTCCAAATGTGATTTTCAAACCCTTGAAGTATTGCCTTGTGTGGTTGGTTTAACACCCAACTCATTAATTCGGTAGAGGATGATTCTTCTTTACCAACGACAGATACCCGAAGGGTGAAAGTATTAGCAAGGACAGATTCACCAAGCGCTTTCGTTTGGCCATATATGTCTTGCGGGTCAAATGCTGAATTTTCGTCATACGACCCCCTTGAGCCCGAAAATACACAATCTGTTCCAATTTGAATTACCTTAAATCCAACCTCGGTTGAAAATTGATCAAGCTCGAGTGGGAAGAGGCCGTTAACTCGTATCGCTTCTTGTACGGATTGTTGGCTTTGTGTGTCAATTTTATGGCGAATTAGACCAATCGCATTTATTACATAGTCGAATGGCCCTGAGGCCTGGAGTTCCTTTTGCCAGTCACCGTTCAGCACGTTAATTTTTCTGGAAATGGTGCCTGAAGCCGTGGATTTACCGACGCGATTGAACTCAGTAATTTCGAAGTTTGACTCTGCCATTGCAGCTACGAGGCCGGAACCAATCATTCCAGTAGAGCCAAGAACTGCCAATTTCTTCACGGTAGTAGCCTACCAGCGACGCCAAATAATGCTTGAGTGATAGATTTCTTGCGTGACTGAAAAGAGCAAATTGTTGACAGTGGTTACCGCAGTCTACAACGGTAGTGAATACATCGCCGAGACTATTAACTCAGTTCTCCAGTGCGCCAAGGATATAGATTTTGAATACATCGTAGTTAATGACGGATCCACAGATGACACTTTGAGGGTGCTGGAAAGTTTTGGAGACTCAATCAAAGTTATAAGCCATGCCAATTGCGGCGAGTCCACGTCAGTCACAAAAGCATTTAATGTTGCGAATGGCGATTACTTAATAGTTGTTAGCGCCGACGATCCTCTCCTAACCAAAGACTTATTTATTGATGTATTTGATTGGTTCGAGAAAGACCCGAATCTTGTTGCGGTTTACCCTGACTGGCAAATGATTGATCCGAATGGAAAGGTGCTTCAGACCGTTTTCGTTCCCGATTACTCAGATGAACTCCTGATTGGTCAGTGCAGAACACTTCCTGGGCCGGGTGTGATTTTCCGACGAGATGCAGCGCTCCAAATAGGTGGACGTCGGGCTCGGTGGACGTACGTGGGGGATTATGACTTCTGGTTGCGCTTGAGCAGATTGGGCGAGATTAGACATCGCCCCCAAGTTTTGGCGCAATGGCGCCACCACCCCAATTCAACATCAGTAAGCAAGCGCGGTACCGGAATGGCCAACGAGAGAATTGCGGTAGTGGAAGAATTTCTTCAAGAAAACAAGATTGATCCACTACTCGCCCGAAAGGCACTTGGCCACGCTTATTACACGGCGGCAAGGCTTTCCTTCTTTAGCAAAGAGGTTCCCGGTAAAAAATATCTCGTTCAGGGTTTCATAAAGCGAAAGGGGTGGATTGCTGACGCAAAGCTTTCAGTGATCGGATTTATTCTGTTGGATCCAATCAGCCGTTGGCTGGTCGCGCCTCTTAAGTCTCTCAGAATTTTTAGGATTCGAAACTTATGACTCGTAAGAATATTTTAATAATCGGCATGCTAGATAGCGTGCATGCAGCAAGATGGCTTTCGCAATTTACCGATCAAGAAATTAATTTCTATATATTTCCCTCAAAGAAACATAAATTTGTACATCCCGACCTAATTAAACTCACCAAATCAAAAACGGCAGCAAGTTTTCAAATTGCAGATTTTAAATATTTTTTGAGGTTTCACGGCTACATTGATTTTTTTTTCTATATCGCTCTTCCAAAATTTCTGAACACAGATATGCGCGGTAGATTTCTCAATCGAGTGCTTCGAAAGATTCACTTTGAATACGTCCATGCGCTGGAAATTCAAGGGGCGGGCTACCTGATTGATGAGGTTAAACGTAAACAAGGATTACGCACTCCCATAATTCTCACGAATTGGGGAAGCGACATATATTTTTTTCAAGAGTTACCTGATCACAATGCGCGCATTCGAAGCGCGCTAGAGACTTCAACTCATTACTCCGCGGAATGTCTGCGTGATTATGAACTAGCTCGCCAGCTTGGCTTTAGTGGAATTGAACTTCCTTGCATCCCAAATGCGGGAGGGTTCCGCCTTCGAGACGCGGATTCAATGACCAAGACTTCTACTAGGTCCAAAATCATTGCTAAGGCTTACGGAGGTCAATTCGGTAGAGGTGACTTAGTCGTCGACGCACTCGGTGAGACTTTAGAAAAGTTCCCTCAAACAGAAGCTTTCCTCTACTCAGTTACGGATGACCTAATCGAAAAAGTGGAAAATCTGAAGAGTCAATTTCCTGACCGCGTAAAGTATTCGTCTAGGCGCCACAAATTAGGCAGAGAAGCTCTCATGGAAAGATTCCGAGACTCCCGAATTTACGTAGGGGCGTCACGTAGCGATGGAATAAGTACTTCATTCCTGGAAGCGCTCACAATGGGTTGCTACCCAATTCAGACAGATACTTCGTGCGCAAGCGAATGGACTAAGTTAGGCGCTGTTGCGAGCGTGGTTCCACTAGAATCGAAAATTATTGCTCGAGAAATTGAATTGGCTCTAATGGATCAAGTAAAAGTCGATTTAGCCCAACAAGCAAACTTCAAGATAGCAAATGAATTTTTAAATTTCGAAATCGTGAGAGCAAAGGCGCTTACTTTCTATTCTTGATGTAAATACTCAGAGTATTTGAGTTCGATGAAATCTATCGAACGTCGCAGAACCTCCTCGCTTGAATATGCTTGCTTTGTTGATTCGCTTGATAGCCATGCGTGAAGTTTCCTGAGATAGTCTTCATAATTAACCGCTTTCGCTTTTTCATAAGCGGAAGCAATGTCTGACACGGATGCCCCGGCTTGAATCACAAGGCCATCTGGTATTCCATAATCTGAAATTGGTGGTCCCACATAGATGGGGATACAACCCGCAAAGAGTGCGTCAAACAGCTTTTCCGACATGTAGTTCGGATCATTTTCGATGACTAAACTATATCTAAATCCCGAAAGTGTCTTTGATTTGTCTAGAGGTGCAACCGTTTCCGGCCAACGGTGAAACCAAAGGCGCCCGTGAACTGGATAGCGAAATAAATTGCATACTGGATTCTTCCGTATTTCGATTGCAAGAGTTTTCAGCTTAGCTAGGAGACCGACATTCCAACCTTCGCCGTATAGTCTGACGAAAGTAAGTTTGTTAATACATTCTCTACGTAAGGAATAGAGTTCGGAGGGAGTGAGGCTCAATTTATTTGCATTAACTAGCACTGCACTTCCAGCACGCGGTACCGAATCATCGAAAGCGAAGAGTTTATTTGGCCAATACTGGGCCCAATTCTCCCCATTAGTTATACCCTTCATCGCTCCGTAACTTAAAACTGCGTCAAATAGGATCAGGTTCGACTCCACATAAGCATCCGGTATAACGCATCTGGGTTCACTTCGAAAAAGAATATTAAATTTGTTTTTCTGCTTACGCTGGACAAGCGCCCTGTTATCGGCTTTCAAATAGTCCAAGGCGAGAAAAATGTCAGCTTCGAGCGCCGAGTTCGAGATTGTGAAACCGCTTCGGAGCAACAGGTCTTCTAACTTTTCAGGATTCTCGCTTCTATGTCGAAGTGGGGCATTCGGATATAGCCCCGCTACATAGACGCTCGGTTTTAGCGCCAAAATGAATTCCAATAGAAATTGGGTTGTTTGATGGAGCGAAGGTGAACATAGATTCTAAATATTCGCCCCTTGGTGCGAAGTGGTAGGTATCTCCAAAGATTAAATACCCACGACGGCCTCGCCTCTTCTGAAACGAGCGAGTGAACCTGACTAGCTTTTTGATTGCTTAATATTTGAAGCGAAGTTAAAAGTTTTCGATCCTTTGTTGGAGCATCTGTTCCTGATAGGCGAGACAGTAAAGAAGCAGTGAACTTGGAATCGATTGATTCGTGCGCTGCGGCCAAGGCTTTGGCAGACAACGGTTCGACGAAATTCCAAGCTTTGCAACATTCGTCGGTTGCTAGCAACTTAATAAAGGCGGTCAATGGAGATTCATCTAGTCTAACTTCAATTGCACTCACTAGTTCTGTGAAGAATTTTGCTCGATCGCGAACTTCTACAATTTCCAGAATCTCGCGAAATTGATACGAGGTGAAAACACGCGCCAAACCAAGCGATGTGCCAATGCTTGATTCAATAGAGTTAATGACGTGTGACTCACTATTGGGATTCTCACGATACCGCATCGTCTCTTCATGGATGTAACGAAATTCTCCTGATGCGCATAGCTTGAGCGTCAATTCCGTATCTGAAAAAGTCGGACTGTGCCAGTCGCCGAAATTCTTCTTAAATGCAGCGTAGTTAAATGCGGCGGACGGGAATGAAAGGGTCTGTGTTCGTAGATTGATAAGAAAGGATGATATCGACGAATTATCCTGAATTAGCCACTGTGCACGAGGTGGGGTGGGATTAACATTTCCATGGCTATCCATTGAGCCCATGCTGGTACAAACTGCCACCACATTTTCTGGGGAATTTTCGATCGTCTTGATAATCGTCGCAACATGATGAGGGAGGTAGTGGTCATCCTGATGCAAAGTGGCAAACCATGGCGTCTTTATTAGGTTATTTGAGATTGCTTCCGCTGTTGAACCACCACCACCCAAATTGGTGGAATTACGGTGGAGACTGATTCTGGAACCAAACACTTTTTTCCAAACCTGCAAATCTTGCCAAGATTCATCCGTTGAGCAATTATCGATAACCAAAATTTGAAATTTTTGTACTGTTTGATTAAGTAATTGCTCCCGCAAAGAACCAAGATATCGCGAACCGTTATAGATTCCTATAAAAACGGTTATTTCACTCTCTGTTTTTCCCTTAGTTGGTGTGCTAGGTATTTTCATCAATTTAGAGACCGCCAGACCACAAAATCAGCTGTCGACTGGAACATAGCGTTGTATTTCGCTGAAAGTGGCCCAGAATGAAAATTTATGGGCGAAAAAACTTTTTGGCCGGACTTCCCAAGAAGCCCCGCAGAAAAGGAGTAGGTCGAATTGGAAGTCACTAGAACCTCGCTCATTCTCATAAGGCAGTGAACTTTGAAACTATCGTGATTGGGTCCATCTAGGAATATAATCTTGCGCTTTGAAGATAAAATTTTGATGATTTGTCTTTTTTCATTATCCGAAAAAAGTGAGTCTGATATAAAAAAAACTGTTTCGGGAAATATATTAGCAATTCTTTCAAAGAATTCGAAGTACTCTTCAGAAGTTATAATTTTAGATGCAACATTTAAGTAGTCACCGCGGCGAACATGAACCGTTCCAAATTTTGAGGGTAACGAAATTTTATATGCACTCTCGAAATATTCGTGAGTGGCATTTTCGTCGAATTTAAACCTGTGGCTATACTCGCTTCTCGCTTTTTGCCAAAAGTTAGAGTCCAGGCTTTCCTTATCGATCCAATCTCTCTTTGGTTTTAACAGATTGAATTTGCTATTGTTCTCATTCGATTCGAGCGAGTTAAGTGAAATATTGAAGTTTCCCAGTTCCCATGGCCAATGAGTGCCCGAGGTTGCGGAACGAAAATAAGAAAGGTTGCACTTGGCTTTTGTTGAACCTATTTTTTCTTGTAGAGTCCAAAAGGAAATGATATTCAAAATTTGAGAACCAAGCCCTCCTTCAATGAAAACTAGATTACGGTGGGCTATCCCCACTCTTTGTTGGAGGCGGTAAAACAGTGTGATAACGAAACGCAATTCTTAAATCACCGCCCCTGCGGATGTAAGGAGTCTCAAGACCACCATACGCTAAGTGTATGGTAAGTGCGTTGGTCTCACGCCTCGACGAGTTTATTTGCTAGATTTTCTCGGTGATTGAGCGCCGGATCGACATTAAAGGAACTCGCGGGATTGTTGGCGTCGTGGGAGCAATAGGTTTCGCAATCCTATTTCTTTCTGGATGGTGGCCACTTAAAAAGCAGGGCAACGGCGGAGGGCACAATTATTCGGACCTACATTCCGTTCAACGTGCAGCCAACTGTTTCAAAATCATAGGCAGGGCGGTGTTCCGTAGTACGAATAGCTGCACCTACCAGTACGGCGAGTTCCTACTCAGATTCCTGAATTGGACGCACCTTACTAATGTTTCGGCTCCACTTCTTGGAGGCATCTTCTTTATCGTAATTGCGACTGGCATCGTACTTTTAGCCTCATTAAGTACTAATGATTTGGCATCCGGAGCTCTCGGGATTGCCTTGATCTTGTCTACAGGGCCATGGTTACTTTTTGAAAGAGGCAACTTTGATTTATTGATTCTCCTAATACTTTTTCTGGCACTATGCACTAGTAACACCGCCCTCTCTCCCTTGACGATATTGCTTGTCGCCATGACGTCACTGATGAAGTTTTACACTTGGCCGCTTTTATTAATTCTTTACATAATTGAAAAAAATAAGGCTACCAAAGTCATGGCGCTAATTCTTTCACTGGCTGCCGTCCCGTTGATGTTTCGTGACATTGTGAATGCGAATGGTCATCCAAATCCTATGTTTGCGGCGTTCGGGTTGCCTGCACCGGGTTTATGGCTAAATTTCTTTGCATGGCGATTCAATATTCCTTTGAAGCTTTCCATGCTCGGTACCTACCTTGTTGGAACTTTATTTATTTTGTTGTTTGGTTATTTGTTCTATTTTTCTCGAGTTAAAGAAAGGTTTTTATTCTCTCGGGTTGAAAAGACGACATTTAGTGACTGGCAGAGAAAAGTATTTATCTTTTCCACGACGGTTTTTTTGTCTTGCTATCTGGCTGGGATGAGTTACGACTATAGGTTAATTTATCTGATCATATCGCTTTTGATTCTAAACAATGGCAACCGATTCTTACTTAAATCTAAATCGTTCATTGGGATTGAGGTTGGAGGTTTGTGGTTGACTTACTTCTTTTTTGGCTATGCGGGCGCGGTGCCCGTGTTATTGGCGTTGGCAGGGAATATCTGCCAGTTTTTTCTAACCATTTTTCTTGCACGAATCCTATTTGTTGAACTATTTAGTTCTAAAATCAACTCGAGTTTGTAAGAGTATGTCTAAAAAGGTCGTATCGATAATTTCGCGCATGAATGTGGGAGGGCCTGCGGTACTGGTAGCCGAGCTCGCCTCCAAACTTAATAAAGGGGAATTCGAACACACCCTTATGGCGGGCAGGTGCGAGCCGAATGAAAAAGACTATTTGAATGTTAGGCAACTAGACGGAAGAGTAATTTATATTGACCGAATGTCCAGAAGTATTTTTTTGTGGAATGAGCTAGTTGCCTTTTTTTCACTTATGCGATCTCTTCACGCGGAGAAACCGGATTTAATTCACACACACATGTCAAAAGCGGGGGTACTCGGCAGATTGGCAGCTCGTATTGTTGCTCCGCAAGCAAAATTGGTTCACACCTATCACGGCCATCTTCTTTACGGGTATTTCCCAAAATGGAAAACTAGAATTGTAATTTGGGTTGAACGAATACTAGCGCGAATGACCGACCAGTTAATAGCAATCACTGAAAATGTCAAAGATGACTTGATCTCCGTAGGTATAGGTAAAAGCGAAAAATGGATGGTTATACGCGTCGGTGTTGAGATTGAGCCCCGCTTTGAAAAAACTGAAACCCGTGGTGCTTTAGGCATCGACGAGCAACTTTTTTGCCTCATTTGGATAGGGAGATTTGCAGACGTAAAAAATCCCATGCTCGCACTTAAAAGCTTCAATAATTTCGATGCTAGGGACAACTCTGTATTGATAATGGTTGGTGACGGTGATTTGCGTCAGGAATGTGAGAGGTACTCCCGTTCGAACTGTCTAAACGTCATCTTTCCAGGCTGGGCAGATGACGTTTACAAGTATCTTCCTGCGGCTGACTTGTTTCTTCTCACAAGCAAGAATGAAGGCATGGGCATGGTCATCTTGGAGGCTGCTACGCAGGCTATCCCTGCCCTATCAACCAAGGTTGGAGGTGTTTCGGAATTCATTGAAGATGAAATCACCGGTTTTTTTGCTGAGGCCAATGCAGAACAATTTGCAAATCGACTCCAGCAAATTTATATTAATGCCGATAATCGGAAATTAGTCGGCCAACGTGCTTTAGCACTAGTGTCAAATGAGTTTTCAATTCAAATTTTTGTCCAAAACCATGTCGCTTTGTATCGATTGCTGCTTGTACCTGAGAAGTCATAACTTAAATTGGATTATTTTTAAGCTTTTGAGCTCGTTCGACAAATATCTGAATATCGTCATAGCACGCTTCGAAAGGTGTTTTAACTCCCTTCAAGACGTTGTCCCACCATCTCGCTGTGTTTGAAATGGATTCAACCTGTCTCATCGTGGGGCTCCAACCGGTGAGTTTCTGAGCGAGAGTGGAATCTAATCCAAGCGCAGTTGCTTCTAGGGAAAAATTCTCAGGATTCGTTTCCAACTCGACGTCGATTTCACTTTGCCAGGATGTGTTAAAAAGCTCTATCAGCTCATGGACTGATAAGCTTTCTTCATTCGGGCCGAAATTCAGTGCATCAGTATTCTTTAGGACTTCATCAATCTGATCGAGCGCTGCTAGGTAGCCGAAAAGCGGATCGAGTGCATGTTGCCAAGGTCGAGTGCTCTTAGCATTCCGAATTTTAACCGTTTTCCCTGATTTTCGTCCGCGAACCAGATCGGGAATTATGCGGTCCTCAGCTAAGTCACCGCCGCCGATTACGTTTCCGGCACGCAAGGAAATTATTTTCGGTCCACCTGAAATTCTTGAAATATGCTGCCAGGCGGCAACAGCCGATTCAGCGCCCACCTTGCTTGCACTATACGGATCCTTGCCGAACAAAGGATCTGATTCCGTGAAGCGCCTGCCTAGGTTGTCATTCTTATAGACCTTATCTGTCGTCACAACTCCGACATACTTAACACATTCTGAGGCAAACGCGGAGGCCAGTACGTTGGCTGTTCCCAGTACATTTGTTGAAAATGTTCCCACGGGATCTTGATACGATTTTAAAACAAGAGGCTGTGCTGCCATATGAATAATTCCACTAGGTTTATATTTACAAATAAAAGATTTAAGTGAATTTGCATCACGAATATCTGCGTATATTTCGGGGATGGCCCTTTGTAGCCGCGCGGATAAATAAAGTGATTCTTTTTCGGGGCTCAGGGAATAGCCAATAGCGGGTATATCCAACAGACTCAGAAGTTGCACTAGCCAGGAGCCCTTGAAGCCAGTGTGACCAGTAATCATTATTGGTCCAGTTTGGTTGCTAAGGCCCGGAAATAGCTGTTTTTCCACCCCTTAACAGTAGTCTTTACCCACTGTACTTTGTATCCCGGCGGCCGGATTGGTTTCGAATGTCTCTTGATAGCAGTAGCCAGATTTCGGAAATCGTTGAATCGGCCCTCCGAAGTCGCCATTCCAAAACGCCTTTCGTCCCAGGGAAAACACACATTCCTGTGACTGGAAAGGTTTTTGGTGAGCCCGAGCTAACTGCGGCAGTGGAAGCAAGTTTAGATTTTTGGCTGACTTCCGGCCCATATACGGAAAAGTTCGAAAGTAGGTTCGCAAGAACTGTTGGGGTGCGGCATGCGTTCATGGTTAACTCGGGGTCGTCCGCCAATTTATTAGCGCTTAGCTCGCTCACGAGTCCGAAACACGGCGATCGCGCGCTCAAACCAGGGGATGAAGTACTAACTGTAGCGGCAGGATTTCCAACCACAGTCACTCCAATTTTACAAAATGGACTAGTTCCCGTGTATGTGGATATTGACTTAGAAACCTATGTAGCAAACGATTCCGCACTCGAGGCAGCCATCGGTCCAAAGACAAAAGCCATCATGATGGCACATACTTTAGGAAATCCATTCAACCTAGAGTTGGTTGAAGCACTTGCGAGGAAATACAACCTTTGGATAATCGAAGACTCTTGCGACGGTCTCGGCGGAACTTACAAAGGCAAGAATCTCGGCACTTTTGGAGACTTATCCACTTTTAGCTTCTACCCCGCGCATCATATCACTACCGGCGAGGGTGGCGCGGTGCTTATCAAGAAAGCTTCTCACAAAACAATTGTTGAGTCATTTAGGGATTGGGGTCGTGATTGCTGGTGTGCGCCAGGTTGCGACAACACATGTTTTAAACGTTATGACTGGCAACTGGGTGAACTTCCGAAAGGTTACGATCACAAATACACATACTCACATCTTGGCTATAACCTAAAGTCTGGCGACATACAGGCAGCGATTGGATTAGCGCAATTGGACCGGCTAGATAATTTCGTAGAATTGCGAAGACGAAATTGGAATTATCTGTATAGCGGGCTTCAGTCATTGAGCGAACTATTTATTCTCCCTAAACCAACTGAACATAGCAATCCATCATGGTTTGGTTTCGCACTGACTGTAAGGCCAGATGCGCCAAAAACGCGGAATGAAATTGTTCAAGAATTAAATGAAAAACAGATAGGTACGAGGCTGCTTTTCGGAGGAAATTTATTGCGCCAGCCCGCGTTTGCCGGAACCCCAAGGCGTATTTACGGATCTTTAATCAACACTGACATAGTAATGAATGATACTTTTTGGGTTGGGGTGTGGCCCGGGCTCACACAAGAGATGCTTGATTTCATAATTGACTCAATAAAAATTGCGGTCGGAGAACATCAATGAAAGTAATTATCCTCGCTGGGGGCCTAGGGACTCGGATTTCTGAGGAAACTGATGACAAGCCGAAACCGATGGTGCTTATAAACGGGAAACCGATTCTCTGGCACCTGATGAGTATTTTTGCAATACAAGGAATTACGGATTTTGTGATTGCAACTGGTTACAAAGGTGAGGTGATTCACGATTGGGTCAAAACCGTCAATAATGGATGGACAATTAAAGCTCTTGACACCGGATTAGAAACTCAAACTGGCGGGCGTATTAAGATCTGTATGAATTCATTGCCTGGGGAACGAGTGCTTGCCACATACGGTGACGGATTGGGTAATGTAAACATTAAGGAACTTCTACATTTCCATTTTATGCGAGGTTTGAATTGCACGGTTACGGCAGTTAGACCACCTGCAAGATTTGGTGTTCTTGAATCCTCAAACGGTCTAGTAACTCACTTTGGCGAGAAAAATCAAACAGACGCTGGTTGGATAAACGGTGGTTTTTTCGTTTTAGAGCCAAACGTGAAGGACTATATCTTGGGAGATTTCGAGCCATTTGAAACTGGGGCGATGCCAAGACTGGTTAAGGATTCACAGCTTTCCGCCTACCATCATGATGGATTTTGGCAGCCGATGGACACATTGAGAGAAAAACAAGATCTTGACAAATTGGCACAACTTGAAAATCCACCATGGTTAACTCTATAAAAGGCCTCTAAATGTTGAATAAAGAATCCATATTTTTGTCGATTGTGACTCCAACTTTTAACGAAGCAGATACTATCGAAAGCTGTGTGCATCGCGTCGATCAAGTCATGAATAAATATGACTCAACGTTAAATTATGAACATATTATCCTTGATAATGCCTCAACCGACGACACGATAGAAAAAGTTATTAAATTGAAATCTAAATTTCCGAACTTGAAGGTTGCAGTAAATGAACGAAATATAGGCCCGACGCGGACCATTTACCGAGGATTGAGTTTGACTCGAGGCTTATGGGTTGTGCCCATGCTGCCGGCCGACTTACAGGATCCTGCTGAAATAATTCCGCTATTTATAGAGAGTATATCAGGAGAATCTAACGTTATTTTCGGAGTTCGAAAAAATCGCCAAGAGGCTATCCAAATGCGCTTCTTTAGATCTTTGTATTATCGGCTCATAAGAAGATTTGCTTCATCGGATATCCCTATGCACGTTGGCGAATTTTGCTTAATAAATCGAAGTCTCGTTGACTCCTTGGTCGATATTGCGGATGAAAATCCATATGTGCGGGGACTTATCGCCATATCTGCCAAATCACCAAAATATGTGGAATACACATGGGGAAAGCGCCTAGCGGGCAAGAGTAAGGCCACCGCACGCGGAATGGCAGAAATTGCTTTGTCAGGACTTGTATCAACTTCGGAAGTTCCGGCAAGGCTGGCGCTTTTCTCTGGGTTTGTACTCGCCGTAACGTCGATTTTGTTGGCAATTATCCAGACTTTCCTGGTTGTGGTTGGGGCTAGGAATGCTGCTCCAGGTATCGCAACAATAATCGTATCGATTTTTTTCTTTGGTGGGGTACAACTTTTTTTCATTGGCTTGATTGGGGAATATGTGCTCAGCATGCACAGGCAGATCAAGCGACGGCCTGCGGTCAAAACGCGCTTTTTAGACTAATAATGGTCAATTTCTTAGTCTATGTATATTCCACTTCGTACTTGCTAGCATTCGAGCATGCGGATGGAGACAAGTAATTACACCGATAGGTTTTTTTCTTGGGCGCGGTTCATTAAGAATTCGCGAAGCCCTGATGGAACTATATTAAGATCTCGTGAATTCAAACTGGGTTCGACTGAATTCTGGTTGATGCCTTTCAGTGAACTCGAGTTTGAGAACAGTAAGAGCGTTGAAATTCTTGCGCTCTGGAGAGAATCCGCCGAATTTGCTTATCCGTCGCGTTTTACTATAACGACAGAAGGTACGAAAAAGTGGTTGCAAGAACAAGTGACAGAAAATCCAAACCGAGTGATGTATTGGGTCGTTGATAAACATTTGAATCGCCTCGGACATCTTGGGTTACTACTCAATTCGGATGGTCGATTAGAAGTTGATAATGTATTAAAAGCGGTGGTGGATCATCCTGGACTTTTTACCAGCGCCATGCTTGAGCTCGAGGGCATCGTGCTAGATGAATTAGGTACAAGGCAATTAAGCCTGAAAGTCTTAGGCTCCAACGAACATGCCATTCAGTTCTATTCGAAACTCGGATACGCCATCGTTGAAAAAATTGGAATGGATTGGATAAACGAAGACGGTCGCAAATTCCTCGTTGAGAGTGATAGTCCAACAGAATCAATCTGTATTATGGAGAAGAAATTAAGGCGGCAAAGAGAAGTCCCTGACCTTATTCTAACCGCCGGACCTTTTATTTCAAACCTGGAATCAGTGTACGTCAACGATGCTGTTACACGCGGGTGGAACGCACACCACTCAGACTACATAACGAGATTTGAAGCGGAATTTGCTGAAATGGTGGGGGCAAAATACGCCATGGCCACAAGCAGTTGTACTGGAGCCCTGCATTTAGCTTTGTTATCGCTAGGAATTGGGCCAGGAGATGAAGTCATTGTCCCGGATATCACGTGGGTTGCGACTGCGTCTGCCGTCGCCTACACAGGAGCGACGCCTATATTTTCAGATGTCGAAGGCTCAACATGGAATATGAGTGTCAATCAAATTCAGTCATTGGTTACCTCGCGAACTAAAGCAATTATTCCCGTGCACCTATACGGGTACGCAGCGCCCATGATTGAATTACGAAAATTTGCTGAAGATCATGAATTGCACGTGGTCGAAGATGCGGCGCCGGCGATTGGAACGCAGATTGGAGAGCACTACGCCGGCACATTTGGTGAATTTGGTTGTTATAGCTTTCAGGGTGCAAAGTTGCTCGTAACGGGTGAGGGTGGAATGCTCGTGACAAACGATGAAGATTTGCATGCGAAAGCCTGGAAAATTCAAGATCATGGGCGGCGCCCTGGCACCTTCTGGATTGAAGAATTAGGCCACAAGTACAAAATGAATAACATCACCGCAGCACTGGGACTAGCTCAGCTACAAAGAGCTGCCGTTCAGATTGAACGAAAGCGTGAAATTAACTCAATATACCGTGAGCGACTAAAAAATGTGTCGGGGATTACTTTTCAAGAGGAGCTCGAGGGGACTCATTCAATTTGCTGGATGTCGAGCATAACGTTAGGCGAGAAAATTTCGTCAAGTGTCGAAAATTTGTCTAAATTCTTGAGAGAGAATGGTGTGGACACGAGGCCCGTTTTCCCAACAATTCATTCTTATCCAATGTGGGCCTCGAATGTCGAGAATCCTACGGCTGCTCGGATAAGTTCACGTAGTATTAATTTGCCCAGCGGGGTAATGCTATCTGATAATTCAATTTATAAGGTCACGGATTTAATCTCCGAATGGGTTACCGTTGATGGAAAATAATCTCGAGACGATTGCGAAAAATTCTCGAGTCAAGGCGTTAAAAATGGTGCATCACGCTCAAGCTGCTCACATCGGATCATCGCTCTCGATAATAGAAATTGCTACGGTTTTATTTGCTAACAGCTTAATGAAACCTGAATCTGGCGATGTGGTGTTGATTTCTAAAGGGCACGCTGCCGCCGGTGTTTATGCGGTATTGAGTGAGCTTGGTGAAATTCCAGAATCTTGGATTGAGACTTATTGCGAGAATGGCGCGATGCTTGGTGGTCACGTGACAGCAACACATGTTCCTGTTTTAGAACTTTCCACAGGATCGCTTGGGCATGGCTTGCCTTTCGGGGTAGGTCGAGCTATTGGTAAGCAGAGAAAAGGTGATCTGGGAAAAGTGTATGTTGTTCTCTCGGATGGTGAATGTGATGAAGGTAGCAACTGGGAGGCTGCACTGCTTGCAAGCCATCACAAGCTAAATAACCTTGTAGTTGTGATCGATAGAAACCGGCTCCAATCCCTTGCTGGAACAGAGGAAACTCTTGCGCTAGAACCGCTGGCTGATAAGTGGAGATCTTTTAATTGGGACGTGAAGGAGGTTGATGGTCATGATTTACATGCCATTGAGACTACTCTCCAACACATTGGTCCTGATGGCCCGACTGTAATTATCGCGGAAACCCAAAAAGGTAATGGCGTTAGTTTTATGGAAAATTCAATCAAATGGCATTACCGACCTCCAAATGAAGATGAACTCCGTGAAGCTCTCGCGAGCATCAAATGAGAGATACTTTCATCAAAAAGCTAACGCAATTAGCTGAGACAGACGAGTCCATATTTCTAGTCGTGGGCGATTTGGGTTACGGAGTTGTAGATCAATTTTCCACTAAATTTCCTAATCGCTTTCTTAATGCCGGCATTTCAGAGCAAAATATGATGGGTGTTGCCGCTGGATTGGCAAAAACTGGATATAAAGTTTTTGTCTATTCGATTGCTAATTTTCCGACTATGCGTTGTTATGAGCAAATTAGGAATGATGTTTGTTACCACGACCTCGATGTGACCATTGTTGCCATTGGCGCTGGTTTTGGATACGGCACTCTCGGATATTCACATTTTGCCATCGAAGACTTGTCGTTGATGAGAATTCTTCCGAATATTGAAGTTATGTCGCCAGCAGATCCACTCGACCTGGAGGCTGCAGTTGAATATATCGTCGATTCAAGAGGGCCCAAATATTTAAGAGTCGGAAAAAATGGTGAAAAAAATTTGAACGCGGCTCTTGCGGGTGGCGCGCTAGAGCCCCGGAAAATCAAATCCGGAAAAGATTTGTTAATCCTGAGCACGGGAAACATCGGTAAATCAGTCGAAGGGGTATTGAGCACACTTCCAGAAGTACTTGCGGATCGGATTGCATTTTATTCTGTCTCGGCACTTGCTGAAACATCCCTAGATAAAATTGGATTTTCCGGGTTCAATAAAATTGTGACCGTCGAAGAGCATCTGCTGGACGGAGGATTTGGAAGCTTTGTCCTTGAATACCTTGAAAATCAAGAGCTACCCATTAGTTTAAAGCGAATCGGAATCCCACGAAACGTCCTGTTTCCTATTGGTGGGCAAGATTTCATGCGCGAAGCCACCGGAATTGGGCCAGAAGTCATTCGTTCAACAATTTTGACATTTTTCCAAGCCACGTGAAGTGAATGAATTATTTTTAAAAGTTTCGACTAGTCGATTTCCACTGTTTCAGAACCTTTGTTGAATCGAATAGTTTTAATTCCGGTGGCCTCCGGTTCATTCTGAATTTTCAGTGCGATTCCATTTGCGCTTAATGCCAGAGTTACCTGCTCCTTAAACGAGGTTCGCTCCAGTGGACTTAAATTTGCGAAGGTGATTTCTTTTATGGCGGAGACCGGGTCGCCAACTTCACTTGGGTGGTGTCCGTCTTCCCATTGAATAAAGAATGGCAACTCGGGATCAGTCAATAATTCTTTTACGCCAACTTGCTTCCACTTCAAGTCAGTTCCATCAGGTCTG
>JGI26470J50227_1000284_pt1 | contig 22469 bp, 24 predicted proteins | sample FreactTroBogLake_FD_50227 | JGI IMG/M metagenome (IMG submission 50227) | reverse complement strand
TATATTCACAGTCTTTGCAATTACTGGGCTTGCAAATGCTTACAACATTATCGATGGGTTTAATGGTTTAGCCAGCATGGTTGCCGTGATCACTCTCATTAGCATTACCTATGTATGTTTTAAGGTAGGCGATTATGAATTAATTCCCATTTGCCTAATCATGATTGGCTCGATCCTGGGATTCTTTATTTGGAACTACCCGCGAGGACTCATTTTTTTGGGCGATGGTGGCGCTTACCTGATTGGTTTTTGGATTGCCTCAATATCCATTCTTTTGGTCTCACGACACGCAGAGATCTCGCCTTGGTTTGCCCTAATGGTGAATGCCTATCCGATCATGGAAACGCTCTTTACCATCTACCGTAGAAGAATTCATCAAAACAAGAATCCAGGATTGCCTGATGGCATCCACTTTCATACACTTATTTATCGGCGCGTACTAAGAAAACATTCGCAAGAAGAGGCTTATCTGAGCAACGCCCGCACCGCGCCTTACCTTTGGATTCTCTCTGGACTAGCAGCCATTCCTGCTTTGCTATGGTGGAACAATACACTGGCATTAATGACCGCTTGCGCTCTTTTTCTCATTAGCTATGTGTGGATCTACCGCCAGATCGTACGCTTTAGAAGTCCCAACTGGTTGCAGCAATAGGTATCGCTCACTATAGATGGCATTAGCGAGCCATTCCACATCCAGAACACCAAAAACTAAACAGTTCGTTTTGCAAAATGGGTGCTTGGGAAAATACGCCAAACACACCAAACACCCATTTTGATTACCCAACTTCTACTCACTATCACCAGAATCGGTCTTTTTAGAGGCAGCCTCTTTAGGACTCATCTCTAGAACGCTATTCGGGGCGTTTCCTACCTGGGCAATTACCTTTTGCTGATTTTTCATCAGCAGCTCATGTTGATCTAAAGCAGCCAATGCTGAGAACCCTTTGAGCATCCGATTTTGCAGATTCGTGGCATAGCGCTGGGACTTATCTAAATCTATCGCTTGCTCCATTTGCTCCGCCCGCAGTCCATCGATGATGGTTTGGTAGCGGCTAGGTGCCTGAGCCCAAATAAAATGAAACTCCCAGCGCTCTTTGAGTTCGTTCATGAGCGTAGCCAGGTTCAAAGTAACGGCTGCTTGTTTATAACGCTGACCCAAAGTCATTAAAAATGAAGCGCCCTCCTTTTGACCTTGCATGACATATCCGAATAATTCTGGATAAGCATCCTTTACTTTTGCCGCGAGTTGATCAGAATAGCGCGTTTTAAAATCTGCCGCCTCATCGTAAATGAGAGCTACTTTACTTGCGCGTCGCTTTTCTGAATCTCCATCTTCTAGAAAAAACCAATCGGGCAAAGCGTGGGCAATTTTCTCCGAAAGGCCCGCACGCTCACAAAACTCATAAGCGATGGTGGTCGATTGCATCAGGCCTTCGATTTTCTTGCGCTCAATATACATCATGCGCTCCATACCCAGATGGCATTGCTCAATACTTCGAAGCAACATTTGACGGCTGGGGTCTTTGGCATTCCACTGCTTAGCCATGGCTCCAAAATGCTGGCGCTTGTCTTCCACATTTTCCCAAGGCAAGAACCCTTGGACAAAGATCGAATCCTTGCGTGCATTTTGAGAAGATACTGCTTTACCATCCACTGTTTTAGGTCCTGTGGATTGACCTTTTATATGATCGCTCATATGTAATCTCCTATAAAGGAAGTTAAAGGAATTACATTTTTGAGCCTATATAAAGCGTCATACCCCCCGGCATAGAGCATGTTTTGGAATTATTTTGAAATAACCCATTACTTTTTTACTTCACCCTCGTTTACATCAAAATGCGCAAGGCTTTTAGCGCGAAAAGACTGAAACTCTTCGAGGTGGTCTTCAATTTTTCCAGTGCCAAGCAAGTAAAAAATCTGCTCAGCAAACACCACAAACTTGCTAGCCGGATAGTCCTTGTTATTGATCACTGGGGTCTGATTAAAAGCTAATTGCCAAGAACGAAAGAGTTCTGCAATTAACAGATTACGCAGCATCGTTTCGTCACGCTGGCCTTTTGGTAAATCCGTACCGAAACCATCGCGCGTAGGCCTTGACCCTTTATGCAAATGATAGGGGTTCGTTAGATTATCTTCAATTTGCTTAAATGCAACTCCCAAGTTAGCTTGGATTTTGGCGGTATGTTGAGGAAAGCGAGCTCCAGCAACTACATCACCTAATTGCAAATACGTTTCTGGGGTAGGGCATTTCATGGGGATGATCTTTTGAGCCGTACACCCGGACCATCGTCCGGAGTGCCGATGAATTCGATACCGGCTTGCTCAAAAGCCGCCTTAATTGCTTCTAAGGTTTTGAAATTACTTGACGGAACACCATCATATGACTCAAGGCGCATCATTGAGGCAAAGCTAAGCCCTGAAAATTTAGCCAAGTCTTTTCTGGACCAATCCAACATCCCTCTTGCAGCGCGAATTTGTGCACTTGTAATCATTTAAATAATAGTCTAGTATTAGTCAAAATGACTAATTTAATATTTATTTTGATTAATTAAATAACCAAATAAGGTAAAAAATATGCTTAATAATCAAGATTTTGCACAATCTCAGCCTAAAAGTCCAGCCAAAAGAAGGCTGGAGCTAGTTGATAACAGCTATCAAAGTTTAGGTAAAGATGTTCAGCCTTCGGACTTAGATCGGGCTACGAAACTTCTTCAAGAAACAATTGTAAAAATCGATGGTGCCTATGCACCATCAACTATTCGCGCTTACCGAGCCGACTTTAGTGATTTCATCTCCTTTTGCCCTGACAGAAACACAAATGCATTACCTGCGCAGCCTCATTTAGTTGTGAAATATATTGCAAGCCTGACAGAGGGCGGTAGATCTTCGGCCAGTATTCGTAGAGCCTTGTGTGGGCTATCGGCCATTCATAGACTGAATCGATTTGAAGATCCTACCAAAGACCCTGATGTCACTCTTGAGATGCGCAGAATGCATCGCAAGCTAGGTCGCTCATCCAAACAAGCGGGCAGCATTAATGCTGACACTTTAGAAAAGTTGCTATTAGTCACCGAAGATTCTATTAGAGGAATTAGGGATCGGGCTTTATTGCTTGTAGCCTATGACACACTATGCAGACGCAGTGAACTAGTATCACTGCGAGTCAAGGACGTCAAAATTATTGTAAATAATGGCATTGAGACATCATCCATTCTCCTTAGGAAAAGCAAGACAGATCAAGACTCAACAGGCAAGTGGTTGCACCTAAGCGAAAGAGCTCACATAGCAGTAGCAGAGTGGATGAAAAGGCTTCCAGAAGGACAAGAGATCCTTTTTTGCGGACTAAACCGAGCGTTAGATACAAGCCCACAAATTGGTGTTGGCCAAATTAACCGCATCTATAAAAAAATTGCCAGAAAAGCCGGCTTAAATGAATCTGAAATTAAGAGCATCAGCGGCCATTCAATGCGAGTGGGAGCGGCTCAGGATTTATTGAATTCTGGAGCAAGTATGCCAATGATTATGCAGCGTGGAAGATGGTCAAAAACGGAAACGGTGATGAGATACGTAGAGCATATCAAATTTGGAACTTAATACTTTGACTTAAATAGTTTTAGTCCATTAGCAATGAAGATCTTTAAAGCAATAATGCTCAGAAGTATGCCGATCCCATCAGCCAACCAGTCAGCCCACTCTCCAGAACGCCACCCGGTTAGCAATTGAATAGTTTCAATCAGGCCACCATACATCAATAAACCCAGAGATACCTTGGTAATAGATTTTGGATAGCCCAATATACCAAGGCCACTTAGACAAAAGAATGCGAGGATATGCTGCGCTTTATCCCACCAATCAAATAATCCAGACTGCAAATAAACAGTGGGAATGACACATAAAAAGCCAAATACAAAACAGGAGAGCCAGAAAACAATCCTAATGAAATAAATGGCTACCCCCATAAGTACAGATGTGCTTTACACCCTTAAATGATTAATGACCGCCACCCTTCACAATGACCAAAATACCTTTCCAAATAATCCATAGGTCAAGTCGAAGTAGGCCGAAAGAAGAGCGCTTGAGATACTGGTCAACGTATTCATATTCATAGACGGGATTGCCCATCTCTGACGTGCCTTTATTGATATGGCCCAAGCCTAAAAGACCGCCACGTAATAAGAAACGGGTTACATTTCCCTGTGCACGATCGCGTTCATAATGCAATACCGATAAAGGTCGAGGACCTACTATGCTCATATCACCCTTGAGCACACTCCAAAACTGAGGTAACTCATCTAGGTAGAATTTTTTAACAAATTGACCGACATAAGTTCGACTATCCGGAGTCCATTCTGCAGAGTAGGCAATCCAATCATGGCGCTTAGCGCCCTCGGGCTCAATGTATTTGGTCTTGATTAAACGAATTTTATATTTAGGGATAACCTTCCCGGCACTTACTCCGTTGTAATAAAAAAACATAGGGCCAGCATTTTCCGGAATTAGCCAACCTTCAATCAAAAAAGCCAACTTAAGCAATAGCAAAATTGGAATAGAAATAAGTAAAAGGACTAGCGCTACAACCTTGTCAAATAAAACTTTGAAAAAGCGTGGCGGCAAAGTCTCCTTCAATTCAAAAATATGGGGATATTTTTTTAAAATCTCCGAGGTGGGGGGCGTGTAGGGAAAGGCCTCAGTAGGCTCAATAACTTTAGATTCCATAACTAATAGACTTTATAAAAAACAAAGAATTATCGCCACTCTTCAGGGCAACTCTTTTTCCAATCGGCAAAAGCAGTATCAAGCGAATACTGAAATTGGTAACCATGCTCAAGCAAATAAGTGGGCAAGATATTGTTAGAGCGAACAAGCTTTCGAATTCGTACTGGGCTAAATGGATGTTTGATGCCAAGAGGTTTGGCTATAGCGTCAATACAGTATGCAATACACATGAGAGCTTTATAGGGGACGGTTGGAACAAACCTTGTAATTCCTTGGGTTTTGCATACCGCCTTTACATACTCGCCAATGCTTGGGCCGGGGTTCATAGTCATGTTAAAGAGGCTTACAGTCTCCCCATTTTTCTTTTGCTCCTGTAATACCCACCACATTGCATTGCAAAGCTCTTTCACATAAACACCTGCTTTACGAGTTGATTGATTACCCATAAAGAGAAAATAACGATGGATAACGGCCTTAATTAAACGTGAGACATTTCCACCTTCGCCTGGGCCAAAAACTACACCAGGTCTCGCAATTACTAGGAGGCGGTTATTAGTGTCTTTTGCCTGCCAAATCTGATGAATTTTCTCTGCTGTCAACTTTGAAGAACCATAGGCAGTAAGTGGGATAGGAAGCGTTGTCTCATCCTTGACAGACTCACTTACGCCATACGGAGATATGGAGCTAGTGAAAATAATATTTGGGCACCCCACTTTCTCTGCAAATTTACATACATTCTCAGCGCCAAGCAAATTGGCTTCAAAATATTCATGATCTTCATGACCGGGCTCTCTATGAATAGCAGCAAAATTCACAATTATTGAGATTTCATTAGGTAGCAAGTTTTCATTAATTGGATTACGTACATCACCAAAAATATAATGCACCCTACTATCATCTACATCAAAAAATGGACGCATTGGCTTCAAGTCAAACAAATATATATTTTCAACAAGATTATTGCTCAACAAATAGCTTGTAAAGTGAGAGCCAATAAAACCCGTTCCGCCAAAAATAATGCAATTTTCACCGATAAATGTGTTCATAAATTTTTTAAATCCATCCAAAAATTGATGCAAAGAAAAGAACAGCTCTATCAGAAAAGCGCCTACGACTATGAGCCAATAAAAATATACCGATTGACAATTTCTTTAAAAAAGATGGTCTTGATTTAAATTTACTTATAAATTTTATTATTTTATGATCTTCTCCGCCAGCCGCCTCATATATGGACATAGCCAAAATTAACTGATTACGGTACCATCCGCTTCTAATTAAAGAGATTCTTTTACTGACCCCTAAAAAACCTTTTCTAGCACCAATATCATTAGAAGAGTGTTGTCTATACTTTAAGGAAATCTGTTGATCAAAAAACCACTTAAAGCCCCAAACTCTAAAAAGAAGGTAAGTTAGCCAATCATGAAAATGAAAATTGGCAATCAATGCATAATTTTTGTTACAAAAATCTTGTAACTTTTTGAAGCCTTCCGCTCTGATTACAAACGTACACCCTTGACCAGCGCCTTCAAATAAAAAATCTGCCTTTCTGATATTTATTGATTGAGTCAGCAGTTTTTCAGATCCATCAGGCCAAAATGCTAAAACTGAACTAGAGTAACCCTGAGAATCAGTCTTCTCCAAAGACTCAACTGCAATCGATAACTTATGCGGATTCCAAGTATCATCTTGATCACAATATGCTACGTAATCATATCCGCTAACGTCGGCTACCCTGATACTTGAAATAAAGTTTAAGCCAGCAGATCCACTATTTAATTGATTTTTCCTAATTGAAACCAGGTTATTGCTACCATAATATTTATTTAATATATCGATAGTATTGTCGATAGAACCATCATCACTAATGTATAAATTTACAAATACATTCTCTTGCCGAAGAACGGTATCAATTTGATGAACAATCCATTTTGAGCCGTTATACGCCGCAAGAATAACTAATATTTTTGGATTAATCACCAAAGACCTTCTATCTCTATGATTTAGTTGTTTTCCGCACAAGGATATAATCCGCAAAGCCCAATAAATCCCAGAATGCTCCCGCTGGCGCATGGAGATTTTTTAAGAAAACTAAAGGCATCAGCAGTATTCTTCTAAAATATCTGCGACGCCCACCTTTCACCACCCTGCATCCCGACTCAATTAGTAAATTTGCTACTGAAATTAAATCGTAGAGTCTAATATGGGTTTTATCATCTGAAAAATTTAGAGTGCCCCGCATACTAGGCAATGCCAATGATCTGGAAGAGGGCCATTCAACAAACATAACACCCCCTACTTTTAGCTTCAATACTAATTTTTGTAAAACTGACTCGCCAAATTTTATGTGCTCAATAACATGCGAAACAACTATAACCTCAAAAAAATTATTAGGCACTGAATCAAGTGAAGTTAAATCATCCAAGTCGCCCATATAAAATTCTTCCATAAGCGCTATTTCTCCTTCGCTAATGTTATATTTTTCGCGATCAAAGCCATAGTAAAAGCAATTTGGAAAAAATAATTTTGTTTGAGATGGTGAATGATTTCCGCAGCCTATATCTAGGAAATTAAAGTTTTTATTCTTAAATTCGTGAAAAATATCCGAAAATTTGAACGGCATTAGCAAGTATTGTTTAAAAAGTTTAGGCATGATTAGTCCTTGTAGCTGCTTTATGCGCTGAAAAGTTTAGTAATTCATTTATTTCTAGGGCAGTTCTCTTATATGAAAATAATGAGGATCTTTCCTTGCCAGCGCTAACTAAAGACTCTCTTAGGGCCGTATCCTTTGCAACTAAAATAATTGCATCCGCTAGTGAAGTAACGTCTTTGGGGTCAAAATAATAAGCGGCATGTTTGCATACCTCAGGTATTGCACTTGCATTGGATGCAATCACTGCGCACCCACTAGCCATGGCCTCTAAGGGCACGGCCCCGAATCCTTCGAATAAGGATGGAAATACAAATATTTCAGCCCTGTTATATAGCTCAATTAAATCTACATCTGGAATATGGCCCATTATTTCAATCCTGTCCGAAGGTACGCAATTAATAGCAGCATGCAATTCAGAGTCGGATGAAATAATATCTCTTTTACCACCCACGATTATTAATTTATGCGGAATATATTCTAAGGACCGAGAAAAAGCTTTCACTAAAGCAGTGAGATTTTTATGCTTATTTATAGAGCCAACTGCGAGAATGATTGGCTTCCTTTCCAACCCAAGATTCAGAAATTTTTCAGAAATTCCAGGATATACGACTGAAGTCTTTGTTGACGCCTCTGGGAAGTGCTCAACTATATTTTTTAACTCAGCATTAGAAACAGTTGTTATTGCGTCAGCTCGTTTAATAATATGGGGCAAAACGAATTTGTAATATGCCGAAAAAGAGCGAGAATAATGCTCCGGAAAGCGAAGATATGAAATATCATGAATAGTAACTACGAGTCCAATTTTAGGACTAAGATTAAACGGAGCAGATGAGGCTGGGCAATATAGAGCATCTACTCTATCTAGAGAGCAGCGCATTGGCAATCCCGTGTAGGTCCATAAATGTTCAAAATACCTATTTGATGTTTGAGGTGGTGCATAAACCTTAATTTGAGCAATTTTATACAGCTCATTCAGAGTCAAGCGACTAAATCTTTCAACACCAGTAACAGTCTTATGCTCAAATACTCTGCCATCAAAACCAAAATTCATGAAATTCTCCTGCGAGCCGTATTCTTCAATTTCTTACAAAACCCATTCGCCCATATACCAAGAGCTAATGCCAGTATCCCCGGTTGATAACTTGGAAGGTCTTGAGATAACCACCAACTGATCCCACCAAAATAACTTAATGCAATTCCAGTAAGGAATTTCTTTGAATCAGCATTTAATATTTCATCAAATAGCTGGTATCGAATGTTGCTAATGAGACTAAAACTCAGAAACACAACCAATCCAATGAGGAAACAGCCCACTGGGTAACCCAATTCAGCAAGCAATCTAAGAGGCAAGTTAAATGTATTTATCTTTACGTCAATATTGCCCGATATATAGTCCTTCGCCTCGGCACCTGACAGCGCCCAGTCTGGCACATAAGTTGGGTAATAGGCTGTAAATTGACCAATTCCAATTCCAAAAATTGGATAATCTATCGACACTCTAAATGCAGCTATTGCCGAACTAAGTCTGTTTGCAGTTGATTCATTATTGATATCAGCTATCGATAATATTTGTGTAAGGTAATAATTTTCAAAATCAAATACTATCAATAGAACAGCAACTATTGAGGCACCAATAAAAATATAAGCGAAATTTTGTAGTTTATATTTCTTGCCTAGAAATATAAAAAATATAAGTATCTGCACAAGCATAATTGCCAAAAATGTGCGGGCTCCACAAAGAATACCAGCCAATACCAATGCAGCAACACAGCAGTAGCCCAGCACCTTCTGGCGAGAATTCACTAAACTGCTTGAACTGAATAATATAATCGGCCATATAAAGGCAATCCAACTCCCCATAATTGAAGGCTCGCTACCAAGCCCAGAGGGTCGCGGATCAATTTTCCCTCTTATTAAATACAAATACTCCATAGCTAGAGAGTTTTGCTCTAGAAGTCCATCTGAATTTGCACTTAAATAGTCTAGAAAAAAAATTGCTAAGTTAACCATAGCGGCAACTAGAAATATTTTTAGCAGCAACTGTCGCCCCAAGTCTGTTTCAGGCTTTATAGAATCTAGCCATGAAATCCAAAGGATTAACGATACAAAAAACCAGACAACTATGAGATACTGTAAAAGCCACTGAATCAAAGGAGATCTACCGAGAATTTGATCACCCCCAAGGTAGATTGCTACCAGGGAATTAAAACTCAAGAATAATAGGAATATTAGAATTAACTGAATACGTTGAATGCTGATAGAGTCTACTCGCTGCCTCTTGAGAAATAAAGCGAACCAAATCGTTAGAATTGCCAATAATATGAAGTTAGTAGGTCTAGCCCCAAACTCCCTCAAGACTTCCATTCCATCTGGAAAACGATCAACAGGAATAAGGATTATCGCCAAGGAAAAAAGAAGATTTACAGCCGAAAAAATTCTCATGAAAATTTAACTAACTTTCATTGCTTTAAATGAGCTTGCAGAATTAATTTCGAGAATTTTTCAGCCTCATTTCGCCATATAGGGGACTCTGATCTGCTAATGTTGGAACCCTGATTTAAGGCTCTAATTATTGAGGATCGTAAGGCGCCAGTCTGAGCAAAGAAATATGCTACCCCATCACCGCCCGCCTCCCGAGTTTCTGGCGTATCACTAGCCAAAACATTTGCCCCCGATGATAAAGCTTCAATAATGGGGATTCCAAAACCCTCATAAATTGATGGAAAAACAAATAGTGCGCATCTCGAATAAAGCGCTTTGAGCTCTTCATCAGAAACAAAACCTAGAAATTTAATGTCATGAGAGACATAAATTGCATGTTCACTTGAAAGCCCATCACTAAGCCAACCCTTACCACCTGCAATTATTAGCTGATAGTCTTTCAATAAACCAGAATCTTTAAGGTCTATGAAAGCGTTAATTAGTTCATTTAAATTTTTTCTAGGCTCTCGAGTGCCAACAGCTAATATGAATTTTTGGTGAGTATTAAGAGAAATTAAATGGGTCTCTAACTGGTTATCTCGATTAAGGCGCCAAAAATCAGATATTGCGGGCTTAACAACAACATCCGCCTTGCGGTCTAACCATGCCAACAGCCTAGCCCCCGTACCGTCAGAATTGACCGCCACATAATTTGCATGAAGTATGTCTTTAGAAAAAAACAAAAAATGGGAAAGCCAATGAGTAAATGTCAAGGTTTTGGGGTAAAGTTTTGCTACTAAATCATGAACAGTTAGTATAGATGTGACATTTTTTTTTAGAAATGGCAAAAAATGTGAAGTCCCCCAAAACATATCCAAATCAATATTTCGAGCCAGAAAACCACACCTTAATTTCAACCAAATTACAGGCTTAAGTCTTGAGGAAAATGGGAATGAATCTACGCAGTAATGCCAACGAGCATTTTCACAAGGCTTATTAACGGCGCTTGAAGAAAATACATAAAAATCGGCCTCAGGCAGCAAGGAATCAAGTTGCCTACAGATTTCAAATACATAACGACCGGTTCCGGTCAAATTTCCCACGAGCCCACGGCCATCTATGCCAATTTTCATAAAACCTACATTTAATTTTGAAACCAAGTGGAGGGGATTATTAATCCTTGCCCAGGAAATAACGGAACAGCAATTGCACCACCAACCTCATTTAAAACTTCCTCAACCGCTCTATCTACGCCTTTAGCACTTCTTTTATAGTCATCCAGTAATATCAAGGATCGATCCATCAATACATTATTTGTTAACAGGTAATGCAGGATCTCTTTAGTTGCAGAATAAACATCTACATCTAAGTGAACAAAAGAAATAGAAGGCAATTTGTGCTTTATCGAATGGGGGAAATATCCAGGAATAACTTCGAAGTTTCTACCCTTAAATAGGCTATCAATATGCTCGACCGAATAACCATTAAACATACCCTTCGAAAAATTTACATCCAAGACTTCATCCAAAGCATCAAAACTATCCTCAGAGAATGGGTCGCAAATAATAACTTTTCTTCCAGGGCATGAATTGGAAAGATGCAGCGCACCACCACCACGATAAGTGCCGATTTCCATAATTGCCCCATTTTGATCAGTTAATCTACAAATTTGCCAAAGATTAGCTAGCCTAGATGTATCTAAAAGCGAATTATCGCCAATTAATTCACAAGAATTTTGAAAAAGAAGATTTCCAAGCACTTCTATCCCGTTGCGATCAAGAGATCGGTTATAAGGAAAATCATAAGGGCTCAAGCTTTCGATCTTATATCCAAGGGTTTTGAAAAGATTTTTTATAAAATTTTTAAACATAGGATTTTAAATAGTTAAAGGTGAAATTATTTTTGTATAGTTTTTAGTGCTATGAAATTCTGAATAAATTTCTCTCATTAAATCAAGTTTTAGAAAAATATCATCAGAAGTAAATTGAGATAAATCCCCGAAACTATAATCTCTCCAATCAATTGCAAGCTCATCTAAATTAAATCTAAGCAATTCATAATGCATCCACGATCCCCTAGAAACTATTGGAATTTTATTAGCAAGAACTGCCTCAACAAATATGCCAGAGGTTGCTTTACCATAAATTATGGGGTCGTAAGGCAAGAGTATGAATGAAGAATTTATTAAGCATTCAAAATACTGAGAATCAGAGAGAGGATCATCAACATACGAAATATTTTTATATTTAGCAGCAGGAGAAAATTTACTAGAAACAATTAAATTTAAGTTATCAACTTTACTTTTTACAAGAAGATGATTAATTACATTCAACCCTTTTTCAATTCTTGGTGAACCTGGCCACCATGCAGTCTTATTAATATTTCGAATTTTTAAGAGCTTGAGATTTTCTAGTATATCCTGAGTATGGGGAATGGGAAGAAGTATCAAATCCCTATCTAGCAAAGAATCAAAATAAATTTTTAACAAAGAGCTATCTGTTAATAGTATTACCTTTCTTAGAAAAAGTTCGTTTATTAAAATTAATAATTTATAAAAATGAGACTTTCCAATAAAGTCATTATCATTTCTAAATAATATCCATAGATTATCTATTTTTTTTCTTTGCACCAAACAAAACAATGTAACAATTAAAAACTGTGTAATAGTAAAACTTTCAATGAATATTACAGTCTTATCTTCTAATTTATATTTACATAAACTTGATAATAGATCTTTGAAATATATTAACTTTTTTGAATTTCTTGTAGGTAATATAAATTTCCAATTTAATGGCTCATCTTTAATATCACAATCTATCGGAACAAAAGCTTCATGATGAATATTTAATGAATTGAAAATAACAGTTAAAGCTTTTATATAAGTAGAAATATGGCCAGAATTATCCTTAAGATTAAAGCATAGATTTACAACTTTCATTTGAAATGATTGCCTATAATTTTTATACTAATTTTTGAAGTGATGTAAGTCAAAATAATTCCATTAAAAATCAAATATGCTACAGCTAAATAAAGCAGAGAATATTTAGAACTAAAGTAATTCACTAACATAACCAAAATAGAAACCGCAAAAACAGGCACTAGGAATGGCTCCTTTTTACCGTAACGTATTGCTGACGCATAAATAGCCTGTGGTTGCTTGAGTATTACTACAAAAAGCATAACAGAGCATACTAGCATCCCTGAAATTCGATCGCCATAATTAGGAAGGTATTCTTTTGCCAAATATATTACTGAAATTACCATAAAAATAATTAAGAATGAAGTAATAAAACTTTTTTTAATAAGTGTATTTAATGAATTAAGTAACATACTTGAGCTTGATGATGCCCAATACTTGCCAAAATAAGGTTGCTCATTCGCTAGCCAAATCATTGAAAGCGAATGACAGAAAAAATAAATCTGCATTAATAGACCAAATTGCCCAGCTTCTACCGCCCCTACATTTAATATTAAAATAGGGACAAAAGACTGATACATTATATAGCTTGCTATGCCACCGATTCCCGCTAATATTTGTTGTTTTATAAATTGAACCGGCAATTTAATTAAATTTTGCTCTTTTAAATAAATTAATTTTATTATTGGCTTTAATTTCCAAAATAAATAAAAATTTATTATCAACCCTTGGACAATCAGTAACAAAGATAGCGAATAAAGGCCCATCCCAAAATATAGTGCCGTGCATAAACATATGTTACTTAACAATAGGCTAAATATACTTGCCTTTTGGGATTCTTTTAGATGGTAAGAGTTCTCTGCTATAACCCTTAGTGATGAAGATAGTAAATTAATTCCTATAGATATAGAAACTAAAATCCAGGGAATTTCCCAATCAATTTTGGCTTCGTGGCTAACTCGACTTAATATTTGATATCCTATTATTCCAATTAAAATTATAGATAAAGGAATTAAAATTACCATCCATCTTATTGCGCTAGATAGGAGAGATTTAATGCCCAGTTTAGAATCTTCACAACCAACCACTTCATTATTTAAAATTAATAATTTATGCCAATAGCTGCTTATGTAATATCCAAGTGTGGAATTAAAACCTAAATCAGCCAATATTTGAATTTGAGCTAATGCAAACATCGCATAAAAAAAACCCTGTTCAAATTGTGACAAATATTTTGTTATAAAATATATTGAAACTGGATACGTAAGCAACATCGATAATTTTGATATCGCATAGTAAAATTCCTTTTTTGCAATCATCAATAGATCAGCGTGAAGATTTCATTTTCATTTACAGTGGCATCTAATATTTGAATTATTTTATTTATATTTGGTGAGTTCTTTGAGATTGCCATTACATCTGTGTAACCATACTTTCTCTTTTTTACTGTCTTATTAAAATCATCAAAATTAACTATTCTATTGCAGCAAAATGGTCTTGGTACATAACCTATATCCCATAAATAATGAGTATCCCTTAATTCGACTACCGCTTTCCTTACATTTTCTTGTGATATGTGATACTCAATTAATAAAGCATTATAACTATTATTAATATGATTTTTAATATCACTCAAAATTACAGATTCTAAATTTTCAGTATCAAGTTTATAAATTGCATTTTGGATATTTTTTTTCTTTATAAAAGTAGATAACTTTAAGCTTGGAACAATTGTATTTGCAATCTCATTAATTGCACTAAATCTACTGCTATCACTAAATCCATTGCGCTGTAAAAAAGTTACAAACCCATCAATTTCTCCTATGGCTACAGGATGATATTTAATATATTCTTCAAGCCCATTAATTTGAGCATTAAACGGTATTAAGTCTCCTGAAATCGTTGGATCGAAGCAGTGAAAGTCAATTTTTTTATTAAGATCTTTAGAAAATAATGCATACCTAAGGCTAACATCGCCTACGAATGCCCCAACATCAAGAAAGGAAAAATTATCAACATTTTCAACAAAATATTGAAATAAGTGATACAGAACATATCTCGCCTCCCTTTTTTCCACCAAATCCTTGGATGTTATTATTGGCCTTAATCCCTTCTCTAACCTCTCATATTGCCTACTTATTGGATAATTTTTTCTATTTTTATCTACACTAATTTTATATAAATTATCTTTAACAACCATGAATAATCCAATATCGCCCGCATCTATTAAGTCGATACCGTTTGCATTTTCAAATCTATTTAAGGGCTGCATTTTAGATTAACTCTTTCTTTAGTTTTATGTAATCAATAACTTCATTATTTGATGTTGGAATCCTACGCCCAGCTATTTTCTTTAATTTATCTAAATTTAATTCAAATCTTATTTTTTTTGCATTCGGCAAGTAACATGAAGAAGAATTTGCTTCTTTGTAAATATCTGAAATTTTAATGACACCGTCGCCACCAAAATTGATTACCTCGTTACTCAATTCACTTGTTGCAATTTCTAGCATCATTGTTGCCGCAGTACTTGTGTTTATAAACTGTAACTCTGAATCTTGCGTTAGCCATACGTCCTGATTATTTAGAATATCAAATACGGCATTCTTCTTTAGGCCCTCCCCAACAAAGCCGCCCATTCTAAATATCAACCAATTTTTTGCATAATTTCTTACCATTTGTTCAGCTAAAAACTTATGTAGGCCATATCGACTTTGTTTTGAAACATCAAATTGTTGGTCTTCCTTGGTTAGACCCGGATTGGATTGATTTGGATACACATCTCCTGAAGATAAGTAAATATATTTTTTATACTTAAATCTCAGCAATGAATCCAAGACGCTATTTACCGAAAGATTAAAATCAAGCATCGGATTTTGCTCTGATAAATATTTCTTAGAATTTCCGTTTGCATTTATCAGTAGATCGCACTCTAAACCACTATAAATATCAAAGTTGTCTTTGGTAATGACTGCATGCTCAACTCCTTGCGCTTTCAGCACCCTTACAAACCCAGAGCCAACGAACCCATTGCCGCCAATGATATAAATCATAGACGCAACCCATCTCCAGCGTTTTTATAGTTCAAACCAAACCATTTGATAGTTCTTTGCAGGCCATCTGCTAGAGTTGTTTGACAGGATAAGCCCAATTCAGATAGTTTCTTAGTATCAAACACTTTAACCATCTGACCATCAGGCTTCGAAGTGTCCCATCTTATTTCCCCTGAATACCCAACCAATTTAGCAATTTCCTCTGCCAAAACTTTTATAGGGGTAGATACCCCTGAAGAAATATTTACTGGGCCAACGGCATCAAAATTTTCTATGAAATAAGGAATTAATTTCGCTACATCACCTGCGTATACAAAATCTCTTTGTGGTGTGCCCGTACCCCACATCTCGACAAACTTAGCTCCAGACAGATTTGCCTCGTAATATCGCCTAATCATTCCCGGCACAACATGACTTTCCAGGGAATTGAAATTATCGTATTCACCATACATATTTCCAGGTATAAGCACCGTAGCATTCAATCCAAACTGTTGTCGATATGATTTGGCAGCAACCACCCCCATCATCTTTGCTGTTGAATAACCGGCACTTTCTTCCTGGGGGTAGCCATTCCAAAGTTGACTCTCATCTATTGGACTTCTGGCCTTAGCTGGATATGAACACCCCCCCATTGGGTAAATTAATTTTTTAACTCCACACTTTGCTGCCAGCTCAAATACATTTGCTGTCAGTAGGGTATTCCTGTAATAAAAGTCGGCTGGAAAAGTTCGATTTGCTGCTATCCCTCCCGAATAAGCTGCATAGTGAATAACAACATCGGGATTTATTTCATCAAACATTCTTTCAGCCTGATCAGGATTCATTAGATCGTAATCCGAAGAACTAACTGAAACAACATTTTCTTTGCCATAATTCAACTCTAGTACAGGCCTAGTATGACGGCCTAAAAAACCGGTTGCGCCTGTTAACAATATTTTTTTTGACATCTTTGATCCTAGTTAAAATAGGGTTGATTATTTTCAATAAAAAGATTGGCCTTTTTGAGGGAATCTTCCGTTCCAATATCAATAAAAGGTGAATTAGAGGTAATGACTTTGATCTTCAAGTTTTCAGTAAGCATTTTTGGGAAAACCTCTGTTTCAAAGCTTAGTGGTATTTCGCGTGAAAAATTTTCCAACGCTTTTTTGCGAAATAAATAGACACCCGCATTTATCAACCCGGCTCCGCTTTTCTTTTCTTGAAAACCTATAAGCATGTCATTGATGCCGACCTTTAAAGTCCCATAACGCTCCGCATCGTCAACCTCAACCCCTAAAATAGCTCCATTGATTGAGACATCCTGAAGGGAATTTAACAATGGGTTTAAATCTGCCAATACCAGAGAATCCCCGTTGAGTACTAGAACAGCTTCAAAGTTATGTCCGCAATTATCTATTGCGTTCAGCACTCCTCCAGCAGTGCCAAGAGATACTTCCTCCTGAACGCAAGATAGCTCTAGCTCAGAAAATTTTCGATGCTCTACAAAATTTTGTATTTTTTCCGCCAAATACCCCGTGGAAAAAACTATCCTTTGCAATTTCTGTTTTGCGAGAAAACGGAGGATCCATTCCAAAAATGGAAACCCGAATACTGGAGCTAAGGGTTTAGGCAGATCTGGCAAGAGATGACGAATTCTAGTCCCTTTGCCCCCTGCTAAAACTACGACTATACAATTCATATTAAATATTACACATTGGCATAACGCGAATCTCTAAGCATTGTGTAACCCTTGATCAACTCTCTAATACCTCTATCTAAACTCCATTCGGACTTAAAACCAGTACTAGCCAGTCGAGCATTGGAAACTATATAGTCGCGTTTGTCAGGATCCTCGCCAATAGGAGCCTCCAAAAATACAAACTCGGGTAGATGACGCTGAATAGCCTGACACAGCTCTAATTTAGATAAGTTGGCATCATCCAAGCCTACGTTATAAGCTCTGCCACGCATTTGCTCAAAATTCTGTAATGCATGCAAAAACACATTGGCCACATCTTGAATATGGATGTAGTTTCTTTTAAAGTGGCCTTCAAAGACGACTACTGCACGGTCATGTAATGCCCTATAAGTAAAGTCGTTAACAAGTAAATCTGTTCTCATCCGAGAAGACATTCCAAAAACCGTAGCCAACCTGAAGGTGGCGCTATTCTCTCTTGCAAGCACAGCCTTTTCTGCATTTACCTTTGTAATGCCATACAAAGAAATTGGATTTAAAGGGCTATCTTCAGTGCAATGCTTATCTTTTTCACCAATTCCATAACCACTATTAGTTACTGGCATGAGGATTCGTTGAGCAGGACTCGCCAATCTACACAGCATCTCAACCGCTTCTTGATTAATAGTGCGAGTACCAATAGGATCATTCTTGCAAAGTGGTGCACCAACCAAAGCAGCTAGTGGAATCACAACATCCGCACCGGCTAATAACTTTTTAACTAAAGCTTCGTCTCGGCAATCTCCACGCACCACCTCAAAGCCTTCAAAACCACAGCATTCAGTAAGGGATGCCTGGCCAAACATAAAGTTATCTAAGACAGTAACCCTATAGCCAGCGTTTAAAAGTTTTGGGACTAATACTGAACCAATATAACCTGCACCACCAGTAATCAATATATTCACATCTTCTCCTAGAAATTTGACTCTACAGTCTCACATAAATAGTGATAAATCATCACATGCATCTCTTGAATACGAGGCGTTATTTTTGAGGGCACTTCCAGCAACACATCGGCACTTTGCACAAGGGCTCCACCGCCTTGGCCAGTTAATGCAACAACACACATCCCCAATTCTTTTGCTTTTTTCGCAGCCAGCACCACATTTTTCGAATTGCCACTGGTGGAAATTGCCCATAAAACACCGCCAGTTTGGGCATAAGCCTCCACTTGTCTAGCAAAAACAGTATCGTACGAAACATCATTGGCCCAGGCGGTAATAACTGAAGTATCTGTATTTAGCGCTCTAACATTTAAAGCGCGACGCTCCTTAAGAAATTTTCCAACTAGCTCGCCAGCGATATGCTGAGAATCAGCAGCAGAGCCACCGTTACCACAAACTAAAACTGGCTTATTGTTAATCAGAGCATCCGAAAGTACCCGAATTGCTGAATCTAATTTCAATTGAAATGCAGAGGCATCAAATAACTTTAAGCAATCTTCTAAATTTTGCAATTGATGTTTAAATAAATTATGCATTCATTCCCCTATAAATCTAACTATGAATAATCGAGCTGCCCGGAGCATTGATAGAAAATTTGACCTCGTTGTAATCCACCAATGCCGAGCGGACATCATCTTGCGTTTCAGGGGGTACAAAGAAGAGCATAAACCCTCCCCCACCAGCCCCAAGAAGCTTCCCTCCAAGGGCGCCAGCATCAATACCTCTTTGATATAAATAGTCAATTTCGGGACTACTAACTGATGAATTAAGCATTCGCTTTTCCATCCATGTCTCATGAAGGAGTTCTCCAAATTTGGAGAGGCTGCCACTACCAGTCAGCGTATCGTGAGCACGATCAACTAAAGTCAACATCTTTTTCAAATTTTTACTAATTTCACTTAAATTTTGGAGCTTCTTTTTTTCAACTTCTTGGGCACGGCGAGTGACCCCTGTAAAAAAAAGCATCAAACTTTTATCCAATTCATCTAAGCGCTCTTGCGAAAGGCTAATGCGCTCTACCAAAAAGTTCGAATTCGATGAGAATTGAATCAAATTTAGGCCACCATAAGCAGCAAAAATCTGATCCTGCACTCCGACAGCCTCTTCTAGAACCTCTCGCTCAATGTAAATGGCTTGACTCGCCAGTGACTCTTGATTGATATGCTTACCCTTAAAGGCATTCAAACCCTTAATCAGACCCACCGTGAAGCTAGAAGAAGAGCCCAAACCACTAAAGGAAGGGAGGTCCGAAGCCAAATTTACTTCAACGTTTTCTAAAACATCGCAATGTCTTAAAATTTCCCGAAAAGGAACATGCTCAATCTCATCTAAATTGTTTGCAAATTCAACCTTGCGATAAGCAAAGCGAATCTTATGGTCAAACAGCCAAGAAGGCACATGAGAAACAGTGTGATAGATGTATTTATCTATTGCTGTTCCTAAAACAGCACCACCATGATTCGAGAAAAATTCAGGGAAATCGGTACCGCCACCAAAAAAACTAATCCGCAAAGGCGTTCTAACAATAATCATAAATACCTTTTTCTATCTTCTATTTATTAGATATGAATCAGACTCAAGCCTGCTAATGCCCGATAAATTTCTTTAAATATTCCTATGGACATATCAAACCCTAAGGTTTCTCGCAATTACGTCTGCAATGGCCAGTGAAGCTGTAATTCCTGGTGATTCAATACCCAAAAGATTAATTAATCCTGCTATTTTATGTTTAGTTTGATCCTGAATAATAAAATCATCATAGCCAGCATCTCCCCTACCAATTTTAGGGCGAATGCCAGAATAATTAGGCTGCAGCAAATCGATATTGATATTTTTCCAATAGCACTTAATGGCCTGAACAAAAGAAAAAGCTCTTTCAGAACTCACGCCATAATCCAATTCTGTTACTTTCTCGACGTCGGGCCCAAATTTTGCCTTGCCCCCAAGATCTAGGGTCAAGTGAACCCCCAACCCATCTTTTTCTGGCAATGGGTAAATCAAGCGCGAAAAAGGTGAGGCGCCAGCTAGGGAAAAGTAATTTCCTTTAACATACCAGTAGGGAGGAATAAGATCCTTAGGAAATCCAACTAACTTTTCTAATAATGGAACCGCATAGAGTCCAGCACTATTGACTACATATTTTGCCTGAATGGTTGTGTGATCGGCATCATTGAGCGTTATGGAAACCCCTCGATCATTCAACCCCCAGGAGCTTACCTCTGAATTAAAAATTACATGGCCACCATCAGATTCAAAATCAGAAAGAAATGCCATCATCAAACTATGAACGTCAACAATACCAGTTTCAGGAGAGTTCAAAATCAAATCTGCAGATAATTCTGGTTCGATCCTAAGTGCTTCTATTTTATCGATAAATGCAACCTCATGACAACCGTTAGCTAATGCTTGCTGATAAATGCTCAGGAGTTTTTCTTCTTGAGCTTTTTTTGCAACCACCCATTTGCCAATTTTCTTATGCGGGATATTTCTGCTACGACAGTATTCATACAACAGCTTGCGACCCTCGACACAAAGCTTTGCCTTTAGGGAATCAGTAGGATAGTAAAGTCCAGCATGAATGACCTCGCTATTTCGACTGCTGATTCCATTGCCAAATGAAGATTCCTTTTCAAGAACATAGGTCTCAAAGCCATTCATAGCTAGCTCTCTCGCGCAAGCTAGGCCAACTACTCCAGCACCAATCACGACAGCCTCTAATTGAATTGTCATAACTTACACAAAACTCAAGCCCGCTAATGCCCGATCCCGGGCATTCATTTGCAAGTGATCGAGCATCACAATACTCCGCCAGCTTCATTATTTTGGCTTTTGAGCTTAGCCCACATTTGCCTACCCAAAGCAATTAGCAAACCCAAAAATAGGCCACCCAGCAATCCCACTAGCAAGGCAATCCGTTTTTTGGGGGCGACGGGATTATCACTGGCGTAAATTGGCGAAACTAAGCGGGTAGCTCGAGACTGGCTGCTCGAGACCATATTTTGTAGGGCAGTTATTTCATCTAATAGATACTTGATCTCATCGCGATTGCTTAAATAGGCCGCGCTCATCGCAGCGCCAGATTTATCGGCCCCAGTGACCAAGTTCTGCGCCTTGGCTAAACGAAGCTGATCTGCAGCTAAATGCTTTTGCGCCTCTTCTAGGTAGGGCGCCAAAATCTGGGCTTGAGAGAATTTAATGAGCTCAAAAATAGCATTAGCGCAGGCATACGCTTTTTCAGAGGTCGGACCATAGGTCCTCACCTCAACTATGTTATTGAGTCCTTTAACTGTGCTTAATTTGATGGATTTGGTTAAAGCAGCGCTCGAGTTAGCGTCATTTTGCTTCCCACAGGCCTCAATGACACTTGCACTAAAGCTGGTCGGAGAGCCCAGGCGAGAAATGAGCAGGGCCGGCTCCTCGATATTGATTCCCAAAGGATTCATGTTGTTGTTGTTGTTGTTGTTGTTGAGACTTATCTGCGCCATCTGGATTTGCGCACTTGCTTCATAAACATTAGGAATAAAAACAATAAAGATGCCTGATAATGCAAGGCCGACAAAGCCAAAAAGCACGATCAATTTATAGCTATTCTTTAAAAAAATCAGAACATCAAGGAGGGAGATTTCATCATCCACCAATCCTTGAACTAGATGTGGCTGACCATTTGCATTGAGTTCCTCGACGGAATGGGTGGGGTGCTGGGTCATCTACGGAAGAGCCTATTAGATTAGAGATAATTATTAAAACTAACACTAGTAATTATTTTATCAGCTCCTCCTTAAATAAAACCTTTATTTTCAGGGTCCCACAGGCTGCCCGGCCTTAAAAACAGCCTTAGCTCAGAGGCTAGAGTTAGTTTGGAAATCGGGAGTGATGAATTATGAAAGATTATCGGTATTTCGCATTTTATTAGCCCAATTTACCCAAAATCCCAGATAAAAACTACCCGCAAGGGTTGGAAACTGATTAGTCAGAGCGTCCATGGTACCCAAAGCAATGACAATCAAGGCACTTAAGATAATACCCAGATTTTGGGTCTTTTTTTGCAAATCAG
>JGI26470J50227_1000283_pt1 | contig 22481 bp, 18 predicted proteins | sample FreactTroBogLake_FD_50227 | JGI IMG/M metagenome (IMG submission 50227) | reverse complement strand
CCTTAGCCCTCAGCGTGATCGCGATCTCTTGGTGTCGAGCGAACTCAAGGCCGTTGTCTGTCCTGAGCGAGTCATTACCTGACAGTCGCCCTGAAGGTCCGCCGTATTCTAACCACAAATAATCTCATGGTTCGCACCTTGACCGTCCCTCGGGCCAACGGAGACGACCACGACTGCGCAAGCCATCCAGGCCCGTTCGAGGTGGCCCAGGGACCTTGGTGACGATGGGTCTCGCCCCGGGCCAGCCCAACCTCAGCACCTGAGACAGGTGCTGAGGCCTTCGATCAACGGTACGAGGCGACCAAGTCGGCCAGGGCCGAGGCGCTGAGCTCCCGGTCCACCAGGGGCACTTTCGAGTCCCGGTAGATGGCCAGGTCGTCTTCAAAGGTGGTGCGGTGGTTCGATTCGTAGATCACACCCAGGGGGAAGGGCTCTTCCTCCAGGGCCTTGGCGAAGGATCGAGTCCTGTCCGACGGGTCCCAGTCGTCCCCGAGCCAGGTCGTCTGTTCCTTGAACCACTTGAGGGTGTTGATCTTGTTGAACGACACGCAGGGGNGAAAGATGTCCACCAGGGCAAAGCCCTTGTGGTTGATCGCCCGCTTCATGATTTCCTTGGTCCTCTGGATGTCCCCCGAAAAGGTCCGGGCGACGAAGGTGACGTCCATGGCGATGGCCAAGGCGATCGGATTCAAGGGCGCCGCAGTCACACCGAACACCTGGATGGGGGTCGTCATGCCCTTGCGAGACGTGGGAGCGGCCTGGCCCTTGGTCAGACCGTACACCATGTTCTCGTGGACAAACAGGGTCATGTCCGGGTTCCGGCGGGTGGCGTGGAGCAAGTGGTTCCCGCCCTCCCCGTACATGTCCCCGTCGCCACCCTCGGCGATGACCGTCAGGTTGGGGTTCGTCGCCTTGATGGCCGTGGCCGCCGGCAGGGCACGGCCGTGGAGCCCGTTGAAGAAGCTCGTGTTCACGTACTGGGGCATCTTGGCCGCCTGGCCAATCCCCGAGACCATCACGACCTGGTTGCGGTCGAGGTTGAGTTCGTTCAGGGTGTCGATCAAGGCCTTCCGGATGGGGAAGTTCCCACACCCAGGGCACCAGGCGATGTCGCGTTCTTCTTGGAAATCAAAGGGATTCATCGGTGAGCCTCCTGGAGGTGCTTGGGGATGTCCCGGACCAGTTCCTCGACGCCAAACACGGCGCCCGAAGACTTCAGCAAACGACGGGTCAAGGGGACACAGGTCTTCATCTGGATCACATCGGCCAGCTGGCCGGTGGCATTCTGTTCGACGACCACGACCTTTTTGGCCTTTGCCAAGTAGCCAGCCGTCGAATCGGGGAGAGGCCAGACCCAGCTGTAGTGCAGGTGGGCCGTCTTGGGCAACTTGGCCACGTCCAAGGCTTCCTGGACCGTGGGGCCCGTACTTCCCCAGCTGATGACGAGGTTTTCGTAGTCCGAGGGACCCGTGAGCTTGGGTTCGAGGACATCGGCCTTCACGAGCTCAAAGCGGCTCAGCCGCTTGGCGTTCATGGCGTTTCGAGTCTCTTCGTCTTCGGCGATGAACCCATCCTCGGTGTGCTCGTCGGAGTCCAACTTCACCAGACCTTGGCCGTGGCCCGGGATGCCCCGGGGAGACAGGCCCGACGGGGTGAGGGCAAAACGCTTGTAGTCGGCCGTGGTCGTGACGACCTCGGACCGGGGAAGACTCGTGGGAACGGCGAAGGGTTCGGTGTCGTAGTACGAATCGACAAAAAACTGGTCGGTCAAGAGGAAGACAGGCACCTGATAGTGGTCGGCCAGGAGGAAGGCCCGGCGGGCCAGGTCGTAGCCCTCTTCGATGGTGGCGGGGGCCAAGACAATCCTGAGGAACTCCCCGTGGCCGGCGTTGATGGCCAAGTGGAGGTCAGCCTGCTCGGTCTTGGTGGGCAGCCCCGTGCCGGGACCAGGGCGCTGGGCGATGTGGACCACCAAGGGGCTCTCGGCGATCCCGGCGAGGCTCACCCCTTCGGTCATCAAGGCAAACCCGCCCCCCGAGGTGGTCACCAGGGCCTTGGCCCCGGCGTACCAGGCCCCAATGGCCATGTTCACGACGCCGATTTCATCCTCGACCTGCTCGACCAGAATGCCCATCTTCTTCGAAAAGGAAGCCAGCATTTCGAGGACGCTGGTCCCGGGGCTCATCGGGTACGCGCAGGCGTAGTTGCAGCCGCCGGCCACAGCCCCCAGGGCCACGGCTTCGGCTCCGGTGAGCATGAGCTTCTTCTGCACCTCGGGGTCTCGCCGGGCTTGGAACCCCACCCGGGGGGCTAACTTGGCCCCCTCCTGGTAGCCACGGTCCAGGGCTTTGAGGTTGGCCTCGACGACCTCAGCACCCTTCTTGGCGAAATGCTGAGTCATGAAATCCCGGGCGATCGTCTCTTCGATGCCCAACAGGGCCGTACAGAGGCCGACGGCGATGGTGTTGGCGTAGAGGGGGGACCCCAGTTCCTTTGTCCATTCGGCAAAAGGAAGGTCGACCACCCGCTCGTCCCGCAGGACGGACTTTTCCCCCAGGATCAGCGTCTGGGGCGTGATCCTCTTGGCCAGGTGGGGAAGCGCCTCGGAGTTCAGACCGATCAACACATCGATCCGGTCGACGTAGGCCCGCACCGGTTGTTCGGAGACTCGGATTTCTGTGGAATTGACTCCGCCCCGGACCCGAGACATGTATTCCTTGGTGGCGAAGACGTGCAATCCTGATTTTTTGACGATTTTTGTCAGGATTAACTCAATGGATTGGATCCCTTGTCCAGCCTCTCCGGCCAGAACCAGGGAAATCTCTGAGAGATTCATGGTGTACCTCAAGGTTGGAATATACCAAGAACCCTAGGGTGAAGGAACCTCTTTGGACCGGTGAATCGACATTTTTTGACAGATAGAGTCGGCTGGAGTCCCGAAAAGGCCCCTCGGGTCGGGTTTACCTTGACCGCTGGCCGGCCCTGGGGNAGCCTGAACCCCGGGGTGCCCCATGAAATTCAGCGTTGTGATCGGTTCCTTGTTCCTTCTGACGTCCTCACTTTCCTTCGGCCAATCCGTCGATTGGGCCCAAGTTTGGAGCCAGACCTCCGACGAGAGCAAGGAAGAACTGATCCGCACCTGCATGCTGGCCTTCGACATGACCGCTTCCCTGTACCACGACTCGGCCGCCGCCTTCGAAAAACAGTTCCCCACCGACGGAGCCGCCATGGTCCAGGCCACCGAAGACTGGTTTCACAGCCTGAACGCCTACCGCCGGGGCACCTCGGCCGGGGACTTCGTCGGGTTTGCGGTGGCCACCATGGACCACTATTACGCCGACCCGAAGAACGCCCCCTACCCGTTCACCGACGCCTTGGCCGTGTCGATGCTGGCCTGGCAGAAGCGGCAGACCACAAGCCCCTAGGCTTCGACCCGATAGACGAAGGTCTCAAAGTCGGCCGGAAAGCTCTGGGCCTGAAAGTCCTGGCAGGCCAAGCCCACAAAGGCACCGGTGAACCCCAGGCCACCGTACTCGTCGGATAGCTTTCCGGCATCGAGGTCGGGACCGATCGGGCGCCAGTCCTGGTGGTCCAGGGTCCACCAAAATTGAGCCGTGCTGAACCGAACCACGAGTCTCAGCCCCAGGACGCCCTCCCCGACCTCNACTTCCTGGGCGCCCAAGGGCAACGAAAGTTGCCCCTGGTCAAAGACCAAGAGCCCGAGGGTCCGGACCTGGCGCTCCTCGTCCCACGTGGCCCGCAGGTAGTACTGGTTGGTCTCATCGTACCGATAGATGAGCCCCGCGAGGTGCTGAAAACTCCAGGGGCGGAAGTCCATCCGGGTCTCGGCCGTGAAACAAAAGTCGGTTTGCCGGCGAGCGATGACCGCCTGACGGTGAACGCTGACCGGAGACTCCTTGCCCCGGAGCCGCAACCAGCCCGGGCGCTCGGTGATCGAAAAGGTCGAAGGCTCCCAAGGGGTCCGCAGGGTCATGAAGTCCCGGCGAAACGCCTCGCTGGTGAACTGGTACACGGTTTCCCGGGGCGGCTCGGGTCGCCGGGGCCCCAGCGGGGGGNCGATGACCAAGGACTCCGAGGGATTATTCGAACCATCCAGGAGCACCGGCCAGTCGTTTTCCCAACGGAACTCGGCCAGGGCAGTCTCCCGGCCCAGGACACAATCCTTTCGACCCGGGAGGGGCCTCCCCACCAGGAAAGCCAGGAACCAGCGACCGTCCGGGGTGTCGCACCAACTGCCGTGGCCGGCCTTTTGTAAGGCTAAGTCGGGCCCCCCTCGGCTCGTGATGAGGGGATTGTCGGGATGGATTTCGTAGGGTCCCGCCAGGGATCGGGACCGGGCGACGGTCACCGCATGGTTGTACTCCGTGCCTCCCTCGGCTGTGACCAAGTAGTACCNCCCATCCTTCTTGTACAGGTGGGGACCTTCGACCAAGCCGATCGGAGAGCCCTGGAAGATCTTGGAAATGGGGCCGACGAGGGCTTGGGCCTTGGGATCGAACTCCTGGACGAGGATCCCTGAAAAGCTGGCGGGGCCGGTCTTGCGGTAGTCCCACTCCATATTGACGTACCACTTCTTGCCGTCGTCGTGGAAGAGCGACGCGTCAAACCCCGACGAATTGAGGTACACGGGCCGGGACCAAGGGCCCCGGATATGGGGAGCCGTGGTCACGTAGTTGTGGCAGTCCTTAAAGGGAGCGGCCCAGGACTTCACATCGGTGAAGATCAACCAGAACATCCCATCGGCGTACGACAGACAGGGTGCCCAGATGCCCCCGGAAGCGGGGTTGCCCTTCAGGTCGAGGTAGTCCCGGGTTGAGAGGGGCCGGGNCACAAAGTCCCAGTCCACTAAGTTTTGAGAGTGGTGGATTTCTACGCCGCCAAACCACTCGAAGGTGGAGTTGGCGATGTAGTAGTCCTCGCCCACCCGCACCAACGAAGGATCAGGGTGGAAGCCAGGGAGGATAGGATTGTTGACGAGCATAACTATTCCTTCACACTTCCCAGGGTGATCCCGGAAATGATGTACCGGGAGGAAAATCCGTAGAAGACCAACATGGGCACCACCGAGGACGCGATGCCGAGGTAGATGCCGCCATACTCGGTCTTGTAGATGTCCGTGCGTAACACGTTGACAAGCATGGGCAGGGTGTACATCGACTTCTCACTGAGCAGGATGAAGGGCGTGATGAAGTTGTTCCAGCTGGCCACGAACGTGAAGATGGCCATGGTGGCCAACCCCGGGGCCAGGATCGGTAGGATGATGCGGTTGAACGTCGAGAACTCTTGGCTGCCGTCGATCCGAGCGGCATCGAGGAGGTCTTTGTGGACGACGCCCTTGATGTACTGGGTGAGGAAAAACACCGTCGACGGAGCGGCGATGGCCGGCAGGATCAGGGGCAAGTAGTTGTTGAGCAGCCCCAGGTCGTTCATGTACCGGTAGAAGCCAATGAGGCCCAACTGCGGCGGAATGGCAATGAGCGCAATGATCAAATTGAACAGGGCCCGGCGGCCCCGGAAGCTGTACATGGTCAGTCCGTAGGCCGTGAGGGCCGAGAAGTAGACCGACAACAGGGTTGCCGAGAAGGCAATCAGGGCACTGTTCGAGAAACCCTGCCAAATTTGGAATCCTCGGCCGGTCAGCACGGCCCAGTTGTTGAGCAGCGAGGTTCCAGGCAGAAGACTGAGGCCCTGCTGGATCTCCTGGGTCGACCGGGTGGCGTTGACCAACATCAACCACACGGGGAGGACGGCCAGGAGGGTGAAAACGATCAGCACGACGTAGATGAACGATTGATTCGTTCGCAGCAGAAGAACGTTCTCGTCGCTTCTCATCGGCGACCCCCTTTCTCTTTGGCGTCATCCGGATCCTGCATCATCGAAAATAAGATTCCTGCCAAGATCAAGATGAGGATGAACATTCCCGCCGAAATGGCCGCCGCATAGCTGTAATTGTTGACCGACGAAAAGGCCTGGTTGTAGAGGTAGATCGACGTGGTGAGGATGGATCCGTTGGGGTCTCCCCGCCGGTTCGTGATGAGGAAGGGGATGTCAAACATCTGGAGTCCCCCAATGAGGGACGTCACGAGGGTGAAGCTCATGATGGGCCGGAGGAGGGGCAACGTGATCCGCCAAAACATCTGTCCAGGGGTGGCACCGTCGACGACGGCCGACTCAAAGAGGCTCGGGGAGATCCCGAGGATACCTGCACTCAGGACGATGATGGTGGTTCCGTACCACATCCAAAATTGGATGAAGGCCACGATGCCCCGGGTCCATATCTCGCTCCGGAAGAAGTTCACGGCCTCGTGGAGACCGAAATTCTGCACGGTGAACTGATTCACCGGGCCCGAGGGATACCCAAACAGGGAGGCAAACAGAACGGCGACCGAGGTGGCGGTGATGATGTTCGGTAGGTACAGAATCGTCTTGAAGAATCCGCCGAACCGGATTTTGAGGCTCAGGTCGGTGAGCCAGACCGAGAAGACCAAGGCAAAGAACAGCTGGGGCACAAAGTTCAGGGCAAAAATCAAAGCGGTATTCACAAAAGACTGCCAGAACACAGAATCGAACACCAGGCCTGCGTAGGTTGTCGTGATCGCCTTATCGACCGCATCCGAGGGAATCCCCGCCCCGGTGAGGACCTTGCGGACCGCATCCGTGTCCGCGGCCGAAAGCTGATTCACTTGGACGGAATACCCCGTGGCCGCCGAAGCGTCGGCCGTCGTGGTGTCCGAACCCAGGTCGTAGGCCCCCCCGCTGGTGTCCGTTGCCGGAGCATCGGTGTCCGCCGAGATTCCCGCGGCTTGGAGCCCTGCGATGAGACTGTTCGCTTGGTCGGCCGACAGCCCCGTCAATTTCAGCTGTTGCGAACTGCGGGCGAAGTTGGAAAACCCCACCACTTTATAGTCGAGGCTCGAGCCCTTCATGTTCGTGAACGCCAAATACAGGGNATTAGCGATGGGGTAAAACTGAAAGGCAAGGAACGCCAAAAAGAAGGGCATTACAAAGATGTNCCCCCAACGGTCGAAGCGAACCCGCCGGGCCTTGACGGTCTGAATCATGACTTTCTCCTTCGAGGTGTAAGGAAGGGGCCCTGCCCCGGAGAGCAGGGCCCGAGCAAGGCCGGTTTAGTTCACCTTCAGGTCGGGGAACTGGGAAGAGACGCCTTCCTTAAAGTCGTGGATCGCTGTCTTCTTATCTTTTTCACCGTTCTGGTATGCCGTCAATTGTTCCTGGAAAATGGATTCAATTTCTTGGTCGTAACCGGAAAGCACCTTGGCATTGATGTTTCCCGTCATGGTCGAGAACGCAAGGTAGTGGTTTTGACCGCCCAGGAAGGGCTCGCTGTAGGTGTTCTTGATGGCATCCACCACATTCTTGTTCGAAACCAAGTCGCCGGTGTCCTTGGCCCACGCGGTCAGGAACTTCTCGTTGGTGGTCAGGTATTCAATCAACTTCAAGGCTTCGGGCTTCATCTTGGTCTTGGTGTAGTACGTCAGCCACGTGCCGCCCCAGAAGTAGGGGATGGGTCCCTGAACCATGGCCCAGTCACCGGCCGTGGTCGTTTCGGTTCCGTCGGCCTTCTTCGAGGTGGCATTGGGCTTCAAGACGTAGTGCAAGCCCCAGGTCGGGAGCAGGTACCCGAACACTTCCACAGGGTTGCCCTTCTCGTCGGCCAAGGCTCCCTTCATCCCCGCAAACCAGCCTTCGCTCCATTGGCCCTGGCGTCCTTCGTATCCTTTGTCGTGGAAGGTTTTAGCCACATCCATCAGATTTTCCATCACAGGGTCAAGGACGAGGGTGTTGTTCACAACCCAGGGGGACTTCCGTCCCGACTTGAACACTTGAAACAGGTCCCCGGTGGACGAAAGCAACACAGCCTTGCCCTTCGACGCCGCCTTCAGCTTTTCGGCCGTGCTCACGAACCCCTTGAGGTTGCTGACCAACGCCTGAATCTTGGCCGGGTCGTCGGTGCCCAAGTACTCCTTGGCCAGGCTTCGGCGATAGAAGAATGCTCCGGGGGTCGCTTGCCACGACATACCATGGATGCGGCCATTGGCGTCGGTGACCACGTCCTTGGTGTACTGAATGGTGTTCTTACCAGGGCCATTGGCCAAGGCCGTCAGGTCCCCCATCCAGCCGGTGCTCACGTAGCCTTTCACGTAAGCCGATTCCAAGGTGTACACGTCAGGGGCTCCCTGTCCACTTTGAAGGACGGGTTTGAGCTTCGATTGATAGACATCGTTCGGAACCAAGGTGAAGTCAATCTTGACGTCGGGATTGTCCTTCTGATAGTACGCCAACATCTTTTGCAGTTCGTCGGTGAAAGACCAAACTACCAACTTATGATCCTGGGCCATGGCACCAGTAGCCAACAGCAGAGCAAAGATTACCAGACATAATCTTTTCATAAATATCTCCTCCCTTACAGAACTTAATCGATTCCGTAATCGATTAGCCAAGGGTACCATGGCTATCCAAAATCAGCAATAAATACTTTTTGTAATGAAATAGCGTGGGAATATGTATGAAATTAAGACAGAGATATTTTGCATTACCCATTGCCTTTAATGAAATATAGAAGGCATAGGTTCAATCATAGAGATCGCAAAAAGGAGTAAAATACGAAGCGAAGCCAAACGCTACGCATAGGTCCTGAACGGTACCCGTTTCAACTACAATGGTCGTCGATCGTTGCCTCCTGTCTCCCATGAATCCGGTTCTACCATCTCGATCGTGCCGTCGGACCGGTACACCAGGGGGGCCATTTTTACGCACCGTTTATGATTGATCCCCCCCGAAAGGGAGGCGTCGTGGTAGAAGAGCCACCACGATCCTGCAAACTCCACGATCGAATGATGGGTGGTCCNCCCCACCACGGGGGGCAGGATCACCCCCTTCCACGTGAACGGTCCGTAGGGACTGGAGCCGGTGGCATAGACAATCTGGTGGGTCGTTCCGGTCGAATACGAGAAATAGTAGACGCCGTGGTATTTGTGCATCCACGGCCCTTCAAAATACCGCCTGGCCTCATCCCCGGCCCGGAGGGGCTGCCCCGAAGCGTCTTGGATCACGAGGTCCCGGGGGGACTCGACAAACTCGACCATGGAAGGGCCGAGCCGGGCGATCCGAGGACAGAGGGCCGGGGCATCTCCCTGGGGTCCGGGGGCCTCCGGGACGAATGCCCCCGTGGTCCACTTCTCTAACTGACCGCCCCAGAGGCCACCGAACACCAGGTACGCGGTGCCATCGTCGTCGACGAACGCACAAGGGTCGATGCTAAAGCTTCCGGGGATGGGACCAGCCAAGGCCGTGTAAGGGCCGGCAGGACCCGGGGCCGTGGCCACTCCGATGCGAAAGACGCCGTGCTGATCCCGGGCTGGAAAATACAAGTACAAGGTTTCGTTCACCCAAGCGGCGTCGGGGGCCCACAGCTGTTTCGAAGCCCAGGGAATCTCTTCCAGGGTCAGGACACNCCCCAGGTCCCGGACCGGTCCGTCGGGGGAAGCCATTTCGAAGACGTGGTAGTCGACCATATCGTATTGGTCACCGTTGTCGTTGTCGATGGCCTCGGCATCTTGGTCATGGCTCGGGAAGATGTAGAGCTTGCCCCCGATCACGCGGGCCGAGGGATCGGCGGTATACAGGCTTCGAATCAGCGGTTCCCTGGTCACGATGGCCTTCCTATGATCGAGGCTACCACGGGTCCTAGGGCCCGGCAAGAAAAATCGCAGGCCTCCCCAGGTCACCCGGCGAGGGCTTGGGATTCCCTTGACAGCCATGGCCGCTGGCCTGAACCTCAAACGGTAGGGAGGTCCCATGAAGCGTTTGGTCCGAGCCGTTCTGCTGGGGTTGGCCGTAGGGGTGACCGGTTGCGAGTCGGGTCCCGAGGCTACCCTCGACCCCTACTCCCTCGACAAGCCCTCCCAGGAATCCGTAGCAGAGGTTCCTCTGGTCGTCACCGCCACCCCGGGCCCGGGGGTGGTCGGTCTCCGGAACCTCGCCCAGGCCCGGGGGATGGACATCGGAACCGCCGTTCGGTTCAAGGCCCTCTCGATCCCCGTCTATCGATCCTTGCTGGCCTCGGAGTTCAACACTCTGACCTCGGAAAATGAAATGAAATGGCAGACCATTCACCCGGAGCCTGCGAAATACGACTGGTTCTTCGGGGACGAACTGGTGAACTTTGCCGCGGAACACGGGATGAAGGTCCGGGGCCATACCTTGGTCTGGCACCAGCAACTGCCTTCGTGGGTCGAGGATGCCGGAACCACCAAGGAAGGCCTCCTCGCCCTGGTTCAAGACCACTGCGCGGCCGTGGTCGGCCACTACCGGGGCCGAATTGGCAAGTGGGATGTGGTCAACGAAGTGGTCGACGACGCCCGGGGAATGCGGCCCTCGGTGTTCTTCCGGGTCACCGGGACCGAGTTTATCGACACGGCGTTCCGGGCCGCCCACGACGCCGACCCCACAGCCTTGCTCTACATCAACGATTACGGTGTCGAGGACGTGAATCCCAAGTCTGACCGGCTGTACGCCCTGGTTCAGGGGATGGTCGCCCGGGGGGTCCCCGTCCAGGGGGNGGGGTTCCAAGCCCACTGGGACCTCGACGCCCTCCCGTCGATGGATTCGGTCCGGTCCAACATCGACCGATTCACCAAGCTTGGCCTCCGGGTGGACGTCACCGAGCTCGACATCCGGATCCACAGCCCGGTCNCCCCCGAGCGGTTGGCCCGTCAAGCCGACGCCTACGGCGCCCTCCTCAGGGTTCTCTTGGCCGGCCCCGGCACCCGGTCCCTGACCGTCTGGGGCCTCGACGACGGTCACTCCTGGATTCCGGGCTGGCGAACCGACTACGGAAGCGCCCTCATCCTGGACCAGCACTACCGACCGAAACCTGCATACCAGGCCCTGGTCGACGCTCTCAAACCTTGACGTGTCCACAGGCCACCACCGAGGACCGTTGAGCCCACGTTGCAACCTTTTTTTGCGGGCTCGCCGTTCGTTCCACTATACTAAAGGATGGAACCCTCGTGAGCTTCCCAAGGAGTCGCCAACGGTGAACAGCTCGGGTGATGGAAATAGCCGACTTATCCCCGCCAACGCCCACGAAGGGACGGTGAGCGTTCACACGTTCAGGCCCGTCTCGGGGGCGTTCCTCGAGACCCACTGGACGGTCCTCGAGGCCGCTTCGGTGCCGATTTTTCGAATCCATGGCCGGGTGGACGACGCCTTTCAGGTGTCGGTCCTGACCAAGGAATCCCTGGACNCCCTGCCCGAATCCCAGAGGTCCGAGCCCCTGTTTGCCATCCCCAACCAGTGGCTCGCCGGGGAAACTGCCCAACAGTACCAACTCGGCTGGGACCAAGAGCCGTTCTTTTTGCGGTGGCATGCCCTCCTTCAGATGGCCCCTGCCCAACGAATCGAATCCTTCCGGTCCCGCCGGCAAGAGTTCGAAGCCCGCCTCAGGGACGAACGGGACCCCGAAGCCCGGGCCAAGCTCATCGCTTCGGTGACCGAGACGGCGTTCTTGGCCAACAAGGCCTGCATGAGCCTCGACCAGGGGTCCCTGGGGGAGTTCGATAAGGACCTGGTCCACGAGACCATCCTGACCATCCAAGCCGTCCTGGGGTCCATCGAGGAGTCGGCCCTCTCGTCGACGCTGCTGCTGGCCCTGCGGTCCATCTCCACGGGTCCGGTCAGCGACCACATTGTCCGGGTCTTCACCCTGGGATCGGCCTTCCTCCTGTACGTGAAGAAGGTCCACGGCCAAAACCTGGCTCTCCGGCTGAGGGCCGGGTTTGCCCCGGTGTACCAGTCCCTGTACCGGGAGATTCTGCCCCGGGTCGGCGATCGGGCACTGACGTCGGACAACGTGGTCCGGATCAAGAGCTATTCGACCGAGGAAACCCGGGAACAGGCCCTGGGGCTACTCCTCCACGACCTGGGGAAGGCCACCGACCTCGGCTACTTCGAAGGCAAGGCCAAGTACGATGCGGCGAGGATCCAGCAACATTCCATCCTGGGCTCGGGGTTGTTCCTCAGGACCTACGGACACCGGTTTGAGCAGGCCCGGTACATCATTGGGGACCACCACAACTACTTGTTCCACCCCGACGGGTACGGCCTGACCCGGTGGGACCGGGCCCGGGGCCAACGCCGGCCTGGGGAACCGGGGGCCAGCGTGGCGGACACCCTGGATAGCTACATCGAAGGGCAGACTCTGGCGTACTTTCCCGTCGAAGTGTGCACCAACCTTGACATCTATGACTCGTTGACGGTCTCCCGGCGGGCCAACAAGCCCGGGCGCNCCCCGGCCCAGGCCCTCGAGCTCATGGCCTCGGACTTTGTCCTAGCGGGCAAGCTCGACCCTGTGATCTTCGATCTGTTTGTGGACTTCCTCAGGGTCACCGGGGTCGACAGCTCCGAGCCTGGCTTGGAGGAACGGCTACGGACCCGAATGCCTTGGGTCCGTTGACCCCTTCCCCGGGAGGCTCTAGGATCACCCCAACGCACCATTCAGGGGGAACCTGTCCTTGGAAGTCTCGATGATCCGCCACCCGGTCCTCAGTGACCTTCCCTACCTATACCACATCTGCAATGCCACCGGGGACCGGGGCCAGGACGCCTCGGCCCTGATGGGGGACCCCTCCCTGCTGGGTCACCTCTTCGTGGCCCCCTACGTGGTCCACGCCCCCGATTGGTGTTGGGTCGTCGTCGACCGGGGCCGACCCCTGGGGTACTTGGTCTCAACCCCGGACACGGCTGAGTTCTATCGATGGCTCGAGGCCAGTTGGTTGGGACCGGTACGGGTTGGGTGCGGCCCGGGAGCCCCGGCCCCCCGGAGTGACTACGAACAGCTGATCCGGGGCATGGTCCTCGGCCCCCAGGAACCTCCCCCGGTGGCCGACCGCTATCCGGCCCATATCCACATCGACCTGTTGCCCGAGGGGCAACACCGGGGCCTGGGTAAGGCCCTGTTCGAGACGTTTCACGATGCAGTTCGCCGTCACCGGGTGCCGGGGGTCCACATCGGCGTGGTCAACGAGAATACGAAGGCCCAGGCCTTCTACCAGAAGCTGGGGTACCAACCGGTCCAGACCCAGCCCTGGGGACTCTACTTTGCCCGGGACCTGGCCTCGTTGACCCCCTAACCGGGGGCCTTCCCCCGGTCNCCCCCGCCTAAAACTCGAAGGCGTAGTGGAACTCGTGTCGGTACGTCTCTCCGGGACGGAGGATGGCCGGAGCCCAGTCGGCCCTGGCGATCGAATCGGGAAACCTCTGGCTTTCAAGACAGAACCCCGCATTTGGGGACAGCACCTTACCGCCCCGGCCCACGACGCCACCGAGGAAGTTCCCCGTGTAGAGTTGGAACCCGCTTTGGTCGGTGTACAACTTCAAGGTCCGCCCCTTGGAGGCCAGGGTAGCCCGGGCGGCTTCCCGGACCGACGAGAGCGGCTTGTTCCGGGAGTCGAGGACGAGACAGTGGTCGTAGCCCCCCTCGACCCGGCCGTAATCCCGGCCCAGAAGCTTGGGGACCCGGAAGTCAAAGGGGGTGTCGGCCACCGACTTCACTTCCCCGGTGGGGATCAGGCCGGGGCCCACGGGCAGCCATTCGGCAGCCGCAGACCAGAATTGGTGGTCCAACACCGACTCGTGGTCCGGGCCCCCGAGGTTGAAGTAGGTATGGTTGGTGAGGTTGATCGGCGTGGTGTGGTCGGTGACGGCTTCGAAGACCGTCTTGACCACGTGGCGGTCGTTGAGGCTGATCCGAGCGGTGACCACCACCCGGCCCGGGTAGCCATCTTGCCCATCGGGGCTGACCAGGCGAAACTCCNCCCCGGCGTCGACCTCGGTGTCGAAGGGCTTCGATTCCCAGACTTGCTGGTGGAACCCGAGGGTTCCCCCGTGAAGGTGGTTGGGTCCGTCGTTGGCCACCAGGGGATAGGTCTTCCCTTCCAGGGTGAACCGGGCACCGGCGATGCGGTTGGCCACCCGGCCGACCGAGACTCCGAAGTACTGCTTGTTGTCTTTCCAATCGGCGGGGTTGTCCCAACCTTGGGTCACTTCTTCCACCTGGCCTTGGGCATCGGGGATGCGGATCGACCGGATGGCCGCTCCGTATCCCGAAAGCACCACTTCCATGGTTCCATGCTTCAGAAGGTAAAGAGGAGCGCCCGTGGCGTCCTCGGCAGTGATCAGGCTTACTTGGGGCTTCATGACCCTTAGTATAGTAATAACCCCTGTCCAAAAGGAAGAGCCCGGGCAAAGGAATGAAGTTTCATTGACCCGCAATCGATTTCGCCCTAGAATGGTGCCTCTAGGAGGCCTCATGAGCCAGACATCGGGCGAAAATCCCTACGGACACTTTGACGACCAAAATCGCGAGTATGTGATCNCCCGCCCTGACACGCCCCTCCCGTGGCTGAACTACTTGGGACAAGACGAATTCTTCGGCCTGTGCACGAACACCGCCGGGGGCTACACCTTTTGGAAGGACGCCAAACTGCGGCGTCTGACCCGGTACCGGTACAACAACGTGCCCTACGACCTCGGGGGCCGGTACCTCTACGTCAACGACGGGGGTTCGGTCTGGAACCCTGGTTGGAAGCCTGTGAAGGCCAAGGTCGACGCCTACGAGTGCCGCCATGGCCTCGGGTACAGCGTCATCGCGAGTGCCAAGGACGGCCTGTCGGTGAGCCAAACCATGTTTGTGCCCCCGGGGGAAAACCTCGAGCTCTGGAAGGTCACCGTCAAGAACTCCTCCTCCCAAGTAAAAACTGTGAAGATCTACTCCTATCAGGAGTTCTGCTTCTTCGAAGCCCTCAACGACATGACGAACTACCAGCGGACCTGGTCCATTGGCGAAGTGGAAATCGAAGGCGGCGCGATTTACCATAAGACCGAGTACCGGGAACGGCGAAACCACTACACCTTGTTTGGGTGCACCGGGCCGGTCACGGGGTACGACACCAGCCGGGACGCCTTTGTGGGCATCCACGAAGGGCTCCACGAGGCCAAGGTGCCTTTCGCCGGTCGGGCGTCGAACTCGGTAGCCTTCGGATGGAATCCTATCGGCAGTCACGAGGTGACCTTGACCCTGCAGCCCGGGGAAGAAAAGACCTACGCCTACATCCTGGCCTACGTGGACCACGACCTCGTCGGCTTCGCCGGAGAAAAGTTCACCGCTCCGTTTGTGATCAACAAGGCCGTCGGCGTTGACGTGATGAAAAAATACGCCACGGTCGCCGCGGTGGACGCGGCGTTCGCTCGGTTGAAGACCTACTGGGACGGGAACCTCGGAAACTTCCAAGTGACCAGCCCCGACCCCCACGCCACCCGGATGGCCAACGTGTGGAACCAGTACCAGTGTATGGCGACGTTCAACATGAGCCGGTCGGCGTCGATGTACGAAACCGGCATCGGCCGGGGGATGGGGTTCCGGGACTCGAACCAGGACCTCTTGGGCTTCGTTCACATGATCCCAGGCCGGGCCCGGGAGAGGATTCTCGACATCGCCGCCACCCAGTTGTCCGACGGCACCTGTTACCACCAGTACCAACCCCTGACCAAGAAAGGGAACGCCGACATCGGAGGGGACTTCTACGACGACCACCTGTGGCTCGTGTTGTCCACGGTCAGTTACATCAAGGAATCGGGGGATCTCTCCATCCTCGACGCCCCCTGTGGGTACGCCGACAAGACCTACGGGGCCAACACCCCCAAGGAGACCCTCCTCCACCACCTCGAAACCTCGATCGCGTACACCATGGCCAAGAGGGGCCCCCACGGGTTGCCCCTGATCGGCCACGCCGACTGGAACGATTGTCTGAACCTCAACTGCCATAGCACCGAACCCAACGAAAGCTTCCAGACCGCCGGGGACGTGGAAAACTCCCAGGCCGAGTCAGTGATGATCGCCGGTCTCTTCCTCTACGCTGCCCGGGAGTTGGCAGCCCTCTACACCTCCCTGGGCCGGAGCTCCGACGCCCAGCGGATCGAGGCCCAGCGCCAGGACATGCTGCAGGTGATGGAAAAGGAAGCCTGGGATGGGGAATGGTACACCCGGGCTTACGACGCCGAAGGGAAGGTCATCGGCTCGAAGACCAACCCCGAGGGGAAGATCTTCATCGAGAGCCAGGGCTGGGCGGTCCTAGGCGGCGCCGGGACCACCAACGGCCGGGCCCGCCAGGCCCTCGAGAGTGTCCACAAGCACCTGTACACCAAGAACGGTGTGGTCCTGCAGCAGCCTCCGTACAGCACGTACAACAAGGCCTACGGTGAGGTGACCAGCTACCCGCCGGGGGTCAAGGAAAACGCCGGTATCTTCAGCCACAACAACACCTGGATCCACCTCGGGTGGTGCTTGCTGGGCGAAGGGGACAGGGCCCTGGAGTACTACCATTCGATTTGCCCCTCCACCAAGGAAGCCCAGATCGAGACCTACCGGTCCGAGCCCTACGTGTACGCCCAGATGACCGCCGGCAAGGACGCCCCCTGCTTCGGCGAAGCCAAGAATAGCTGGCTCACGGGGACGGCGGCCTGGACCTTTGTGGTCGTTAGTCAAGGCATCTTTGGAATCCAGCCCGACTTCGCAGGCCTCAAGGTCGACCCGTGCATTCCCAAGGCTTGGCCTGGGTTCGAGGTAACCCGGAAGTTCCGGGGTGCCACCTACCAGATCAAGGTGTCCAATCCCAAGGGCGTGAGCAAGGGGGTGGCCACCCTGACCGTGGACGGTCAGGTCATCCCAGGGAACGTCATTCCCGTGTCCCACGACCAGAAGGTCCACCGGGTCGAAGTCGTCCTCGGCTAAGCGTTCACCGCCTGGGGGGTTTTTGCTTTCCAGGCGGTTGTTTCGTATTATGGGACGAAGGAGATGCCGATGGCCTACCGCCCCCTGTCCGATGCTGTGATCGAAGCCACCCTTGCCGCCGGGGAATTCCCCGACGAGGTGAGGAACGCCGCCGAAAAGGNGGTCGTTATCCTGACCCAGGATTGGTGCCCCGACTGGCACGCCATGGACGCCTTTCTTCCGGAGTTCGAGGGCCAAGCCGCCCTGTTTGTCCTGAACTACAACAAGCACCCGGATTTCGAACGGATCATGGGGTTCAAGGAAGACGTCTTCCAGAACCGGGAGATCCCCTACCTTCGGTACTACCACCAGGGACGGCTCATCGTGGCCACCAACCACCTGCCCAAGAACACCTTTGCCGCCCTGCTGAAGAAAACGGAACCCTTCGTTCTCCGGTAACGTCCGGACGTCCCAGGCTCGCAGCCCATGGAACCCTATGAACTCCGGCGGGGAAACTACAAGAATCTCACCCTGAGGCTTGTCCCTCCCCGGGGCGACCTGGTCGTTTCGGCCCCCTGGTACTTGCCCCGGGGCCTCATCGACCGGTTCGTCGCCGACCGGGCTGCCTGGATTGCCCAAAAGCGTCAGTCGTTGTCGGCCACCCCGGCCCCGGGGGGAATTCCCGAGGGTTTGTGGGTCTGGGGCCGGTGGTGCCCGCTCCGGGTCGAGTCTCCTGGAACGATGCCCCGGGTGGTGGTGACCCCGGAAGGCACTGTGGTCCTCCGGGTCCCGGCTTCGTGGACGACGGCCCAGCACCTTCGGTGCCTCGCCCGGTGGGAGGTCGACCGGGTCCACCAGGCCCTCGAGTCCCTGATCCCGGCCTGGTCTCAAAAGACCGGGCTCGCCGTCCACGGGTGGACCGTGAAGACCCTGAGGTCCCGGTGGGGATCGTGCCGGCCCGACACCCGAACCCTGGTGTTCAACTCCCGGCTCGGGGCCTACCCTCCGGAATGCCTGGAGCACGTGGTGGTCCACGAGTTGGCCCACCTCGTCGAGGCCCACCACAACGATCGGTTCCACGGCCTCGTCGAGGGGTGGATGCCTGGGTCTAAGGCGATTCGAGCCCGGTTGCGCCAGGGCCCAGGACCCGCTTCTCCAACCGGGCCCGACGTTTTTCCAGATTCTGGCGCCACACTCGAGGAAGAAAGGGAGCTTTAAGGGCCGCTTCGACCCGGCCCAGGGCCTCGGCCCGGGCCTCTGGCGTCCGGTCCCGGTGTTCCAGCCATTTCACCAGTTCCTCCAGGGCCACAAAGCTCGAGTTTTGCTCCCACAAGGCGGTCCAGATGTCCCGGGCCCGGGGATCCCCCCGGCGCTTCAGGCGTTCGGCCCAGGCCAGGCCCACGGCCTCGGTGGGATCATCGGCCCAGGCTGCGGCCAGACTGTCGTCGGCGGGCCCGGGCTCCTGGAGGGCCAGGAGCCCCCAGAAGTCTACCGGGGTGGAAGCCCCCAAGTCGGGGTGCCACAACCCCTCGGGCCCCGGGAGGCCCGGAACGACCCGCCGGGGGACCGGGCCAAACGTCGGCCGCCACCGTTGACCCCGGGGGTTCCGTTCCAGGGCCCGTAACACCAGGTCGAGGCAGAGCAACGAGTACACATCCTGGGCATGGTGACGGAAGACCCCCTCGAGGGGAGTGACAAAGTCCGGGGCCGCCCCCCTCCGCAGGTAGTCGAACCACAATGCGGGAACCAAGGCCCCCGGCACGTCGTCGACCCGTCGGAGGCCCAGGACGGATTCCTCGATACTCGGGAGGCGGCACGACTCCAACAGCCGCCGCCAGAGCCGGCGGGCCGCAGGAAGGTTATCCCGGTGGGGCTTGTCGGGGAAGGGCTTTCCGGCCAGGGCCCACCGGCTCTTCAACAACGGCAGGTCGTAACTCGCGCCGTTGAAACTCACCAGGCCCTGGGCCCGGGACAACTCGACCTCCAGGATCTCCACCAAGGCGGGTTCCCCCGGTAAATCCCGGAGAAACCACTGGCGGAGGTCCACATGGGGAACGGCCCCCGGGACCAGGGAAGCCCAGCCGATCAAAAACGGTACCGTCCCGGCCCCACCGCTCAGGCCGGTGGTCTCGGTATCGAAGCACAGCACCCCCTCCCAGGCCGACGGATCGATGTCGGACCCGAGGGCTTCCCAGAACCCCGGGTCGACGGCAAACCCAAGGGTGCGGGTGGCGACCAAGGGGGCAACCCAGGACCACCCCTGGGGGGCCGGCTCCCCCGGGAGACTGGGGGAGGGTTCGGGAACCGGGGCCTGGGCCTGCCGCCGCTGGGCAGCCTGCAATTTTTCCCACAGGTCGGCCATTTACGCCCCCAGCCAGCCCTTCAGGAGCATCCTCAGGCCTTCTTTCGGGTTCAGACCGATCTCCTCTTCGGGATCCCGGGGCCCCACGCAACTGGGGCACCCCTCTTGGCAGGGGCACCGGGCCACCAAGTCGGCCCCGGCGGCCAACACCGCCCCCAGGTGCTCGGCCAGGGCCTCGGCCAACCCCGACCCACCGGGGGCCTGGTCGTAAACAAACACCACGGGGGCATCGAAGTGGGGATCCTTCAGGCGTTCGGACACCCCGAAGTCCTGGCTTTGGCACAACAGAAAGGCCGGGGCCACGGCCTTGAGCAGGTGTCCGATCCGGGCCATGGCCGGGCCCTGGAGGTCGGGGGGCAACGCCTCGAGGGCCACCCCGGCGGCCCCGTCGAAGACCAGGGCCAGGCTTCGGGTGTGCATCTCCTCTTCGGGGAGACTCNCCTCGCCGTAGCCGATGTTTTCGTGGGTATGGAACTTCAACTTTTTAAAGCGACTGACCTGGGACCGAACCAACACGTCGCCCAGGACGAGGCGGCACCCGGGCCCGGCCAGGCTCTTGTCTTCGTGGAGCACCTTGAGGTCGGTCTTCACCACGGCGTCGGTGTAAAAGTTCACCTCCCGCTCTTCGACAAAGCATCGCCGTTCCTGCAAGTCGAGGGCCAGGACGACGAACTGGCGGTCCCGATGGAGGTACACAGCTTGGGGGTAGATCAGCTCTTTAGCACTGGCCCGGTCCATTTCCCCCAACACGAGGTTCTTCCCCGCCGTGGTATCGATGATGACGATGTTCTCGGCGGTGGCACTCCGGAGGCTCACGGCCTCGGCCGGGTACGACAGCCCCGACCAGTACCACTTGCCGCCGGTATGCCGCACCGTCCCTTCGTCTTCCAAGNCCCCCAGGTACGGGGCGGCTTGGGGAAACCAGCGGTCGTCGACGGCGCCGAGGGTTCCCTGGAACGGTAGCTCAAAGGCGGCGCACTTGAGGTGCTCCATCAGGACGTACGGGTTATCGGGATTGATGAACGCCGACTCGGGGGACCGGTCGAGGAAGTACCGGTCGTGTTGAACCATGTACTGGTCCAGCGGCGACGAACCGGCGATCACGATGGCGAGGCTCTCGGTCTGTCGCCGGCCCGCCCGGCCCGACTGCTGCCAGACCGAACTCACACTCCCCGGGAACCCCGCCAGGATGGCCACGTCGAGGCCCCCGATGTCGATCCCCAGTTCCAGGGCATTGGTGCTCACCACCCCCTGGATCGACCCGTCCCTCAGCCCCTTCTCGATCTCGCGCCTCTCGTTGGGGAGGTACCCCCCCCGGTAGCTCTCGACCCGGATCCGGCGATTCTCGGTGTACAGGTTGGCCAGCCTCTCCTTGATGTAGCTGGCGATGAGTTCCACCCTCACCCGGCTCCGGGCGAACACAATGGCTTTCTGCCCTGCGGTCAACACCTTCACCGCCAAGGCCTGGGCCTCGTTGACGGTGCCCCGGCGAATCCCCTGGACCCGGTCCACCAACGGCGGGTTGTAGAGGACAAAATGCTTTCGACCCGAAGGGGCCCCGGATTCGTCGATGAGGTCGACGGTCTGGCCCAGCAGGGCTTCGGCGTGGGCCTGCGGGTTGCCAATGGTAGCCGAGCACGCGATGAACACAGGGTGGGCCCCGTAGAAAGCCGCCACCCGTTGGAGCCGGCGCAACACGTTGGCCACGTGACTCCCAAACACGCCCCGGTAGGTGTGCACCTCATCGATGACCACGTACCTCAGGTTCTTCAGGAACTTAATCCACTTGGGGTGATTGGGCAGAATCCCTGAATGGAACATGTCGGGGTTCGAGATGATGATCTGGCCGGTCTCCCGGGCCGAGGCCCGGAGGCTCGAGGGGGNGTCGCCATCGTAGGTGGCAATCTTGAGCCCGAGGTCGGCCCCCAGGGTGGTCTCGTTCAGTTCGGACTGCTGATCCTGGCTCAGGGCCTTGGTCGGAAACAAGTACAAAGCCCTGGCCTCGGGGTGCTCGAGGAGGGTCTGCATCACCGGCAAGTTGTAGCAGAGGGACTTTCCACTGGCCGTGGGGGTGGCGATGAGAACCGATCTCCCGGCCCGGATCGCCGTGAAGGCCTGGGCCTGGTGCCGGTACAGGCTGGTCNCCCCTCGGAGCCCGAGCCCTTCGGCCAGTCGCCGGTCGAGGCCCTCGGGAAATGGGTTCGTGGCCCCCTCCCGGGCGGGAAAGGTGTGCCAGGCCTGAACCTGGGCCATGAAGGTCGGGTCAGACCGCAGGGTATCGATGAACGACGGAGTCATAGATTCAGAATAGCTAAACCTCCCAAGAAAGTCTTTTTGTCCTTAAGGTTTTTTTTCGCCCACCGACAAATGGAAAGAGTTCAAGGAGGAACATCATGATCATTAACCACAACATGAGTGCGATCAACGCCCAGCGGGTCCAGGCGAATTCGGTCACGGATGTTACGAAGAGCATGGAAAAGCTTGCTTCGGGCATGCGAATCAACCGGGCCGGGGACGATGCCTCCGGGTTGGCTGTTTCGGAAAAGATGCGCGCTCAGATTCGTGGGTTGGGACAGGCGTCCCGGAACGCCGGCGACGGAATCTCGTTCATTCAGACGACGGAAGGGTACCTCCAGGAATCCCAGGACATCCTCCAACGTTTGCGCGAACTGGCCGTTCAGTCGTCCAACGGGATCTACACCGCCCAGGATCGCCAGCAGATCCAGGTGGAAGTGAGCCAGCTCGTCGATGAAGTCGACCGGGTGGCTAGCCATGCCCAGTTCAACGGGTTGAACATGCTGACCGGTACCTTCGCCCGGGAAGAAGGCACCAATACGGTGACCGGCCAAATGTTCTTCCACATCGGTGCCAACGTGGACCAACGGATGAAGGTGTTCATCGGGACGATGTCTTCCGTCGCTTTGGGGCTCAAGGACCTCAGCGATGGCAAGAAGATCTCCCTGGCTTCTCCCGACGAAGCCAACCGGGCCATCATGACCTTCGACGCCGCCCTGAATCGGGTGAGCAAGCAACGCGCGGACCTCGGTGCCTACCAGAACCGCCTCGAGTTTGCTGTCAAGGGAATTGATGTGGCTGCGGAAAACACCCAGGCCAGTGAAAGCCGGATCCGGGACGTCGACATGGCCAAGCAAATGGTCGATTACACGAAGAACCAGATTCTGGTCCAGTCGGGGAACGCCATGTTGGCCCAGGCCAACCAACGGTCCCAGTCCACGCTCCAGTTGCTCCAGGGTTAAGTGTTTGGTCCATGGAAAAAGGCTGGCCCCGGGGCCGGCCTTTTTTTTT
>JGI26470J50227_1000281_pt1 | contig 22604 bp, 13 predicted proteins | sample FreactTroBogLake_FD_50227 | JGI IMG/M metagenome (IMG submission 50227) | reverse complement strand
CCCGCTGGACCAAATCCTCCGGCGTCGGGTTATTCGGGTCAGACCAGGTTGTTCTGATCGATTTCCGGCCTCGGGAGACGCCAACCAAGCCCATTTGGCGCGTGAGGCGCTCAACTCTGCATCGTGCGACCGCACGGCCCTCTCGTTTGAAATCCTTCTAGACCTTACGGGCCCCGTAGCGTTGCGTGCTATCGTCAAACAAAGGTACCGGTTGACCACAGTCCTCGCCGACGTACCGGCTTCGCCCCTCGTACTCCGCAAGGATCGTATCGGCTACCCGGCTGGTCTTGGCATCAATGCTAAGCGTTCCCCATGTCTCCTTAACTTGGATGATCTCGTACTCGTCGCCGAGGGGCGGATCGATCCCCCAGGAACAGCGAGGGGAAGGCCTGGTCAGTATCGCCCCAGATCGATGCCCGCTACGGCCTTTTCGAAGGCCTCCCGAGGACTGTCGTAGCCAAGGTAGCTGAGCCGATTGTGGTTCAAATAGTCGTCCCCACCGCCTTCGTCATCCTGAAGTTGAGCGAAGAAGGCCTGGTCGTTCATCGAGCCCGTGATCTGGCGGTTGTTGGTCTTGAGGAGGGTCACCGAGACCGCCAGCCTCTCGAAGAGTTTGATGTCGAGGCCTGCGTGGTGCTTGAATTGCTCAAACAAGACATCGGTGGCCAGGAGGCTGAAGGCCCCCTCGTTGTTGATCCAAGCGCTACTTTTGACGACGGTGAAGAGGGTCGTGGCTTCGCAGAAAAGGAAGTAGGAGCGACGACCGACCAGGATGAGGTTGGCGTACCATTCGGCCAGGAAAAGAGGGGTAGGCAGCGCCGGTTCGGCGGCGGGAGCCGTGAAGTGGATCTTGTCGCGGACTTTCTGGGTGAGGCGGACGATCATGGGGTCATCCTAATCGGAGTCGAGCAGGCATGCCAGGGGATAAAGGCTGGCGTGACAGGCGTGTGGTCTTCGGTTAAGATTCTGCCAGGAGGTGCGAGCTGTGCTGAAGTCCCTGACCCTCAAGAACTTCACCGTCTTTGGCGACGAAACGTTTCGCTTCGGCAAGCACCTCAACGTGGTGGTGGGTGAGAATGGCTTGGGCAAGTCTCATGTGCTGCAGGCCGCCTATACGGCGTTGTCCGTCAGCGTCCGGGGCCCCAAGGACGGCGGCTCCTCCAGCCCGACCAAGTCCTACTTGCAGCGGGCCATGGCTCAGAAACTGGTCGGGGTATTTCGTCCCGACGCACTGGGCCGATTGGCCCGGAGGCAGGCCAGTCGAGTTCGGTCTGAGCTTGCCGTGGCCTTCGATCGCTCTCAGCTCGACCTGGGCATCTCGTTCCACAGTGCCAGCAAATCAGAGGTGGTCGTTGAGAAGTTGCCTTCCCAGTGGGAGGACCGATCGGCGGTCTACCTTCCTACCCGAGAGCTCCTGACGATCTACCCTGGGTTCGTCTCTCTCTACGACGAGAAGTACACGTCCTTCGAGGAAACCTGGCGGGATACGTGTGTGCTTCTGGGCAGCCCCGCCGCCAAAGGACCCCGAGAAGCCAAGGTCAAAAAGGTGCTGGAGCCTATCGAACGAGCGATGGGAGGAAAGGTGACCCTGGACCCCAGTGGTCGGTTCTACCTCACCACGAAGTCGGGAAAGATTGAAATCCACCTGGTGGCCGAGGGTCTTCGCAAACTTGCCATGCTCGCCCGCCTCGTCGCGACTGGGGCTGTCCTCGACAACGGCTACCTCTTTTGGGATGAACCCGAGGCGAACTTGAACCCAGCGCTCATCCGGGAGGTGGCGGCAACCATCCTTCAACTCTCCCAGAGCGGCATTCAAGTCTTCGTGGCAACCCATAGCCTGTACCTGTTGCGCGAAATCCATCTTGGCCAATGGCAGAGTGGCGACACTGTCGAGGCTCGGTACTTTGGTCTCCACGATTCGGACCTGGGAACCACGGTGACCCAAGGGGGAACTGTGGATCAGATTGGAAGGATTCGCTCGCTCGAGGAAGACCTGACCCAGTCGGAACGGTACCTCGATGCCGACATGCTCCATCGGGCCGGTGTGCCTGGCTGACTAGCATGGACCCGATCACCGAAGGCAAGCTGACCTTTCAATTTGACGAAGCGGTCTCGGCAACAAAGTACGACGAATGGGACTTCTACAAGCGGACCATGAACCCCTCTCCGTTCCCCAAGGGAGTCGACTTTGCGGTGGTTGAAACCATCGCTCAGCCAAACAGGACGTGGCTCATGGAGGTGAAAGATTTCCGGGTCCTAGAAAGTCCTCCCAGACCCAGCAATTTAGCTACCTTGCCCGAGACCGTGGCCGAAAAGGTCGAGCACACCATCGAGGGGCTTAGGAGGGCCGCCACCGAAGCGACGGTCGACACAGAGAGTGATTTTGCTCAACTTGTGAAACAGACATCGTCTTTCCGGGTCGTTCTCCACCTTGAAGAGCCCATCGGGCCGAGGCCCGGGCTGTTTCCTCCCAATTTCAGAGCCAGTGTGTACCAGAAGCTGAAGCAACTTCTTCAGAAATGGGACCCCTCTCCACTGGTGTTGAGTCTGAAGACGACGCCCCGGGCCGCGGTGCCGTGGTCGGTGAGCTGATCCCGAAGGCAGTCGGCACGCTGTCGAGGGGATTGCCAGTCGCAAGGACACCGGCGGAGTGGTCTGTGTTTCGTTTACAATCGAGACCTGGATCGGTTTGGATCTTACAGTGCGAGGTACAATTCCGGGGCCCGGTCCTGGGGGTCGAGGAAGAGAGTCTTCAGGGTATCGCCAGCATCAGCGTAGGCACCATGGTGAAGTCCTCCGAGGTGGACTATTTCTTGTTTCCCTGGAGCTAGTATCCTGCGAAGGGCTGTCGCAGGTATGGTTTGGCCGCACAAGATCCTTGATCTCGTCAACGCCCTGGGATGCACGTTTTTCCAGGGACGCCCTTTCTGTGTTCCCTGTTGACTGTATCGATATATAACAAGACAATAGCTTATGACTTTTCCCAGCGACGAACACCCTCTGGGGAGCGACATCAAGCGACATTTCACCACCACCGACCATCATGCGGTCTTTTGGGCCTGGGACCTCTCCCGCCGGAGCCAGGAAGATGGCTACGCTAAGATTGCGGGGTCGATGATGGGCGCCCAAGTGGACCTCAACCCGCACCAGATCGATGCGGCCCTCTTCGCTTTGAAGTCNCCCCTCTCGAAGGGGGTTCTGCTCGCCGACGAGGTAGGCCTAGGCAAGACCATCGAGGCGGGGATCGTGCTGGCCCAGAAGTGGGCCGAGCGGAAGCGCCGCATTCTGTTGGTCGTGCCGGCCACCCTGCGGAAGCAGTGGTCGACCGAGTTGGCGGAAAAGTTCTACCTTCCCACGGTCATCGTCGAAAACAAGAGCTTCAAGGAGGCCGAAGCCCAGGGAAATCTCAACCCGTTTGACCGGGACGACGCCATTGTTTTGACGAGCTATCAGTTTGCGGCCAAGAAGGCGGGCTATGTCCAGCGAGTGGGATGGAACCTGGTGGTCATCGACGAAGCTCACCGGGTCAGGAACAGTTGGCAGAAGAAGAACCAGATGGGAAAGGCCTTGAAAGAGGCCACGGCCCACGCCCGAAAGATCCTCCTCACCGCGACACCCCTCCAAAACAGCGCGATGGAGCTCTTTGGTCTGTTGAGTTTCATCGACCCCCACTCCTTCGGCAGCGAAGACAGCTTCCGGACCCAGTACGTCCGCCTCGCCGATGAGGGCAAGTTTCAGGAGCTGAGGGCCCGGATTGCGCCGTTCTTCCACCGAACCCTACGCCGACAGGTCCTGGAGTACATCAAGTACACCAAGCGGATTGCCTTGACCGAGACCTACACTCCCAGCGACGAAGAGCAGTCGTTCTACGATGATTTCACGGCCTGGCTGGCGACACCGAACCTGTATTCCCTCCCCCAGGGACAACGCGCCCTGATGACCCTGGTCCTCCATAAGATGCTGGCCTCGTCGACCTTCGCGGTCCACAACGCCCTGGATCGGATGGTCGAGCGACTGGAGGACATTCAGCACAAGGTTGAGCTCGACGACCTGGTTGAAGACCTGGACGGCCTGGACGCCGAGTCCGAGGACTGGGAGGATGAGGAGGAGAACGTCGTCGAGGTAGACGAACGGGCCCTGAAGATTGAGATGGCCCAGGTCAAGGAATTCCAACGGCGGGTCAAGGCCATCGGCGAGAACGCCAAGGGGAACAAGCTCCTGACGGCCCTCGAACTGGGATTTCGTAAGATGCGTGACCTGGGAGCTGCGGACAAGGCGATCATCTTCACCGAGAGCCGCCGAACCCAGCGCTACCTCCTTGAGATCCTGTCCGACTCGCCGTATGCCGGGTCGGTGGTCCTGTTCAACGGTGACAACAGCGATCCCGAGTCCAAGGCGATCTACAAGGATTGGCTGGCCAAAAATCAGGGGTCGAGCCGGGTGACGGGGAGCGCCAGCGCCGACATGCGGGCGGCCCTCGTCGATCATTTCAAGACATCGGCGAAAATCATGATTGCCACCGAGGCGGCGGCCGAAGGCGTCAACCTGCAGTTCTGTTCTCTCCTCATCAATTACGACCTTCCGTGGAATCCCCAGAGGATCGAACAACGCATTGGCCGGTGCCACCGGTACGGCCAGAAGTTCGACGTCGTGGTGGTGAACTTCCTGAACACGAAGAATCGGGCCGACGAGAGGGTCTACGAACTCCTCAATCTGAAGCTCAAACTCTTCGACGGGGTCTTTGGAGCCAGTGACGAGGTCCTGGGGGCCCTGGGATCCGGCGTCGACTTTGAAAAACGAATCCTCGGAATCTACCAGAGTTGCCGGACCCGGGATCAGATCGACGAAGCCTTTGGCCAGTTGCAACTTGAGCTCGACGAGACCATTAGTCAAACCATGACCAAGGCCCAGCAGAAGGTGTTGGAAAACCTGGACGAAGAGGTTCACCAGCGACTCAAGATGCGGGAAACCGAGGCGCTGACGATTCGGAACTCCCAGGAACGGGCCCTGTACTACTTGTCCAAGCACTTTTTGGCCGCCCAAGCCCAGTGGAACGATGAGGCCTTCTCGTTCCGGTACCAGTTGCAGGACTACCGCTTTTCTCCCGGGGAAGCCCTGGCCGCCCAGGCGTACCGAGTACAACACCCCCTCGCCCAGGGGTTGATCGAAAAGGGCCGGGCATTGGCCCTCGAACCGTCGGAGGTGACCTTCTTCTATACCGGACACCCGGTTATCGGTGCCCTCGAGGAGTTCATTGGTAAGTCCGGATGGATGCAGGTCGAAGTCCTGGTCCGCCAATCGAGCCACGAGACCGAGGAACTTTTCGTGGTTGCGGCGATCACCGACGAAGGCGACGTCATCCACCCCGAAGTCGCTCCCAAACTGTTCCAACTCCCCGGCGAGGCGAGGCCGTTGAGCACCGTCATCCCTGATCAACTGGCCTCAGTAGCGAACCTCCAGCGTCAGCGAGTCCAGGCCGAGGCCCAGCAACGCCAGCAGGCCTTCTTCGGGGCAGAAATCGATAAGCTCGAACTTTGGGCCGAGGACCTCAAGACCGGCCTCGAGCTGAGGATCAAAGAGCTGGAAGCCCAGATCAAAGAAGCCAAGAAGGCTTCCACCCTGGCGCTGTCCCTCGAAGAGAAGCTGGGCTATCAGAAGCAGGTCAAAGACTTGGAGACGGAACGGAACCATCAGCGACGGCGCCTCTTCGATGCCCAGGACGAGATCGACGCCAAGCGGGACGAGATCATTGCGGAGATTGAGGGAGAGCTGAGACTCTCAGAAACGGTAATTTCCATCTCTTCGTTGAGATGGCACGTTGAGTGAAATGAGGTGACCAAGTATGAATGACTCAACGGAATCGGGGCCGACCCCGGGATTGCATGCCCGAACAAATTATTTAAAGGTCCGGGACGATCTTAGTCCTAGAGAGTTTATACCGGCGGAAGCCCATGGCCGTTTTAGACTGACCAGTGCCGAAGACGAGGGCTGGGGAGACGGTGCCACGTTTGGTACGAAGGATCTCCGAGCTCGGATCGAGCCTTGGCTAACCTCCTTGTTTCAGTCAGAACACCTTTCGCTGCTTGCGGGGTCGGGATTGACTCACGCGGTTCATTATTTGGCAACAGGGAAAAGTGCTACGGGTATGACTGCCATGCCCCTATCGATCCACCCCGCTAGAATCAAGGAATTCTCCGCTAGGGCCGCAAGGGCCACCGGGCGCCAAGTCGGTAACCTTGAAGACCAGCTTCGTATCGCCAATGAGCTTCTTCGAGGTCTTGAGATTCTTGAGGATCCTCTGTACTCAACCTTGCGCCAAGAACTTGAGAACGGCCTAAAGACCTTTGCCGAATCAATTCTAACGACCGAAAGGTCCATTGCTCAATCTGATCTTAGAACCCGGGAATCGGCGTTCAGTACACTAGTCACGTTCTTGATGAGCTTTGCGAGCAGAACCGGGACTAGAGATCGCGTAAGTATATTCACGACCAACTATGACCGACTTATCGAGGCGGGGGCAGAGCTCGCAGGACTTCACTTAATCGACCGGTTCGTTGGAAGCCTAATGCCTGTCTTCCGCTCGTCCCGGTTGGATCTCGACATGCACTACAACCCGCCTGGTATGCGGGGGGAACCGCGTTATCTTGAGGGTGTTGCTCGATTTACAAAACTTCACGGTTCTGTGGACTGGGTCCAGGCGGAAGAGGACATTCGAAGGCTAGGGATTCCATTCGGTGCCAGCGAAATTCAACCGTTTCTGCGAGCTCCCGGATTGAGCGGCGCAACACCACATGAACTTATGATTTACCCCAACTCAGCGAAAGATCGGGAAACCGCGAGTTACCCTTACGTTGAGCTATTTAGGGACCTTGCTTCAGCCCTCTGTCGTCCCAATAGCACGTTGGTTACATACGGCTACAGTTTCGGAGATGACCACATTAACCGGGTAATCCGAGATATGCTCACTATTCCCTCGACCCATTTGGTGGTAATTTCTTACGATGATCCACTAGGTCGAATCATGCGGTTTTATGCCCGCCTAGGGCGACCAACCCAAATTAGCCTCTTGGTTGGCCCTGACCTGGCAGATTTGAGCACTCTTACAGAGAGGTTCTTACCCAAAGCGGCGATTGACCGATCCACCATGCGCATGGGAGAACTGCTTCGGCACCGTTTTGCAAGCCAGGTGGTACCAAATGAGCACCGTGGAGACGGGGGCCAGGCCGGCGGCGATTCACTATGAGTCAAACACCAATCGCATACTCCGACTCTCTACGGATCGGAATAGTGGACTTTGTCTCGCCCGATGAAATTAAGGTTCTTCTCGATATAGAAGCGCCAGATGGCTTGGCCCTCAATACCGGAACTCCGCGACCATTCCCACGCATTAACGGATACCTCCTTGCTCCCTGCGACCAAGGCTACATCGTAGGCCAAGTGGAATGGATCACGGTCGAGAGGTCTCAGTACCCTAAACGAAAAGGTATGCAAGATTTTGGACTTGTCGACCTTCCTTATCCCTTGAGAAAACTCTCCCTGAATCCCCTTGGTGTTTTGTCCCAGAACATTGATCAGGTTGAGGATGATCAATACGAATTTCACAGAGGTGTCGAGGACTTCCCGTCGGTGGGCGATCCTGTGGTCGTCCCGACGCAGAAACAACTTCGTGCAATCGTCGAATCGGGAACAAACCGGCGAGTGAAGATCGGCATAAGTCCACTCGCGGGGAATGCCGAGGTTCGAGTTGACCCCGATCGTCTTTTTGGGCGACATCTTGCCGTGCTCGGAAACACCGGCAGCGGGAAATCTTGCTCTGTCGCGGGGATTATCCGCTGGTCGCTCGAGGAGGCAAAGAAATCGAGCGTGGGTCACCGACCGAATTCTCGTTTCATTGTCCTCGACCCAAATGGAGAATACCTCGAGACATTTAGAGATCTTGGTGACGTTCGCGTATTTGCAGTGGAACCTAGTCAGGGGATAGAACAACTTAGGGTGCCAATTTGGTTCTGGAATACCGGTGAGTGGAGTTCCTTCACACAGGCAAGTTCCAAGACACAGCGGCCGACTTTGGTACAGTCGCTTCGGACGGTTCGAGAGGGTTCCGCAGAGCCTATGCCAGAGGCAAAACGAGATATGCGGAGGTTTCTCAGGACACTAGTCGCCGCAACCCAAATTGAGCAAAACTCCGGTGGGCCGTGGAAAAACAGCGGAGGAGCGAAGAACTTTCGAGACCGCCTAAAAAGCTGGAAAGATGGCCTCCGGGATGATCGTTCGTTCACTACCGGAGAGGCCGAGGCGAACACATCGCTGATCGAGTACCTTTCAAGTCTCCTCCAGGCACACTCCGCTGATTGGCCACCAGTCTTTTCGCGACAGGAGGTCGAATCCTTACTTGAGAAATTGAGTGAAGCTCACTCGGTGTTTGGCGGCAGTGGTTCAGATCTCCTTCCAGTCGACGCAGACATACCGAGGCCGTTTACTGAAGACCAGTTACTCAGAAGTCTTGATGCCAACGCGGAACTCCTAAATGTCACCGAATACACGGAAACTATGATGGTGCGCATCCGGACCATCCTTTCTGACACCCGAATGAAACCCGTAATGGGGACCTCTGATGGACTGACGCTCGAGAAATGGCTGGAAGAATACGTTGGGGGAAATGCTGCCACAAACGGATCGATTTCGGTCATCGATCTTTCACTTGTTCCTGCCGAGGTCGTTCATACCATCGTAGCTGTCGTCGCTCGAATGACACTCGAAGCATTGCAGAGATATAGAAAAGTTAACCATGGCAAGACACTTCCTACGGTGCTTGTCATGGAAGAGGCTCACACCTTCATAAGAAGATATGCGGATGACTCAGACAATTCGAGTTCTACGTCCGCCTGTTGCCAAGTTTTTGAGAAGATCGCAAGAGAGGGACGAAAGTTTGGGCTTGGGTTGGTGCTTTCCTCCCAGCGCCCAAGTGAGTTGTCTCCAACGGTGCTGTCACAATGCAATAGCTATCTTTTGCATCGGATCAGCAATGATCGAGACCAAGAGCTTGTAAGGAAACTCGTGCCCGACAATCTGCGAGGGCTCCTGCGGGACTTGCCAAGTCTACCATCCCGCCATGCGGTGCTGCTTGGTTGGGCGTCAGAATTGCCCGTGTTGGTGCAGATGAAACACCTACCCATCGACCAACGACCGAAGTCAGATGACCCTGACTTTTGGGATGTCTGGACAGGCAAAGTTCCCCGTGACGTGAACTGGTTAGCTGTGGCTCGGGACTGGCAGCAGCTATCTCAAGACAGCCCCGTGGACGAAGGGGAGGGGGAATAATCCGTATGAAAGCAGAAGACCCTTTGTTTCGGATCGCGTCTTCCGCGTGGGTTCAGATTTCCCCACGCTTACCAATTAAGTTCGCCCGGTTTCAGCTGAGCATGCAATACAGGAAGCTCTCTCGGCTGTTTCGGCGTGGTCGAGGGTGATCAGGCTTGCATGGAGACAGACAAGCTGACACTGCCTAACCCTCCCCTGACGCCGAAGTGCCCCCGTTGCGGGAAGCGGACCATCCCCATCGTCTACGGAGAGCCGACACCCGAGACCGTTCAGGCTTCGGTCGATGGACAGGTCCGTCTTGGCGGTTGCCTCGTGGATGACCACTTCCCAACTCGATACTGTCGATGGTGTAAACTATCCTTCAACGACCAACACAGGACCCCAAGGACCGGTGAAGCCCCCCTATGAAACCCAAGCTTGAACTGACCTGGATCGGCAAAGAAAACCGTCCCCGCCTCGAACCCCGCATCCTCATCGAAGACCCCGCCAAGAGCCACCACGCCGCCCACCGGGTCACCTCCCAGGATCAGTTCGACAACCAGCTCATCTTCGGGGATAACCTGCTGGCCCTCAAGGCCCTCGAGGCCCAGTACACCGGCAAGGTGAAGTGCATATTCATCGNCCCGCCGTACAACACCGGGAGTGCATTCACCCACTACGACGACGGGGTTGAGCATTCCATTTGGTTGGGGCTGATGCGGGATCGGCTAGAGATCATCAAGAGGCTACTGGCACCCGACGGGAGTATTTGGATCACCATAGACGACAACGAGTGCCACTACCTCAAAGTGATGTGTGATGAGGTTTTCGGGAGAGCCAACTTCATCGCTTCAGTTATCTGGAGGAAAAACTATGCACCGAAGTCGAGTGCCAGACATTTCTCTGTCGATCACGACTATGTGCTTGTCTATGCAATCAACATCGAGAAGTGGCAGATCAATCCGATGCCAAGATCAGACAAGCAAGATAAGGCATACAAGAATCAGGATAACGATCCCCGTGGCCCTTGGCGACCGAATAACCTTGCTGCGAGAAACTTTTATAGCAAAGGAACTTACAAGATTATTTGTCCCGGTGGCCGGGTAATTGAAGGACCACCTTTGGGCTCATATTGGCGGGTCTCCGAAGACAAGTTCTGGGAGATGAACCGGGATGGACGGATCTGGTGGGGCAAAGATGGCAATAATGTGCCTGCACCGAAGATTTTCCTGTCTGAGGTAAAGCAAGGCGTAGTCCCTCAGACCTATTGGAGTTTCGAAGAGGTTGGCCATACTCAAGACGCAAAAAAGGAGATCGTAGCGCTCTTTGGTGAGGATGTATTCGGTACTCCAAAGCCTGAGAGGCTCATGAAACGGGTAATTGAACTGGCCACCAACCCCGGCGACCTCGTCCTCGACTCCTTTGCGGGTTCTGGTACCACCGGCGCCGTCGCCCACAAGATGGGCCGGCGGTGGATCATGGTTGAACTCGGCGAACACTGCCACAGCCACATCATCCCCCGACTGAAAAAAGTCATCGATGGCCAAGACCCGGGTGGAATCACCGACGCCGTCGGCTGGAAGGGGGGCGGCGGCTTCCGGTATTACCGGCTGGCCCCCTCCCTCCTCGAAAAGGACAAGTGGGGCAACTGGGTCATCAACAAGGAATACAACGCCGCCATGCTCGCCGAGGCTCTTTGCAAGCTCGAAGGGTTCACCTATGCCCCGTCGGATACCGACTACTGGGTCCACGGCCACTCCACCGAGACCGACTTCATCTACGTCACCACCCAGAACCTGAGCCACGACCAATTGGCCCTGCTCAGCGACGAGGTTGGTCCCCACCGCACCCTGCTGGTGCTCTGTGCGGCCTTCCGGGCCAACGCTGCGGCCTTTCCGAACCTGACCATCAAGAAGATCCCCAACACGGTGCTCACCAAGTGCGAGTGGGGCCACGACGACTACAGCCTTCAGGTCGAGAACCTCCCCTCGGCACCCCAACCCAAGGTCGATCAGCCGGACTTGTTCGGGGAGGCGGAATGAGCAAAAAGAAATCCGTCTCCCTCGTCCGATCGTCTGCAGCTGAGTACCTCACCTTCGTGGCCGCCACCGGAGAAGGTGGTGTCGAGGCGATCTACGCCGATGAAAACGTTTGGTTGAGCCAGAAAATGCTCGCTCAGCTCTACAACGTCGAAGTCAATACGATCAACTACCACCTCAAGAAGGTCTTTGAGGACAACGAGTTGCAAGAGGAATCAGTGATTCGAATTTTTCGAATAACTGCCAACGACGGAAAGTCCTACGACACGAAACACTACAACTTGGCTGCCATCATCTCCATTGGCTACAAGGTCAACTCTGAGCGGGCGGTCCAGTTCCGCAAATGGGCCACCGGCATCGTCGAGGAGTTCACCATCAAGGGCTTCTCCATGGACGATGAACGGCTCAAACACGGCGGTTCACTGCTTTCGGCCCAGTACTTCGAAGAGCAACTTCAGCGGGTTCGGGAGATCCGGGTCTCAGAACGAAAGTTCTACCAGAAGATCACAGACATCTACGCCACCTCCACTGACTATGACGTCGGTGCTCAAGCCACGAAGCGGTTCTTCGCCACCGTTCAAAACAAGTTGCACTGGGCCATCCATGGGCAGACCGCCGCCGAGGTCATCTTTCGTAGGGCCGATGCCACCAAGGAACACATGGGACTGTCCACGTGGACGGATGCTCCGGCGGGAAAGATTCAGAGGTTCGACGTGGCCGTCGCCAAGAACTATCTGACCGAGGACGAAATGGCCCAGCTCACCCGCCTGGTCAACGCCTACCTCGACCTCGCCGAAGACATGGCCCTCCGCAAAATTCCCATGACCATGGAGGACTGGGAGACCCGGCTGAACAGGTTCCTGGCCGCCACTGACCGAGAAATCTTGCAGGACGCAGGAAAAGTTTCCGCAGAGATCGCCAAGGCCCACGCCGAAAGCGAGTTCGAAAAGTACCGAATCGTCCAAGACCGCCTGTTTGAAAGCGATTTCGACCGCATGCTCAAGCAGATCGAGAGCCAGGAGAAGCCCCATGACTGACCGTCTTGTGAACACCATCGCCGGCCGCCTGTCCCTTAGGGAGCCCCAACGAAGGTCCCTCGACATCTTGGCGAGCCTGACCGAAGTCGTTCCGCCCTCCAAAGAGGCCGACCTGGCCACTGCCCTCAAGGTCATCCACGACGAGTACCCCTCCGTGGTCAACTTCGAGAGGGACTTCCCATCGCTGTGTTTTGCCCTGGCCACTGGCGTCGGCAAGACCAGGCTCATGGGAGCCTTCATCACCTACCTGCACCTCGCCCACAAGGTCAGCCATTTCTTCGTCCTGGCCCCCAACCTGACCATCTACAACAAGCTCATTGCAGATTTCACCCCGAACACCCCCAAGTACGTCTTCAAGGGCATCGCCGAACTGGCCCAGGACCCGCCGCAGATCATCACCGGAGACAACTACGAACGGGCCAACGTGGCCCGTTCGGGGGTTTTGATCGAAGCGGGCATCCAGATCAACATCTTCAACATCAGCAAGATCAACAGCGAGGTCCGGGGCGGCAAGGCCCCCCGAATCAAGCGTCTGTCCGAGTACATCGGCGAGAGTTACTTCGAATACCTGGCCAACTTGCCCGACCTGGTCCTCTTGATGGACGAGTCCCATCGGTACCGGGCCAGCGCCGGCATCAAGGCCATCAACGAGCTCAAGCCGACCATGGGCCTGGAACTGACGGCCACGCCCTTCGTCGAAAACGGGACGAAACAGATCCCGTTTCAGAACGTGGTCTACGCCTATCCCCTGGCCAAGGCCATGGAAGACGGCTTTGTGAAAGAACCGGCGGTGGTCACCCAGAAGAATTTCCGGGCCGACCAGTTCGACGAGGCCCAGCTCGAGCAGATCAAGCTCGAAGACGGCATCCGCATCCATGAAAACACCAAGGTGGAACTCGAAACCTACGCACGCCAGAGCGGTAAACCCATCGTCAAACCGTTCATGCTCGTGGTGGCCAAGGACACCCAACACGCCGACACCCTCCAAACCAAGGTGGAGGCACTGTTTGACGGTCGGTACAAGGGCAAGGTGATCCAGGTCCACTCGAACCAGCAAGGCGAAGAAAAGGAAGAGGTAGTCCAACGCCTCCTGGCCGTCGAGGACCCCACTGAGCCCACCGAAATCGTCATCCACGTCAACATGCTCAAGGAAGGGTGGGACGTCACCAACCTCTACACCATCGTCCCCCTCCGGGCCGCCAACGCCCGGACCCTAGTCGAGCAGTCCCTGGGCCGCGGGCTTCGGCTTCCTTACGGAAAGCGGACCGGTGTCAACGCCGTCGACACCCTCCACATCGTGGCCCACGACAAGTTCCAGGAGATCATCGACGAAGCGAACCGGGGCGACTCGGTGCTGCACTACAAGGTGGTCGAGCTCGACCCCGATAAAAAGGACGATCGAACCCAGACCGTGGTCAGTCGCCCAGCGGTGGTCGAGTCCCTCGTGACTGGGACCCCTGAGCAGAAGCGGTTTGCCCGAGCCGTCTACGACGTGATCCAGGATTGGGCACACCTAGCCTCGTCAACCGAGCTCCAAAAGCCCCAGGTCCAGGCCGAGATCCTTGCCGAAGCCAAAATCCGGTACGGAAGCGACCAAGGCGAACTCCCTGGTTTCGAGGCCTTGTCGAACCCTTTGGAGCTCGTGGCCCAAGTCACCAGTCGTGTCGTGGACCTGACCATCGACATCCCCCGGATCCTTGTCATTCCCAAGGGCAACACCGCCACCGGCTTCCATGCGTTTCAGCTCGATCTGAAAGCCGTGAACTACCAACCCGTCGCACGGGATCTCCTCCTCCAGTACCTTCGGACCCACGAGCAATCCACGGTAACCTTCCACAAGGGTGGACAGGAAGAGTCCCGGCTGGAAGACTACCTTGTCCGGGGTCTCATCGACCTCGAGGACGTCAGCTACGACGAACACGCCGACCTCCTGTACGACCTTTGCGGCCAGGTTGTTCGTCACCTCCAGGGTTACCTCACGACGAAAGAGGACGTGGTGAACGTCCTCCGGTACTACCAGAAAGCCTTGGTGAGTTTCATCCACGCCCAGATGGTGGCCCACCAGAACGACATCCAGGTGGAATACGAGGTCAGGGTCAGCAAGGGCTTTACGACCCTCAAGGAAACCGCCTACACCGTCCCCGCGGGCGCCGAAATCACCGACGCCCACCGGAGCGACTTCGATCGCCAAAAGATCGGGAGAATGATCTTCGGTGGGTTCAAGCGGTCCCTCTACCAGGCCGTCAAGTTCGACTCAGACACCGAACGTCGGTTTGCCCTCATCCTCGACCGGGAGAGCCTCAAGTGGTTCAAACCGGTGAAGGGCCAGTTCCAGATCCACTACCTCAAGGGAACCGACCACGCCGAGTACATTCCTGACTTCGTCGCTGAAGCCGACGACGCGATCTACATGATCGAGACCAAAGCCAAGAACGAAATGGACGACGCCGATGTCCTTGCGAAGAAGGAAGCGGCGGTGAAGTGGTGCCACAACGCCACGGTCCACAACCAGTCCCAATGGAAGAAGCCCTGGAAGTATCTGCTGATCAGCCACGACCAGGTTCAGGACCAAATGGGCCTCGACTACTACAGGAGCCTGACATGACGCCCGAACAGAAGGCTTCGATTGACGACTTCCTTATCCATTGGCCCTTGAGTCGACTGAAGGCTATGACCCTCGAAGAGTATTCATCGGTGGGTTCAAAGGACAGCTTCNCCTTTTGGCTGGAAGGCCGGACCGACAAGGTAGGGAGCATCTGGGGNGGGAGTTCGTTCAAGTTCGGAATCTACGAGCGCAAGAATCTCGACGACACGTTCAAAGCTGACGGGACCCATTCTTTCAACCAACGGTACGGGTGGTACACGTACTTAGGAAGCACGCCTGACGAGGTCTTTCAAAAGGTCAAGGCAATCCTCCTGACCGTCGTGGATGCCGTAGGACGCAAGGACTTGAAGACCATCGGAGAACAAGAATTCAGTCCGGCGATCCAATGGAAGGTGGCCTTCCTCTACCAGGACTTCGCGGCACCTTGCGTCCTTCCCATCTATCAGATTGATGCCCTGCGGTACTTGGCTACCGGAAGCTCGAACTCCAAGGCAACGGCGGCAGAGNGTCAAACCAAACTGGTCCGGGAACTCCCGCCTGGAATGGACCCTGTCGATCGCATGTACGAGCTGTGGGATCAGTGGGAGCGGACCCAGGAAAACGTCGCGGGTCTAGTAGCCTCCGACCCAACTCCTGAGTGGAAGGATGCCGTGATCGATGCGCTGAAAACCAAGGACCACGCCGTCGTCTGGTGGTCGAAGAGGCCCTCGGGTGGGGCACCGGCTATGAAGCAGCTAAAGACGCTCTTGGAATCGGCAGAAGCCTTCCCTTTCTACTACACCTCAGGCGGTAGGGTTCGGTACCGGTGTCGTGTCGTCGCCATGGCAACAGCGGATGACTACTCCGACCATAGCGCCCTGTGGACTGCTGCCGACGGATACCAGGACGACTTCGAAGACTACGAGGATGGTAAGCAACATGCCCGAATCGCCTTCTTGGTCGATGCCTTCGAGAAGGTCGATCCGCCGCTATCGACGTCTGACTTCACCTTCTGGAACGGACTATCGACCCCGACCCAGGACAACCTGCAGGCCTTTGTCAGCATCATCCCCCGTTCCCCGGAGGAGGNAACTCCCATGACTGAGCCACTACCATCCAAGAACATCATCTACTATGGTCCGCCTGGTACCGGTAAGACCTGGTTCCTCCAGAATGTTCTGTTCCCCCGCTTCACTGTAGAAAGCGCCGGAAAGCCCCGGAACAAGTGGTTGGTTGAGCAAACCGATGTGATGTCCTGGTGGAAGGTGATCGTTGCGGTCTTGGCGAACCTCGGGCCAGCGACGGTGTCGTCGATCATTGACCATGAGTTCCTCCAGGCGAAGATCAAGACAACCAAACAAGCCAACCCCAGGGCTATGGTCTGGGCCATGCTTCAACAGCACACTCTCGTGGACTGTGAACTCGTCAAATACACCAAACGAACGGAACCCCTGCTGTTCCGTAAGAACTCGGACAGCGTCTGGGAGGTCGAGAGACAGAACCTCTCAGAGCTTGTTCCCGAGGTTCTGGTCTTCCTCGATGAGGCCAAGAACTACAAGGCCCAAGGCGGTGTCAAGGAACAGAACTACGAGTTCCTGACCTTCCATCAGTCGATGAGCTATGAAGACTTCATCGAAGGGATCAAGCCTAGCCTCGCCGAGGAGGACGATTCGGACCTCTCTTATCAGCTCAAAGACGGAATTTTCAAGAGCCTCTGCCTGAAGGCCAAGAACAACCCGGACCGGGAGTACGCCCTCTTCATCGACGAGATCAACCGGGGGAACGTCCCCGCAATCTTCGGTGAACTGATCAGCTTGATTGAGGAAGACAAACGGGAGGGGGCGGAGAATCCGCTGACGGCCAAACTTCCTTATAGCAAAACCCAGTTCTCCGTCCCTCCGAACCTCTACCTGATCGGCACGATGAATACGGCTGATAGGAGTGTCGAGGGCCTCGACGCTGCCCTTCGCCGACGGTTCAGCTTCATCGCTCGGATGTCCGAACCGGACCGCTTGTCGGCGAATTGTGATGGGGTGAATGTCCAAGAGCTTCTAAGAAAGGTCAATGAGCGGCTGGAACGGCTACTAGACTTGGACCACACGATCGGGCACGCCTTTCTCTGGAAAGTAGCGGACCTGGAGGACCTCCGGTCTCGATTCCAGAACAAGATCATCCCCCAGCTCCAAGAGTACTTCTATGGTGACTGGAGGAAGATCGGCCTCGTCTTAGGGGATCGATTCGTGAAGCGGGTTAAGCTGCCCGCCACGGGACAGAAGTTCTGGCCGCCCGGGTACCCTGATGAAGACTCAGAGGCGAAGACCGAGGTGTACCGGATCACGCCGACGAGCGACTGGACGGTGGAAGCCTTTGAGAGCATCTACGTCGCACCAACCCCATGATCAGCATTCAGTGCTTCGAGCACGAAGTCCTCCGGGTGGGGGACCAGGGGTTCACTGAAGAACTGTGGGACTCGTTGACTCGGTGGCAGGAACGGCAGAAGCAGCCGTTCTTTACTATCGTCTATCGTGGTATCCAGTTCAGCCAATGGGTGGGGGTCCTCCAGGTAGGCTCGCTAACCCTCGAGATCCTCCCGAAGGCCGAAGCGAGCCGCTACGAGGAGTCGGTGGACCGTCGGGTCCTCGTCGAACGATGGAAGGGCCGACTTCTCCGAATGCTCAAAGAATCTCGACACTTGGACATCCGCACCATCGACGAGGCCAGTCTCAGCCTCCAGGACCACACCGTGCTCGATCTCGTGTTCCAGCGCTTCTTGGACCATGCCGAGGAACTGATTAACACGGGTCTGGTGAAACGGTATCGGATGATTCCCAAGAATCGCTCGGCGGTAAAGGGTCGTATCGACCACNCCCTCAACACACGGCTCAACGCGACCCACCGGGAACGTGTCTTCACGGTCGCCGGCGAGTACGACCGAGACAATATCTGGAACCGGATTCTGCACTATGCCGCATCGTTGGTTGCTCAGCATGCCAGGTCAGCCGCCATGAGGGCTCGGGCCCGTTCGCTGTTGATCGCCTTTCCCGAATGGCTCCCTGAGCCCGTGGATCCCGGTTGCTTCGCACGACTCGTGTACGACAGGAAGTCCGAGGCTTACCGTCCCTTGAATCGCTACGCGGAGCTGATCATCACCCGCCTCAATCCCAACATCCAAGGTGGAAATCGCCAGGTCTTCGCGTTGCTGTTCGATATGAACAAGTTGTGGGAGTCCTGGGTCTTCGTCCGGCTCAAGAAGCATCTTTCCGACAAACCCCGAACCAAGGTCTTGGCCCAACGGTCTAAAGTCTTCTGGCGGGNGGCTGATCGCATTGAGAAATTGGTACGACCCGACATCGTGGTCGAGTCGACGGATTGCCCCCCGATTGTCCTGGATACGAAATGGAAAGTTCTGGAAACGGCAATTCCATCCGACGACGATCTAAAGCAGATGTTCGTCTACAACGCACTCTGGGACTGCCCTGAGAGCGTCCTGGTGTATCCACAGGTCTGGGGTCTGGGCACAAGAACGGGGACGTATCCATACTCCAAGACTGCGCTAAGAGTCGCCTTCCTCGGTCTCGAAGCATCCCCAGGCGACCTGGATGGACTCTTAGAACCATGCTAGCCCCCGCCACCGTCAAGCAAAGCCCCCCCAAAGAAAANCCCCAGCGGTCGCTGGGGTTTTTCTTTGGAGTCAGGCACCGAGCGGATTCGAACCGCTGAATGAAGCTTTTGCAGAGCTCTCCCTTACCACTTGGGTACGGCGCCGGGAACAAAACATGTCGCCAAGTCGTCGGGGTGGGCCTCGGGGGGCTCACCAACAGAAGCAACTTGAGCGACGAAGGGAAATATACAAAAACAGGCCTGTTCTGTCCAGCGTTGCCACGAAATTGGTCACACGACGGTCTTTTGCACGTGGATCACGAAGGCGCACAGGTCGTCGAAGGTGAGGCCGGTGAGTTCCAACCCGTCGGTGATGTCCTGGCGGTTGACCTGGGCGGCGAACGACAGTTGCTTGAGTTTCTTCTTGACCGAGCTGACTTCCATCCCCTGGTNCCCGTCGGGCCTCACGAGGCTGACGGCGTGGACGAACCCCGAGAGCTCGTCGAAGGCGAAGACCATCTTGTCGAGGTCCGACACCGGGGTGACCCCGAAGTGGTGCCAGCCGTGGGCGGCGATGCCGTGGAGTAGGGCGGGGNCGTAGTGCCGTTCCTCGAGCCACCCGATGATGACCTGGCCGTGGCGGTCGGGCCACCGGTCCCAGTCGGCGTCGTGGAGCAGCCCGGTCAGGGCCCACAGCTCCACCTGGTCGGGGGGCAGGCCCAGGCGGTCCCGGGCCCAGGCTTCCATCAGGGCGCCGACCTGGCGCATGTGGAGTTTCAGCCTGTCGTTGGCCACCCATTCGTCGAGGAGTGCGTTGGCCTCGGCCCGGGTGGGGAGTCGGCCTTGGTCCTCGGGCCGACCAAAAATTTCACGTCCTAAGTGCAAAGGGCCGTGTTCCATGGTATCCTCCTTGTTCACTAATAAAAGGTTTCGTTTCCTGAGTAAATCGCTTATCCTCTCAGGGAGGAGTTTGGTTCCATGTCCTTTTCGGAAATCATTGTCACCGGTCACAAGAACCCCGACACCGACGCCGCCTGTTCGGCGGTGTGCTACGCGGACTTCAAGACGAAGTCCGATCCGTCCAAGGCCTACCGGGGCGTGGTCTGCGGAGCCCTGAACCCCCAGACCCGGTTCGTCTTTGAAAAGGCGGGCCTGCCTCCCCCCGAATTCCTGAAGGACATCTACCCCCGGGTCCTCGACATCGCCCGGAACGACGGGATCAACCTCGAAGAGAACGAACCCATCCTCGAAGCCATCCGGGAGATCGACGGCAACAACGTCAGCGTGGTCCCGGTGTTCGACACTGGCCACCGGTTCCTGGGCATCATCGGCATCCACGAAGTGGCGTCGTACTTCATGAAGACCAACGCCGGGAGCAAACGGCAACGCTACACCTTCCACGTCGAGAACCTGGCCAAGGTCATCCCCGGCCGGTTCCTCTGCCGGGGGGCCCAGACCGATATTACCGCTTCGATCATGATCGGGTCCATGGACTACGAACGGAGCATCGAACGGATGGACTCCCTGGTCGAGGACAAACCCGTCCTGGTGGTGGGCGACCGCAAGCGGATCATCCAGCACGCGGTGCGCAACCAGTTCCCCCTCATCGTGATCACCAACGCCGGCGACGGCCTGTCCCTGGACACCGATTGGTCGTCGTACACCGGCACCGTGTACCTGTCGGAGTCGGACACCGCCGACACCATCCGGCTGTTATGGCTCAGCGCCCCGGTGAAGCACATCCTGAACCCCGAACCCCTGGTGCTCCAGCACGATGAAATCTTCGACGACGCCAAGAAGACCCTCCTGGGGTCCGACCTCCGGGGGTTGCCCGTCCTCAAGGACGGGGAGTTTGCCGGGGTGGTGACCCGGCGTAGCTTCATCGAGAAGCCCAAGCGCAAGATCATCATGATCGACCACAACGAGTCGGCCCAGAGCATCCCCGGGGCCCACGACGCCGACGTTCGGGAGATCATCGACCACCACCGCCTGGCCGCCGACAAGACCTCGGCCCCGATCTACGTGTTTGCCAAGCCCCTGGGGAGCTCGTGCACCATCGTGTACCAGCACTACAAGATGGCGGGCATCCCCATCGAGGCCCCCCACGCCGTCCTGCTCCTGTCGGGCATCCTCAGCGACACCCTGGTCCTCAAGTCGCCCACCACCACCGACGAAGACCGGGCTGCGGCCACCGACCTGGCCCGGCTGGCCGGCCTCGACGTGGCGACCTACGGCCGGGAAATGCAGTCGAAGATGACCACCCTCGAAAACCTCGACCCCTACAAGACCGTCTCCGGGGACTTCAAGATCTACGAAGACTTTGGGATCAAGACGGGGATTGCCCAGGTCGAGACGATTTCCCTGGGAGGGATCGACGGGGTGCTCCCGAACTTCCTGTCGGCCCTGGGGACGGTGAAGGCCGACCAAGGCCTCGACTGGGCCATGCTCATGGTCACCGACGTCCTCACCGAAGACAGCATGCTGCTCATGACCCCCTTCGAGCACGGCGAAGACCACCTGGCCTTCCAGAAGGTCGGGAACGGGCTCTACAGCCTACCGGGGATCGTGTCTCGCAAGAAGCAATTGCTCCCCGAAATCCTCCGGGTCATGGAAGCCGTCCAGGGCTAGCCCTTCCCTGGGCCGTCCCCCCCGACCCCCGAGAACTGGCTGTCGTAGAGCTCCCGGTACNCCCCCCCCCGGGCCAGCAGCTCCTCGTGGCGCCCCTGTTCCACCACGGCCCCGTGGTCCATCACCAGGATGGTGTCGGCCCCCCGGATGGTGCTGAGCCGGTGGGCGATGACGAAGCTGGTCCGGCCCCGCATCAAGGTCTTCATGGCCTGCTGGAGGGCCTGTTCGGTCCGGGTGTCCACGCTGCTGGTGGCCTCGTCGAGGATGAGCACCGTGGGGTCCGACAGGATGGCCCGGGCGATGGTCAACAGCTGACGCTCGCCCTGGCTCAGGTTCCCGGTGTCTTCGGCCAGCACCGTGTCGTAGCCCTGGGGGAGGGTGAGGATGAAGTGGTCGGCGTGGGCGGCCTCGGCGGCGGCCCGGATTGCGGCTTCCGGGGCCCCGGGGCGACCGAAGGCGATGTTCTCCCGGATCGTCCCCTGGAACAACCACGTGTCCTGGAGCACCATCCCAAACTGCCGCCTCAGGGCCCTCCGGGGCAGGGTCCCGATGTCCACCCCGTCCAACAGGATGCGCCCGGCGTCCAGGTCGTAGAACCGCAGCAGCAGGTTCACCAAGGTGGTCTTGCCGGCCCCGGTGGCCCCGACGATGGCCACCAGACTCCCCGGGGCCACCCGAAGGTTCAGGCCTTCCAGGAGGGGACGGTCGGGTTCGTACCGGAAGTGGAGGTCCTCGATGACCAGTTCGCCCCTGGGGGGGGGCGCCTCGGCCGGGGACGCCGGGTCAGCGGACTCCTCGGCCTCGTCCAGGAGGGCAAAGATCCGCTCGGCCGCGGCCAGGGTCGACTGGAACACGTTGGCCGCCCCGGCGGTCTGGGCCAGGGGTAACCCGAATTGCCTTAGGTACATCAGGAACGCCTGGATCTCACCCACCGACAGGCCCCGGCCCGCGGCCAGGAAGCCACCGACCACGCAGACGGCCACGTACCCCAGGTTGTTCACGAAATTCATCAGGGGCATCATCAGCCCCGACAGGAACTGGGCCCGCCAGCCCGCCGCGTACAGCCTGTCGTTGATGGCGTCGAAGGCCGCCACCGATGCCTCCTCCTGACCGAAGGCCTGGACCTCGAGGTGCCCGGTGATCCGGTCTTCCACGTGGCCGCTCAGGTCCCCCAAGGACTTCTGCTGGGCCCCGTAGAAGACCCGGGACCGCTTGGTCACCAGGGCGATGACCACGATGACCAGAGGCAGCACCACCAGGGCCACCAGGGTGAGGAGGGCGTTGATCCACAGCATCATGGCCAGGGTCCCCACCACCCCGATGGCCGAGGTGACCACCTGGGTCAGGGCCTGCTGGAGGGTGGTGGCCACGGTGTCCACGTCGTTGGTCACCCGGCTCAGGACGTCGCCGTGGCTA
>JGI26470J50227_1000279_pt1 | contig 22665 bp, 22 predicted proteins | sample FreactTroBogLake_FD_50227 | JGI IMG/M metagenome (IMG submission 50227) | reverse complement strand
CTCGAAGCGCAGGGTGTTCTTACGGCAGGCACCGGTGACCTCATGGTCAAAGAGTATCGTGCTGCGATGGATGAAGGTAAGCAAACCTCAGATCCAGTCTTGAGTAATTTTGTTGGCAAATATGCCGTGGACTGGTCACCATTTCTCAATAAGAAATGGACTGATGAAGCCGATACTGCCATTCCTTTGGCTGAGTGGAAGCGTTTGGCGGAGAAGATTTCTGCAATGCCACATGATTTCAAAGTGCATCCCTTGGTGGAGAAGGTGCTGAATGACCGCGCTGCTATGGGTCGTGGCGAAGTGAATGTGGATTGGGGGATGGGCGAACACATGGCCTTTGCCTCATTGGTAGCGAGTGGTTATCCAGTGCGCTTATCGGGTGAAGATAGTGGCCGCGGTACCTTCACACACCGTCATGCTGTATTGCATAACCAAAATCGTGAGAAGTGGGATACCGGGACTTATGTTCCGCTTCAGCATGTCACCAAAGATCAGGCTCCTTTCGTTGTGATTGACTCGATTCTGTCCGAAGAGGCCGTGCTCGGTTTTGAGTACGGCTTTGCTTCAGCAGAACCCAATACCCTAACCATTTGGGAAGCCCAATTTGGTGACTTTGCTAATGGTGCACAAGTAGTGATCGATCAATTTATCGCTTCTGGCGAAGTGAAGTGGGGTCGTGCCAATGGTTTGGTCATGATGCTGCCGCACGGTTATGAAGGCCAAGGTCCTGAGCATTCTTCTGCCCGTTTAGAGCGCTTTATGCAATTGTGTGCAGACACCAATATGCAGGTGATTCAACCAACGACTGCGGCACAGATCTTCCATGTCTTGCGTCGCCAAATGATTCGTCAGTTCCGTAAACCGCTGATCCTGATGACACCCAAGTCATTGCTACGTAATAAAGAAGCATCGTCACCATTAATTGAATTCACTAAAGGTAAGTTTCATACCGTTCTTGCCGAACGTGATGAGAGCATTGATCCCCAAAAAGTAACACGTCTTTTGATCTGCTCCGGCAAGGTCTACTATGATTTAGCCAAAGAGCGTACTGAGAAGAAGATTGGTGATGTAGCGATTATTCGCTTGGAGCAACTCTATCCATTCCCACACAAAGCCCTGACAACAGAGTTAAAGAAGTATCCCAATCTCGCTGAAGTGGTGTGGTGTCAAGATGAGCCTCAAAACCAAGGCGCTTGGTTCTTTGTTCAGCACAATATTTTGGAGAACATGTCTGAAGGTATGAAGTTATCTTATGCCGGACGTCCTGCTTCAGCCTCACCTGCAGTGGGCTACGCGCACCTCCATCAAGAACAACAGAAGTCATTAATCAATGCAGCATTTGCCAAACTTAAAGGTTATGTGATCACGAAGTAATCGTCGACATAATCTCAACCCATACCACTAGGAATCATCATGGCCATATTCGAAGTGAAAGTCCCCCAGCTCTCTGAATCTGTTGCGGAAGCAACTTTATTGCAGTGGAAAAAGAAAGTCGGCGATGCTGTTGCCCAAGACGAAATCTTGATCGAAATTGAAACCGATAAGGTCGTACTGGAAGTTCCTGCTCCGTCTGCTGGAGTGCTGACGGAAGTTTTGGTTGGCGATGGCGGCACAGTCGTTGCCGAGCAATTGATCGGCAAGATTGATAGCACTGCGGTTGCAAGTGCTGCTCCAGCTGCGGCAGCAAAAGCTGCTGCACCAGCCGCGAAGCCTGCCGCATCTACTGCTCCTGCGGCAGCACCTTCTGCAGCCAAGTTAATGGCTGAAAACAACGTGAGTGCAGCCCAAGTGGCAGGCTCTGGTCGTGATGGCCGTATTACTAAGGGTGATGTTCTTAATGCCGTATCTGGTGGCGCTAAATCTAGCGTAGCCCCTTTGCCAGCAGTGTCGATTCCTTTGGGTGATCGTCCTGAAGAGCGTGTTCCCATGACCCGTTTGCGCGCCCGTATTGCGGAGCGCTTACTCGAGTCCCAAGCCAACAATGCTATTTTGACAACCTTCAACGAAGTCAATATGGCACCGGTGATTGCCATGCGTAATAAATACAAGGACATCTTTGAAAAGACCCATGGTGTGAAATTGGGCTTCATGTCCTTTTTCGTGAAGGCCGCTACACATGCTTTGAAGAAGTTCCCCTTATTGAACGCTTCAGTAGATGGCAACGACATTGTGTATCACGGTTACTTTGATATTGGTATCGCAGTGAGCTCGCCACGAGGTTTGGTTGTGCCGATTTTGCGTGATGTCGATCAAATGAATCTTGCTGATATTGAGAAGAAGATCGCCGAGTTTGGTGCTAAGGCACGCGAAGGTAAATTGACGATCGAAGAACTTACTGGTGGTACTTTCTCGATCTCCAATGGTGGTGTGTTTGGTTCAATGCTTTCAACGCCAATCATTAATCCTCCTCAATCCGCGATTTTGGGGATTCATGCGACGAAAGATCGTGCTGTTGTTGAGGATGGCCAAATTGTGATTCGTCCAATTAACTACTTGGCGCTCTCTTATGACCATCGCATTATTGATGGTCGCGAGGCAGTGCTTGGCTTAGTTGCTATGAAGGAAGCTTTAGAAGATCCTTCACGTCTTTTACTTGATCTGTAAGCGAGGACTCTATGAGTAAATCATTTGATGTCCTCGTCATTGGTGGTGGTCCTGGTGGATACATTGCAGCGATTCGTGCGGCGCAGTTGGGCTTTAATGTTGCTTGTGCTGAATCCAACGCCTATGACGACCCCAAGGGCGAGCCTCGTTTAGGCGGTACTTGTTTGAACGTCGGCTGTATTCCTTCCAAGGCATTGCTTGCTTCATCGGAAGAGTTTGAGAAGATCGAGCATCATGCGGCGGATCACGGCATTCAGGTTGGCTCTGTCAGTATGGATACCAAGAAAATGATTTCTCGTAAAGATGAGATCGTGACCAAGATGACTGGTGGTATTCAGTATCTGTTCAAGAAGAACAAGATCACTTTGCTAAAAGGCCATGCCTCATTTGAAGGCAAGAGCACCGATGGCTATCAAGTCAAAATAGATGGCAAGGAACAAGAAACCGTTACTGCAAAGCATGTGATTATTGCTACGGGTTCTAAAGCCCGTCATTTGCCAGGCATCGTTGTTGATAACAAACTGATCTGTGATAACGAAGGCGCTCTCAAGTTTGATGTCGCTCCCAAGAAATTGGGCGTCATTGGCGCTGGGGTCATTGGTCTGGAGTTAGGCTCAGTTTGGCGCCGCTTAGGTGCTGAGGTCACCATCCTCGAAGCCATGCCAAGTTTCCTGGGTGCATGCGACCCTGGTATCGCCAAAGAAGCCCAGAAGTTATTTGCGAAGCAAGGTTTAAATATTCAGACCGGCGTGAAGATTGGCGAAGTGAAGGCTGATAAAAAAGGCGTCTCCATTCAATACACTGATAATGCTGGTAAAGCACTAAAACTGGATTGTGATCGCTTGATTGTTTCCGTTGGACGCGTACCTAATACTGATCAGTTGGGCCTAGATAAAATCGGCCTGAAGATTGATGAGCGTGGTTTCATTCCGATTGATGATCATACTTGTGCGACTTCGGCGCCAGGCGTATATGCGGTTGGAGATGTTGTGCGCGGCCCAATGCTGGCTCATAAAGCCGAAGATGAGGGCGTTTTGGTTGCCGAGATCATTGCTGGTCAAAAACCCCATATTGATTACAACTGCATTCCATGGGTCATTTATACCGATCCTGAGATCGCTTGGGTTGGTAAGAACGAACAGCAACTCAAAGACGAGGCCCGTGCCTATAAAGCAGGTCAGTTCCCATTTGCTGCCAATGGTCGCGCATTAGGCATGGGACGCTCTGATGGTTTTGTGAAAGTGTTGGCCGATGCCAAGACTGATGAGATCTTGGGCGTTCATATCATTGGCCCTAATGCATCGGATTTAATTGCTGAGGCGGCAGTCGCCATGGAGTTTAAGGCTGCAGCGGAAGATATTGCTCGGATATGCCATCCACACCCTAGCTTGTCTGAGGTGGTTCGTGAGGCGGCACTTGCGGCAGATCAACGCGCCTTAAATATGTAATTGAAAGCGATCGAGTATTACCAGCAAGAGTTAAAAGCGCGCGGGTATCACACTGATCCCGAGCAGCTGCGTGCAATCGAGCGTTTGCAAGCCTGCGAGGATCAGTGGGTAGACTATAAGCAGGTTCGTAGTAATCAACTCAAAAAGAAACTGTTTAGACCTGCTTTACCTCGCGGCATCTACTTGTGGGGTGGCGTTGGTCGAGGTAAATCCTTTTTGATGGACTGTTTCTATGCGGCATCCCCTTTAGAAAAAAAGATTCGGATTCATTTTCATGAATTCATGCGAGAAGTTCATCGTGAATTGCATGAGTTATCTGGTCTCTCTGATCCACTGGATGAGTTAGCCAAAAGAATCTCTAAGCGCTATCGCTTGATCTGTTTTGATGAGTTCCACATCAACGATATTGCTGATGCCATGATTCTGTATCGATTGCTAAAAGCGTTATTTGAGGATCGCGTTCAGTTTGTCATGACTTCGAATTACCGACCCGATCAGCTCTATCCCAATGGCTTACACCGTGATCGTCTGCTGCCCGCCATTCGCCTGCTAGAAGATAAATTGGATATTTTGAATGTCGATGCGGGTAACGATTATCGCCGGGTACAAATGGAGCAAGTTGAGGCCTACTTGACACCCATTGATTCGCAAACTGATCTGAAGCTTCTCAACATGTTTTATGCCTTGATCGGCAATCAAGCTGAAGATCCAAATCCGGTTCTCTATATTGAATCCCGTGAATTACTGCCATTGCATATGGGTGATGGTGTGGTGTGGTTTGATTTTCAAACGCTCTGCTGTGGGCCGCGTTCTCAAAACGATTATTTAGAGCTTGCCAAGCAGTTTCATACCGTGATTCTCTCTGGTGTGCCTTATATGCCACCGCGTTTAACGAACGAAGCCCGTCGTTTTATTTGGCTGGTTGACGTTCTATATGACAACAAAAATAAGCTAATTATTTCAGCAGCCGTACCTCCAGCAGAGCTTTATACCGAGGGTCAAATTACCGCTGAATTCTCAAGAACGGTCTCTAGATTGCTTGAGATGCAGTCTAGGGACTATTTAGATGCGCCCCGCCGAGTGCATTCGAGCGCCTTGACCTAAAATAGACTGATGTCCCACATATCTGACCTTAACGCTGATCTTCATTGTCACTCTGTCATCTCTGATGGCACTTTGACCCCAGAAGATTTAGCTCAACGCGCTTATGCTAATGGTGTGCGCCTCTGGTCCTTAACCGATCATGATGAGTTAGGCGGTCAAGAGCGGGCTCGTGCTGCGGCTCGGGCGATTGGTATGGACTATGTTGGCGGGGTTGAGATTTCGGTTACGTGGATGGGGCAAACCATTCATATTGTTGGCCTTGGTATCGATGCAAAAAATCCCGTTTTGGTAGAGGGCTTGCGCCAAACCCGTGATGGTCGCGGCAAACGCGCTCAGCAAATTGCAGATGCCTTATCCCAAGTTGGCATTGCAGGTGCATATGAAGGTGCCTTGCATTTTGCAGGTAATCACGATTTGATTTCACGTACGCACTTCGCTCGGTTTTTGGTAGAGCAGGGTATCTGTCGCAATACCGAAACTGTTTTTCAGAATTATCTCGTGGAGGGTAAGCCAGGCTTTGTGCCCCATCAATGGGCTAGCCTCGAAGATACTGTTTCATGGATTAAGCATGCGGGCGGTGTGGCAGTAATTGCGCACCCAGGCCGCTATGACTTTACAGCCATGCAAATGGATCAACTCTATGAGCGCTTTAAAGATTTTGGCGGGGGCGGGATCGAAGTCATCACCGGAAGTCATACTCCAGACCAGTATCAAACCTACGGCAAGATTGCCCAGAAATATGGTTTCATGGCATCACGGGGCTCAGATTTTCATGACCCAGGTGAGAGCCATATGGATCTGGGCTCTTTACCATTATTGCCGAGTAATCTAACACCGGTATGGTCGGTATTTCACTAATCATTCACGATATCAATAAAGATCACCATGTTTGCTGAACGCGTTCTCTCTGGCATGCGCCCTACGGGCAATTTGCACCTTGGCCACTATCACGGCGTATTAAAAAACTGGGTCCGCTTGCAAGCAGAGTATCCCTGCTTCTTTTTTGTTGCAGATTGGCATGCTCTCACTACTCACTATGAAACCCCAGATGTGATTGAGCAGTCCGTTTGGGATATGGTGATTGATTGGTTGGCTGCGGGTGTTGATCCAAATCAGGCGACGCTCTTCATTCAAAGCAAGGTGCCTGAACATGCAGAGCTATTCTTATTACTAGCAATGGGAACCCCATTGGGCTGGTTAGAGAGAGTGCCCACCTACAAGGATCAAATTGAAAAGCTCAAGGAAAAAGATCTGCAGACCTATGGCTTCTTGGGCTACCCTTTATTACAGTCTGCCGATATTCTGATCTACCGTGCCCAATTTGTTCCCGTTGGTGAGGATCAGGTACCGCACGTAGAGATGACGCGTGAAGTAGCGCGTCGCTTCAACTACCTTTACGGCCGCGAGGCAGGCTTTGAAGAAAAAGCCTTAGAGGCAGTCAAAAAGCTGGGCAGCAAACGCGCCAAAATGTATGCAGAACTTCGAACTGCTTATCAAGAGCGTGGTGATGATAGTGCGCTTGAGCAAGCCCAAGCCCTTCTGCAAGATTCACAAAGTCTATCGATGGCAGACCGAGAGAGACTATTTGGATTTTTGGAGGGTGCGCGCAAAATCATTCTTCCAGAGCCACAAGCGCTATTAACTGCTGCCTCAAAAATGCCGGGTCTTGATGGTCAAAAGATGTCGAAGTCTTATGGCAATACCATTAGCATTCGCGAGAAACCGGAAGAGATCATTCGTTCCATGCGTACGATGCCAACTGATCCAGCGCGTGTTCGCAGAACCGATCCGGGCGATCCTGCCCGCTGCCCTGTTTGGCAATTTCATACCGTGTATTCCGATGAAGCCACTAAAGCATGGGCTGAGAAGGGCTGCAAAACTGCTGGTATTGGCTGCTTAGAATGTAAACAGCCGGTGATCGATGCGATCTTGGCTGAGCAACAGCCAATGTTTGAGCGTGCCCAGAAATACTTGGATGATCCCAGTTTGTTGCGCTCGATTATTGCGGATGGCTCCGATAAAGCGCGTAAGGTTGCTCAAGAAACTATGCGGGAAGTACGCGAAGCCATGGGATTGGCGTACGACTAAGCTTGAGCAATAGTCATACCGCTCTTGAAGAGGCGTCACCCTGGATTAGGCGCTTCGTTTCTGCTATCCCAAAAAATGGTGTCGTTTTGGATTTAGCATGTGGCGCCGGTCGGCATACCCATTTTTTATTGAACGCGGGATTTGCCGTTCTCGCAGTCGATCAAAATATCGATGCCATCAGCCAAGAAAAGCACCCTAGTTTAGAGGTGGCACGCATGGATCTGGAGGGTGAGATTTGGCCCCTGACGGGTAAAGTTTTTTCAGCCATTGTGGTGACTAATTATCTTTATCGACCTTACTTAGCGGAATTGCCAAAAATGCTGACCGATGGAGGGGTTTTGCTCTATGAAACCTTTGCCCAGGGCAACGGCGAGTTTGGGAAGCCCTCCAACCCCGATTTCCTCTTAAAAACAGGGGAATTGCACTCATTTTCTGCTCAGAATGGTCTGAAAGTTCTGGCTTATGAGGATCTCTATATTGACTGCCCCAAACCTGCCATGATTCAGAGGCTTTGCGCTGTAAAAGGCGCTTTGCAAGGGCACATTCCGTTACAATTTCGAGCTTAAACACCTATCTATACGGCATCTATCTAGTGAGCAGCACTACTTCAAATTCATCCAATAAAAAGCCCATTGCTGGCAGCATGGTCGCTATTGTTACACCCATGCTGGAAGATGGCAGTCTTGATTTCTCGGGCTTGCGTTCCTTGCTCGACTGGCATGTGGCTGAGGGTACCGATGCCATTGTGATCGTAGGAACTAGTGGTGAGTCACCAACCGTTTCAGTTGAAGAGCATTGTGAATTGATTCAGGTTTGCGTCGAGCACATTGCTGGCCGAATTCCAGTGATTGCGGGTACGGGTGGTAATTCGACTAGTGAGGCTATTGAGCTAACGCAATATGCCAAGAAGGTTGGTGCTGATGCCAGTCTTCAGGTGGTGCCTTACTATAACAAGCCAACTCAAGATGGCATGTATGCCCACTTTAAAAAGATTGCAGAGTCTGTCGATTTGCCAGTGATTTTGTATAACGTGCCAGGCCGCACTGTTGCCGACTTAGCGGGCGAGACCGTTGTTCGCTTGGCGCAAGTGCCTGGCATGATTGGTATCAAAGATGCGACTGGGAATTTAGAGCGGGGCATGGCTTTGATTGCAGATTTGAAGCGTGCTGGACAAGAACAATTTGCTGTTTATTCAGGTGATGATTTAAGCGCCGTCCTATTAATGCTGATGGGTGGTAAGGGCAATATTTCAGTAACGGCGAATGTTGCACCCCGTTTAATGCACGAATTATGTAAGGCAGCTATGGCTGGCGAGCTTACCCATGCTCGTGAGTTGCAATACCAATTGCTCTCATTACATAAGGCGATGTTCATCGAAGCTAACCCAATCCCTGTGAAGTGGGCTTTATACGAGATGGGTAAGATTGGCCCCGGAATTCGTTTACCTTTGACTCCGTTGAGTCCCGTTTTGCGCGAGCCTTTAAAGATTGCATTGAAACAAGTCGGTTTACTATGAAGAGTGCTATGCCATTTTTGAATCGTAATATTTCGTTTTTCCTTGCAGCGCTGCTGATGCTTTGCGCTTTAGTCGGCTGCAAGACCGTGACAAGTAGCGATACAGTTGACTATAAGAAGAGCTCGGGCGAAGTGCGGGGACCGAATTTGTCTTATCCGCCTGATTTAATTACTGCGCAAGCTGATCGGCGTTATGTTGTTCAGGATGGCACTGCAACCATGTCCGAGTATGTTGCAGCCACCAAGAAGACGGCTCAGGTACGAGCCAGCGTCATGACTGGTATTCCAGGCATGCGTATTGCACGCGATGGTGAGCGCAGGTGGTTGGTAGTCGAAAAACCTGCCGCAGAGTTATACCCCCAGATCAAAGACTTTTGGCAAGAGAATGGCTTTTTGTTGACCACGGATTCCCCTTCAACGGGGATTATGGAAACCGATTGGGCTGAAAATCGCTCCAAAGTAGAACAGGACTATGTTCGCTCCCTGTTGAATAGCGTCCTGGATTCGATTTCGGATACTGGTGAGCGCGATCGCTATAAGACTCGTCTAGAGGTTGTTAAGCCCGATGAGACTGAGGTCTACATCACTCAAAAGGGCGCCCTAGAGAAGTGTGTAACGGATACCACCGGTGCTTGCCTCTACACCATTTGGACTTCACGCCCAACGGATCCAGAGCTGGAGGCAGTATTTTTGCAGCGTTTGATGGAGCGTTTGGGTATGACCCAAGAAATGGCGAAGGCTCAAATTGCTGCCCCTGCAGTAGTCAAAACACCAAAAGCAACTTTAGTTCAAGAGGGGAGTGCTGCGCATATTGACCTAGGCAATAGTTTTGATCGTGCCTGGCGTGATGTTGGCTTGGCTCTAGATCGTTCTAACTTCACCGTTGAAGATCGTGATCGCTCCAATGGTATCTATTTCGTGCGTTATGTGAATCAAAAAGAGACTGCTGAAACCAAAGGCTTCTTCTCTAACTTGTTTAGTAGCAAGGATGATTCTGCTTTGAAGGCGAAAAAATATCGCGTGATCGTTAAATCAACTGGTGATGCAAGTTGTAGCGTATACGTGCAGGACGCTGATGGAAAGCCAGAAAATACCCCAGCTGGATTTCAGCTCTTAACTTTATTAACAGATCAGTTGAGTCGTTGAGCACGGCTTGAATTCAAGTTAACGCAGACGTAAAAAAAAGCCGCTCGAAAGCGGCTTTTTCTTCAAGAAGGAAATTACTTCTTGTCAGCAGCAGCAGGAGCAGCAGCTGGTGCAGCAGCAGGAGCAGCGGCAGCATTATCAGCAGGAGCTGGTGCAGCAGCAGGAGCTGGAGCAGGAGCTGGTTCTTCTTTTTTGCCGCAAGCAGCTAAAGCGATTGCCAACATAGCAGCGAATACGAGTGACTTCTTCATTTGTAATTTCCTCTTAAAAAGATAAACATCAATTACCGGTAATTGGTGATGGACTATACGCAGGGAAAATCCCTAAGTACTTTCCAGCATTTATTATAGCCAGCTCTTTATTGCTCCTTCGTAAATTCTAGCCAGCCGGATCTATAGGCTTGCAGCAGGCTGGTCTGAGCTTCTTTGCTAATCGGAAAGCCTGCGGGAAGAGCCTTGAATTTACTCAGTTTTTTCCAGGCCTCTCGAGTTTCCTGAGCCTCATTTTGGGTCATATTTTCCCCATTGCAAAACACAGATTGACCGAGGCTCAAAATCCGAGTTTGCGGATGAGGCTGCAGAGTGTTCTTGGATAGTTTTTTAGCAAAGGCCGCCGGGCTGATATTATCCCTGCCCACAAAAATGGCTTGTGGCTTCGGCTCGCTTAAGTAGGCCGTTATTCCTGGTAGAAAAGTATTGACGTCTTGGAGCTGTAGATCACTGAGTTTGGCCTCAAGGTGTTTGATGAGTTCGATTGGTAATTGTTCTGCCTCGTGACTTGCTGTTTGTAGGGGATCGGCGAAACGGTTTTCTAATTCCGGTAGAGCTTCCAAAGACTCAGCAAGACGCCACAAGCCTTCTTGTAGTAGCTCTTTGTAGCTGGGGGAGCGAAACCCGATTGACCAAGTTTGACAGCCGGGGTCAAGTGCCACTCCCTCATGCGCAATGTGCGGGGGGAGGTAAAGCATATCACCAGGCTCTAAATCCCAAACCGATTCCGCTTTGAAGTTTTTCAAGATCTTCAAAGGTAGCGATGGTTCCAGACTTAAATCGGTTTGCTGTGAAATTTTCCAGCGTCTTCTGCCAGACATTTGAATGAGAAAGACGTCATACGAATCAAAGTGCGGGCCAACACCACCACCGGGGCCGGCGATGCTAATCATTAAATCATCTAGCCGCGCATCGGGTATAAACCGAAACCATGACAGCACCTTGGCGCAAGCTGGATGCATTGCCTCCATACCTTGCAGTAAGAGGGTCCAATTGTGATCTTCCAAGCGGGGTAAATTTTTTTTGCTCAATGGTCCCGTATCAAGGCTCCAGGGCTTGGAGCGGACTAAACGGGCCTCACAATCCTCCGATTGCGAGAGTTTGAAGAGGGTATCTGCAGAAATGGGGCTATCCAAGGCTGCCAGGCCAAAGGCCGGAATAGCAGATCGAACCAGCAAAGGTTTTTTATGCCAGAACTCCTTCATAAACTCCTGAGGGCTTCTATTGCCCAGTAGAGCCCATTTTTGATCAATCGGTAGCGGTTTTGGGGGGATGGGTGGTTCGTAGGGCTTACTCAAGTAAAATGATTCCTATGTCAAAAGTAGTACTGTAATAGCACTGAAATGTCCGCATGAAGATCGAAAAAAATACCGTTGTATCCCTGCGTTATAAATTAACCGACGCGCAAAATAATGTCATTGAAGAACCTGATTCTCCGATGGTATACCTGCATGGGGGTTACGAAGGGACTTTTCCGAAAATTGAAGCGCTCTTGGACGGCCAGAATATTGGTTTTGAAACCACTGTGCAACTCGAGCCAACTGAGGCCTTTGGTGAGTACAACCCCGAGTTATTAAAGATTGAGCCACGCACCCGTTTTCCCGAGCCTCTTGAGGTCGGCATGCAGTTCGAAGGTGTGCCTGAAGAGGATGGTGAAGAGGATGCTGATCTGTTGGCGGCTGAAGATGAGGATGACGAAGAGTCACTCATTTACACCGTTACTGACGTTGCTGATAACCAAGTGGTTTTGGACGGCAATCATCCCTTGGCGGGCATGGCTCTTCGCTTCTGGGTACAAGTACAAGATGTCCGCGCGGCTAGTGATGAAGAAATTGCGAATCGTCATCCAGCCGGTGCCGAAAGCTTTACCTTTGGTATGCCTAATGAAGAGGACGGTGATGAATCTGACGCTGATGACTTCATTTCGATTGCCTCTGGCACAGGCAGAAGCAATCCTCGCACTTTGCACTAATTTATTCTTTAAGCCATTCTTTGATGGCACCAAGATCACGCTTGGTATCGCTCTGAGTCTGATTGCTTTCAGGGGAAACTGCAGTATTGCTCAATTGAGCTAAGGCTTTTTCTAAGACTGCAATTTTGCTTTCTTGCTCAAGACTGGCGTCAATTAAACCTTTTAACGCCATCGATACCGGATCGTCAACATTGGGTGTGATCCCATAGGCTGAGAAATAGGCTTTGCTCTCCGAGTCATGAGTTTGCGGTAAATCCGGATGGAGAATGCGAGCAGGCACACCAACTGCAGTTGCTCCTGCAGGAATCTCTTTTAAGACTACTGCATTCGAACCAACGCGTGCTCCGTCACCAACCGTAAAGCCGCCCAATACTTTTGCGCCGGCACTGATAACAACCCCTTTGCCTAAAGTAGGGTGACGCTTTACACCTTTATAAAGCGATGTGCCGCCAAGCGTTACGCCTTGATAGATCGTGCAGTCGTCGCCAATTTCGGTGGTTTCACCAATCACAATCCCAAGGCCATGATCTAGAAAGACACGGCGTCCAATTTTGGCGCCGGGATGTATTTCAATGCCGGTAATGATGCGTGCAAGCAAAGACAAAAAGCGAGCCAGCCACTTGAGCTCAATCACCCAAAAAAAATGATAGATACGGTATAAGAAAATGGCGTGCAGACCTGGGTAGCAGGTGATGACCTCGAAGCGGTTGCGGGCCGCGGGGTCTCGCGTAATGATGGAATCAACAGTCTCAAAAAGGGTATTCAGCATAGTTTGATTCTAATGGTTTGAGCTTATTTCCTCAGGAGCATCTGTTTTGCAATGCCACGCAGCAGATCAATTTCCTCTTTGTGGAGTCTGGCTCTTGCAAAAAGGGCTTGTAAGCGGGGCATCAGTTTTTTGGGATTTTGGGGATCAAGATAACCCAGGGCAATGAGACCTTCCTGCCAGTGGTCCAGCATCGCAGCAATGGCAGCGGGGTCTGCAAAGTCCGCCAAATCCTCACGTGAGCCAGAAAATAGGGGATTTCCTGAGCCTGCTAGCTGGCTGAAAGCTTCTTTTAGGCTAAAGGCGCAGACCATCACCGCTTGGGCTAAATTGAGTGAAGGATAGGCAGGGTTGGCATCTAACCAGACTCGATGAGTGCATAAGGCTAAATGGCTGTTATCAAGCCCGGTCCGCTCGGGACCAAACAATAAAGCCGCTGATTGGCCCGCTTGGACAGTCGCGGTGATGAGGTCTTTAGCTGCTTGCCAATGGAGAGCTGGTGGACCAAATTCTCGATCTCGACTCGTGAGTCCCAAGACGAGGGCACAGCCTTGCACAGCAGTATCTAGGGATTGAAGTTCTTGACTTGATTGCAAGACATCTGTAGCGCCACTGGCAAGTGCAATTGCCTCAGGATCTTGAGCAATCTGCGCCTTTTTAGGCTTGACCAAGAGCAATTGGTCAAAAGCCATGGTTTTGAGTGCGCGAGCTGCAGAGCCTACATTACCCGGGTGGCTTGTTTCCACCAGTACCCAGCGAATCAGTTCAGTATTGTGAGAAAGCATGGACTTAGTTGGCTATCAATATGAGCAATCGTTTAGAATCAAGCTATTAGCTCGATATTGTCCTTCAGTTTTTGCTGAAGTTCGTACTATTTCGGGTCCGTTCTTATTTAATTTGTCCATACTCACTATGCATCCCATGTTAAATGTGGCCATTAAGGCTGCCCGTCGTGCCGGTACCGTAATTAATCGAGCCTCTCTCAATTTAGAGCGCTTGCAAGTGGATCGTAAACAGCACAATGATTTTGTGACTGAAGTGGACAAAGCTGCAGAAGCAGCAATTATTGAAACCCTCAGCGAAGCCTATCCTACACATGGATTCTTGGCAGAAGAGACCGGCTCTCAAAATAGTGGCTCAGATCATATTTGGATTATTGACCCACTGGACGGTACAACCAATTTCATTCATGGATTTCCGCAATACGCAGTATCGATTGCATTGGCTGTGAATGGCGTTACGCAACAAGCGGTTGTGTATGACCCCACCCGTGATGAACTCTTTACCGCAACTCGCGGTGCTGGTGCGTATTTAGATCGGCGCCGCTTGCGCGTGGCCACGCAAGATCGTTTAGCAAATACATTATTAGGCACAGGCTTTCCGTATCGACAAGATCAAGACCTCGAAACCTATTTGAAAATCTTTGCTGAGATGTCGCGTCAATGTGCTGGCTTACGGCGTCCTGGTGCAGCTGCGCTGGATTTGGCTTATGTTGCAGCGGGTCGCTACGATGGTTTCTTTGAGAGCGATCTCAAGCCCTGGGATATGGCTGCTGGAGCCTTGCTAGTAACCGAGGCGGGTGGCTTAATCGGCAACTACCGCGGTGAAGAAGGCTATTTAGAGAGTGGTGAAGTGATGTGTGCCAACCCGCGCATCTTTGCACAAATGGCACAAACTTTATCGCGCTATTCCAAGTATTAAGATACGCTCTAAGTAAACAGCAAACTGACTTTACTTCACCAAGTCTAAATAACGCACGCCGTGTTCATCGATTAGTAAGGCGCTAGCTTTTGGGGTAACGCTTTCAGGATGGTCGAGGTCCCAATCAGATAAAACCCAGCGTTGCCATTGAAGCTCACCCAGTTGTTCCTGGTGATGCTTGGGCATATGGGTATGTCCATGAATCAATCGATTAATCGAGTATTTTTTTACAAGTGCAGCGCAAGCATGAGTAGTGACATCCATCTGCATCAATCGGATTGCTGGTGTGTAGCGACTTGCTCTTTGATATTTTTGGGCGCTATTACGACGCAGTTGGTTTGCAATGGATCGGCGCCATTGCAAAGGGAGCTGTAAAAACAGTTTTTGTACCCAAGGCCTGCGAGTCCATTTACGAAATACTTGATAACCCAAGTCTGCAGTACATAAAACATCACCATGACTCAAGATATAGTCAAGACCTGCAATGCGGACCTCTGAGGGATCTGCTAATGCAGTCATACTGGTTTTCTTAAGATAGTCAGGTCCCAGTAAAAAATCCCGATTACCATGCAGGTAAAAGAGTTTCACCTTGCTTGATAGATTCGCTAGGGCGTTACGTACCTCTTGCTGAAAAGGGGAACTTGCATTAGCGTCATCTCCGAGCCAGTACTCAAATAAATCACCCATAATAAAAACTGCCTCAACAGACCCAGCTTCTTTTAGACAAAAGTCAAAAAAACGCTGAGCCGTCAGAGGCATTGATGGCGTTAAGTGCAGATCGGAGATCAGCAGGGCGCTACGACATTGAACGCTCATTCTTCAGTAACGCTTGCCTTTTCAATAATGACATCTTCTGCAGGCACGTCTTGATGAAAGCCTGCATTGCCAGTCTTGACTTTGCGAATCGTATCTACGACATCGAGACCATCGGTCACTTTGCCAAAAACAGCATAACCCCAGCCTTGCGCATTCGGAGCCGTGTGGTTTAAGAAATCGTTGTCATTGACATTAATGAAGAACTGAGCCGTTGCAGAGTGGGGGTCGCTAGTGCGAGCCATGGCAACAGTACCGCGCTCGTTTTTAAGTCCGTTATTGGCTTCATTTTCAATAGGGGCGCCAGTGGATTTTTCTTTCATGCCCACACCCATGCCGCCACCTTGGATCATGAAATTATTGATGACGCGATGAAAAATGGTTCCATCGTAATGACCGGCTTTGACATACTGTAAAAAATTCGCCACGGTCTTAGGAGCCTTCACCGCATCGAGACTGAGGGTGATATCACCCTTATTGGTTTTGAGAAGAACTTTCGCCATTACTTGAGGTGCTTTCTTTAGGGTTGGTCGGTTGTAAATTTTGTACCGGTATATTGGCTTGAGGCAATGTACTCTGGGGTTTTTGTTTCAGGATTTCATTCAGCGCCTTAGCGCGATTGCTATAAAAGCGCTGATTGCTATTCGATTGAGCGGCGTTTTCATAAGCTTGTGCTGCTAAACGCACATAGACTTCACCGAGGTTGGCCGAGGCGATTGCATAAGTGGGTCTGAGCTTGAGCGCTAACTCTAAATAATCTCGCGCCTCAATCCATTGACCTTGGTTGGCAGCAAGGGCAGCTAGGTTGTTATAGGGCTCTGGTAATTCTGGGAATTGTTGGGTAATTTCAATCAAGGTTTTTTTGGCAGCAGCAAAGTCTCGCATCTGAATTTGAATTCTGGCTTTGATATAACGCAGCTGAACATTTTTAGGGATTTTGCTGAGTCGCTCATTAATTAAATCAATGGCTGCTGGAAACTGCCTGGCCTTGACGAGCTTCTCAATATCGGAGGGCACACCATTGCGGTTGACAGGATCGGGTTCAATAATCAAGAAAGAAAGGTAGGGCACTGCAACTGAATCTGCCAAAGAAGGCATTAAAGGCTCATAGGCAGGATTGGTACTGAGTCTTTGAGGGTCGTTTGGTCCATAAGACCCTAAATAGGGCTGAGGTGAGGCGCTGCTTTGCTGCACCTCCGCTTTATTCACCGCCAGAATTTCAGCATCAGCCCTCTGCTGCCCCGGAGTACTGCAGCCTGCAAGGGCTAAAAAAGCGAGCGCAATCGCAAATGACTGGCCGATGCGGGCCAACAGCGACATGTTTACCAAAGGGGGGTCGTTTTGCATAAGTAGAAGGGGGTAAAACTGCGGGCTCATTCGATATACTCATCAGTCTAACAAATTCAAGTGAATTGCCTGCCTTTTATCTGCCTATGCTGCAAATTTATAACACCCTAAGTCGCTCAAAAGAGGTCTTTAAGCCGATTGAGTCTGGCAAGGTCAAGATTTACGTCTGTGGCATGACAGTCTATGATTTTTGCCATATCGGTCATGCGCGAGTGATGATCGTATTTGATATGGTGGTGCGCTGGTTGCGGGCCAGCGGCTATGAGGTGCTGTATGTGCGCAATATTACCGATATCGATGACAAGATTATCCAGCGTGCAATCGAAAATAAAGAATCTATTGCCGCATTAACCAATCGATTTATTCAAGCAATGCATGCGGATTCCGATAGCTTGGGATTAATGCATCCCGATCAAGAACCCCGTGCCACTCAATTTATTCAGCAAATGCAGGGGATGATTGGCCGCCTGATGGAGCAACAACTGGCATATCAGGCTGATGATGGTGATGTGAACTTTGCAGTTCGCTTGTTTCCGGGCTACGGTAAATTGTCCGGCAAAAGTTTGGATGAGTTACAAGCTGGCGAGCGAGTAGCGATTGGTGGAAGTAAACGTGACCCATTGGATTTTGTGCTCTGGAAAAGCGCTAAGTCAGAGGAACCAGCAGATACGCGTTGGCAATCTCCTTGGGGCGAGGGTAGACCCGGTTGGCATATTGAATGCTCAGCCATGTCCTGTGATCTCCTTGGCGAGCATTTTGATATTCATGGTGGTGGATCAGACTTACAGTTTCCTCATCATGAAAATGAGATTGCTCAAAGTGAAGGTGCTTTATATGGCCAAGACCGCGCTCCCAGTGATGAAGCTTTTGTTCACTATTGGATGCATAACGGCCATATTCGAGTCAATCAAGAGAAGATGTCCAAGTCTTTGGGTAACTTCTTCCTGATTCGCGATGTTCTGAAGACCTATGATCCCGAGGTGCTCCGTTTTTTCATGTTAAGAGCCCATTACCGCAGCCCAATTAATTACAGTGACGCCCAATTGGATGAGGCCCATGCAGGCTTAGTCCGCCTCTATACTGCGTTAGCTCATACGCCTACTAATCCAATCTCGCTCGATTCAGATTCAGTTTGGGTTAAGCAATTTACTGCTGCCATGAATGATGACTTCAATACGCCTGAGGCGATTGCTGTCCTATTTGAACTGGCTAGCGAAATCAATCGTTCCCAAGGCAAAGAAAAAGAAGGACTCGCTGCCATCTTGAGATCCTTGGCTGCAAGCCTGAACTTTTTGCAGCGCGACCCCAATCAATTTTTACAAGCTGGCACTCGCCATGTTGAGAATGGCTTGGGGGCTGAGCAGATCGAAGCACAAATTACTGCCAGAACAAATGCCAAGCAATCAAAAGATTTTGCTAAGGCAGATGAAATTCGCAAACAGCTATTAGAGCAGGGCGTAGTTCTGGAAGATAAACCTGGCGGTATTACTGAATGGCGCAGACTATAGTGAGTAATGCGAATCAAACCGTGCTTGAAGCAGTTGCGCCACACTATTGGGAACAAGCCTGTGCGGAGTTAATGAAAAACGATCGAATCATGCGCAAATTGATTCCGAAGTTTGGCAGTGGTTTTTTAATGACCCGTGGCGATCCATTTGTTACCTTAGCGAGGTCGATAGTGGGTCAACAGATTTCGGTATCAGCAGCGCAGGCTGTATGGGATCGCGTGGTGCTTGCCTCAAAAAAGAAGGTGAATCCTAAAAATATTCTGGCCCTTACAGTGGAAGAGTTACGCGCTGCCGGATTATCTGGGCGTAAGGTTGAATATATTCAAGATTTAGCCGAGCATTTTATTTCTGGCCGATTGCACGCCAACCAATGGCAAGAGATGGATGACGAATCTGTCATTAAGGAATTGAGTGAAATTCGGGGAATTGGGCGCTGGACTGCTGAAATGTTCCTGATTTTTAATCTGACCCGACCCAATATTCTTCCCCTAGATGACATTGGTCTAATTAAGGCCATTTCCCTCAGTTACTTTAGTGGCGAGCCTGTGAGCCGTCATGAGGCGAGAGAGGTAGCGGCCAATTGGGCACCATGGCGGACCGTGGCAACCTGGTATTTATGGCGAAGTATCGACCCCATCCCCGTGGAATACTAAAATCACAGTATGAAGACCACTTTTCTAGATTTTGAGCAGTCGATTGCTGAACTCGAGTCCAAGATTGAGGAGCTGCGTTTTGTTCAAGACGAATCCTCGGTGGACATCTCCGATGAGATCAAAACCCTTTCTGAAAAAAGTCTTCAACTCACTAAAGATGTCTACGCCAATCTCACCCCTTGGCAGGTATCCCAAGTAGCACGTCATCCACAAAGACCTTACACCCTAGACTACGTCGCAGCGCTCTTCACCGATTTTCATGAATTGCATGGCGACCGTAGTTTTGCTGACGACCAATCCATCATTGGTGGTCTAGCTAGATTCGATGGCAAAGCTTGCATGGTGATTGGTCACCAAAAGGGTAGAGACACAAAAGAGCGTGCTTTGCGTAACTTTGGCATGAGTCGTCCAGAGGGATATCGCAAGGCAATGCGCCTCATGCGTCTGGCCGAGAAATTTGCTTTACCGGTGTTTACCTTTGTAGATACCCCTGGGGCATTTCCTGGGATTGATGCTGAGGAGCGCAATCAATCAGAGGCGATTGGGCACAATCTTTATGTACAAGCCGAGCTCGAAGTGCCGATCATCAGCACCATCATTGGTGAGGGTGGCTCCGGTGGCGCCTTAGCAATTGCGATGGGTGATCTGGTACTGATGCTGCAAAACTCGACCTACTCAGTGATCTCTCCTGAGGGTTGTGCATCCATTTTGTGGAAGACGGCCGATAAAGCGCCTGAAGCTGCAGAGCAGCTTGGCTTGACTGCCCAGAGACTGAAAGCGCTTGGTTTGATTGATAAGATTGTTCCAGAGCCCATTGGTGGTGCGCATCGGGATTACGATGGCATGATGAGCCAGATGCGCAAGGCCTTAACGGAATCTTTAAAAACCTTTGATGGCATGAAAGTGGATGCTTTACTCGAGCGCCGCCATGAACGCTTAATGAGTTATGGCAAGTTCAAGGAAATTACCCCAAAACCATAAGTCAGGCAAGCGCATCGCGGTTGCTTTAAGTGGCGGCCTCGATTCGGTGGTTTTGCTCGACACCGTTTGCAAGGCCCAAGTATTTCAGTCGCAGAAGATCGAGCATATTTGGGTATTTCATATTCATCATGGGTTGCAAAAACCTGCCGATCAGTGGCTCGAGTTTTGTGAAAAACTGACCGCTCAATATCAAAAGAAAAAATATCCAGTTACCTTTGATTTTCGTCTATTGCATTTAGGTGACGTGCAGAATGGCAATATTGAAGCAAGAGCAAGAGCGGCACGCTATGAAGCCCTTGCAGATTTATGCGCAGAACATCACATCCAAGATCTGTTGCTTGCTCACCATCAAAATGATCAAGCGGAAACCATTCTGCTACAGCTATTGCGTGGGGCCGGTGTAGCGGGTTTATCGGCAATGCCTAGCGAGCGGCTGATGACAGAAAATCAAAGCTCTATTACGATTTGGCGGCCCTTACTCGGAGAGAGCAGGGAGTCACTAGAAGTTTATGCAAAGACACATCGTTTGAAATGGATTGAAGATCCCAGCAATCTCCATACCCGCTATCGACGCAATGCCCTTCGTCAAGAGATTATTCCGCGTCTCGGAAAAATTCAGCCAGAAGCAGTCAGCAATCTGGCACGCAGTGCGCAGCTGCTCGGTGATGCGCAAGTCTTGCTCGATCGTCTTGCTCAAACAGATGGCAAAACCATTCTGAATCAAGACCATCTCAAACTGAAACCTTTACTGCAATTAGAAAAGCAAGACTTAGCAGCTGCAAATAATGTTGTGCGCTATTGGCTTAAGCAGCAAAACTTGGCAATGCCATCTCAAGAACGATTGCAGGCTTGGTGGAATGATCTTAAAAAAGTCGGAGCCCATGCTCAGCTGAAGTGGTTGCATGATGATCACGAAATTGTGCTTTGGCGCAATCAACTAAGCGTCCTGCAATTTTCCTCACACCCAAGCTGGGGTCAATGGGTTTTTACACCGCTCCCGGTGAGAAGCAAAGCCTTGGGTTTGTCCCTTGAGTATGTGAATCAGGCCATCGCTTCTGATGTGATTGAGGAGAGGCCGCGGTCGGGCGCAGAGCGCTTGCAACTGAAGGCAAATACTCCTCGCAAAACGCTCAAAAATCTCTTTCAAGAAAATGACGTTCCACCATGGCAACGTCAGGCTCCATTACTCTTTATTCATGGGGAGCTGATCGCCGTAGCTGGGCTTGGCACCAGCTTCCCCCATCTGTCGACCAGCGGTAAAAGGGTTTTGCCCGAGTGGCAGCCAGCGAATACAGCTCAAAACCGAGTAAAATAGACCCTTTATACAAACGGTTATATTGAGTTTTATGGCTTTAATTGTTCACAAATATGGCGGTACCTCAATGGGCTCGGTCGAGCGCATTCAGAATGTGGCGAAACGCGTAGCCAAGTGGATGCGTGCGGGCCATCAAGTCGTGGTTGTACCTTCCGCTATGTCAGGGGAAACCAATCGCCTATTGGGCTTAGCAAAAGAAATCAACTCTCAAGCTAATCCCAGAGAGCTAGACCAAATTGCCTCAACCGGAGAGCAGGTGAGCTCTGGCTTGCTCGCCTTGGCCTTGCTGAAGGAAGGTGTGGATGCTATTAGTTATGCCGGTTGGCAAGTGACCATTCATACTGATTCCGCATTTACAAAAGCCCGCATCATGGGCATTGATGATCAAAAAATCCTGGCAGATCTCAATGCTGGTAGAGCAGTTGTTGTAACAGGATTTCAGGGGGTTGATCCACAAGGCAACATCACGACCCTAGGTCGCGGTGGTTCTGATACCTCCGCGGTTGCAATGGCCGCTGCCCTGAAAGCAGATGAGTGCTTGATCTACACCGATGTTGATGGTGTTTACACCACGGACCCTCGGGTGTGTGAGGATGCGCGACGCCTAGATCGCATCACGTTTGAAGAGATGCTAGAGATGGCCAGTCTGGGATCGAAAGTACTGCAGATTCGTTCAGTTGAGTTTGCCGGCAAGTACAAAGTGAAAACCCGGGTTCTGTCTTCCTTGACAGACCCATTGATGCCGCTTGATCAAGAGATGAAGTCAGGCACCTTAATTACTTTTGAAGAGGACAGCACTATGGAAGCCGCCGTTATTTCCGGTATTGCTTTTGCACGCGACGAAGCCAAGATCACCGTATTGGGTGTTCCGGATCGTCCTGGTATCGCTTATCAAATTCTTGGTCCAGTAGCCGATGCGAATATTGATGTTGATGTGATTATTCAGAATCAGTCGGTTGACGGCATTACTGACTTCACCTTTACAGTCCCTCGTGCTGATTATCAAAAAGCCATGGATTTGTTGAAAAACAAAGTGCAGTCCCACATTCAGGCTAAAGAGATTACTGGTGACCCTAAAGTTTCCAAAGTCTCCGTTGTGGGGGTTGGCATGCGTTCCCATGTGGGCGTTGCCAGCAAAATGTTCCGCACCTTGTCGGAAGAGGGCATCAATATATTGATGATCTCAACCAGCGAGATCAAGATCTCTGTCGTATTGGATGAGAAATACCTTGAGCTAGCCGTTAGAGCGCTCCACAAGGCATTTGAGCTAGATCAGCAGTAAGTTCCGTATTTAGCGGTTATCCGTTAAACTGTGGGCGCTTGAGAAGTAAGCTTTAAGAAATACGGAGACGTGGCCGAGCTGGTCGAAGGCACTCCCCTGCTAAGGGAGCATCGGGGCTAAAACTCTGATCGGAGGTTCGAATCCTCTCGNCTC
>JGI26470J50227_1000278_pt1 | contig 22673 bp, 32 predicted proteins | sample FreactTroBogLake_FD_50227 | JGI IMG/M metagenome (IMG submission 50227) | reverse complement strand
CGTACAGAAGAGATAGATTCTTTAGCTCATATAGTGGTTCCAGAAATAGACCGAAATGAAGATCCCTTACATCATATGGCCAAGGTAATGTGGCATGCAGCCAATCCAGATGACGATCATAGAATACATCATGCTCTACATCAAGCAGGAGAAATTAATCGATTGCCGTGGCACACTGACGAGCATATCAACAGTTTAGCTATTAGTGATGGCGAGAAAAAACAATTGATAACAAGATTTGCAAATATACCTCCGATTCCAAAGCTATCACCGCCCGCTCCCGAACCAATAACAAGATTTGTTGAAATAGATGCGTTAAAACTTAGACCTGATAATATACCGGGACAGACTGGCGAAGTCAAAGGATTTGGAACACAGTTTCCATCTACAGCCAATAAAGGTGATATGTTCTTGCGTGTAGACCAATTACCAAGTATGCTATATAAGTTTAACGGAACTCGGTGGATCGAAGTTGACAAGGCATTAACAGACGGTCACGCTTATGATGTAGCTTATATTGACCATCTAATTTCTAAAATCGAGTCCGGGGAGTATGATACAGAGTTGTTAAGCGACGCCGAGCGAGATAGTATCGAACGCCGGTTAAGTAACACCGCTCGCGGAATATAAAATGTCGGATACATTGACCCATTGTAGTTTTTGTGATAAACACAAAGATCAACTTTATAAATTAATTGTTAGTCATAAGGTGGCTATTTGTAATGAGTGTGTGGACCTATGCGGAAATTTATTAAAAACTACTGCAAAAACAAATAAACTATCTGAATCAAAAAAATCTATCCCAGATCCTAAAGATATAAGAGATTATCTTGACCAATATGTAATAGGCCAAGAAACCGCTAAGATTGTTTTATCAGTTGCTATTGCTAATCATTATAAGCGTATTAATAATCCAGATGCCACCGCAGAAATAGCCAAAGGCAACATTCTTATGGTCGGCCCCACTGGCACTGGCAAGACTTTAATGGCTCGTAGTGTAGCCAGGTACCTCGATGTACCGTTTGTTGTCGCCGATGCCACTACACTAACCGAAGCTGGATATGTTGGTGATGATGTTGAAAGTTTAATCACACGATTATACACAGCTGCCGACAATGATATTGAACGCTGTCAGCGTGGTATCATATTCTTAGACGAAGTTGATAAGATTTCTCGTAAGAGCGAAAGCTCCACAGTGACAAAGGATGTGTCTGGAGAAGGGGTACAACAAGCCCTACTCAAATTAATCGAAGGCACCAAGTGCAAAATTACCCCACCTGGAAATCGTAAACAATCCGGAGAGACAATAGATATTGATACAACCAATATATTGTTTATTGCCGGCGGAGCCTTTGTGGGTCTAGATAGTATTATAAAAAATCGTGTGCAAGGTACTAGTATGGGATTCAATGCTAGTTTTAGCACAGCCGGCGATATTGATCTAGAAGAAGTTGTTCCGGATGATTTAGTACGCTATGGGCTGATACCAGAGTTTGTGGGTCGTTTTAGTAGCTATGTTAGTCTACATTCGTTGAGCAAACAGCAGTTAATCAGTATTTTAACAGAAGTACAGCATAATTTTATTGGACAGTACAAATGGTTGTTTGACCAAGACGGAGTTGACCTTGATTTTGATCTAGAAAGCCTAGATCTTATAGCAGACCGTACATTAAAGACAAAAACAGGTGCTAGAGGGTTACATAGCGAGCTAGAACGTATACTGATGCCTCATATGTTTGATTTACCACGCTATCGTAAGAACGATATACTTACGGTTATGATCAATAAAACCCAGGTAAATACTCCAATGACACTATTACAGGAAAATTTGTGAAGCACTATGGCAAGGTAGTCATTGTCGGTGATGGCAATGTAGAAAAAGCACTGCGTAAATTTAAGAAAAAAGTCCAAGAATCTGGTTTACTTGACGACTTACGGGCCCGCGAAACCTACGAAAAACCGACTACTGAGCGTAAGCGTAAGAAGGGTGCCGCCAAGGCCCGTCTCCGTAAACAAATTCGCGATCAACAACTTCCAAAAAAACTTTACTAATGTGTTTATAGAATTTCAATTACCCCAGGACGAAAGTTATGGGTATGTTTTAAATCTTATTCGACTTGATATTGTAGACTGGGCAACACGCTATAATATTCCCTACACACAAAAAACAATAAAATATACTCATAGATTGGCCTTTGACCAAGACCAATACTATACCGTATTTGCAACTACGTGGAATTCTAATTTAGAGTTCAAAATAATTGACAGACGATGGTAAAAGTGTTATAAATAATATTGTAGATGCCCAGGTGGGGTCTACGTTAAAACTTGCTTATTTTTAAGGAGAAATTACATGTCAAAGCAAACCTTTCTGACCTAGCGTCAACCCCCCTTACAATTTAAACATTCAACCACTAATAGTTGTTGACACTTATTCCTATCTGTGTTACAATATATTGTTGTGGTAATATCATTTACATTTAAAAGGAGTCAAAATGAATTTAAAACCCATTCACGATCGTATTGTTATTCGATTAGTTGAAGCAGAAACCCAAACTAAATCTGGAATCTTTATTCCAGATGCCGCAGTAGAAAAACCTAGCCAAGGTGATGTTGTTGCCGCAGGCCCAGGCCGCACTACTGAAGATGGCGTCTTAGTTCCAAATCAAGTTAAAGCCGGCGACCGTGTGTTGTTTGGCAAACATGCCGCAACCCCGATTAAAGTTGATGGCGAAGAACTTCACATCCTCCGTGAGGATGATGTAATGGCAATTGTAGAATAAGGAAAAATTATGACAGCAAAACAAGTAGTATTTGGCGACACAGGTCGCAACAAATTAGTAGAAGGTGTTAATGTATTGGCAAACGCAGTTAAAGTTACACTGGGTCCTAAAGGTCGCAATGTGGTAATCGAAAGATCATTTGGCGGCCCGATTGTAACTAAAGACGGTGTAACTGTAGCCAAGGAAATTGAGTTAGAAGATAAACTTGCTAACATGGGCGCACAGATGGTCAAGGAAGTAGCAAGCCGTACAGCAGACAATGCAGGCGATGGCACAACTACTGCCACAGTACTGGCACAATCCATTGTTAAAGAAGGCATGAAGTATGTTGTGTCTGGACATAACCCAATGGACCTTAAGCGTGGCATTGATCAAGCAGTTACTGCCGCAGTAGCAGAGCTCACTCGTATCAGTAAGCCATGTACAACTACCAAAGAGATTGCTCAAGTTGGTAGTATCTCTGCCAACAGTGACACCGACATTGGCAATATCATTGCAGAAGCAATGGAAAAAGTGGGAAAAGAAGGTGTTATCACCGTCGAAGATGGCAAAGGTCTACAAAACGAATTGGCTGTTGTAGAAGGTATGCAGTTTGATCGTGGTTATCTAAGTCCGTACTTTATCAACACTCCAGAGAAACAAGTATCAATCCTTGATAATCCATTTATCTTGCTAGTTGATAAAAAGATTTCAAACATTCGTGATTTGATTCCGGTACTTGAGCAAGTAGCCAAAGCCGGTAAGCCGTTGCTAATTATCAGTGAAGATGTCGAAGGCGAAGCACTTGCTACTCTGGTTGTTAATACAATGCGTGGCATTATTAAAGCATGTGCTGTTAAGGCTCCAGGCTTTGGCGATCGTCGTAAAGCAATGTTAGAAGACATCGCGATTTTGACTGGCGGCACAGTAATTGCTGAAGAAATTGGCCTCACACTCGAGAAAACAACTCTTGAGCACTTAGGTATGGCTGCTCGGGTCGAAGTAGGTAAAGAAAACACCATCATCATCGACGGTGCTGGTGATAAAGAGGCAATTGAAACTCGTGTTAAAACAATCCGTGTTCAAATTGGTGAAGCTACTAGCGACTATGACAAGGAAAAACTTCAAGAGCGTCTTGCTAAATTAGCAGGTGGTGTTGCTGTTATCCGTGTTGGTGCCGCTACTGAAACAGAAATGAAAGAGAAAAAGGATCGTATCGATGATGCACTCCACGCTACTCGTGCCGCTGTTGAAGATGGTATTGTTGCTGGCGGCGGTGTAGCATTGATTCGTGCTAAACAAGCAATTACTAATTTGCAAGGTGCTAATGCAGATCAACAAGCCGGCATCAGCATTGTTCTTCGTGCATTAGAAGAGCCTGCTCGTTGTATTGCTTACAACGCCGGCGATTCAGCTGATGTAGTAGTTGATGGTATTAAGGCTAGACACGGTAATAATGGGTACAATGCCGCAACTGGCGAATACGGCGATTTAGTAGAACAAGGTGTTATTGATCCTACTAAAGTTACTAAGACTGCCTTGGTTAATGCCGCAAGTATTGCAGGGTTAATTTTAACCACAGACTGCTCTATTGCACAAATTCCACAAAAAGAATCCGCAGAAGGACAAATGGGTGGTATGGGTGGTATGGGTGGTATGGGTGGAATGATGTAATTTGACAAAATAGAAATATTTTGTTATAAATAATACTGTGGATGCCGATGGTCGGGTCCACAGTATGTCACTTCGTTTAATTTAAAGGAGAAAACAATGACAAGACTCACAACTCTGGACCTCAGTCCATTCTATCGCAACTCAATTGGTATTGATAAATTATTTGATCGTATGATTCATCAAATTGATACCGCGGCCGCTTCAACAACTAACTACCCACCTTACAATATTGTAAAAACTGGCGAAAACACCTACGAGATTCAAGTGGCTGTTGCTGGCTTTACACAAGGCGAAGTTACTGTAAATGTTAACGAAGGGCAATTGGTTATCACTGGTGAAAAAGGTGAAACTGATCTTCCTGAAGGATATGTGTATGAACATCAAGGCATTAGTGCTCGTCGTTTTATACGCACATTTACTCTAGCTGATTATGTTGAGGTAACTGATGCTACAAGCCGAGATGGTATTCTTAGAGTTAGTTTAGAGCGCCAGATTCCTGAAGCGATGAAGCCTAAAACTATTGCTATTACATACAAGAAATAGTATAATATAGTAAATACAGTGGAGGGCATGTTGCTCTCCACACAATAAAAGGATCTGAGATGTCACAAGCCGGAACAGTAACAAAGATACAAATTAACGAAGCTCTTAAAGAGCCGCCGATGTTTAAATTAATCTATCTTAACGACAATCAGACCACCGTTGAATTTGTTATCGAAACTTTAATGAACTTTTTTGATTATACCCCGGATACCGCTGTAAAAATTACCCAGGATATTCACGAAGCTGGCTCAGCTATAGTAGCAATATTACCATATGAAGTAGCCGAACAAAAAGGTATTGAGGTTACACTACACGCCAGATCGAACAATTACCCCTTACAAGTTAAACTAGAACCCGAAACAGCTTAAAAATTTATTTGTATTCTTTTGGGATAGTAAGGCCGTTGGCACCACTCGGTATCACCACGGCCTTGAGGATTGCTAACATATCGTATATTATGATAATATCGATCTACGGGTTTATGATAATGCCCAAAGCACCAGGTTTTTATTTTGTTTTCGGTATCTTCTAATAGTACACGGCCCATCTGCATATTTCCTAGACTATTAAATCTCCAGGTGTTTACTAAATCTAAATCATGAGATATTAACCACGGCCCAGGGACCGTGTGACTAATCATTACAATTGCTTGCACCTCGTGATGTGTTTGTAATTTTTTTACACTGTTCATTAAATATGCGGCATCACGATAAGCCACGCCGACAATGTCTCTAGCCGCCGAATCAGACATACCATATCGATCTCGAATAAATGTTAAACTTTGGTCAAAATCTAAATTTGGATCAAAATCATAAGTCCACCAACCATTTGTGGCTAAAAATCCCACACCGTTTATTATGACCACATTATCTTGCATATACACTACATTTTTAATATTTTTAATTTGTTGATTTAAATCGTAGTAACTGATTCCAATCGCATCCATTTGATGTCGGTGTTCGTCGTTGCCATCTATATAAAATACACCACCGGGGTAGCACTGCCCTAAATGAGTTAGTGCATCGACTAATAGTCCACGATCGCGGCAAACATCACCGGCTACAACACAGTATGGGCTGGTGGCTTGCCCGGTCCAATTAAAGGTATCCCAGGTTTCAATATGCAGGTCGCTGATAAGATCAAACGCAAAAGTCATTTTATTTTAGTCCTGTTTTACGGTGGGTCTTTTGTACAATGTGAGCAATTCCATAGATAACTATTTACAGGAGATATGAATGAACATAATATTTGGAAACGAACACAATTTGGATAGCAAACACATAGTATTAGAGTTAGATACTATTCGCATCGGTCCAACCGGTCCAGAACGTACCGCATACTGTGTAATTGAGAATATGCCAGTTGAAGAAATGCCCGTAGTAGACAGTCTTAAAAAATCACACTACAATTTAATGGTAGAATATCGTAGTCAAAATTGGACCAAATGCGAACAAATTATCAAACAACTTACAGGTATGTGGGGTGGTGAAGTTGACACATTTTATCAAACCCTAACCAGCCGTATCAACCAGCTAAAAACTCAAACTCTAGATGAATACTGGACTGGGATTATTGAAAAATAAGCATTGGTACAAGAGCTAGATAAACCTACCACTTAATTACATGCTCTAGATCCTATAAATAATAATAGGAGCTAGAGTATGCACAAAAATTATAAAAAAATACTCGGTCTAGTTAGCCTATGGCTATCTACCGCCGCCTATGCAACACCTATGAATGACTACACATTTAAGTCGCCGTCCTTTAACGGCAATGGATATAGTAGTCATGTGCTCACAATAGAAAATCAAGAATTTACTCGTCGTGCCCAAGTAGAAAAAGATATACAGGCCGCACTACAAGCACAAGCGGCCGCCGCTGCCAATACCAACATAGCCAAGTTTATGAACAACTTGGAAAGCCGAATTTATGCTCAAATTAGTCAGAACTTAGCTACGGCTATGTTTGCATCAGGCGGATCAAATTCGGGCACAATGAATTTTGAAGGCAACACCATATTTTGGACCAAGGACAGTTCAAACATTTATCTTACTGTGACTGATTCAGTGGGTAATCAAACACAGATAACGGTTCCATTAGGATCGTTCCAGTTTGGAAATTAAAATGAAACGATTACTCATTATATTTTCCTTGTTGATATTATCTGGATGTGCCATGACTCAGAAAATGGGGTTTGAGTATAAGCCCGAAGTTGCTACCAATAAAATGCAAAAAGAATTTGATACCTTGCCACCCCCTGATGGTCGCAAGGTAACTGTGGCTGTTTATAGTTTTATGGATAAGACCGGACAGCGTAAACCAACCCCGGGTATTGCTAGTCTATCAACAGCAGTCACTCAAGGTGGTGAAGTATTCCTAATCAAGGCCTTACAGGATGTTGGACAAGGTCGTTGGTTTGATGTGGTTGAACGAACCAATATTGATAACTTAGTCAAAGAACGAACTATTATTAAACAGATGCGTGAGGCCTATGAAGGCAAGGAAGCCAAGCCATTAATGCCATTGTCGTTTGCCGGCATCATTATGGAAGGTGGCATCATTGGATATGATTCAGGAACCGAGTCGGGCGGAAGTGCTTATAGATTTTTAGGTATTGGCCCCAGCACACAATACAGCAAAGACACAGTAACTATTAGTTTACGGGCTATTAGTGTCAATACCGGTAAGGTCTTGGCCGCGGTGACCGTTACAAAAATAGTTTACTCAACCGCTGACGCTGTGGCAGTGTTAAAGTATATTGACAACAGCAATATTGCCGCAGGTATATTTGGCGGCGCAGACAATGTCAACAGCCTAACTGCGTCAATGTTTGAAGCCGAAACAGGATTAACAATCAATGAACCTGGCACCTTGGCTGTCAAAGCCACTGTAGAAGCTGCCGTAGTTGAGTTGATCAAAGAAGGTGAAAAGAAAGGTGTATGGGATTTTAAGAAAGAACACCCAGTAGTGCAAGCACCAACTATCACCGCACCAGTTGTAGTAGTAGCAGTAGAAGTAAAACCAGAGATGGTAAAAAAAGAAAAACCAAAGGACCAGAAAGAGTCCAAGGAAAATAAAAAATGAAACAGAGCATAACAGGCGCTGGCAGTTTGTTGAGAAAATTAACTGCAATTCTATTATCGGCCGCAATGCTGGTAACGGGTGTGGTGTTAGCCGCTGACAACAGTATCTATATTGATCAGACCGGTGACAATGCCACAATCTCAGTCACACAAGACGGAACCAGTAATGTGGTGCGTGGTGTTCAAGGAGTTGGATCGAGCAATACCACTCCGGCCAAGATCTACGGTGATGGCAATCAGGTCACTGTGAATCAGGTGGGTGCGGCCAATACCCTGAACTTGGGTGTGGTTCGCGGAACAGGAACTGGCACAGCAGGCAACACTGTAAACTACTCAGTAACTGGTAACAATGCCACTGGCACACTCGACTTGAACAACACCGGCACAGGCACAGCCAGCAACAATACTGTGTCCATCTCACAGTCGGGCAACAATGCTTCGGCCAACTTGAATCTGGTAGGCGATGGCAACACTATAGGTGTAAACACCGCTGGTGGCGCTAATAACTCCTATCAATCGGGTGTGACCGGCAACAACAACACACAGGCGATCAGCGCGACTGGCGGTGGTGGCAACTCAGTTGGAATCACACAGACCGGCGACGGACATACTGTAGATATTACCAGCGTGGGTGCCTCCAACTCCTATACTGTGTCACAGACTGGTGGATCAAGTGGTCATACTACACAACTGGATTTTACCGGCTCCAGCAATACAGTAAGCGTAACACAGCAGGGCACAGCCGCCGACAACATAGCCAATCTTAAAAGTGTAGGCAGTGGTAATACTATTACCATCAATCAAAATGCTCGATAATAGGGGAATACATCATGAACAAAACTATCAAGATGTATTCGTACTATCTCAAGTATAATTGTGACCGAGATGCTATCTGCTTGGAAGCACAGGAAAACGGTTGCGACCTACTTACCGGCACAGGTCAAGTTGTTGTAACCATGTGGGAAACCAATCCCTACAACAGTTTTTTTGCTTTAAAATACAACAAAGATTTTCAACGAGTCAAAGCAGAAGACTGGATTTTATAAATATGCAAAAAGGACGGCTCCTATGCAACCAGATACTTTTCGCACTCTTGCTGAGTATATACACGAATTGCGACGCCGCGATCGGAACCATTACCCAACAGGAGAACACCCCGCCTTCGATACAACGGTCCAAGACGACCATAACTGGATCCAAAGGCACCGGAGTGGAAATGCAGGACGAGGTAAAAACAGCTAGAGGTAAAGCTGGTATCACCTTCCAAGATAACACTACGGTGCAAGTAAATGAAAATTCACGACTGGTTATTGACGATTTTGTCTACGACCCTAAACAACCTAAAGCGGGCAAGCTGGCTCTTAACATGGCCAGTGGTACTGTTAGATACGCTAGTGGAGCTATTGCTAAGAACGACCCTAGTAAAGTGGCTATCAATACTCCTACTGCTACTATTGCTGTACGGGGTACAGACTTCACCGCCACGGTTGATGAACTAGGCGCAAGTACAATCATTCTATTGCCAAGTTGTCCATTTGGCTGGCGCGACATCGAGCGTGACTGCAAAACCGGTGCCATTGATGTGATGAATGATGCCGGCGTGGTTAGTCTTAATCGTCCGTTCCAAGCGACCAAAGTGGATACTCGTGGCACTCTTCCTACCAAACCAACTGTATTAAATTTAAGTATTGATGCTATTAATAATATGTTGATTGTAGCACCGCCCAAAGAATTTAAAAACGATACAACTACAACTAAAGTTTTAATGAAAGGCGCACTAGATGTGGACTTTCTCAAAGAAACCGGCCTGACCAATGCGCTTGATGCTCAACAAAAAGATCTATATCAAGATAAACTAAGCACCAACTTGCTGGATCAAAACTTCCTGGCCAACATACTTGACATCATCAATGCACAGTTGGCCGCACAGTTGAACTTGTTGAACTCACAAAAGTCAGGACTGTTACCCGACTATGTGGCCACTACCGGTATTGTAGCCGAAGTGGATGACAACTCGGTGACTCTGAGTCGCAACGACGGATCAAACATGCAAAGTGTAACGGTGCCTAAGAATCAAAACAGCACTATCTATATGACACAGGGTGTGTTGGAATTCAAAAACCGTGTCAACTCGGGTGGCACTACTACTATTGTTTTAAAGCAGAACTAATATGAAATTAATTACCATATTATTTCTTGTTGCTGGTATAGGTAGTTGTTCTCAAGCTCATGCTGATAATTTAATCAGCATTGACCAAATTGGCACCAATAATACTGTTATTGTTAATCAAGATGGCACTACACAGACAGTTAATTTAACTGTAGGTAAAGATAGCGCAGTAGATAACAGTTATTTTAATATTACTCAACAAGGCACTGGTACTAAGACAGCCACAGTTGACATGCCAAGTGGATATAATAATTCTACGGTCGTGTTTCAAGATGGCGCAGGTAATCATACAGCCGCTATACAAAATTTAAATGGCGCTGCCAACAACATGAATTTTAGTCAAACTGGTGCAGGTAATCACTCAATAACAGTTACCGGGGCCGCCGGAACAACTAATAGTGGAGATACTGTTACTGCAACACAACGCGGAGGAACAGGCGCAGATAAATCGTTTCAATTAAATTTAAATGGAACTAGCGGTGCTACAATTAATGTTCAACAAACCAACCCCACTGCGCCTAACTCTGGATCAATGTCAATTCAGTGTATAACTTGCGGCACATATAACTATATAAGGCAGTAATATGGTACATTTACAGTATCCTACAAATCTTCAACCACAATGCCAAGTGCCCGGTTGTGAAAATGGTGCTCAATTGCAGTCTATGGAGGGCAATACGGCTATATGGATGAAAACATGTAAAAGGCACACCTATCAAGATTTACCAGAAGAAAAAGAAAAAATAGAAACATTTTGGCCGCCCGAGCACAACTAGCTCTAGAGTATATACGCCGTTTATCTTATAAGACTAATTCTTAAATACTAAGTCAGGATAATAACTACAACAAGCTGACTACGCACCATATTTCAAAGGGCCTTACAGGCCCTTTTTTTCCTTAAATACAATATGTTGAAAAAGATACTAACAAGCCCTTGGACCGCGTTAATTACATTAGCACTAGTAGTCGGCTTGCGAGTAGCAGATCCTGCCTTTGTTGAAAGTGTAAGACTACGCTATTTTGATACCTTAGTCACTAGTAAAACACCGGAAACTATAGGTGTAAGTGTAGTTAACATAGATGAGAAAGCCTTAGAACAATATGGTCAATTTCCTTTTCCACGAGATGTATATGCCCGACTCATTAGAGATTTATACTCTAGGAATGCTGGCCTTGTGGTGTTTAATATCCTCACTCCTGATCGAGATCGTATGGGTCACGATACGGAATACATTCAAGCACTTAGACAATACCCAACCGTTCTTCCCGCAGTTGGGTCAACAACTAATAGAAATATGGCCCGCAGTCCTGGCTCTGTTGTTATTGGACCTTATGGTCTGGATGCTTTTGTAACATATCCTGGCATCATTGCCAACATACCTCAAGTTGAGCAGTCAGCCTCGGGTGTTGGACTAGTTAACACACTTCCTGAAGTAGATGGTGTTGTCCGCCGCATGCCTATGGTAGCTGCACACGATGGTCGATTATATCCTAGTCTTGCTATGGAAGTCCTACGAGTAGCCGGAGCAGATACTACATTCCAAGTTAAGATTAATGAGAATGGTGTTGAAAAAATGCGTATTCCAAAATTTGGTCCTATTACTACAGATAGTTTATCACGCATATGGATTGATTGGAGTTTACGCCCAACTGAATATAGCCTAACAAATCTTCCCAAAGATTTTGAAGGTGAGATAGTTATTGTTGGTGTGTCAGCACAAGGACTTGCGAATCCTGTTGCTACAAGCCTAGGCGAAATGCTACCACAAGATTTACAAGCCGCAGTCATTGGCACAGTTATTGCCAATAAGGATCGTGCGCCAATTACTCGCCCTGATTGGGCGGATGGCGCAGAAATTATATTTGTATTAGCAGCAGGTATTGTATTATTATTTTTAACGAGGTATGTATATGTTGGACTTTGTGCATCTGTTTTTATACTCGGCGGGAGTTTATTATTGTCTCGTTGGGCTTATGGAAATTATGCTTGGCTTGTGGACGCAACTCTTCCGGTCGCTGGCCTTGGCCTTGTGCTTCTTCATGCTTATGGCGTTAAGTTCGTTTCTGAATTTTTAGCCAAACAACAAATTAAACGACAATTTGGTTCGTATGTTAATCCTACTATTGTAGAACGTTTACAGAAAGATCCTAGTCTTATTCGGCTAGGTGGCGAACGTCGAGAGCTTTCAATCGTTATGACTGACTTGCGTGGCTTTACTACATTGGGTGAAAGTTTTGGAGATGATGTAGAAGGTTTGACCCAGATTATGAATGACTACATGACAGCATTGTCGATACCGGTGTTAGCTAATGACGGCACGTTAATTAAGTTTATTGGCGATGCTTCCCTACACGTACACGGAGCTCCGCTAGATGATCCGCGTCATGCCTACACCGCTGTTAAGACAGCACTAGGTATGATTAAAGCTATTGAAGAATTTAACGTAGGCTTAGTTGCTAGCGGCCGTCCACCGGTCGGTATGGGCGCAGGTGTTAACACAGGGGAAACATTAATTGGTAACATTGGTGCCAAGAGTAAATTTGGATACGATGTATTAGGCGATAGTGTTAGTACTGCCGCACGTTTAGAAGGACAAACTAAAGGTTACGGTGTATTGCTAATTATTGGGCCAAATACTTACGAGCAAGTTAAAGATGAATACTTGTGTTTAGAGTTAGATAATATTGCTGTTAAAGGCAAAACAGTTGGCTTACAGATTTATGCTCCGCTTGGATTACGTAGCAAGTTAAATGTTAGTAAAGGTGACGAGCAGATGCATGCCGCTATGATAGCGTTATATCGTCAACAAAAATTTGACCAAGCTATTAAGTTCTGCGGAGACCTTGCTGGTCGATTTAACGGCGTAATGGATCACTATTATGAGATATGGGTTAATCGTTGCGAAGAAATGAAAAAGCAGGACTTACCTGCTGATTGGGATGGCGTGTTTAGAGCAACAAGCAAGTAATTACTCGTTGCCGCCAGCGGCCGATTGGTCGTCGGAAGTTCTATTAATTTCTGCTTCCGCTTGAACACGTTCGCGCTCAATACTTTTACCACGTAAGTATAATACAGTATTGACCTTTTGATTCAAACGGATCAAGTCGTTATCCAACATACGGATACGATCAATCAGAGCAATAAGAACTGTATTAGCATCTGTAATAACTGGTTTGATTTCAGTAGTTGCCCACTTCCACACATAATGTATTATAAAACCAAGTCCTACGGCCATTACTATCGGAAATCCGTAACGATTTATTAAATTAACAATTTGATCCATTATTCATATCCTCTTGTAAATTTTTCAATTGGCTCAATTTTTTTAAGCAATCTTGTTCCGCATTCGGTGATTACAAGTTTAAATACATCTCCTTCTTTCCAACCTAACGCATTTGTATTAAGTTCGTTATCCAGTTTAAGATAATTAGGATATAACTCCCAGTCGTAATCGTAGTATTTCAATTCGCTATCTTTCGTCAATTCGCACCACAGTGATAAATAACTGTATATGAATATTTATCAGTTACCGGATCCTAAATCGACCCATTATCTTAATCGTTATATTAAGTTCATTACATTTGCTAAAAAATCAGCAGTCGGTGACAAGTATGTAGAATCACATCATATCTTGCCGCAAAGTATGGGTGGATTAAACGACAATGATAATCTTGTTAAACTATCAGCAAGACAGCATTATTTGGCTCACTGGATGCTATGGAAAGCCTATAAATCAAAAGAAATGACCTTTGCGTTTTTTAGTATGTCAAACCAATCTAATCAATATCAAGGTCGCAATCGTAGAATTAATTCTCGAATATATGAAAATTTACGAAATGAATTCTCAACTTTATTATCTAAAACAGCAGAAGATAAACGGCAAGATCCTGCTTATTGTCAAAAACATATTGATACTAATAATTCAGAAAAAACAAAACAAAAAAGATCCGCTGCTATTAAAAAATTATGGGAAGACTCGGTGTATGTAGAAAAAGTAATAGCTGGTAGAAAAAAAGCAAAAGCGGAAGGTAGATATCAGTTTTCAATTGAAGAAAGAAAAAATCGATCTTTAAGATCGACCGGCGATAATAATCCAGCAAAACGACCCGAAGTTAGAGCAAAAAATACTGGGCTTAATCATTATTCAAATAGAGATGGATATGTTAAACCTTCTTGTGCTCATTGTGGAATCACTACAACTCCGACTAATATCAAACGGTGGCACAACAATAACTGTAAATTCAAGTTAGCAAGTTAATCTCTGCGGCAATCTTCCTTTCCATTAGCCCGGCTAATTCTGTCAAGATCTGGGCGAATGCCAAGAGCACTACTAACTAAAGTATCTATACGAATGACATCTGCATTCATGGTTTTGACTCGGTTATCAAGAGCTACAATAATACCGGCCATGCTTTTAACCGAGCTAAGAACGCTGGCCAAAAGTAGTTTGATAGTAAGATATACAAAGTATCCGCCAGCAAGTGCAGCAGCTACTGGGAAACCCAGGTCCCCAACGATTTTAAAAATTTCACCCACATTAGCTCCTTGTTAGAGTCTTTTTATTATGTAGGTATTTATGAAATATGGGGGGTATTCTTGTTGGATTTGATGTAATTCTTTGGCTATTTTTAACACAGTTTCTACTTGGGTTATTGTTCTATATGTTCCTGGATGTTGCCCGTTTTTTTCATCTTCTAAAAATTCTTTAATTTCTTTGAAGGACAGCAAGTGCTCCCAATGGTTGATAAACGGTTCAAAACTATTAGTTTTATGTAATTGAGTCACTGCTGACTGTAAATTATTCTTTAATTCTGATATTACTTGGTTAAAAAATTCTTTACTAAAAAAATGATTTTTATTATAATCAGCAATTGCCTGCGCCTCTGCTAAGTTGTTAACTCTTTCTTCTGCACTCCACCTAGAAATCTTATGCATAAGATCTGTAATTTTTATTAAGCGTTCTTCCGGATCCTCGACTTGATCATAGTGCTCGTCCCAGATATGTCCAAATGTTTTAAATCCATAACTTTGGAGGTATTCTAGACTACCGTGGGTACCAGCGAGTATAAATGGTTGGCCACAAGCAATCGGCCTTAAACTTTTTTCAGTTAGGTGCAATCTATCATCATCGAATAATGTTTCCAGTACAACCTCGATATCAGTGGACTGGTAATCATTTATATCAACGTCGGCACTATAATGGCTAGGAGAGGTATTAATTGGAAAATGATCCTCGAGGATATTACCTGGGCACCATGCAGAATTATTAAACTGATGTTGGTTGTAATGTAGACCGAGTTCGGGCTCAACAGGACTCACTGAGCTTTGACAATTATCTACTAGTCCTAACTCGATCAATAAATCTACAAATTTTAATCTATATTCTCTTGTGCCACTCCATGCTCGATTATATATTAAAAATGTTTTTGTGATAGTTTTTTTCTTTTGGTGAATGTGTTGAGCAAACCGAAACCAATCTAATGTTATTAATGCATGGCTCCAATAATATACCCCAATAAATTGATTAGTTTGATATTTAATTAAATTTTCAGATCGTTGTTCACTATGCAACAAACAAACTTTATTATAGATAGTTGGTTTAATTTTTAAATTATTATCTTTATCTAACGATAACAATCGTACTATTTTTCTAAGAGGATAATCTAAGTTGATATTTTGATATAATTTATAATTAAGCGGTTCTTGATCGTTGCAATATAAAGAAATTTGTAAGGCGTGATCTTGCCACGACACTGGGCCGTCTAACTCTTCCAACCTATCTAATTTTTTAGAACCGTGAGGATAAAAACGATAAATTATTATATTATCAGTAATTTCTTTGGCGATATTGTCAATAAAGTGGTACAGTCGATCTAATGGAATACTCATAGGCAGTTATTTACTCATAAACTTATCGAAAGAAACAAAAATGCAGCTATACCAGTTTGAAAAATATTAATGAAGAATAAGTCTGTTTTACTAATCGGTGGTGCCGGATATGTTGGGTCAGTGATTACTGATTCGTTGTTAGCGAGTGGCTGTCAAGTTACCTGTTTAGATTTATTGCTTTACCAAAATAATTATTGTGTTGTTCCATACTTGTTAACCCCAAATTACAAATTTATCTATGGAGATATGTGCAATCCACTGGCACTAGATTTAGCACTTGACGGAATTACAGATGTTATTTTATTAGCAGGCCTGGTAAGTGATTTTACCACTAAAAAATATCCAGCTGAGTCTAATGCAATTAATAATGTCGGCACACTAAAATGTATTGATCATCTTAATAATTGTAACTTAGATCATGTAATATTCATATCATCGTGCTCTAACTATGGATTACTAGAAAAAGATCAAATTGCCAACGAAGAGTTTGCACTAAGTCCAACATCAACCTATGCTCAGGACAAAATTACAGTGGAACAATATTTGTTATCCTTAAAAGGCAAAGTGGATTATACACCGACTATATTGCGATTTGCCACGGCATTTGGATTATCTCCTAGGTTGCGGTTGGATTTAACTATTAATGAGTTTGCCTATNCCGCAGAAAAAGGTGAAGAGATTGTAGTGTTTAATCCACATGCATGGAGACCGTACTGCCATGTTAAAGATTTTGCTAGGCTTATTAAACTAGTGCTTGATGCTCCTCATTATAAAGTAGCATTTGAAGTATTTAACGCAGGCGGTGATATAAACAATTACACCAAGCAATCGATTGTTGACGCTATTGTTAAAGAAGTCCCTACTGCTAATGTGAGATATCAAGAACAAATAACAGATCCACGCAATTATAGAATTGACTTTACTAAAGTTAAAACAGTACTTGGGTTTGAGCCTAGATTTACAGTAACAGAAGGAATTCGAGAAATTATTGATGCAATGCGTAAACATCTGTATGACAACGCAGATCCAAAATCTAACCTATACGGAAATTACAACATAAAATATGATCAACAGTCTTAACGAGTGGGACCCATTGGAAAAAATTATAGTAGGATCGGCTACCAATGCCAACTGGCCCATGACCGATCCGGTGTTTGCAGAAGAAGCCAGAAATTCATTATGGAAGGAAACGCCAGCACCAAGTGGGCCAGTACCACAGTGGATCGTTGATGAGGCCAACAGAGAATTAGATATCTTAGCGGAAACTTTGGCTCACTATGGCGCAACAGTATATCGCCCAAAGCCAATGGATTTTGTAGAAGTTAACGGAATGTATAATTATTGTCCAAGAGATCGATTACTAGTAGTTGGAAATACATTAGTTGATTGTAATATGATGTACCCGTGTCGAAATCAGGAAATTAAAAACTATTACAGACTAATAGCCGAATCGACAAACATTATTACTATGCCCAGAGATGCCGGGCTGGTGCTAGATGCCGCAAACATTTGTCGACTAGGGGATACTTGGCTATTTTTAGAAAGTGCTAGTGGCAATCGTGCCGCGTACGATTGGTTATGCCACAAGTTTCCTAAAATTAATATTGAGCTGTGCAATTTTTATTCCGGTGTACATATCGATTCTACTATTACTCCGTTACGCGAAGGATTAGTTATTCTTAATGCCAGTCGAGTTAATGAAGAAAACTGCCCAAAAGCATTTAAAGATTGGGAGAAAATTTACATTACAGAGGATCAAATTGCAGCCCAGGATTTTTACCAATATCCCTATGCTAGTAAGTGGATAGCCATGAATATCTTGGTGTTAGACCCCGAAACAGTTATTATAGATGCGGCTCAAACTCAGCTAATTAATATATTAAAGACCAAAGGAATTGATAGTATTCCACTAACACTAAGTCATAGCCGTACATTAGGTGGTGGATTTCATTGTGTTACTTTGGATACACGGAGAAAGCATGTCTGATTCAGGAATAATTATTGATCCAGGGCTAGTTAAACGATTGGTTGAGCAGGCTATAGAAGATAATATTTTAAGTGCTGTTCAAACTATCAGTTCGGATCCTGCATGGCTCGCTAGAATTGAGCACATGATCAATCAAACTGTAGTACAAGAAACTATAACTAGAATAGGATCAATGGATCTTAATCCAATCATCAAACAGCGGGTTGATGAAAGTATGGGGGTATTCCAAAAAACTCTATTAACTGAATTCNCCAGCACTGGCATATNAGATCAAGCAACAAGTTGTCAGCTGACTATTATGGACGATACCACTGTGGTGGAAAATTGTCTAACTGCTCATAGCATGGATGTTGTGGGATCGATAACCGTACAAAATTTAATAGTCAAGGGTGCAATTAACACAGACAATCAGTCCTGGATAACATTAGCTGACAATATTAGCCAAAAAACTTTAGAAAAATTAACTACTGAATGGAATATACAACTAGTCAATCAAGTGGTACAAGAAATAAAAGACAATGGTATTTCATTTGACCAAGTGCAGGTCGGTGGCGAATCGTTAATAAGCGGTAATCGTCTGGCCGGTACTATTACGGAATCAAATATACAAAGCCTTGGCACACTGCGTCAACTACAAGTGCAAGGTGAAGCACATATTAATAATACTGTTAGTGTAGTTAATCGCCGGTTGGGTATTAATACAGATACCCCAGAAATGGCTTTAAGCATCTGGGACGAAGAAGTTTCTGTAGTCATAGGAAAAAATAAAGCCAAACAAGCGTATATAGGAACCAATCGAGATCAAGGCCTGGTCATAGGGGTAAACCGCCTGCCACAAATTGAAATTGATTCTGCTGGATTAACAGCAATTAAAAAATTACAAGTTGGGTTACATAAAATTAGTCATAACACAGCAGTACCAGGATGGTCGGGCACACGAGGAGATATTGTGTTTAATTCTAACCCCGGACCAGATCGGGTGTTCGCTTGGGTATGTCTTGGCACATTTAAATGGCAGACATTAAAGAGTGCCGAATGAATATCAACTGGGTATTAGCAGATTCTATAGTGTTAGATCCAACTATAGATATTAGACAACTTAAAAATATAGGTAGCCTGTGGGGAAGCTGGCGTACCTGGCGCAGTTGCCAAACTGATAATGTTATATGCAATGATTTAATTAAATCTACAGAACTAATTAAACGAGAATTTCAAAAAACCTGTAACTTATACATACCAAATTCAATATATCAACAATTAAATCGTCCAGAGGGTGTTAGATTGTATGAAGGAGCATTCACTCACGATGTTGACCATCAAGAAGATATTATAGCCATGCATTTGGCATCTGGATCAAATGACATTGTATTATTATTAGGGTTTGATCTAACTGAAAAACAGCCAAATATAGATAAGTCATTAGAACATCGAGCCGGCAATTATCGAGAATTGATACTACAAGCTATCTCCGGTAATAGTAATGTGCAATGGGTATTAGTTGATCACCCAGACCCGATTATGAAAAAGTTAGTTAATTTACCAAATCTTAGTACAGATACCATGGAAAATGTATTAACTTTTTCTAATAGTTGACAATTAAAGCAGACCACCGTATAATAGTAGTATGACTAAAATTCCTAAGATTGGTTTCGCTTGTAAATGGATTGATCGTCCAGATCAAGTCAATGGTGTTAAACCCAAAGACGATGCTAAACGATACAACACCGGCACAACTACAGTTAGATGGTTAAATAGTCAGTCGAGAGACGTAGCGGAGCAGAGGTTATGGGATTTAATGGTACAAAATATCGAGTCAATACGACTCTTAGTGGAGCGAGTCAGTGAACTCCCAGAATCTCTTCGCATGGTTCGTCTTAGCAGTGATATTCTTCCTTGTTACACCCATAGTGATTACTCTGGCTATTGGATGGATGCTGGTGTTGTTTCATACGCATCCAAGGCGTTTGCACAAATTGGCGCTCATGCTCGTTTACACGGTGTTAGGCTGTCTTTTCATCCTGGCCAGTTTACTGTGCTTGCGAGCAGTAATCCCGGGATAGTAGATCGTTCAATAGAGGAGTTTGAGTATCATGCTAATATGGCACGTTGGATGGGTTACGGACAAACCTTTCAGGACCTCAAAATTAATGTCCACATCGCAGGTAGAGAAGGTCCAGCCGGTATCCGCAGTGCGTACGGAAGATTATCCCCCGTCGCCCGCAGTTGTCTTACAATTGAAAACGAAGAAAACTCATGGGGGTTAAATGATTGTCTTACCATTTCTGATATTGTTCCTATTGTGCTCGATATCCACCATAATTGGATCCGCGAAGGANAATATATCCAACCCGGGGATGACCGTGTTAGAAGAGTTATCGATAGTTGGCGGGGTGTTCGTCCTACTATGCATTATAGTGTCAGCAGGGAAGATATACTTGTCGGACATGATCCCTCTGTCGCACCTGCACATGCGGCACTTTTGGTAGAAGGTTACAAGAAACAGAAACTAAGAGCACATTCCGACTTCTATTGGAATTGTGCAACCAACGAGTGGGCATTGACATTCTTGGATGACTTTGACATTATGGCAGAGAGTAAGGGCAAGAACCTTGCTAGCCGTGCTTTATATGAGCAATGGATCAGTTAAAACTTTGGCCGCCGCCTGATTGGACTGAATGTGTGGTCAGTTGGGATTGGTTGCTAGGTGATGATCGCCCACATGTAAATGAAATATACAGTTGGTGCAATCAACATAGTAGTCCTAGCAGATATCATGTGCATGGATGGCATCAGACTGAAGGATTTGCTTTTAGATTTGAAGACCCTCGAGATGCTGTCATGTTTAAATTAACTTGGGAATGTATATAATGGATTTTATTTTTGAAACAGCCGGCAATGCTTGGTTGTATATTAAGAAGGACTACACAGAAAATCGCATTCGATTTTTTGTCGAGTTGTTTAGCTGGGCATGTAGTGTAGTAAGTGCTGTAATCTTTGCGGCCACCGTGCCTACCGTACCGGTAATTCCGCTTTATACTATTTTTATTAGTGGGTGCTGTGCAGCCGCATGGACCTGCTGGACCCGTGGTAGTTTTGGATTGTTGGCCAACTATGTCTTTTTAATTACTATAGACTGCATTGGCCTTATCCGGATGATGCTAAATCATTAATCTGGCTTTGGGCCTCGTGGCTTACGGGCAGTTTTAGCCTTAACGGCTGGTTTCTTTTCTGCCTTGGGTTTAGCAGTAGTGGCCTTGGGAACTACTACCTTTTTAACTGCCGGTGCTTCAACTTTGTACGGTGCAGGTGTTACTTCTGGTTCTGCCGCTCCAAAAATCTTCTTTAAAAATGATAGCATGATAAATCTCCTTGTATAATATTTAGTGTTTTTGCTTGTCATTAAACTTTAATATTAATGTGGCAATGCAATGATAAATATCATGGTAAACACTTAGATGGTTATATCACAAAAGGAGACACCAAAAATGTCAAAATTATTACAACAATTTACCAAATTGTTTTCANCNCAGCAATCTAGACTAGAAGCATTTATGAACGCCAAAGCACCAAAATCACATGCTGATGCAGAATATTGGCAAAAGTATTTTGAATACAGGGGTATGTAACATGTGCCGATATCTTAAAATATTCTGGGAAGCATTTTGCGAAGCTCGTATCGAAGCTGCCAAGGCTCGAGTGCATTACCATAGCTATTAACATGCTAGCCACACGCTTTTTACCCAGCCAAGATTTTGCTCTCTACGGAGATTGGCTCCGCGAGCAATCTAGCGACACGCTGGCCACCTATTTTGGTGTTGCTACTGGCCCTGCGTTTATTGATAATTTAATAGAACGCATACTCAGCAATCCCAAAGAACACCATTTTTTAGTGGCTACGTATGGTACTCAGTGGGTAGGAGTTATTCATATGGCCCAAATATCCAAACAAGATATGGAGTTTGGTATCATGGTAGCAGAAGACTCTCGTCATCAAGGTATCGCAGATCAGTTGCTAGATGAAGCAATTAATTGGATACGCAATCGCGGGTTTAATACACTGTATCTACACTGTTTAAACCGCAACTCTGCTATGAAACACTTGGCTATGAAGCACGGATTAGAAGTACACGAAGATCACGGCGATGCAGAGGTTGTTACTCGTGTACCACCCCCGAGTGTGCTTACCTATGCTCGAGAAGCATTTACAGCCAATAAAAATATTTTCTTTATGAATCTACAGCATGCATGGCGCCCGTTTGGCGAAATGCTTGGCTAATATGGTCAATTTTGCCAAAATCCATTATATTAATATATTAAATGTTGCAGTGCATGGTAAATACGTGTACAATAGAAACATGTTCAATGCAGGTGCCGATGGTCGGGCTTGTAAAACATAAATTGTCCAAAAGGAGATTTACCATGGAATTATTCAACACATTAAAAGACGCATTTGCACCAGCTAAGTTTATTGACCAAGCTGAAAAGAATACACAGGCTATTTTGGCTTATGTAGAACCAAAAGAACTTAGTAAGACTTTAGTTACTTTCACTTCCGATGTTAGTA
>JGI26470J50227_1000277_pt1 | contig 22738 bp, 43 predicted proteins | sample FreactTroBogLake_FD_50227 | JGI IMG/M metagenome (IMG submission 50227) | reverse complement strand
TTTATCAATGAATGATAATCTTCATATTCTATACCCCTGAGCATTAGATCTTTTGAAGAATCATGAGAATGGCTTATCCATCTATAATTGGCATAATCGTTAGTAGAATTATTTCCAAATTTATTAACAATATCCATAAATTCTTTATGGGTGGCATTAGATTCTTTTGCTGTATTATAATCATAAATATCAATTTTTTCTGGATGAGAAAGAACTTCAACTGATTCTTTATGGTTATTTATTTTTTTATAGCCTAATGAACTGTCTTCCCAAATTCCGTGTGCTCTTAAATAACTATAATCTTTCATATTTACTTTTTTTTTCATAGCGTCTTTGATTTCAGAATCATTTGCCCCAGATTTAAACGCTTCAGAATAACTAACAATTGGAACTTTTTGCTTTAAAAGATTTATTGTTTTAGCGTGTCCAAGGCCATTAAGTCTTGCTATGGAATAACCTTTAAGTTTATATCCTTGATTATTAACATCCATTAATTGCTTATGGCTGGCAACACTGCCTGCTTTGGCATAATCCATCATTGATGATTTTGGAATAACTTGCATTGCTTCCATATAATTATCGTGACTAATATTGCCATTTCTTGCTNTAAAATAACTATTGGCATATCCACTATTAAAAATATTTTCCACATCGTTAATTTTTTGTTTTATGGTAGTGGCAGTCTTATTGAACTCATACCACTTATTAGATGTTTTTTTATTGATTTCCGATTTCATAAAAGCCTCTTCGTAAGGATCTTCTACCCCATTAGACAAAGTTTTGTTTAAATGTTTATGATATGCTTCAATTATCTGATTTTTATCCATATAATTATTAACTTTGGATACAGCATCAATTGCTTTGTCCATTGTAATGCCATTGACAAAACGCAATTCGTGGACACGACGACCTATGCCAATGGTATGATCATTGGTTACATCATCAATAGAACGTTTTCCAATAACAACATTATACCAATCCATAATCAACCAGCATCATACCATANCCTAGAAGATTCTTTTTTGGTTTCTTTTCCATAAGATCCTCCACGTTTTTTATATTCTTTAACTACCCAAGCATTGGCAACAGCAGAAGGGTAGACATCAAATTTTTCTTTTGCTTCAGATTTAATTCTAGAATATAATTCTTTATTTTTTGGATCACCGCTACGGTGTTTGATCATGTGATCATAATCAGTATTTTTTTCTTTTTTATTAGATTCTTTATCATTCGCTTTCTTGCCCTCGGTGGCAAGTATTCCGTTCGTCCACGTCACTGCAGCATCTCCGCTTTTAATCCATTCTAAAGCCCTACGAGCCTCTGCTTGAACTCCTGCAGGTGGTTTATATGATTTCTTTTCTTCTCTATCAGCATAATATTGCATGTTTATGATTTACCAATCTTCTTCATGCTCTTCTTCTTCAGGCTCATCTTCTTCAGGCTCATCCTCAAACTGGTCAATGTTCAATGGGTGGTCCCTAAAACCTCCATCATGAGCAAACTTTAGATCACAAGAATTATCCCAGATATCATGAATCTCATTAGGCAAATGGAAATTATATCCATNATTCTTTAGTNTTTCAACATCTTGTTTTGTTGTGCAAAAATAAATCTTGTGGCAACCATCCCAGGCAATAGGCATCTCAGACTTGCTTATCTNATCAAGTTTGTTCTGTACAAGTGGGTTNTTGGCAACGTCTTTATTAGAACCATGCCTATCAGCGTAATAGTATTTCATGATTAACCTTTCAACTTTTCAATGTCTGCCTGTAGGTCTGTTAATCTAAAGTTTCTTACCTTACCGGCTTGTACTGCTTCGGGGGTAATGATAGCCCATGTTTCTTCAAGATATTTTTCAAACCAACGCTTAGTGACAGCCTGTATCTCTCCCCAAGTTACTACATAAAACATATCATGATCATATCCAACAATAATGACACAATGGCCACCTTCAATTTGATCATCGGCAGAAGTTCCTGTAATATCCCATGGTTCATGTGCAGCAAACTGTTGTTGACAAGGAGCAGGTACTAAAATTCCAATGTAACAAAAACCAAAAGTATTTACAATGGATTTTATTTCTTCAAAGTCATGGTGGTCAGATGGTGCATATGCCTCAATCTTAGAANCAAAAAGACCTTCTTTTTTCCAATGATCAAGAAGATCTGCTTCTACGGCACCTTGNTCTTGGCCATTTGTATATTGAAGATAAGCATCAATAACTGCTTTGTCGCTTAAAGTTTTTTCTTTAATGTTTTCTAATTTAGCAACAGCCATTTTAGCATGATAGGCTCCTGCAAAAGTACAGTCTCCATATTTGTCATTGCCAAGCATAAACCATTCTTTAACATTAGGCGTGCCTAGCGTAAGAGGCGCTTTGGGGAGAGGGTTTGCCTGATAATATGCAAACATGTGCAAACCATCTGGTCTTTTTGCGGGTAATCGACCTAACTGACCAACAATTCTTTCTGGCATTTCTTATCCTCTCAATAAATGAACAAAGGCTCCTACCCCTTTATTGTGATAAGGATACATAAATAAACATGTTATTGTGAGGGTTTTATGGGATATGGATCATGATTTTTGCATTTACAATTTCCCACGTCTAAAGTTCTTTTTGTTCTCATGGCCTCTGTTCTAATGCTATAAAGAGTTGATGTCCACTCTCCACACGAAACCTGCCACAATGTTTCCAAAGAATTATTAATTATTTTTGTGGTTTCTGTCATCATGTCTTTCTTTTATCTCAAAAACTATCAATGCAACGGCTATCATAACTATTGATGATAGCANCATATCTAAAATGTGGCCCAACATTATTCTGGAATAATTGGCTCTAAGTCCAATGAACGATATACCTTAATAAGATTGTTGATATCTTCGGTATCAGCCCAGGAAGCATTATCTTTTGAACTAAGCCATGCAACAACAGGTTTAAGGGAATTATAAAGCCTTTCATATTCTTTGAGTTGCTTTTCTTCCGTTGTTCTTTTATAAAGATATGCTTTAAACATCTTCTTCTTTGTTGTCATCATTTTGTGATTCCTCATTTTCGATAACTAAGTCTTTTTTGATTTCTTCAAGTTTTTCTTCTATGAGATAAGTTTCATAAATTGCTTCTTTGCTCAAGGCTTGGAACATATATTCCATATCGTTGCGAAGTTCTTCCATGTTTTCGCCAAATGGCGCACACTCGTCCGTCCAACCTTCAATTTCTTTTTGTTCGTTATAATAAACTTCACGTATGGAATAATTATTATCGGCATCTATAATGACTCTATAGTTCCATGTGTTCACTACAACCTCCTCATTGGCCTTTAGAATGCTCTACAATCCATTATATAACATAATACGAGGTATTCTGTCATTTAATTTTAGAATTCACTGCATGGCCTTCTTTAACTAAGTTTTCTAAACAAAAATCGCAAATATTTAAATAAATAGAAGAACCATCAAGTGGGTCAAAGTATTCTGATCCATATGTTCCAANAGTCTCGAATGTGTTAGCCTTTTGTGGTTGTTGATAATCATCAATATTTTCTTGAGCAGGCCATAATTTTTTTAATTCTTTTTTGCATACTGAGCATGGCAGTGGATTTAAGTTTTTTTTTGGCATTTACATTCTATCCCAAAATAATGGCAGTCGTCACCAAAATAACTTCTTAATATTTCTGTCAAATGATCTTTGTTGATCATNCCTTCTTCACCTGGANCCATCTTATCATACGAATGAGACATGNTAACATAAGCCATCAGGATCAAAATCACGCTCTCTTTTTTCTTCTTCTTCCTCTTCCATCAAAATAAGAGCAATGATGGCATATGATGCTAGATCAATCAAAGAATCTCGTGCAGATTCATTCTCTAGGCTTCCTTTGGCAAGAAGGGATTGTAGTCTAATAATTTTATCGTTAGCCCTTATCATAGTCCCAACCCATGCTGGAACTCCCCAGTTCTTTGACGCTCTAACGTTTGCTAGAAAATCTCCTCCAGTACCGTAGTCAGCAGACTTACGCTCATGTATTTTTTTTAATTCATCAAGAATAGCAAAGAATCTTGGATCACCCTTCATTTTCATTAGCACCTTTCAAGATAGCAGCAATACATTTTTCACAACCAGTAGTTTCCCTAAGATGTTCTACTGCTTCATTTACAAAAATTCTAGCCAGTTTTATATGATAATCNTTTGGTTTAATTTCTTTTTCAACCATTTCACACTATCTCCTTTTGTTTTCATACCCTAAACACAGACAAGTGCGAATATTATTAAAAATTTTATGATATTAATTGTTGTTATCTGTGGCAGTTAATTCTAGCGCTTTACGACATGCTGATGTTATTCTTCCAAGAGTAGGGATATTATCATTATAACCTTTTGCAACCCACCATTTAGCATCTTCTACGCTAACAACAATTGAGACAACACCAGTTTCTGGCNTGTCGAATATTTTCTTACCATCGTCAGGAGCACAAAGAGAACATGGGGTTTCTGGATAATCACACCAGTGATTTCTACTCATAATTATTATCCTTTTTTTGAATAATGTTTTTTGGATTTCCGCAAGCAATGGCGTTGGGGCAATAATATCCAATACCAGTAACTGGTCCAAGCATTTGTTCTCCACAATTATTACAGATGGTGGCATTCATTTTATTCATAATAATAGTCCATTCGACAAAATAAATTTTATTTACACTCTACACAAGGATAATTGATTGAATAAGTTCCGTGTTCGCAAATCTTATGATCTTCATAATCTGCATATTCAGAAAAAGTGATTTTAGTAGGTTTTCCAAACCATGACTTAGTGATTTTTGTTCTTTTTTGGCGTGAAAGATCATCTATATTTAATTCAATTCTTTTTTTATTTTTACTCATTTTTTATTTTTACCATTATTCAAAATATAAAAACACAATGAAATCCATATTACCATATATGAAAGGGCACAAATGCAAAGAATCATAGACATGATTAAAATCCTTCTACACAAAAATAAGAATTATAAAGATAACGAGCCTCATAGCGTGCTTTGTTATTTTTCATAAGTATTCCATTAATACACTCGGAGAAGAAAGAAGCCTTGGCTCAAACCAGCGACGCTTCAAATCATTTCCCCAGGGATTTGCGTTTTCCCAAACATTCACAGCACGTGCGTCTCCAATGATTTCCACTCTCACAAAATCGTTATCAGCGTCACAACCGTGGACTTGTGCCCAAACAATAAGATGATTATTATTATAATCTTTTTGATCAATTGGAACTCGGCTGCCGTTACGGCGACGTTTGACTTCAATGCCCATACCTCTCGGTTGACCATCAACTAATCTTCGTACCGTAATGTCAGCGTGGAGGTCTCTGAATTTTGCGTGTTCAGCAGCACTCCAAAAACCACCATGCCAATAACCTCCATAGGCTTTGGCCACGGCTATTTCAGCACGTGCAGCATCGATGCTTGCGCCATCGTTATCCGGTTGAAGTTTGCTTTTGTCATAGGAGGCACGATTGGCTTTACCAGCATTGGCGTAGTGCACCGATATTCCAACTTGATGAGCGTGGATATCCTCCCAAGATTCAAGCGTAACGAAAACGCTCAATTATCTTCAACTTCTGAAGATTTTGCCATGGAATCCATTGTCTCAACTTCATCAGCAACGCCTTGATCTACCTTTGGCAATNCATCAAGAATGCTTGCGCTCTCANGTTTGTTTGCTAGCCTTGCACGATAACGTGCACGCTCTTCCAAATATTTTTTGCGACCAATCTGCATAGCCATTTTAGATCCTGGTGATCGTTTACTCATCATTTCCTTCCAACGGTAGTGCTGTCTTATCATCTTTTAGAAATTGATTCTCTAAATCTCTTTCCATCATAACAGGAAAATCGAATGCTTTTTCTAATTCTTTANAATTATCCCACAAATCTGTTATATGATTTTCAATCAAACTTACAGGAAACATATCCCAATGGACAATCAAATCGTCCTCAGAATAATAAACTTTTCTAATAGAAAGAGAACCGTCTAATCCAAGCATAACCCTGTAATTCCACAATTCAATCAATTCTTCATTCATGACCTAGAAAGTTCCTCACACTTTCCACAAATAAAAGTTGTAGGGCTAATATTATTAAAATTATTACATTTGATACAAATGAAGTTCTGGCTTGGTTGGCTCTGGGAGTTCAACTCTTGCTCCATTATCTCCATCATGTAATTCTTGATTTTTGACATNTACTACCTTCTTTACTCTTGGCTTATAGCATTTCTTAGCCTCTGCTGCTCCACCCAATCTTATCACAATATCAGCCCATTTTTTATTATGTGCAGTNTTTTGTAAAATTAAATGTGCTACTTCGTGTATCAATGTGTGGGTTGGCCGACCTTTAGAGGTCACTACGGCCCTAGGGTTAGCAATACATATCCAACCCTGCCATTCATCATCTTTAAGAGAATGAGCATGAGCATCGATATCTCTCCACCCTAGAGGGTCTTCTCCGGTGACACAACCATCATCTACGAATATTCCCCATATAATGTTGAATTCAGGATATTTTTCTAAATCAAATAGATTTTTGACCTTATGTGGCCCTGTTTCAAGTTTTTGATTAGACATTTTTATACCTACTAATTATATAATTATACAGGCTCCCATATTACCATACATATAAACAATGCTAGATATGCTAGCGATAAAACAAACAATAAACCAACCGTCATTACTCGCACCTTGTTAAGGGCTTTTTTACTTAGTGAATATTTATGCATTATAATGTATAAAAATACAATAATCTATTATACTTTTAGTATAGAAATATCTATACAAATCCTAGTAGTTTTTGATTTAATTTTGGTGGGTTAGGAGTGCTGTTGTTCACATATGTCCATGGGTTAGGGGCCATAGTGGTATTAATAGTTTGCATAACGCATTCTCCACCATTATCCCAAATAGTAGACACTGCCCATGGAGTTGATTGTTGTTTTTGATCAAAATTATATTTACTTATAATATTTCGGAAGTCCCAAATAATTCTTTTATTTTTATAATAATCAGATGCCGTTTGTTTAGGTTTTTTAGTTGGGTTCAAGTCATTTAATTCAATCATTGTTCAAGCCAATATTTCTACTTCATTCTGAGTTTCAATCCATACCCTAGCACCACATGATAATGGGTCTTCGGGACTATAAATAATTCTTGCCACTTCTTCTCCGTTATTATCTTTAATAATGGCTTGATGTGCATAATCATTACTTTTATAAGTTTTTACAGTCAATACTGGATCTTTTGTTCCATTTTTAACATTTTTTTTAATATTGTGTTGATTTACATGAATGATAGTTTTCACAGTTATTGTCCCTTGGGAGGCAAAACTTCATAAATTTCTTCAATATTGATTAATTTTGATGGGTGTTCATTACAACCGCACCCACAATAATTATTTTTTTCATGTGCTGTATTTATTGGAACGTCAAACTCAATCTCTACTTTTTCATTGCTTTGCCTATCAATCATTGNAATCTCATCATAATTGACAATAGAATTTATTAAAGATTCTTTATCTTTATTTCCACGACAAAAATCTTTTGCTACATCTACTACNTTAATTAACGCATANAGTACTTTTTTATTTACTTGTTCAAAATTATTATTCATAAAATCCTCTAATTAAGATGGGTTATTTTGTAATGCTTCAGCAGTAGGATTTAATGCTGTTGCACAGGCTTTTGATAAATTGAGAAGGCTCTCATTCTCCCATTGAAGCCCAGCAAGCAATTCGACTGCATCACGATTCATTTCTACTTTGATAACTATTGAATTTTTCATTTTAACAATTATTTTCCTTTTCCCACTTTTTTAAATTATTTTCAGTGAACTTTTGGGCACGAGAGAGATATGTGAGTTCAAGCAATTGNTTCTCATCAGGCTCCCAATCCCTACAAACATCACANCATTCTGGCCCCATACAATAACATGTGCGATCCATATTAGTTTCCTCCGTTGTTTTTGACATACCATGCTGGAATCATTGGAACCCATTTGATGCGTGAAATGCGCTCAGCCTTTTCTTCATCAGTTCCAAACCAACGTACACTTACGCGCTTTTCTGAAATAAAATCAACAATCTCACCATAGCGGACAGGTTGTTCTTCTTCTGGGTCTGCTGGAGGGTTTGGGTATGTATAACGAATTTTGTCTCCAACCTCAAGGTTTACGTCTACAACATTACCATCACGGTCTTGGAGAGCATGTCCTGTAACAGTAATCATNTCTGAACTCACAAGAAGCGTTTTTGGCCCCATTTGAACAAGAATTTGATCTTCTGACTTTACATCAATAATAGTAGCCTGACGACCATTTTCNTATCCGCTAACTTTTACTACATCTCCGTACTTAATGTTTGCCATTTATTTGACCTAACTTTCTTACTAGTGAGAGATACTTTTATCCCTCTGATTACATACTACACCTTTTTTTTACTTTTTGTGACGTTTTTTTTATTTTTTTTATTTTTATTTGTTTTCCACAAGTTTTCCACAACAACCATCACATGAATGTTCTGAGTATACTGGGTCTAGGTTTAATTTATATTCATCTGGATCTGGGTGGCTAAAATCATGTGGGCATACTCTGACCATAATATATCCATTCCACTTTTGTTTAAAAGATCTCATAGCGTGATCGGTTCGTTTATGGATTGTGCATGGTCTTTCATCACATAAAGAAATGTCATGAACACGTATCATCCAGGCACTTGAATTCTCTAATTGATAAGTATCGATAGGAGTTTCATATTCAATATTAGACATTTGTTTCTCCATCAGGCGGCAAAACTCTTAAATTATCTAAATTTTCTAATGCTTCTTTGATAGTAATTGAACTATCATATCCTTCATTAATTGCTCTTGCAGCATAAACTACTGCTTCAAGCGCTTTCCATTCTTCAAATGGAATTTCGATGCTAATATCATTTACCATTCTTTGTAATTCCTTTTCATTGATTCGAAAATTTCTTCTTCCCAACGCAATCTTTCCTCGATAACACCTTTATTGTATCCATTAATATGAACATTTTTAAAAATACTATATAAAAACATTCCTACGCCAAAAACAATTAAAATTGATAACATTATTGTTTTACCAAACTTACATTGGGAAATTTCCAATTAAAAATAGGTTTTTCCGAAGTAATAATTTCAGATCCAACTTGAACGTATTGGCACACTTCATCACGATAACCACTAATCGAAACGTTGTGAGGACCAAAATCCTTTCGAATCACAAAATCATCTTCATCAAATCGCATGTCTTGTTGCCACGTTTCTCCATTTGCTAATTCTTCCATGCCTTCAGCATTGTCTGCAAAAATGTGAACAGCGAGACCTGAGTATTGTGGAATCAATTGATTATTTTTTTCAAGAAACACAATAAGATCCCTGAGGCCTTGCAAATATTCTTTTTGAAAATTTTCCATTATGCAATTCCAATCTTAATCTCAAGTAATTCCATCAATTTTTTTGTTGCTTCTGAATAAATCATAGCAGCATTTTCTACGTTTTGCCCAATCGTCATAAAAAACCATGATGATTCAATAGCCTGAACACAATAAATAATTTCTTCATCTTCATATTGTTTGCCTGCTTCAACAAGAGTTTGATATAAACGATCATTGAGTTCGCACATTTGCTCTTCAATTTCAAAAATTTTTGAAATATAATCAAGCGTTGTCTTAATCATTTGATTGACCTTCATTCTTTCTACTAAGTTGTTCCACTAACCATTTTATTATATCAACTATTTCTGGCCCAAAATCATCATTATCTAAACGATTTTGAATTTTTTCCAAATTCATTGATGTTCCATCATCATGATGTTTACTCATAATTAATTATTTTACCCACCTTATTTACTCGGTTTTTATTACTAATCTAATAATAGCAGGTTTTGAAGGCAATATTTAAAAAAATGACAAAAAATTATTTTTTTTTCTATTTTCTTGGATTTCCTTTAGATCTTCTTGCCATTGAACCATAATCATATGCCCCACGGTTAGAATTAGAATTCAATTTTTGACGAGCGCTTGAAATGTCTGAACTGCTTTGTCCCATTGTCATTGGCGTATGATAACCTCCTTGACTGGCATAAAGAAGTTGAGTAGAGCCCAACCTGCTTCTGGCTTCCATTCTTCTAAAATTATCTTCTAGAAGTTGATCAACACAAACCATTAAACAGTCAGCAAGGTCTTTCGTTTGCACAGGGCCAACACTTTGTTTTTTTATTTTTCCATTAACTTCTTGCAGAAATCGAAGTTCGTCTTCAAGCAAACAACCCCCATCTTTTCCATATTCATCTTTAAAAGAATGAATCCAATTCATGCCTAAAGCAGATTTAAATCTTTCTGCTCTTTTCATGTTGGCTGATGGGGTAAAAAGGTCTTCTGTTACTATGGCTTTGTGCGGAGGTCGTGACTCTTTCAATCTTTTTTTGAGTCTAGAAATAGTCACAAACGATCCATATTGATCATACGAAAATACTTTTAATGTAGGAAATTTATTTATTGCATTAACCAAATCTTCTTCTACTTGTTCATAATCAATTTGATGACTTTCAAAATCTTCTGGGTGCCAAACTTTCATCCAATCAGTAATAATATGGAACCACATTTCACCATCTTCTTGATCTGGAATCAATTCGGTATGACAAATCATTGCTGCTGTATTCGCTTGCGATTTAGATGGATCACAATGTCCTCTATAAAAAAATGCCATTACCCCATTTTCTTGTTGTTCTAAGTATCTTAATTGCCCTGAACCATCAATAAAAGGTTCATACATTCTTGCTACCATGGCAGGATCTAAATATGCATCAATAACATCTGACCATTGACTTAAACGTTCTACTTTAAATACGCTTGGCTCTCTTTGTTCAAGTTTTTTCATTTCATCATTATATAATTGAGGCGCTCCTCTAAATTGAAAACCTTGAGTTGCTTTTGGGTCATCCCAATCTTCATACGGCCCCCATGATGGCAACTGTGCTATTAACATATTTGGATAAAGAGGATCCCCAGTATCAGGGTCTTCCATTAAACCTTGTTGATATAATTCATAACATTTACCAATTTTTGTAAACGGAGATGTTGGTATATAAATAAACCCATCTTTTCCAAATTGGTCAAGAGCAGGCACAATAGCATTATAAATTTCATCAGATGTTCGAGGTCCATCTGTGCCAACGAGCATGTGAGCAAATTCATCAAACATTACAGTAAAACAAGCAGCACCACGAGATGCTTTAGAGTTAGATGTAATAGCCATATTGCGAACTGATGCAATCAAACGTTGTGGTCGAATTCCCCTTGATTCAAAAGCAGCAATTCTTCTAGTATCTGCTGGGGTACGCAATGCTACAAAATATTCTTTGGCTTCGGCAATATAAGGCCTAAAACAATCTGCATCAATTATAGTATTTGCTAAGTCAGCAAATTGATATGCTTTGGCTTGTTGGATATTGGTAGCAGCACAAAATAAATAAACATCTTTGGATCGGTCAATTCCGTAATACCATTGAGGATCATCTAATTGTAACAATTTCCAATTATTATAAGCACCAATTATTCCACCAATATGGCCTTTGCCACCACGTCTTCCAGTAATATTGATTACTTCTTTGAAATGATTGTAATCGTTTTCTTTAAGATAATCAATACGTTTCCAAATATCTGGAGAAATTCCTATAGAAACACCTGTTTTAGAAAATCCTTTTGACCATTCTTCTATTACTTCAAGATCGTATTCTGTAAATTGTTCAACTTCAAGGTTTATAAGTTTTAATAAAGTTTTTTGACGTGGGTACAGTTTTCTACCCAAGAATGCTGGATGTTCAGCAAACTCACAAATAGGGGGAAGATCCGGTTCTTTTTTTAGGGCCCTGCTAGCAGATTCTAAAAAATCTATTTCTTGAGAAAGGATTGCCTGGTTAGTTTCTTTACTGACTCTCGCCAATTAATTATCCCTTTTATTTTTTATTTATTTTTTTCTGTTGTCTTTTCATCTCATAGAATGGGTCAGCGACGCCTTTACCTATTTCGAACCTGGCTCGCTCAGGGTTATAGTCCGTCAATCTACCAATAATAAGTATTTCAGGAGGATTTCCAGTCAAACCAGACATTGCCCAATCAACTCTTACCAATAATCCAATTTTTTCAAACTTTTCTTCTGCTTCACCTCTCATAGATGACAAGTTTTCAAAAGTTGCTGTGCGACGAGAATATTTAGTGGTAAGTTCAGCCATAATCTTGGCTGCTTCCATTATTTCTGTTTCATGAAGTTCAATTACTTCATCTTCTTCATCTTCTTGTTTTTGTTCTGCTAAAAAAGAATCAATTTGTGCTTGTTGTTGTGGCGTAACTTTAACGTCTTCTGGCCTAATGCCACTCATGTAATCATTAGGGTCTTTCATAAATAACGATCCTTATCTCTCAAAAATTCTTCTAAAGTAGCAATAATATCATCTATATCATCAATTATTCTCTGGAGAGACTGCAGAACCTCCCCAGAGAATATTGATGATTCATTTTTTAATGAATTGTTAGCAAATACCAGATCTGATAATGCTTTATCAAAATAATCCATTGTTAAACAAGTGGGTGTTGGCAAGTGCCACAACGATGACCATCGCTAGCGTTTACGATTAAACCGCCGACGACCTGAAGGGCTTCACGCATTACTTGTGAAACACCAATTTCATGTTGCATAGAAGTAATCAAATTAATAATGTCATAGTAAGTATTGCCCTCAAGTTCATCAATTCGCTCAATAAGTTTTGATTCCATGCGAGAACCAAGATTATATTCACGGCAGAATCGATGAATAAGTTGTTGTGGATTATCAACGCTCATTTCAGCAGTATGTGACCAATTGGCAAGCGCCTGCTCTACCTCGCTAGTGAGAACGGTGTTGGCAAGATATTCCATTTCTTCAATGATTTCATCAACAGTACGACCACGCAGGCTAAGAGTTGAATTCAAAGATGGAACAACCATACCGTTTGAACAAACAAGTCGCTCAAGATAAGTTGAAATCTTTGGCGCTTCACCGATAAACGATTCGATACGAAGGCCTCCATGAGTAATATCGTTAACACGAGGCTCGGTATTTAATTCTTCAGTGATAATAGAAACTTTTAACCCTGACGAAAGATCAATAGACCGAATATTGTCTTCGCCATCAAAAGTTTTCTCAATAGCGCTAACAATCAACGCATCTGGAAGAATGGTAGTATTTCCAGGGTAAGCAGCATTGAAAACGTTATCTTTATTATATCCAATGAGAGCCTCTGAGGTTGAATCTTTTTCAAGAAAATAATTTACAACATCTGTTTGAAGTTGTGCATTCAATTTAGGAAGGAATGCTTTAGGAATGCCAAGAAAAGTAGAAAACTTTTTGAGACCATTTTCCCCCAACATCAAATTGATATCGGTGCCTTTTACTTTCAAACTACCTGGTTGAAATTCTAAATTAGAAAAAGTTGAATAAGTATACTTTGGTGCATTATTAGAAACAATTTCACTAAGATCTTTGACTTGCATTGTATTTACTCCTTTATTTTTTACTTGGCCACTCGGCCTATAAACAATTATAGCGCATTTTTGGCCATATTTATTTTTTTTATTGTTCTTCCATTAAATCTGAATCAATATAATCCATATTTAACGCCTTTGGGGTATTTATAAATTGGGCTTGTTTCATTTCAATTCTTTTGCTTACTAAGTCTAACATATCTGGAGGCAATACTTCTCTCATAGATTCTAAAATTACGCTAAGTTGACCAAGCAAATATTCTGGTTTATAATTATTAGAATTATCGCTATCAATTTCTTTTAATTTTTCTATAGCGTATAAAGTAGTTTTTAAATCGGGTTCAAGTTTTCCATCTATGATGTCTTTGACTCCCAAAGTTGCAATCAATTCGTAAACGCCTTTTGCGGTGAGTAAAGTTTCTACTCCATCCATAATTAATTTATTTTCTTCAGCAGCACGTTTTTCCATCATGCTTCTAGCAGAAATAGCGCCTAAAGGCAGATGTTTTGTTTTATGATTAGTTAAACTTCCATAAGAAATCATATCATTAGGTTCAACACCAAATTTTTCATAAAGTGGTGCTACAATATTTAATATATCTCTATAAGGCCTCATCATTACTAGATGAGAATCTACAATTTTTCTTAAAGCATCTGGAGATTTACAAACTTTACATTGTGGGACGTGAACATATTCATATCTACGTCCATCAATTTTAGTTGAAGTAAGATCTTTTAAACTTGGAGTTGATTTGGCTAATGCTTTATATGTTTCTTCTTCGTTCATTTTATTGGCTTTGGTTTACGATATTTTCTACTAAAAACTCCTGGAGTTGCTGGAATTTCATCAAGCGAACCATATTGAGAAAAAACTTCTCTGTTGAGCCTTCTTTGGTATTGAGATGGACTAAGCCACCCTTCTTCTTTCATTTCATTGTGTGATGTTGTTGTTCTAGAATTTTGTAATATTCTAGATGCTATAAACTCTAAACGCACGCCTTCGGGCAATTCATAAAAATCTTTTGGGACAGTTATGTTATGATCTTTGATTAATTGTTCAATTTCTTCTGTATTATCTATTTTTCGTCTTGCCATTTTGTCTCCACTAGGGTTCTGAGCGCTTTTCGCTTATACATACCCACAGGAGCAGACCATCTTTCAAATCCCATTATTTTAGCAACTTCAACCTCTTTTCTTCCCTCAATGCACATAAGCCAAACTGCTTGCTTTTGTCTAGGTGGAAGATTATCGAGTCCTTCTAAAATATCGTGAAAATTGACGATATAACCATTATCTAAGGTAATCTCATATATCCCTGTTTGTTCATAAAGAGCCTTAAACTCATAATAATTTTTTAGGATATTCTCAAGAAGTTTCCAATTCATTTTTCCTGGAAGTATTTCTTCTTTACGAGATTTTCTTTTTTGTGGAATTTCTGCCATGTTACCTGTGATACTGTCTAGATTGTATTTGTCTTGTTATTGTTTTGATTCCTTGCAACTTATCATTAATTTGTTTCCAAGCAGAGTATTGGACAAAATAGAAATGTCTATCTTCTTTAGTCTTAGACCTTGCTACTGCAGTTAAATCATTAGTTGTTCCAGATATTGGTTTTCTATACAAATCCCAATATTTATCATCCAGCATGTAATATGCATATTGAGCACGCAAATACCTTCTGGTCACTTCCTCGTCGATCCTAGCAATTTCTGTTTGCAATTCAAGAAGAAGTCTGTCCTCTCTATTTACATCCATTGCTTCAGTAATATTAAATATTTCTATAATTTTTTCAGCATCTTGAAAATGATCATTCATAAAACTTTTTACTGTTTTTTCAATGGTCTCTATAATATCTTTTTCATCGCTTCTAACTTCCCAGTCAAATGCTCTTCTGGTAAATTCGTGAAGGTCTGATTTTTCGTGAGTTGAATCCATAGTGGGTTCTTCTAATCCGGATAATTTTCTAAAAGTCATTTAAATTGTTTCCAAGTTTTGTGTTTTGATGCTACTTTTCCTATGGCAATAGCNTCATACACATCGTATGTTTGNTTTGTGGGAATATTTTCTAATTTGAGAACTTTTTCTTTAACTTCTTCTTTTGTACAATTTGGATTATTTAAAAATAAACCATGCCATTCTCTGGCTTGATATTCATTATACATGAGTTTTCTTTGGAATGCTAACACTTTCAATGTATTGGCTGTTGCTTGAACAAGGTCTTTGTTGTTCATGCGAGCAAATGATGGAACGACTTCCCAAACAACGTGTTTAACGCCTCTATCCAATTGTTTATTATAAAATTTTATAAGATAATTAATTAAAGCATTCATCCTTTTGTTAAAAGGTTCTTCGGGGCAAGGATCTGTTTCTAATCCATAATCAATCGTTTTGCCTTGAAGGTTAGTTAATGCCCAGCCTATTTTTGTAACGCCAGGATCTAATGAAAATATTAACGGTTCCATATAGGACAAACTTCTCTTGCTGGGCAAGAATCAAAAGTTTTATCCCCTGAACCCGTACAACATGGAGTTAAAGAAGAAGGGTCGTTAAACTCAACCGCTTCTAAAACTCTGTTCCATTTTGCATAAATCATGTTTAATTCATCGGGGTCTTTTTCTACAATAAAATCTCTAATTCCGTGTGGGTGAGCCTTTTCAATATAAAGGATAACCATTTCATCAGGAGCATCCGGAACATTGTCTTGATAAATTCTTAATTGCGTTTTATAATTTGCCCTAACTGAAGTTGGCAATTTACTACAAGTTTTAATATCTACCATTACTTCTCTCCCATTAGGAAGAGTTAATTTTCTAATATCTGTAGTTCCACTAGTATGGCGCTCTTCGTTTACATAACTAACTTCTACTTCTTCTTCAGTTGTGAATCCAAGATGGATCAACATACTTTGTATGATAGCATGTAAGGCAGAGCCTACTTGGAATGTCATTGCTAACGAAGGCGATATGTGTTCTGGCAACAAACCTTTTTGCAATTCAGGATTAAACTTACAATAAAGAAGAATTTCTCCAGCATATGGATCAGAAGATGGGTGAAAGTATCCATCCCATACTCTTTCTTTGTTATAAACTTTAACTGGATACTCAGGTGGCCAATCTGCTGTCATCACTGCTTGTTCTATATAAGGAGTAATGAGTTCACCCCTTGAAATTGTACTTAATGTTCTATCAAGAACTCCCATTTTCCACCTTTTTTCTAAGTTCTTTTATTTCTTCTACAAGTTCAATAAGATCGTGCAAATCAACTACTGCAATATCTTGAAGAACTTTTATTTGTTCTATAGGGACTTCATGCTCTGTGGGTTCCATTTTTACATTTTGACTATTAAAACGAATTGCTAAGCAAGGTCTCATTTCTGAAGAACGTTCATATGTTCTTTTTACAACATATTCCCACAATTCTCTTGTAATGCTATATGATTTTTTTTGCGTTTCTTTACATTCTATTAAAAAACGCCAGTGTGTATTGTCTCTTTTGGCTTGAACATCAAGTTTTTCAATTTTATTTCCTGAAGAAAGAATTTTTTCAGCATCAGGCCACCAATCAGCAACGTCTTGTTCTTGTATGTCTGCTAATTTTTTTTCTCTTCTACCCATCAATTTTTAAACGAGGAGAACGATATATTCCACCCCAGACGCCCCATTCTTCGCCACTTTCATCAGCAAAATTAATGCACTCTTCTTTTACTGTACATCTTGCACATGGAAGATTTTTGGCAATATAATTTGGTATACTGTCTCCTCCTGTAAACTTAGGGAAGAATAAATTAGGGTCTAAATCTGAACAAAGTGCTTCATCACGCCAACTATACTTCTGAGTCGTCAATGTCTTCGTCAGGATTTGTTTCAGGTCTTGCAAATTCTTCATCTCCTTCCTCAATCAATAAATCTACTACAACTGGATTACTTTGGATAGTTTGGATAACGTTTTGGTAAAATTCTTCTTTCTTACCACTATCATAAAGTGCTTTAAAAAATGCTTCTCTACCTTGTTCTTTGATGCCTTCATAACTATACCAAGAACCTGCTTTGTGTACGACTCCTACTAAAATTCCCATTCTAGTAAGATCTCTTTCGACATCAATTCCAGGATGGTCTAGCCAAACACTTGGTTGAGAATAAAAGTCTGTCCAACCTTCTCTTAAAGGAGGGCCATAAGAATTTTTAATTGTTTTCATAACAATTGGAAATCCTACTTGAGTATTTTCACCATTTACTTTATCAAAATATTTATCTGAGCCAGGTCGCAAATATAATCTTATGCTCATAGCATGTTTTACAGCATGACCGCCTGGAGTCAATGCACGATTATAACCATCCATATCTGCTCGCAATTGATTAAGATAAAAACAGGTTACGCCATAAAGGTTGGCAATTGGAGCAACTGTTTGTACATTACGTTTCATTACTGCTGCAGAACCACCAAATCTATCATTTTTATCGGTAAGTTGTTGCATACTGTGTCGTGTGGCAGCACCTCCAATGGAATCCCAAACAACGGCACAAATTTTTTTAGATTTAATAAGTTCAACCATCATATCGGTTCCGCTCTCAGCATCAGGTGGCTGAATGACTACAAGATTGTCGTCTACACTAAGTCCTAATGTTTCTGCCCATTCTGGATTAAATCTATGCTCAAGATCAATATAAGCAATCATTTTTTCACCATCATAATAATCAAAACAATCTTTGAGAGCAAGCATAGCAAAACTAGTCTTTCCAGCATGCTCTTTACCAAAAATTTCAATCAATTTTCCTTCTGGCCAACCACCAATTGCCAAAAGATATGCTAATGATGGAGAAAAACATGGAATTGCTTTTACCTTATCTACGTTAGAACCACGCATTGCAACGGGCCTTTCTGACCCGTCTGGCGTAAATTTATTAAGGTCTTGTAACAACTTATCTATTTCATCTACTCTACGACCCATTATGCTACCTCTGCTTTCAATAAATCAAGTCTAAAAAGATTTTTTAACTGTAATCCGTCTTGTAATTTTTCAATATTTGCTAAGATTGGAGCACCAACCTCAATATTATTTTTATATTTTGCATATACGTCTGGGAAACAAACCAATTGTATCACATTATCTCCTCCATAAGTATCTTCTTCGTCATAATTTTCAAAATCATCTTCTTCGTTTGCGATTACGTTAGGCAACTCTACCCATATCTGGCACATTTTTGCACCAACATTCTTTCCCTTTTTGGTAACAAGTTCGCTTACCTTTGATATCAACCCACCAATCGTAGCCTTTTCTCCTGTGAACAACTTCTTTTCACCTGGGAAATTTTCTTCAGATGCAATAAGTTCAACATATTCACCCAAAGGGTCTAGAGATACTAATGTCCCCAAATATTCTCGCTCTGCAAGCGCTCTATCATTAACTTTTTCTTGATTACATAAACATTGGAATGAATTAATTTTTCCATTACAATAATTACACTCAACATCACAATTATCATCAATAGACTTCCAATCCCCCCTAGCCTTCCAATATTCATATAATGCTTGCTCAGCATGATTTCTCCCATCGATTGGCACTACGATACTATCAAAAACTCCACACTTGATAAGAGCAATCATAGCACGTTTGTTAACTTGCTTTTTTGGAACCCTAGAAACAAAATCTTTCATTGAAGCAAAAGGTCCAAGTTTTTGAATATGAGCAGCGCTACCTCCAACAAACTTAACACTGTTCAGACCGTATCTAATTGCACCATTTTTGGTGAGAGTATAACCACTACTTGATTCATTAATATCAGGACCAAGAACTGGAACCCCAATTCTTCTTGCTTCCCTTATATATATTACTGATTGAGATGGGTTGGTTTGAAATAATGCTGTCATAAATTCTCTTGGGTAATATTTTTTTAAATAAGCAGTCCAATATCCAAGAATGCCGTATGCGTAAGCATGGCTTTTATTAAATCCGTAAACTCCAAACGCTTGCATTTCATCAAAAATACTATTCGCTAAAACTTCATCAATTTCATTAACCTTACAACCTCTCAAAAAAGCCTTTCGCTCCTTTGCCATCTCACTAACTTTTTGTTTTGCCATAGCACGCCGAACACGATCAGTTTCAGCAAGAGAATAACCAGCAAGTTCAACACATGCTTCCATAATCTGTTCCTGGTAAACAAATGTTCCGTAAGTGCTTTCAAGAACTTTTTTTAATTTTGGGTGTTTATATAAAACAGGACGATTTCCAGATTTCTTTTGCAAATATAATTCTAAAAGGTTCATTCCTGTTTCAGGATCAATTGATCTACTAATTCCTGGGCGACATACAGCGCTCAAAGTAGAAAGATCTTCTACTGATCGTGGCTTAAATTTCTTAATCAAAGAAGTAAGGTTATTTGTTTCAATTTGAAAACATCCAACTGTGTGTGCATTGCAAAGCATATCCCACACTTCTTCATCATTATAATATTTATCCCACTCCGAACTCCATTCATAAAAATGTGGAAGCCGATCCCCGTAATTTTGCCTAATTAAGTTGTAAGCAGCCATTAGGGTAGAAAGGGTACGTAAGCCTAAAACATCTACCTTAACGAACCCTAGGGCCTCTACATCGTCTTTCTCAAACTGTGTCCGAACATCACCAGTCTTAAACCTCAAAGGCAACTTTCCAAGCAAATTTTCTTTAGAAATAACTACTCCGGCAGCATGAGCGCTAGAATGTCTAATATGATCAATTAATTTAGGCACAAGGTCAAAAAGTTCAGGATATTTTTGTCGCCATGGCTCAAAATCTAAATCACATTCTTTTAACAATTTTTCCCAAGCAAGGGTTCCTGTTCCATTATGTTGCACAGTCCATTTATCATCAACAATCTTACAAATTTTACCAGTATCAACAAGATTGATTGCTAAACCACGGCAAAGATCACGAATAGTTTGTTTTACGCCAAGGGTATTTAAAGTAGCAATGCTTGTAATGTTTAATTTACCATACTGTTCTTCAAGGTGATCACGAACAACTTGTCGTTCCAACTGAGGGAAATCGATGTCAATATCTGGCATTGTGTCACGGCCAGGATCGAGAAAACGCTCAAACAACAATCCAGCAGGTATCGGATCAATCTCTGTGATATCCATACAATATGCGAGAAGAGAACCTCCCACCGAACCACGGCTAGGTCCCACAAGCATTCCTTCGTCTTTACTCCACCTAATAACATCTGCTACCATATGAAAATATCCAGGGAAACCTTTGCTTATAATAATTTCCATTTCATAATCAATGCGATCATGATAAAGTTTAATTTGACTTTCTGGAACCTTTCCAACAATTTTTTTATTAAAACCAGTTTCTACTACTTCTTTTAATTTTCTAACATCTTGTTCCTTGCTAGAAAAGAATACAGGCATATTTCTTACTTCTTTAATTTGAACATTACATTGGTCAGAAAGAAGTTTTGTATTTTTGATTGCTTCTGAAACGGCATTTTCAGGTAAATAAGACATGCGTTGTCGCATTTCTTCCTCAGAAATAATACATAGTTGATTTGGACCATATGAAAAACGATCTTCATCTTTAACGGTTTTACCCATTTGAACTGCTGTCATTACCTCATGGGCATACCAATCTTCAGGATTTGTATAATGTGAGTCGCTTACTGCAAGAAGCGGTACAGATAATTCATTTGCTGCTCTTACAATTTGTTTATTCCACTTTTCGCTATCTGGAGAAGAGTAGGAGTGCATTTCCAAAAAGAAATTATCCTTAAAAATACTTTGGAATCGAGCAATACGCTCATGNGCCTTTTCAAATGAAAATTGTCTACCTTCTTCATTAAGATACTTGCCAACGCAACCACCCATACAACCACCAGTGATAGCAAGTCCTTCTGAATATTTTTTTAAAAGTTCCCAATCAAATCTTGGGTCACCATAAAATGATCCATCTAACCATGCTTCGCTAGAAAGTGACCACAAATTAGTTAACCCAGTTTGATTAAGGGCGATAACCGTCATGTGGTCATAAAACTCACCCTTTTTACCATTCTTTTCATGACGGTTATCTGTAAAATAACCCTCCATGCCAAAAATGGGTTTAACGCCATGCTTATCGGCCTTACGCTGAAATTGAAAATGGCCTGAACATTCACCATGATCGGTGATGGCAATAGAAGATTGACCCAGATCTACTGCTCTTTCTACGATAGAATCAAGAGTACTTAATCCATCAAGAAAAGAATGTTCTGAATGAACATGAAGGTGTACAAGGTTATCCATGATTCCTTACTTTAACAGTAGATCCAGGTCAAATTCTAATTAACTATATGGGCTATCGACCATTTTGCTCTGAAGACGCTGTGCGGTTGTNAACTCATCTAAATCAATGTTGTTAACAACTGGCGCTTCAGGTACAAATGATGCAGTGGGCTGGCCACCTTCCTTCTTATCAAGATTGATACCATGCAAACGAGATTCGTAGTATTCTTGGCTACCAATTCGATTGAGGAAACCTTCCAAATCTGGAATAAACTTTCCATATCGTTCATCAATATTTTCAATTGGCTTCGGAGGAAGTGGGAACGATACATAAGTTGTATCAGTGCCACTACCTTGACGATGAATCTCCATATCAAAATCACGGAGAGACCCATACTTTTCATGGATCAAAGCGATGGTATTCCAGAAATTTCTCATTGACTGGTTGACAATACCAACTACTGGCTTTTTCTTCCGAACAATTCCATTAGGGGTCTCTTCGTCATACTCAACAACTTGATCCTCATATCCAACTACCTTATTGTCTTCAAATACTGCTTGGCGCACAACTGCAATTCCGTAACCAGAATCACGCTTATAAACATCCATCTTGCAAAGTTCACAAGGAGCGTCAAATACAGAACGGCAAACAAAATTAGCCTTTTTGCCATCATGAGTATCAACCATGCTATGAACAGCAACTACCAAAGTATCGTCAATATCAGTAAGGAAACGAAGAACCTTGGTTTCCCCACCCTTCCACGACACCCAATTAGTATCTGGATAATCTTTTGTGCCCTGCCCCTTAGAAAGGGACTCTTGAATTGCCTCTCGGCCTTTCTTAATCATATTTATATTCCTTTTTTTTACTAACTGCTTGCCTTATGGCCTACATATTTATTATACACTATTTTCCCCCC
>JGI26470J50227_1000276_pt1 | contig 22744 bp, 25 predicted proteins | sample FreactTroBogLake_FD_50227 | JGI IMG/M metagenome (IMG submission 50227) | reverse complement strand
GGGCGGCATCGGAAACATTCCGGGGGCCGTCGTCGGCGGGCTGGTCCTCGGTGAGATCGAGACGCTGGCGGGAACGTTCCTTCCCACCCTGACCGGGGGAGCCATGGGCACCGAGTACAAAGACGTGATCGCGTTCCTTCTTCTCATTTTGCTCCTCTTGTTCCGGCCGCAGGGACTTCTGGGCCAAGTCGTCAAGGAAAAAGTATGAAGAACTTGCTCTCTACCCTGACCCTGCCCGTTCGTCTGGCCCTCACTTCGGCGTCGCTCGTCCTCGTCGGCCTGTTCCTCGGCCTCGGCTGGGGATTCCCCGCCGTCCTGGCCGCCTACCTCACGCTCGGCCTGCTGGCCTTGGCGCCGCCGGCCCCCCGGTGGAAGCTGACGGCGCTGGCCTTGCTGACCCTCGAGGCGACGCTCGGCCTGTCGGTCAAGCTCGGCGGCGACCTTCTGTTCATCGCTCTGGTCGGCGTGCTGGTGCTGCTGCTCCGGCTTCCGTCGGTCCCCGGGTGGACCAAGGCCCTCCTCGGTGCTGCGGTGCTACTGATCGGAATTCCGGTCGCCGGGTTCGCGAACACGTTCCTGTTTGAGCTCGGCATCCAGATCGGCATCTATTCGGCCATGGCCTTGGGTCTGAACGTCGTCGTCGGCATGGCGGGGCTCCTCGACATGGGGTACGCCGCCTTCTTCGCCATCGGCGCCTACACCTGGGCCATTTTCGGGTCGACCCAGGCCGCCCAATTCTTCGCGGGCTGGGTCCCCCTCAACGGCAACTTCGCGTACCTGTTCATGGGGTTCGCCATCCTGGCCACCGCCACCACCGGCATCCTGATCGGCCTGCCTGCCCTGCGCCTGAGGGGCGACTACCTGGCCATCGTCACCCTGGGTTTGGGCGAAGTCGTCCGCATCCTGGCGAACAACCTCGACCACCCTCTGAACCTCACGAACGGTCCCCAGGGAATCTCGGGCATCGTGAAACCGCCCATCGACGGGTTCCAGGCGCTGCTCAGGATCACAGGCATCCCCACCTCCGAGGCCACCGACCACCAGCTGTTCTTCTACCTGTTGGTGCTGGTGATCATCGGCCTGATCATCCTGGTGAACGTGAACCTCAGCCGCTCGAAGTTCGGCCGGGCCTGGGTGGCCCTCCGGGAGGACGAGATCGCCGCCAAGGCCATGGGCATACCCATGGTCAAGACGAAACTGTTGGCCTTCGCCACCGGAGCGGCGTTCAGCGGCGCCATGGGCGTGCTCTTCGCCGCCCAGCGCGGGTTCGTCAGCCCGGAAACGTTCACGCTCACCGCGTCGATCACCATCCTGGGCATGGTCGTCCTCGGCGGCATGGGCTCGGTTCCCGGGGTCATCCTCGGCGCGGCGGCGCTGACCATCCTCAACCTCGACCTCCTCAAGAGCTTCAGTGAATTCCTGAACACGCTGAGGCAGAACGGCACGGTGTTCCTGGGATTCAACTTCAAGACCCNCCCCAGCCAGGTCGACCCTGCCAAGTACGAGAGGCTGGTCTTCGGCATCATCCTCATCCTGATGATGATCTTCCGCCCCGAGGGACTCATCCCGGAGCGGCGCCACGAGATCGAGGAGCACGGGGAGGCCGGCCGATGAAAGGAACCAGCCTCGTCGTCGAAAACGTCACCAAACGCTTCGGTGGCCTGATCGCCGTCAACAACGTCAGCCTCGCGGCCGAACCCGGCAAGATCCTGTCGGTCATCGGCCCCAATGGCGCCGGAAAGACGACGTTCTTCAACCTTCTCACCGGCATCTACTCCCCCGATTCAGGCAAGATTCTGTTCGGGGGCCGGGACATCACCGGCAAGAAGAGCGACGCGATCGCCGCCCTGGGCCTCGGCCGGACGTTCCAAAACATCCGACTCTTCCCCGGGATGACCGTCCTCGAGAACGTGCTCGTCGGCCACCACAACCAGGTGAAGACCAGCTACATCTCGGCCATCCTGCGGCTCCCTTCTTTCCACAAGGAGGAGCAACGCGCCGAGGCCCGGGCCAAGGAGCTTCTGGCGTACATGCGCCTGGACCACCGGTCCCTGGCCTTGGCGTCGAGCCTTCCCTACGGCGACCAGCGGCGCCTGGAGATCGCCAGGGCCCTGGCCCTCGAACCTTCCCTGCTGCTTTTGGACGAACCGGCGGCAGGGATGAACCCCCAGGAGACCGAGGAGCTCAAGGCCATGATCCTGGCGCTGAAGAACGACCTGGGGCTGACCATCGTTCTCATCGAGCACGACATGGCCATGGTCATGAGCCTTTCCGACCGGATCACCGTGCTCGAATACGGATCGGTGATCGCCGAGGGCCTCCCGGCCGAGGTGAAGGTCCATCCCCGCGTCATCGAAGCCTACCTGGGCAAGGGAGCCGCCCATGCTTGAGATCAAGAACCTGACCGCCGGCTACGGCCCCATCCAGGCCATCGAGGGCCTGAGCCTCCGGGTCAACCGTGGCGAAATCGTGACGTTGCTCGGGTCCAACGGCGCCGGAAAGAGCACCACGCTGAGGAGCATCTCGGGCCTGCTGAAACAGAAGTCGGGAATCATTTCGTTCGACGGCACCGACATTCAGAAACTCCCGCCCCAGAAGATCATCAGCCGCGGGATCAGCCAGGTCCCCGAGGGCCGCAAGATCTTCGGCCGACTCACCGTCGAGGAGAACCTCGACGTCGGCGCCTACCTCGTGAAGGATCACGCCGTCATCGCCGAGCGCAAAGAGCACGCCTTCACCCTTTTCCCCCGGTTGGCCGAGCGCCGTCACCAGAAGGGGGGAACCCTCTCGGGAGGGGAACAACAGATGCTCGCCATCGGCCGGGCGCTGATGCAGGCGCCCCAGTTGTTGCTGTTGGATGAACCAAGCATGGGCCTGGCGCCTCTGCTGGTCGAGGCCATCTTCGACATCATCCGGCAGCTGAACTCCGAGGGGACGACGATCCTGCTGGTGGAGCAGAACGCCCGGATGGCCCTCCAGGTTGCAAACCGTGCGTACGTGCTGGCCAACGGTCGGCTGACCATGGAAGGCAAGGCCAGCGACCTCGCCCACGACCCCGAGGTGCAGAAGGCCTACCTGGGCGGGTGACCGGGTCTACAGGTCGAGGAAGATCATGTTCGAGTAGTTGTTCTCGATCCCCAGGGTATCCAGGACGTGGCTGATCTGTCCCCGGTGGTGGGTCTGGTGGTTGAAGAAGTGGACCATGGCCTTGAGGGCGTTCTTCTCGATCACCAGCCCGTCCCGGGTCTTCCGGGTCACGGCCTTGGCAAAGATCGCTTCGTCTACCCTTTCCATATACCGACAGATGAAGGCGTCCAGGGATTGGCGGCTGGGGAGGTACGCTTCGAAATCGCTGAAGACCTGATCACCGTAGCCTGGAACCTCGCGAACTTCCTTCACCAGGTCCATACCGCAGGACTCAAGGTCGGAGAAGGCCTTCATCCAAATCAGGTCGGTGCAGAGGATATGGTCGAGGATCTGACCCAGAGTCTTGAAATAGTAGCCCTCCAGAGGAAGTTCGTACGGTTTCGGCAGAGCCCCCTGGATGGTGCTGTTCATCAAGGCGTTGATCTGGCGGTTGCACGCCGCGTAGTAAGTCACGATTTCTTTCATCGCAGGCTCCTTTGGCTCAGGCGCGAGGTCACGTCGAGGCCCGGTTGGTCGGCTTGTTGTTTGACTGATGCTGGCGGATGCAACACGAGCAATGCCCGTGGGTGATCATGCAGTAGCCGCCGAACACCGTGAATAGACCCCAGAAAAGCGGGAGGTCGAGCACCTCGACCAGCGAGGGCCCTGTCTTGAGGAACGGAATCTGGTACACGGCGTAGGCGGTAACCAGACAGCCGGCGACGATGGCCAGGTGCCCCAGGAAGACCGTGAACCCCTTGGAGCGGGTCCAGCCGATCTTCCAGCCAAACACCAAGAAAAAGACTCCCACCGCGATGCCCACCCAACGGATCGGTGCCCCGGTCAAGAGGAGCTGGACCACACTGAGAACGGTGACCCCCAGCCCGATCAGAAACGTCTTCGGTGCCTTCATCTCAACGTCCTCCCTTCACATAGGTCAAGATCTCGCAAATCTGTCCGCCCCGAACCTGGACGACGTCGAGCCCTCGGAGACCCGCTTCGTTCGTCCACCGCAGGACGCACCGAAGCCCCAATCCGAACACCTCTTCCACCCGAAGGACGGCGCCCGGCGAGTCTTCGAAGGACCGACCCCAGGCGGCGACGATGGCGTCCCTCCCACGATGGGTGGTTCCCTCGGGGGCGGGGGCGTGGTCCTGCCACACGCAATCTTCGGTCACCAGAGCGGCCAGGGCTGCCTGGTCGTGGCGGCTGTAGGCTTCTGCCAGGGCGAGGGCGGCACGGATTCCCGTTTCGACCCTGTCCATCCGGGCGGGGCTCATCGAGGCCTGGGCACGCTACCTTCCCCCAGCGTTTTTGATGAGCTTGGCCGATTCGGTATTCCCGTTGTCCACCGCAAAACCGTAGGCTGTCAGCTTGCTCTGGGAAACCTTTCCCAGGTCGGCCCGGGCCGCGATCAGCCGTTTGACCGCTCCCAGAAAATTCCTTCCCGCCGCGAGCATCAGCGCTGTCTGACCGTAGCGATCCTGATGGTCCACGTCGGCCCCGGCTTCGATCAGAAACTTCACGAGCTCAATGTTTTTCGCGTCCACGGCGTGCATGAGCGCCGACATTCCCTGGGAGTCCGCGACGTTCAAGTCTCCGGAGTCCTTGACGTACTGGGCAAGGAAGGCCTTGTCGCGGCTCTTCACCGCTTGGATGATGTCCATCGATCCTCCTGTTCAAATCCTGTCTGTCGCGGCCGCCGAGGCGTCATTCGAACGACGCTGCGGATACCGCCTGGCGCCGACCAGGCTGGCCATCGTCACGCTCACCAGAATCAGACCGCCTCCGGCCAGCGTCCAGCCCGAGGGCGATTCGCCGAGCAGGAAGAACACCCAGACGGGGTTGAACACGGGTTCGATCACCGACAGCAGGTTCGCGGTCACCGCCGACACCCGCTTGATGCCGTAGGCAAAGAACACCGCCGCCAGGCCGATCTGACCGATCCCCAGGGCGAAGATGGCGGCGAGGTTTCCCGGGTTGAACGAAGGGGCGGGCTGGAAAGCGGCGATCCCCAGGGCGACCCCGGCGCACAGGAAGTGGCTGAGCATCAGCGACTGGAGCGGGTTGCCGTCCTTCTGCATCCGGGTGAACAGGAACATCAGACTGAACATCAGCCCCGAAGCCAGCGCGGCGAGGTTTCCCCACAGTGCACCAGGACCCAATTTGTCGGCAAACAGGAGCACCAACCCGACCAGGGTGGCGACCAAAGCGAGAATCTGTTCCTTATGGATCTTCTCCTTCAGGACGAATACCGCCAGGAAAGCGGTGCCCACCGGGGCCCAGTACTGAATCAGGATGGCGTTCGCCGAGGTGGTCAACTTGTTCGCCACCACGAAAAGGACCATGCAGACGGCGTTGGCCACCGCCGCGGCGATCAGCGGCCCACTCCAGCGCAACCTCAGGGTTCGGACCACGGTGAGGAGGAAGGCGCCGGCGATGAGGCTACGCAAACCCGCGATCCAGAAGGGGTTCCAATCGATCAGTTTGATGAACAGGCCCGCGGTGCTCCAGAGGAACGCGCAGACCACCATGGCCGTGGCACCGGCCAAGGGGGACGAAAGGCGTGAAAACATGCACCATTGTATGATGCGCGCACGCCTTGGTGGAAGCTCAGCAGGCGCTTGGTCTGCTCGTCCCCGAGGGAGAGCCCGCGCCCTTCAGACTGGCCTCGATCGACTGTGGATGGGAAGGTTGCCGTTGGGCGACGGCCCAGAAGTGCTCCCGGAGGCGGCGATGCGGGGTGTGGGGCCACCGGGGGTGGATGCATGGGAAGCCGAAGTTCCCCGAAACCGAGGCAACGGAGAGCCGCGCACGGGTACCCCAAAAGAAAAATCCGGTTTGATTCCTCGACGACTAGGGTCATTGATTCGGATTCTTTAACCTGCTATTCCTACAGCGGGGGCCGCCATGCAGACCGAAGGAATCAAGATCTTTGCCGGGAGTTCCGGACTTCCCTTCGCCCAAGGAATCTGCCGCGCGCTCGGTGCCGACCTGGGTCTGGGGGACGTTCGAAAATTCTCCGACGGCAACCTGTTCGTCCGGGTAGGAGAGACGGTGCGCGCCCAGGACGTCTACCTCGTCCAGCCCATCGGATTGAACCCCAACGACGAGTTCACCGAAGTCCTGTTCTGGATGGACGCGTTCAAGCGGGCCAGCGCGCGGTCGGTGACGGCGGTGATTCCGTACTTCGGGTACGCCAAGGGCGACAAGAAGGACGAGCCCCGGGTTTCCATCCGGGCCAGGGTCTGCGCCGAAAGCATCGAATTGGCCGGGGCCGACCGGGTGGTGTGCCTCGACCTCCACAGTCCCCAGATCCAGGGTTTCTTCAAGAAGCCCGTGGACCACATCTACGCCATGCCCATCCTGGCCGGGTGGATCCGCCGTCAGAAACTCGAAAACCCGGTGATGGTCAGTCCCGACTTGGGCTTCCTGAAGCAGACCCGGCGGTTCGCCGAGGAACTCGGGTTTCCCATGGCCGTGGGAGAGAAGGTGCGCCGGGGTCACGATGAGAAGGCCGAGGTCCTCGAGATCATGGGGGAAGTGAAGGGCCGCGACTGCGTGATCGTCGATGACTTCACGATTTCTGGGGGAACCCTGGCCGACCTCGCCCGGGGTTTGAAGGACCGAGGCGCCCGGAGGATCATCGCCGTGCTCAGCCACTGCCTGATCCGCCCCGAGGGCATCGCCCGGATCGAAGCCAGCCCCATCGAGACCATCGTGGCCACCGATAGTGTCGACAACCCTTGGGCGAAGTGCCATCCCCGATTCCAAATCGTTTCGGTGGCGCCGCTGTTCGCCGAGACGATCCGCCGCATCCACGACCGCGAGTCGGTCAGCCCTCTGTTCGACACCCGGGACGACCCGGTGGTCCAAGCCTGCCTCGACTTCGAGGAGTGCTGAGCCCCCTAGGCGGGGGGAATCGTGACGCCCAACTTCTCGGACCAATCCTTGAGGGTCGCTTCGAGGGCCGGTGGAACCAGAATTCCCTCGGCCTTGCCCCGGGCGTCCGAGGCCCGGCTGCGGTCGCCGGGAAGCCGCTGGGTTTCGCCGTCCTTCCGAGCCCGTTCTTTCATCGACACCAACCGCTCTTCGATGGCGCCCTTCCCCCCGAACCAAGCCAGGTCGAAGGCCAGGACCATCTGGCTGTGGGTCCGCAACCCTCCCCCGGGAGCAACCTCGTCCAGGGTGGCCCCGCCGGTAAGCACCCCGGTGAGCACCTCTCCCAACAGAGCCAGCGCGAGGCCCTTGGGTCCACCGATGGGTCCGACGGCCCCGGCCAGGAGCGCCTGGGGGTCGGTCGTCGGCTGGCCGTCCGGTCCCAGCCCCCAGTGAACGGGAACCTCGGCGCCGGCGGCCGCCAGGGAGTTCAGGTTTCCCAAGGACGAGTACGCCATGCACAGATCTGCCGAAAACGCCGCGGGCCCCGTCCCCAGGCCCCAGCCCATGGGGTTGTTGCCGATCTGGCGATGCGATCGTCCCGGAAAGGCCATCCCGGCGTCGGTGTTCGACCACACCACCACCAGAAAACCCGCCTCGGCGCCGATCTGGGTGTACGGGTCAGCCGCCAGAAAATGGTTTGACCTGCGGATTCCGGCGTACCCGACCCCCGACCGCCCGGCAAGCTCCAACGCCCGGCGGGTGATGTGCGAGCACAGGACTTCGCCGAGCCCCTCGTCGCCGTCCCAGACCTCGGCCGCCGGCGCTTCGCTCACCAACTCGAGCCTGGGTTTCGCGTTGACTTCCTCCCGGGCCAGCCAATCCAGACGCTGGGGTAAATAGGACAGATCGTGGTGGCCCAGTCCCCGCAGAGTGGCCCGGCGGAAAACCTCGGCGGCGGAGGCGGCGTGGGATTCGGACAGGCCGGAGGCCTCCAGCAATCGGGACGTCCAGGCTTCAAGGGCGGGAGGAAGAAGAATCATACGGCGAATATAGCATACGACAGGACCACCGGGCCTGGGGAGGCAACGCCATACCCTACCCTTGAAGTCACCTATCGCTTTCCGCTATATTGTCGGGCCATGGCCAAAACCTTTTATATCGAGCAGCTGGGCTGCTTCAAGAACCAAGTCGACGCCGAGTACATGATCACCGCCCTCCAAGACAAGGGCTACACCCGGGCCGAAACCGCCGAAACCGCCGAGCTGATCCTGGTGAACACCTGCACGTTCATCGAATCTGCCAAGAAAGAATCGATCGAGGCCTTCTTCGAACTCCGCCAAGCCCGGAAAGACGCCAAGATCGTCATGACGGGCTGTATGGCCGAGCGGTACGGCAAGGATCTGCTGGAAATGCTCCCCGAGGCCGACGGCATCTTCGGCAACCGTGACCCCCAGAAGATCGTCGACATCGCCGACGACGTGATGGCCGGCAAGAAATCTCTCTACTTCCCACCCAACATGCTCATCGCCCCCCGACGCAAACACTTCCTTTCGCTCAAGAACAGCGTCTACGTGAAGATCAGCGAGGGTTGTTCCAACGCCTGCACGTTCTGCGCGATCCCGAAGTTCCGGGGCACCCTGTCGAGCCGAAGCTTCGAAGACGTGGCCACCGAGATCGAGGGCCTCATCGACTCGGGCGTCAAGGAGATCAACCTCATCGCCCAGGACCTGGCCAGTTTTGGGAACGACCGCGGCAAGGAAGACTTCATGCCGTTGCTCGAACGGTTGCTGAAAAAGCCCGGCGACTTTTGGCTTCGAATGCTCTACCTCTACCCGGACCACTTCCCGGAGGACGTCCTGGGCCTCGCCAAGACCGAGAAGCGCCTACTCCCCTACTTCGACCTTCCCTTCCAACACGCCTCGGGCCGGCTTCTCAAGTTGATGGGACGACGGGGAGACGACTCCCAGTACCTCGACCTGATCGGACGAATTCGGGACAATGTGCCCGACGCCGTGGTCCGTTCGACGTTCATCGTCGGTTTCCCTGGCGAGCGGGACAGCGATTTCCAAACCCTCCTCGACTTCCAGCAGAAGGCCAAGATCGATTGGATGGGTGTGTTCACCTACAGCCGGGAGGAAGGCACCCCGGCGTTCCGGATGCAGTCCGAGGACGCGTTCGAGCTGTTCCGACCCCAGGCCGACAAGCGAAAACAGCTGCTTGAGGACGCCCAGTCAGAAATCACCGCCGTCAGCCTCGACCGATGGGTCGGCCGCGATCTGGAAGTTCTGATCGAGGAACCGATCCAAGGTTCTTCCATGGGGTTGGGGAGGAGTTTCCTTCAAGCCCAGGAAGTCGACGGGCTGGTGGTCGTCCACGGCGAAGGTCTGGTTCCCGGTCAGGTGGTCCAAACCAAGGTGACCAAGCGCAACGGGGTCGACCTCGAGGCCCGGGTCGTTTCCCCTCAGTAAAAGCCGTCGCAACTGGCCAGGTAACCCAGCACATGCCGTTCCTGGTCAGCGTCGTCGAAGCTCAACTGGATTCCGACTTGCCAGAGGTCTCCCTCGGGCTCTCGGAAATGGTCGATCACCCGGCCGCTGACTTCCAGGTTGTCGGTCGAGGCGTCGGATTTGTTGAAATGCAATTCCACATGGACGGGGGCCCCCGGGTCCAGTGGTTCCTGGGAACGGATCCGCATCAAGGTGTCGGAGAGGTCCATGGTCTGAGCGGGAACTCTGTCGTGTCCTTCCTGCTGGATGTGGACGGTTTCGCCCATGGGACAATGCTGGTACAAAGACGTGGTCATCGGGGACTCCTGAGAAGCCTCACGGCTCCTCTTTCAAGGTAGAAGTCGCGTGGATCTTCCGTCAATGCACGACTCTTGAATTCTGTCAATCGAATGTTGTTCTTTTCAGAAACTTAATCTTAATCGACGTTCAATCGCGGGAATTGTCCGTTCCTGACCGGAAGAGTGGCCCTTCTGCCTCCGGTTGTCGCACCTGTCGTCTTCGGTCTATCCTTCCATGAGGAGTTTCCATGTCGTCACCGTTGGCTCGAGGAACCTGGATGGCCGCCGCCAGCTACGTCCTTTGGGGTTCCCTCCCTCTGTATTGGAAGGCCTTGGGGGCGGTGGCGCCCCAAATCATCCTGGCCCACCGCATCGTGTGGGCCCTGGTGTTCACCACGACCCTCGTGCTGTTCCTCAGGCTCGGCGCCGAGGTGAAGACCGTCTTCGCCGACCGGAGGAAGACCGTCAGGATGATCTTCGCCGCGCTGCTGATCAGCTTCAACTGGTGGCTGTACATCTGGGCCATCGACGCGGGCCACGTGGTCGAGACGGCCCTGGGCTACTACATCAACCCCTTGGTGAGCGTGCTTTTGGGGATGTTCTTCTTCAAGGAAAAGCTGAGCCGCGCCCAGACAATCGCGTTCGTCCTGGCGACCGTCGGGGTGGTGGTGATGGCCCTGGGCGTGGGCAGAGTTCCTTTCATCGCCCTGGGACTGGCCCTGAGCTTTGGTTTCTACGGGCTGTTGAAGAAACAGGCCCCCGTGGGGGCCCTCGCCAGCCTGCAAATCGAAACGCTTTTCAGTCTTCCCTTGGCGGCGGTGCTTCTGTTCTTCACGGGGGCCCCGGGGTTCTTCGGCACCGTGGACCCGCCGTGGCCACAGATCGTCCTTCTGGTGGTGGCCGGCCCGGTGACGGCCCTGCCCCTCTGGTTGTTCGGAGCGGGGGCCCGGCTCATTCCCCTGGCTCGGATCGGCTTCCTTCAGTACATCTCACCCACCATCAACCTCGGGTTGGGCCTCTTCGTGTTCCATGAATCGTTTGGCGTGTGGCAGGCCTGTGCCTTCGCTTGCATCTGGACCGCGCTGGTTCTTTACACCGTCGATTCGATCCGGCGGCGTTCGGTGCCTGCCCAGGCATGAAGGGACTCCTCGCCGGTCTCGGAGCGGCGTCGATTTGGGGCGCCATGTTCGTGGTGAGCAAGGCGGTCCTTCCCGTCGTCCCGCCGTTCACCCTCCTCACGCTCCGCCTCGTCCTGGGGGCGATGGCTCTGGGACTGGTCACGGTCTGGCAGCGACGAAAACAACCGAAGGCCGTGCCGGACGCCACCGCCAAGGGGCGTTGGCTTCCCGTGTGGGGCGCCGGGTTTGTCGGGTACGGGGTTTCCCTCGGCCTTCAATTCACGGGAACTGACCTGGGGACCGCCAGCAACGCGGCGCTGGTCACGTGCGCCACCCCGGCCTTCGTCGCGTTGTTCGCCGCACCTTTGCTGGGCGAAACGATCGGGGGACGGCAATGGTGGGCTCTGGCGCTGGCCACCCTGGGCGTTTTGGCGGTGCTGAGTCCTGAGTGGAAGCACTTCGATCCCCAAAGCCTCACCGCTAACCTCTTGCTGGTGGGTGCCGCGGTCACCTGGGCCCTCTATACCGTGCTCACCGCCCGGGCCGCCCGGGGTCTGGACCTGACCCTGGCTAGCCTCGTCGGTTTCTTGGGCGGGTTGCCCGTCAGTCTGGCGGGCGCCGGGTGGGAGTTGTCGTTCCGGGGAGTGGGGACCATCGACGTCGGGATCGTCGCCGGGATCTTGTTCCTGGGTCTGGTCAGCACGGCGCTGGCCATGCTCCTGTGGAACTACGCCTTCCAAACCCTTCCCGCTTCGACGGCGGGACTGACCTTCTTCGCCCAGCCGGTGACCGGTACGTTGCTTGGTTCGCTTTTCCTGGGGGAGACTCCAGGTGTTTTGTTTTTCGCCGGGGCCGCGCTCATCGGGGCAGCCCTGGTCATAGGGAGAAATCGATGACAAACAACGACATTTTGAGACGGTTGCGGTACGCCCTCAACCTGCCCGACGGCTTGACGCTGAAACTCTTCGCCCTGGGGGGCGTTCAGGCCACAGAGGCCGAGCTTGAGGTTTGGTTGAAAAAGGACGAAGATCCGGGGTACATCGCCTGCCGGGATGAGACGCTCGCCGCCTTCCTCGACGGCTTCGTGACCCTCCGGAGAGGCCCTCGCCCCGAAGGCGCCACCGCCCCCATTTCCGAACGGTTGACGAACAACCTCATTCTTAAAAAGTTGAGGATTGCGTTGGCCTGGCAGGAGGAGCAGGTGCTCGCCGCCCTGGCCGGCGGGGGGATGACCGTCTCCAAGAACGAGCTGACGGCGCTGTTCCGGAAGCCCGGGCAGAAAAACTTCAAGCCTTGTGGGGACCAGCTCCTGCGGGCATTTTTGACAGGAATTCCTGGAGTTTCCACGACCACCCGCGAAGGGAACAAAGGGGCGGAAGTACCCCATACCCCGCCGGGAAAGGAAACTTCACGCCCCTCGAACGAAAATTGACCCTTGGTCGCCCGACCCGCCAAAGGAGGCGGCCTGGCGCTAAGGGTTCGCTGCCAGTGCCCGGTTCACCCCGCTCAGGATCGCCTTGATCGACGCGGTCACCGTGTTCCGGTCCACCCCCACCCCCCAGGTCACCGGACCATTCTCACCGATCCGCAGCTCGATGAACGCCACTGCCTGGCTGGTCGCCCCGCTTCCTCCCAACGAATACTCGCTGTAGTCCAGCAGTTTGACTTCTTCAGGGACCGCTTTGATGACCGCTTCGATCGGCCCTTCCCCCACGCCGTGGAAGCATTGGAACACTCCCTTCACGTCGGCCTCGAGCGTGAACCTGACCGTACCGCTTCCGATCGGATCGTCGGACATGTGGTGGGTCTTGTACGTGTACGGCGACACGGCGCCGAGGTATTCCTTCTGGAAAATCTCGTAGAGGTGGGCTGCTGTGACTTCCTTGCCCGTCGTGTCGGTGTGTTGCTGTACCACCTTGCTGAATTCGATCTGCAACCGCCGGGGCATGGCCAGACCGTATTCCCGTTCCAACAGGTAGCTGATGCCGCCCTTGCCGCTCTGGCTATTGACCCGGATGACCGCATCGTAGCTTCGGCCCAGGTCCTTGGGGTCGATCGGCAGATACGGAACGTCCCAGACTTTTTGGGTCTCCTGGTGGGTGAATCCCTTCTTGATCGCGTCCTGGTGGCTTCCTGAGAACGCGGTGAACACGAGGTCGCCGGCGTAGGGGTGCCGGGGATGGACGGGCATCTGCGTGCTCTCCTCGTAGAACCGGCGGATCTCATCGATGTCCGCGAACCTCAGGCCGGGGTCGACACCCTGGGTGTACAGGTTCAGCGCCACCGTGATCAGGTCGACGTTCCCGGTGCGCTCGCCGTTTCCGAACAGACAACCCTCGACGCGGTCGGCTCCGGCCATCAGGCCCAGTTCCGTGGCCGCGACGGCGGATCCCCTGTCGTTGTGGGTGTGCAGGCTGATCAGTACGCTGTCCCGGCGTTTCAGGTTTCGACAGAACCATTCGATCTGGTCGGCGTACACGTTCGGGGTGGCAACCTCGACCGTGGCGGGCAAGTTCAGGATGGCCCGGTGGGTCGGAGTCGGCTTCCAGACGTCGAGGACGGCGTTGCAGACTTCCAGCGAGAACTCCAACTCGGTGAAACTGAAGGTCTCCGGCGAGTACTCGAACCGCCAGTTCGTCCCGGGTGCCTTCGCCGCCAGATCGCGGACGACCGTGGCCGCCCGGACCGCCAACTCGACGGTGGCCTTCTTGTCGTTCTTGAACACCACGTTGCGGAACAGGGGACTGGTGGCGTTGTAGAAGTGGACGATGACGTTCTTGGCGCCCTTCACGGCCTCGAAGGTTCGGACGATCAGATCTTCCCGGGCCTGGACCAGCACCTGGATCCACACATCGTCGGGGATGAGCTTCTCCTCGATCAAATCGCGGACAAATTGGAAATCGGTCTGGCTGGCCGACGGGAACGAGACCTCAATTTCCTTGAAACCAATGGTCGTCAACACTTGGAACAGGTTTTTCTTCCGTTGGCTGTCCATGGGTTCGATCAGGGCCTGGTTGCCGTCCCGCAGGTCGGAACTGCACCAGACGGGGGCCTTCGTGATGGTTTGGTCGGGCCAGGTGCGGTCCTTCAGGACCACAGGGACGAACGCTCGATATTTTTCAGCAGGTTTCTTCAGCATGTTTTTCCTCCGGGAATATTTCGGTTCTGAACGGCGGAACGCGGGGCTTCAACCCCGCCGAATAAGCTTCAGCAGAAAGTTGGAGGTGAAAATGGTGTGGTTCGCCGATTCCATCACAGACTCCCTACCGGTCTTGCCGGTGTTTTGGACTTCTGACCGGTCCCGCGAAAGACCGTCAGATCAAAAAAAAGCCGTTCTTCCGGGGGGAAGAACGGCCTTCGCAAAGGTTCGCTTTCTTCCATCAATCCGAGGGGTGAAGAAGAAGGAGAAGGTTGGCGGAGTGGTCGTTCGAGGCGTTCATGGTGGTTCCAATGTAATGGTCCCTTTGGGAACCTGTCAAGTCCGCGGTTTCGGTCGGCTTGACAAGAGCCGTGGGACGGCCGAAAGTGTAAGGACAATCGAAAGAGAGGTGTGTATGGCCGCCAAGATCCTGCTTGTGGAAGACGACAAGAACCTGAACATGATGCTCAAACTGATCCTCAAGAACAAGAAGTTGGATTGGGAGCTGGAAACCGCCCACTCCGGTGACGAGGCCCTGCAGATCCTCCAGAACTTTCGGCCCGACGTGGCGGTCCTGGACATCATGATGCCCGGGATGGACGGGATCGAATTGGCCAAACGGATCAAGAAAGATCCGCGGCTTTCGAAATGCAAACTGGCGGCCCTTTCGGCCCTCGGCGATCCCGAGACGAAGAAGAAGGCCCTGGCCGCCGGTATCGGCGAATACTGGACCAAGCCCATCGTTCCCGACGCCTTGGTGACCAACCTCCAGAAACTTCTCAGCTAGGCGCCCGGGGGGTTGGGGAAATCCGTCCTGGTCAAACGACGGCGATTCCACCATAATGGATCCCATGGACCCCCGACAACTCCCCGTTTACCGGGAAAAAGACCGCATCCTCTCCGTCCTTGAAGGCAACCCCGTGGTGGTCATCGAGTCGCCGACGGGGTCCGGCAAGACGACCCAGCTTCCCCTCATCCTCCACGAAGCCGGTTACGCCTCGAAAGGAATCATCGGCGTGACCCAGCCGCGCCGGATCGCCGCCGTCAGCGTCAGCGAGTACATCGCCCGGCAGCTCGGGACCACAATCCCGGGACTGGTCGGCTACAAGATGCGTTTCGAAGACAAGACGACCTTCGAGACACGGATGAAGATCATGACCGACGGCACCCTCCTCCAAGAGATCAAGGCCGACCCCAACCTGAGCCACTACTCTGTCCTCATGGTCGACGAGGCCCACGAACGAAGCCTGAACATCGACTTCATCCTGGGGTTGCTCAAGAACATCCTCAAGGTTCGCAACGACTTCAAGGTCATCATCAGTTCGGCGACGATCAATGCCCAGAGTTTCAGCGATTATTTCGACGGGGCACCCGTCGTCCATATCGAGACCCAACCGTTTCCCGTCGAGATCCTCTTCGAGCCTCCGGCCGTCGAAAACGACGAGGAAGCGTTGATGATCAAGATCGTCGAGTTGATCGGCCGCCACATCCAGGGCAAGGAAAAGACGAAGACCACCGGCGATGTGCTGGTCTTTCTCCCCGGCGAGAAATACATCAAAGATTCGACGATGGCGCTGGCCTCGGCGGCCTTCGCCAGGAAGCTTTGGTGCATTCCCCTGTACGGCCGTTTGTCGGGCGAGGAACAGGAACGCGTGTTCCTCCCGACCCCCGAAGGCAAGACCAAGGTCGTCTTGGCGACGAACATCGCCGAAACCTCGGTGACCATCGACGGCATCACCACCGTCATCGACTCGGGGCTGGCCAAGATGAACTTCTACAACCCCAAGACCTTCACCGCGGCGCTGATCGAAAGCCCGGTGAGCAAGGCCAGTTGCAACCAGCGCAAGGGGCGGGCCGGACGAACGGGGCCCGGCACCTGTTATCGGTTGTTTTCAAAGGACAACTTCGAAGAGAGGCCGCTCTACACCCTGGAAGAAATCTACAGAACCGACCTCAGCGAGGTGGTCCTCCGGATGGCCGAACTGGGAATCCGGGATTTCGAGAGTTTCGACTTCCTTTCGCCCCCCGGCAAGCAAGGCATCCACGGCGCCGTCGACGCGCTGAACCTCCTCGAAGCCCTCGAGGTGGACCACGGTCTGTCGAAAATCGGCAAGATGATGGTCCAATTTCCCTTGTTGCCCCGACACAGCCGCATCATCGTCGAAGCGGTTCTGCGGTACCCCGACGTGCTGAAGGAAGTGACCATCGGCACGACGTTCCTGAGCACCGACAGCCCGTTCCTTCTTCCGCAGGGAGAAGAGATCGAGGCGCGCCGGGCCCACCACCAGTTCCGCGACCCGATGGGCGACTTTGTCAGCTACCTGAGAATCTTCGATCAGTTTCAGAACGCCGCCAACCCCGAACGGTTCTGCATCAACGCCTACCTCGACTTCAAGACCATGACCGAACTGGTGAACATCCAGGGTCAGCTCACCGAGATCGTCAGCCGGATGGGGGTTCCCATCACCGGCGGCGGGCCCATCGACGATTACCTCATCTGCGTGGCCAAGGGTCTCATCCAGTTCGTCTGCCTCCACACGGGGCGGGGCATCTACAGGAGCCTCACTGCCGAAAAAATCGGCATCCATCCCGGGTCCGTCATGTTCAAAGAGACGCCGCCTTTCCTGGTCGCCGGCGAAATCGTCAAGACCAGCCGGATGTACGCCCGGTCGGTTTCACCGATCAAGAAAGAGATGTTGGGGAGGATCAGCCCAACCCTGTTCACCAGCCTGATGGAGGCCGAACGCGGTCCCCGAAAGACCTTCGAAGAAAGAACAGAACGACCGGACCGGGAGGAAGAACGTCGTCCCCGGCCTGCCTCTTCGTCCTGGGAGGTGCTGATCGGACGGGAGGCTTTCCCGGTGAGGGTCGCCAAAGGCAAGGACAAGGTGGTGGTGTTCGACTGGGAGAAGCTTCAGAAGGTGCTCTCGGGGACCAAGGTGACGAGCTTTCCCGAGTTGAAGAATTTGAAGGGCGAGTTGACCGTCGACGGTTTCTCGATCCTGGCCGGGAGTAAGGCCAACCGGATCATCGAGGTCTGCCGGAAGATCGACCCTCGAAGGGACAGGATCACAGCCTGGCCCCAGGGAGTGACTTGGTCAACGAAGACCAAACTCAAGGGGTTGGTCCCGCTCCTCGACGACCTGATGAAATTCACTCCCGTCAAAACCGGTTCCCAAACCCTCGGGTTCCTGGGGCTCCAGAGCGACAACCGCGGCCAATACTGGATGAAGGTCGACAAGACCTACACCGAGGCGCTGGCTTTCACGCTCGCGAGCCTCGAAGCCTTGGCCGACGACGCTCAAGAGGTGCTCGACAAGGCCGATTTCAAGGAAGTGAACGCCGCTTGGCGGAGGATCAACCAGCTGTTTTAGGTGGTGGACCAGCGAAACGCCACGGCGCCGTAGGGACCGTCGTGGCTGAGGCTGAGGGCCACCTCGAGTTCGCCGCCGTCTTCGAAGAATCGAGGAGGACGACCGCGGACGACGGCGGCAGGGCCCCCGGCCTCCTTCAACGAGGCGACGGCCCATCGGCGGACCGAGGCAGAAGGGTTTCCTTCCAGTCGTTCGATCCGAACGACCACCGAGGCGGCGTCCTCGCCGGCCAGCGCGTGGACCCAGTCGGGACCCCTGCTCCATCGGACGGGGATCGACGTGTCGCCTTTGACGACCCTAGCGTGGCCCTTCTCGGTGAGGAATTCCACCGCGAAGGATGCGGGTGAGAACGGCGCGGGAAATCGTCCCTGAGCCCAGGCCTTGTAGGCCGCTTCCTTGGCCGCCCACAACGACCACAGCATGAAGTCCCGATCGGGGGAAACCGCTACCAGAAGACGTTCGGTCGGGGTCAGGATACGCTGAACCAACCGCTGATCGTCGCCTCTTCCCACGTTGGCCGGGTCAGCGAGCCAAACAAGGTCGTTGCCGAGGGGATCACCGAGCGAAATAGGCGGCTTCCATCCCGGCCAGACGCTGGACGATCTGGGTCGCCAGGTCCCGGGCTGCCCGGAGCCCAGAATGGTCAGTCCGGGGCTCGACCAGTTCGGCGTCGACGAAGAACCTATCGCCTCGGCGGGGCATGGAGGACTTGTTGTCCTGTTTCCTTCCCCTGAGGTAAAGGCACAGCACTTGGGGTTTCAACCCTTCCCGGCGGACATCGTCCAGGATTTTTCCAATTCCATAGGCGAAGTTCTTGGTGTCGACCCGACCGGACGCCGACCTGGTTCCCTCGGGGAACATCATCAGGCTCTGTCCCTTGTTCAGGAGGATCTTGATTTTGTCCATGAAGATCCGAGTCTGGCGGGCCGGACCCTGCCGTACCACGGGCAGACACTTTCCGATGTAGCAAAAGAACCGCAGCACCGCGTTGTGGGCGAAATTCCGCTTCTCGGGGGTGTTCCACGGAAAGAGTTTCGGCTTGGAAATCGCCTTCCACGCCGGGGTCATCGCCCAGATCAACAGGAGGGAATCGATCATCGTGAGGTGGTTAGGGCAGAGGATGACCGGGCCTTCCCGGTGGTCCACCAGGGAGCGGACCTTGGCCCGAAAGGCCTTGAGGTTCTCCCAGCGGTACCCCAGGAAACCCCGGAGGAGAAGGACGGCAGCGCCGAAGGTGAAGGGAACGCTGATTTGTGCGATCAGATTCTGGAGCCTCACGCTCAGGCGTTTCATCACCGCTCCTTACTTCTTGGCCAGCGCGATGATCTGGTCCACCGCGTCGCCGAGGGTTCGGATCTTGTCGGCCGCGTCGTCGTCGATGGCGATGTTGAACTCATCCTCGAAGGCCAGAATGATGTCGACCAACCGGGCCGAGTTGACGCCGAGGTCGGTGAGGATCTTCGTTTCGCGGGTCGCCGCTTTGAGGGCGTCGGTATTCTTGGCGAAGGGGCCAATGATGGCAACCACCTTGTCGAAAGCTTCGGTCTGGGTCATAAAATCTCCTTTTTTTTGTGGTCGGTCTACAGACCGGTGGAATTCTTGAACAAAACACAGCCGTTGACGTCGCCGAAGCCGAAACTCGCCTTGGCCATGACCTGGATCTTCCGGTCCACCGTCCGGCGAACGATCCTGTCGGCGTAGGCTTCGAGGGCCGGATGCAGGTCCTCACAGTTCACCGAACCGTGGAGGAACCCCTTGGACAGCTGGAGGACGGTGGCCACGCATTCGATGCCGCCGGCCGCGCCCAGGGCGTGGCCGATCATCCCCTTGGTGGCGTTGATGTAGGGAAGTTGGGCGGGTTCGACACCCAGGGCAACCTTCCAATTCTCGACCTCGTAAGGGTCGGCCATGGTGCCGGTGAGGTGGCCATTCACGGCATCGATGGCCGAACCGGGGATGCCGGCGTCGGCCAAAGCCGCCTGGATGCACCGGCGAACGCCCGTGGGGTTCGGAGCCGTCATGCTTCCCTTGCCACGCTGGCCTCCGGAATTCACATGACCGCCGATGATTTCACAGTAGATTTTGGCTCCCCGGGCCTGGGCGCTTTCCAGGGACTCGAGCATCAAGAGCCCCGCGCCGCTGCCTGGAATGAACCCTCCGGTGGAGGCAGAGAGCGGTCGGCTCGCCTTCTCGGGCTGGTCGTTGAACCCGCGGCCCAGGACCCGCATGGCGTCGAAGGTTCCCCAGATGTAGTGGGAACTCCCTTCGGCCCCGCCGGCCAAGATCCGTTTTGCCCGGCCTTCCCGGATGGAAAAGTAGGCGTTGATGACGGCTTCCGTGCCGGTAGTACAGGCCGACGAGTTCGTGTACACCTGCCCACCGAGGGCCAGGATCCCCCCGACCCGGGCGCTGACGGCGCTGGCCATGGTCTGCTCCACGGCGGTGCTTCCCACCCGGCGAACCGAACCCGCGTTGACGTTGGGAACCACCAGTTCACCCAGGGTGTCCACGCCGCCGATGCCGGTCCCGATGATGGCCCCGGTATCCCAGTCGATGTCGTCCTCGGTGTCGCCGGGCATTTTCAAGCCTGCGTCCTTCCAACAGTCGATGGCAGCGATGCCGGCGTAGATCATCGAGGAATTCATGGCCAGCAGGAGCTCGGGGGAGAAGTAGCTCTTGGTGGTCTCCTCGGAGATCTCGGGGATTCCCCCGACCTGGCAACCGAACTTCAGTTCCTGAAGCTTGGGATAATGCTTGATTCCCGATTTCCCGGCCCGGAGAGCCGCTTCGAACGCGGCGAGGCCGTGGCCGTTGGGAGCCACGACACCCATTCCGGTGATCACGACGCGATGTTTCTTTTCAGACATTTCTGACTCCTATGCCCGACACGGTGGCCGTGGCCGCCAGCGTTCCGTCGGCGAGGTGAAGGGTGACGTTCGACTTTAGTTTTTTTCGGCGCCAGAATTCAAGATCGCCCCGGACGGTGACCGTGTCTCCAGGGAGGACGGACTTCAGGAACTCGACCTGGGCGTCGCTGAACAGGGTCAGCCAGTCGCTGTGCTGCTCGGGCGGCAATTCGATGCCCACCTTGTAGATGCCCAACAGAACCACGCCAATCTGGCACATGCACTCGAGGAGGATGACTCCGGGAGTCACGGGTTTTCCGGGGAAATGGCCCGCGTAGAAGAATTCGTCGGTCTTGAAGGTGTAGCGTCCTACGATATGGGTATCGCTGACTTCGAGGATCTCATCCACGAACCGAAAGGGCTTCTGCTGGGGAAGCAACTCGAGGAGGCGAGTCGGAGAAAGGGGAGGATAGGTTTCAGCCACCGTACATTCCTCCGTTGACGTGGATCACCGTGCCCGTAACATAAGACCCATCGACGGCCAGGAACCGAACAACCTTCGCAACCTCTTCGGGGAGCCCCATTCGACCGAGGGGAATTCGGCTCAAAATGCCAGCCTGCACCTCGGGGGAAAGCTCGGAGGTCATCTTGGTTTGGATGAATCCCGGCGCCACGGCGTTCACGAGAATATTATACCCCGCCAATTCCATGGCGGCGGTCTTGGTGAAGTTGTCGATCGCAGCCTTGGTCATGCCGTAGGCCGTCTGCGTGGGGTTGCCGGTGCTGCCGACAACGCTGGAAATGTTGATGATCCTGCCTTCCTTGCGCCGAATCATGAGCCGAGAAAGCTTCTTCGTCACCAGCCACACGCTCCGCATGTTCGTGGCGACCGTCTTGTCAAAGTCTTCAATCTTGGCAGAGAACAGGGGCGCGTCGAGGGCCAGGCCCGCGTTGTTCACCAACACGGCCAAAGGGCCTTTGTCCTTCAGGGCTTCGGCCAAGGCATCGACCCCGGCGTCGGTGCTCACGTCGGCGCCGACCGTGAAGCTGCCGGCCAGTTCGGCCGAAAGCGTTTCGGCGGCCGAGGCGCTCGAGTTGTAGTGGATGCCCACCCTGTACCCGGCCGCAGCGAGGATACGGCAACAGGCCGCACCGATGCCGGTGGCACCGCCGGTGACCAACGCGACAGGTTTCGTTTGATCGACGTTTTCGGCACTCATCGCTGCATCAGCCCCCCGACGGAATTTTCAGATGGATTCGGATAGTCAGGGTACCGGATGTTCCGGAAGATCCCGACCTTGGCGTCGGTGAGCGTATAGATCGCTTCCCCATCGACCAGTACCTTGGCGCTTCCGATGGCCACGGCGCTGTTCGACGCGGGAAGGTCGGCGAAGCGACGGATGTCGACCTCGTAACGGACGATTTTGTTGTAGGGGCGGATCTGCCCGAGGAATTCGACGGCCCCGACGCCGAGGGCCCGACCGGCGCCTTGGGCACCCCGGAGGCCGGCGTAGAGGCCGATGAGCTGCCAAACCGCATCGACGCCCAGGCAACCGGGCTGGACGGGGTCGTTGCGGAAGTGGCAGTGGAAGAACCAGGCGTCCACCAGAACGTCTTGTTCGGCGACGATCCGGCCGCGGTTGCCGTTGTGGCTGATCTCGGTGATCCGGTCGAACATCAGCATCGGGGGGGAAGGAAGCGAGGCGAACCCTCCCTCGGGCACGTCATCCAACAGATTCCCGTAGGCCAAGGCCAGGATCTGCGTCTTGTCGAGGCTGGTGCTTTTCAAGTAGTCAGCGTATTTCATGGTACCTCACAGGGCCCGCAGGGCGACGCCGCCCCAGGTCAGGCCAGAACCGACCACCACCACACCCACCTCGTCCCCGGGACGGAACTTGTCCCAATTCTGGGAAAGCACCGAGGGGGCACCGGCGGCGCCGCAGTTGCCGTATTCTTCAACGTTGGAAAGGTGGCGTTCCGGAACGATCCCCGCCCGGTCGCAAACCGAACTCAACATCCGGAAGTTGGCCTGGTGACCGATGAAGTAGGGGTCGGGTTTGGTCCACCACGCGGCCAACTCCTTCCACGTGTCTCCGCTCTTGCGGATGGCGAACGTTTGAACCGCGGAGCCATTCTGCCGGAAATGCCCACCGGTGGGGATGGAAACCTTGTCCCATCCCGAAGGATCGGAATGGAGCACCGTACCCAGAACACCGAACTTGCCGGGATTCCGGGGAGAAAGGACCGCCGCGGCGGCGCCATCGCCCCACAGCACCGCGGTGGAACGGTCGTGGTAGTCGACCGTTCGGGTGGTCATTTCAACGTTGACGATCAGGATGTGGTCGGGCAGCGCCTCGGGTTTAGTGTTCATCAGCGTGTGGACTTGAGCGGCAAAACTCGAACAAGCCGAGGCCACGTCGTAGGCTGTGGCCGAGATCCCGAGTTCAGCGGCGATCTGACAAGCCTCGGCGGGG
>JGI26470J50227_1000275_pt1 | contig 22751 bp, 29 predicted proteins | sample FreactTroBogLake_FD_50227 | JGI IMG/M metagenome (IMG submission 50227) | reverse complement strand
GATCATTACCAGTTTGGGTATCTTTGGTTTCTTATCAAAAGCACACAGCGACCAAACACTGGTCAGTGGTGACGTTCAAAGCAAGATTGCAGTATATGACGAAAAAATTAAAACCGCACGAGAAAACATTGACAGTGACCGCCGCCAACTTAAACAAATGGATGAAGCGGTGGACCAAATCTTGGGTCGCAGTACATCGGAAGAGGGTGCGACAAAAGCAAACAATATACGTAAGTCTCAACAACGGGATCGCAGTGCGTTGGCTCACGACATTGAGACCCAGCAAAAACTTATTGCTAGTCTTAACGACGAAGCGGCTCCAATTCGTGCAGAAAATCGTAAAGTCGAAGCAGAAGTCGGACCAATCAAATACATAGCAGCATTTGTTTATGGTGATAATCCAGACGCAAGTATCCTTGAACGTGCTGTGACTTGGGTTATTATCTTAATTGTTATCGTATTTGACCCACTTGCAGTTGTTATGTTATTGGCAGCACAAATGACTTGGGCTTGGTACAAGAACCCAGAACCAGAAGAACGTGAATATGTTGCCAGCGGTAGTGGTGCCACCGTTGACGAGTTGGTTGAGCAAGAGCAGGCAGAGGAAGAACCAGCCATTGAGTCTGAGGTAGGCTCTCAGCAAACCCATGATTACTTGCAAAAACCATTTGTTCATTTTGAAAATTTACAACCAATGCCGGCTCCTCACCCAGAGCCTGAGCCAAAACTAGCTACAACACCATTTGAAGTTGTGGATAACGGACCAAATTGGACATTGATCAATGCAGATAAAGTTCAACAACAGTTAAATGAAGCAGAACACGATGTTGTAGAATTGGCAAACTATATCCAAAATCTACAACAAAATTATGATGCTGTTACAGACCTTCATCAACGCAGTATGACCAGAGAAGCAGACCTGATTGAAGAAAACGCACATCTAAAAGAAGAACTAGCACACGCATTAGCCATGAATGAAGATCGTGCAGCAATGAGCATTGTGCCTCCAGAAGAAATACAAAAGATTGACCCTGGATTTGTTTATCAACCCGAACAGCCAAAATCTATTACCGACTTTCCTGAGCTACAGGCTATAATCAAGCAAGGGCTAGAGGACGGCACATTGACCATCATGGGACAGGATGAATCGGCCAGCGAGGCATCTATGGCGCCAACATCGCAACCTGAACCTGAAGTCACAGAAGTAAAGGCTGAGGTCATACCTGATGTAGAACGTCCAGGTGACTATATCACTGATCCAGTTGAAGCACTGTTTGCCAAACGTGAGCCAAAAACTGGATTTGGTAACAACTTCCCCGACGATCCAACTCGTGGTGATTTGTTCTTACGTACAGACTTTAGACCAAACAGATTATTCAAGTGGAATGATAAGAAGTGGATTGAAGTCAACAAGAACACTACAACAGCATACATCTACAACGATGCATACATTCAATTCTTGACTCATCAAGTACTATCTCAGGTATATAACTGGGACGATTTGACCGAACAAGAGCAAGAGCAAGTTCAATTACTCATCGGAGGCAATCGTGGATAATTTCAAAACAGCAACGCAGGGCATTAGTAATTTTATTACTGCCCCAGACTACATTCCAACGGTTCTAATACAGAACGCTACGGAAGAACAACTAGCACAATGTATGGAAGCTTGTCGTCAAAGCGGCAATATCTATAACGTATATGTGCAGTCAGCAAATTCCGATGAGGAATGGATTTGGCGTATAGAACGCATCGCAGATGCAATTATAGACGCACAAAATGAAGACCCTATAGAATATTTCACTAAATAAACTAATGAGCTATTACGACAAACCATCATATAAAAAATTACGCGGTAACGCAGTTATCGTTCAACACGACAACGTAGAAAAAGCGTTGAGAAAATTCAAAAAACGTATCTTGGAGTCTGGGCTCCTAAACGAGTTGCGTGAACGTGAATTCTACGAAAAACCCACCACAGAGCGCAAACGCAAAAAGAATCAGGCCAAGCGCCGTTGGGAACGTCAACTAGCTAATCAGCAGTTGCCCAAAAAACTCTACTGATGTATTTGGTATTTGACCTAGCCGGTGACGGTAATCCCGCTTATCCAAGTTTTTACTTGCACAGAGAATTTGATCGCTGGAGCAAGCAATATCAAATACCATATAAAACCAAATATCACAAAGACCGACTAAGATTGATACTTGCTAATGACAGTGAGTATCATTTTTTTATGTGGAGTTGGAATCCTGATCCTGAGATTCCCCGACAATGGGTAGAGTTCACAGTAGTGGATCCACCAAAACATTAAACTTTTAAAAATTTTTCGTGTATAATAAATAATATTGTAACGCCGATGGTCGGGTTACAATCAAATGTCATACTTGCTTAATAAAGGAGAAAAACATGACAAATCTTACACTTCACACCTTGGACTTCCCTTCACTACATCGTTCAGCAATCGGCTTTGACCGTTTGTTTGACGAACTAAATCGCACCTTTGCGAACAGTCGTAGTGACAACTATCCTCCACACAACATCGCTCAACTTGACGATACCCATTTTGTGGTTGAGGTAGCAGTTGCAGGGTTCAAAGAAAGTGAAATCGATGTGGAACTTAAGGACAAAGTATTAACTGTCAAAGGCGAAAAGGTCAAGGCAGAAGATGCACCAGAAATTAAGTACCTACACAAAGGGTTGAGTGCCCGCAACTTCACTCGCACATTCACACTGGCAGATCACGTAGAGGTCAGAGCCGCTACAGTAGAAAACGGTGTATTGGCAATCGCTTTGGAATTGGTCGTTCCCGAAGAAGATCAACCCAAAAAGATCGCAATCACTTATAAAAAGTGATATAATGTGATGGATCAGGGAGGGATCATCCTCCCTGTGGTAGATAAATTTAAGACGAATTATGACACAAACTAAGACCGAAGTAGAAGTCCGCGAACGCATCGCCGTTAAAGAAAAGTACAAAGAACCAAAAGATTTCAATGTTGTATATCTAAACGATGATGTTACAACTTTTGAGTTCGTTGTTGAAACGCTAACAAGCATCTTTGGTTATGGGCGTGATGCAGCAGAAGAACTTACCAAACGAGTTCACGAAGAAGAAAGCGCAGTAGTCGCTACTCTGCCCTACGAAATGGCAGAACAAAAAGGCATCGAAGTCACAATCTTGGCTCGCAATCATGGATTTCCATTGCAGGTCAAAGTAGAAACAGCAAAATGATATTCAATCACATCAAACGACTCAAGGCAGATGGTAAAAAAATCGGCATCACGTTCAGCACGTTTGATATGCTTCACGCAGGACATATTGCAATGCTTAGTGAGGCAAAGAACCACTGTGATTACCTCATCTGCGGGCTACAAACAGACCCGACAATTGATAGACCCGATACAAAAAATAAACCCGTTCAAAGTATTGTGGAGCGTCAAATCCAGTTGGCCGCTTGTCGTTATGTGGATGAAGTTGTTGTGTATGAAACGGAGCAGGATCTTATTGACCTACTTCTTATCTTACCCATAGACGTTCGTATTCTGGGCATTGAATATCAGGATAGAGACTTCACTGGACAACATGAATGTTATGATCGTGGCATCGAACTGGTATTCAATGGGCGTGATCACAGCTTTAGTTCAAGCAGTCTGCGTAAACGTGTAGCACACGCAGAAACAACCAAACTCTTAAAACAGCCTTAATCATGGATGTAATGTTGGACATCGAAACGCTGGACACTTTGCCAGAAAGCGTTATCCTAACCATTGGTGCAGTCAAGTTCGACCCATACAGCAACAAGATTGGTGATGGTCTTTACATCAAGCCTGATGTTGACGAGCAGATAGTAAAGGGTAGAACCATCAATGAAGATACACTGAACTGGTGGGGGACCCAGGCAGAGGATGTCAGAGAAGAAGCACTGGGTATGGAAGATAGAATTTCTATTGAAGAAATGTATCGTCAACTCAACAGATTCTTGGTAGGTGCTGAAAATGTTTGGGCACAGGGTCCGGTCTTTGACATGGTGATCTTGGCTCACATCTATCGTCAGTATGGATGGCCAACTCCTTGGCAGTATTGGCAAGTCAATGACAGCAGAACACTATTTAAAGTTCACGGTGACCCCAGAGTCAAAGGCAAAGCTGGTCTACACAATGCGCTAGAAGATTGTGTGAGTCAGGCACAGGCTGTACAAACAGTGTACAAACAACTGGGCCTGAAAAGCAAATGGGACAAATAAATCGTGATCACTTTGGATACTACACTGTAGGTGATTACAAGACGTATAGCAAACTTGACGCTATCCTAAAGCAAGAACAAACCAAACATTTTCCACAGTGGCATTTCAATGATGAAGTGTTTGCAGCCTTTGATTGGCGAATAGAACCACACGAATCACTGCAAGAATTATACCGCCAACGAGCACAGCAAATACGTGATAGCTATGACTATCTTGTGCTATTCTACAGCGGTGGGGCAGACAGCACAAACGTTTTGCAAACTTTTCTAAACAATGATATCAAACTGGACGAAATATCACAGTTCTACAGTCTTGAGGGTGATAATGGCGATGCTGACAGCAATTTCAACGCAGAAGTTGTACGAGTTGCGATTCCATATAGTTTAAAAGTCACAGAACAGCACACCTACATCAAACATCGTGTGATTGATCAGAGTCAGCTTATTGAACAAATCTACGAATACCCAGAGATTCGCAACGATTTTATATTTCAACAGAATACCACAATCAGCCCCAACAACTTTGCCAGAGCATATCTACGCAAGTTTGTTCGAGACTACGCTGATATGATTGATCGAGGCATCAAGATTGGATTCATTTGGGGCGCTGAGAAACCCAGACTGTCTATAGTTGATGGCAAGTATTGTATCAGATTCCAAGACCTTGTTGATAACTGTGTGAGTCCATTGTTACAGCAGAATGAATTTGCAGGGTGGTATGATGAGCTATTCTATTGGAGCCCAGAATTTGTGAGTGGCTTAATCAAACAGGCGCATACTGTTCGTCGTGGACTTGATACATTACCACATAACGCTGTGAATTTTTGCACAGACTTTCAGCCCTTTGGCAGTGTCGTCAGAAACAATCAAACTTGGTATTTGACCAATCACGGGCTACATCAACTCATCTACCCGGGATGGGACATTACGACATTCAGTGTGGGCAAGAAGCGTAGTCCAATTCTGAGTTTGCGTGACAGTTGGTACTTGAACAAGTCAGAGGGTAGCAACTTACGCTTTCTTGACGGCATAAAAAAATTCGACACAATTTTAAGTCGGGTTAATGACAGTTTTTGGAAGAATGATAAAGATTTATTAGGAGGAGTTAAGGGTTGTCTGACGCATCCCTACTTTATTGAAGGATACTAACTCAAGTGATCCCTGCTTCTGTCGATAATATAAACAGAGTTTAATCTATGTCAAAGATTGGTTAAATAAAGTTATAAATACGCCCTTGAGGTATAATAAGAATAAAACGGGAGCTTGAAAATGCAGGGAGTTAGTAAAAAAATCGCAGCTTTGGCTATGGCTTTGGCTTGCGGAGTTGTGATGGCACAAAGTGATCCAATCGTCACACAAAGCACCAGTACCACCACTACAAATGGTGAGACAACTACTAAGGTAATCAGCCCACCCCCAAGTGCTATCAGCCCAACTATCACTAATATCAACAGTGATGTTTGTGCTGTGGGTTTCGGTGGCGCAGCACAGACACAGATTCTGGGCATCAGCTTCGGTGGTACAACTACAGACTGGAATTGTGAACGCTTAAAACTCAGCAAAACCATGTTTGATATGGGTATGAAAGTAGCCGCAGTAGCAGTTATGTGTCAAGACCGTCGTGTTTGGGACGCTATGATGAGTGCTGGTACACCTTGCCCCATTGACGGTAAGATTGGTGCAGAAGCCAAAGCGGTATGGGACGAAAATCCACAACGTCAACCTCGGGCTGTAGTTGAGAAGAAATGAAGCGACTATTTGCGCTAGTATTAGCGTTGGTAGTTACAATCAGTTTAGCGCAGACACAGACTACCGGCAATTTAGTTAATCCACTAGCCTGGACTGGACAGAGCATGAGTGGAGCCATCAACACCAACCCACGAAATCCCTTGGGTTGCTGTACTGGCAACACTGCCTATGTGGATACCGGTAATCAGCAGGCGGGTGGCGGAATCTATTTCAGTTACAACCAGGCCACAGTTCAACAAACCATCGCCATCAACAATGCCCTTCAAGGCAGTGGTGTGCAAATCAGCGGCTACAACTACTATTGGAACTATTGGAACAATGGCTACAATGCAGGTACCTTGACTGGTAATATAGCATTAACAGCACCCAATGGTGCCACTCTACAGAGCTATAACTACTCAATGGGCGCAACAGCGGCAGCATGGACACCCATGAGTGGCACACAGACATTCACCAACCCTTATGCACTCAGTGCGGTCAGCGGACTACGCATCAGCTTTAGTGGACATGACAATCGAGGTTGGGCCGGCTACTACGGACCAGCAGTACAGAACATTGATGTTAGATTGAACTATGGCAGCGATCCTTGTGCCTCAAATCCTTTAAGCAGCACCAGTTGCCCCAACTATCAAGCCGCCTACACAGCACAACAATGTATGGCTAACCCGTTGTATGCTACAACTTGCCCAGGTTATCAAACTGCTTACTTTAATCAACAATGCAGTGGCAATCCCCTGTATGCCACCACTTGTCCTGGTTACCAAGCTGCCTATGTTCAACAACAGTGCAGTATCAATCCCTTGTATGGAACAGCGTGTCCGGGATATCAAGCGGCCTACTATAATCAACAATGTAGTCTAAATCCTTTATATGACACAGGGTGTCCTGGATACCAAACTGCCTTGTTTAATCAACAGTGTACAGCTAATCCATTGAGCAATACACAATGCCCTGGGTACGCAGTGGCCTATCACAATCAACAATGTACAGCCAGTCCCTTATACGCAAGCGATTGTCCAGGCTATGCACAGGCATTTTTAGCTCAACAATGTACAGCTAATCCTTTATACAGTACACAATGTCCTGGATATCAGACTGCTTACTTTAATCAACAATGTACAGCCAATGCTCTGTACTCAACAACTTGCCCCGGTTATGCACAGGCAGCGTTTGCACAAAGTTGCAATCAAAATCAGTTATACAGCGTGACCTGCCCTGGTTACCAAGCAGCATACTTGACACAGCAATGCAGCATGAGTCAACTGTACAGTACACGATGCCCAGGATATGCAGCAGCCTATCACGATCAACAGTGCCGTGTTAGTGCGTTGTTTGCTAGTGACTGCCCCGGATACGCTGCGGCATTCCAAGCCAAACAGTTTGCAGACAGTTGCAAGATTAACCCACAACCAGGTTGCAGTAACTATGTGGCACCTACAGTCACAGCCACTACAACCAGCACAACAACTACAGCACCAGTTGCCGCACCAACACCTGTACAGTCAGCGACCACTGTACCCTCTACAACCAGTCCTACTAGTGTAACCAGTGTGACTAGCGTTGTTAACGCACCAAGCACAAGTAGCCCAACAAGTGCTACAAGTTTGGCTCAGACTACAACTACTACCACTAGTACTACATCAAGTACTAGCAGCAGCGATACAAAAGCTGCATCAACATCATCTACCAAGTCTGAAAGCAAGGCAGATGAGAAAAAGACTGCCGAAGCAAAAGCCAAAGCAGCCGCAGAAAATATGAAAAAAGCTACCTCATTGGAGGCACAGGTAGCAGCTCAAGGTGCCCTAGTGGCAACAATGGGATATGTCCCGGGTTTCTCGGCATATCAAAATTCAATCGTACCCGATATAAATGCTTTACAAATGGCAAGACAATACGGGAAGCCCACAATCGATAATCGCAGCGCACAACGCCGATTAAGTGGTTCCAGTGAAATACTCTGGAATGAAATGGTTGAGAGCCAATATAAACTAGGAAACTAAAATGACAGAAGAAATTAAAGACGTTAACGCAAAAATTGACGAAGCAGAAGCAGCAGTAAAGAAGTACGCAAGTGCTGATACAGTAATTAGTATTGGTGGCTATGAATTTACGCCAGCTAAACTAATGGTGGCATTCACATTAGCAAGTTCAATCATAGGTGGCTTGTATGGATGTTTCCAAGTCTACAATGACTATATGGGCATGAAGAAAAAGATTGCCGAATATGTAGCACCAGATTTGAGCGAGTTTGACAAACGCTTGACAGTGATTGAAAAGAATCAAAACGAAACAGCAGCCGCGGTTCAAGACAGCGCAAACAAAACAGCAGATTACACTCGTGACATTAAAAACGACCTTAAAGGCGATATCCGTCGTCTTGAAGGCGTTGTTGAAAATGTAGAACGCAGTCAAAAACAAAGTGCTCGTGAAACAGATCAAGCAGTACGTGATGTACAGCAAGAGCTTCGTCGAGACAGTAAAGAAGTGGATCAAGCAATCAAGGATGTACGCCGTGAAGTCGATACAAAAATCCAAAAAGCTATGGACAATCCACTCGCAGGAAAGTAAGCCATGGATCCGATCACACTCTTTGCTCTAGCAAATGGTGCTGTATCGGCAGTCAAAGCCGGTTGCAAACTCTATAAGGACATAAAGGGTGCAGCCGGCGATGTTAAAGAAGTTCTCAAAGACCTTGACGAGCAGTTTCACAAGGCACACCCGCCAGAAAAACCCGCTACTCTAGAACAGCGTAATCAGTACGCACAGGAACGCAATCGTGTAGTTGAATTAAACAAGCGCGGCAACGAAGGCGAACACACCAACGTATACACTGAACTTGGAGAGCATCTTGGTGCGTACTATGACAACTATTACAAGTGTGTAGCCATCTTTGATGAAGAAGAAAAACGCAGCAGTAAAGAAGTTTACACTGGAGATGCTAGTTTGGGTAAACGTGCCTTACAGCGTGTTCTAATGCGTAAGCAACTAGAACAAATGGGTACAGAACTCAAACAACTTATGATATACGAAAGTCCTCCAGAATTGGGTGCCTTATATACCGAAGTCGAAGAAATGATGAAGGAAATGGGCGCACAGCAGAAGGTACTAATTGCCAGACAAATGATGGAAGAACGTGTCGCTGCTAATAAGAGAAGAAGGCGCATAGACATGGTATGGGCCGAAGCTATTTGGGGTGTCGCAGTCATCGCCTGTGCAGCAACATTTGGTATATGTATGGCCATGGTCGTAGAGGATCGCATAGAAAAATATCCACAGTATGGTACAGGTTGGATACCAAAAACAGAAAAACAACGTGAAGAAGAAGCTAAACCCAAGATTTATATTGGTCGATAACACAGCATATAAGTACAATAAAGGATGATTCCTATGCGCTGTCTTGCACTTCTCTTAACTATTTTTGCTCTATCGGCGCAGGCTGATGACCACGTTATTGTCACTAATGATATTCACTGCTTCAAAAAGGAAGTTATAATTGGTCAATTAAGAGAGCAGTTTGAAGAAGAACCCATCTTTGTTGGCAAGAGTGGAATTGAGCAAGGGGCAACTCTTGTAATTTACGTAAATCAGCAAACAGGTACATATACTGTGCTCACAACTGGCAGCGGGGTAGCCTGTGTACTTGATGCTGGTAATAACATACGTTATCGTATGCCACGTGTACTTGAAAACAAATCAATGTAACAAGACTGTCATAATATACACGCTAAATATTTTAAACGGACACAAAGATAGAGTGTCGCTAGAACTCGTAACTAGCACTAGGACTCAGTGAGTCCTATTTTTACCAATAAAATTGACTAAATAATATAAACAGTTTATACTGTTTATTTTAAGGAGTAAGACATGAAACAAAAAACATTGGTAAAACAATTGTATCGTGCTTGCTTCGACCACGATGCCAAGAAGATTGAAGAACTTCGCCGAGAAGAATATCGCAAAATCTTGAAACACAAGGCCGAGGGTAAGCCATTTACAACTAAATGGACTTTAGTACGTATATAACAGTCACAAAACTGTAATAGGTAAAAACGGGTCTTCTGCTTAAATACAAGTATGCAGAAGACTTATCGTTCAATCTTTGTCAGTGACGTACATCTTGGTACAAAAGATTGTCAAGCAGACAAACTAAACAACTTCCTCAAACATAACTCCTGCGAGACTCTATATCTTGTAGGAGATATTATTGATGCATGGAAGATACAGCAAAACAAACTACGTTGGAAGCAATCGCACACCAATGTCGTTCGCCGCATTCTTGGTCACGCTAAACGTGGCACTCGTGTTGTATACGTGGCTGGAAATCACGACGAATTCTTGCGTCCCATGATGCCTTATGCTGCAAGTTTTGGCAGCGTAGAGATTTGCAATCAAGTAGAACACATCGGCGCAGATGGTCGTCACTATCTTGTAGTACACGGCGATTTATTTGACGGTATTACCAGACTAGCACCTTGGCTGTCATTCTTGGGAGACAAAGCATATGACTTCATTCTGGGTCTTAATAGTCGTTTTAATTGGATTAGGCATCGTTTGGGCTTTGGCTATTGGAGCTTGAGCAAATATCTTAAACACAGAGTCAAGAAAGCCATTGACTTTATGTTCCAGTTTGAAAAGAATCTTGCCGCTTATTGCAAAAAACGGGGATTCGATGGTGTAATATGTGGTCACATTCATCATGCTGAAATAAAATTAATAGATAATATCATCTATATGAACGACGGTGACTGGGTAGAAAGTTGCACAGCCTTGGTCGAGCATCACGATGGTCAATGGGAAATTATAACTTGGGTTCGAGAAAATGATAGTTCTATTATTAACTAATAAAACACTGGGTCACGAAGCTCGCAAACTGGTAGCAGCTTTTGAAGCTCGTGGTCATCAAGTAGATGTTAACACACCCACTGCTACCCCCAATGTAGTTGTTGCCAGACACTTGGGTTCTAAGAATCCTGAAAACTTGCCAATGGCACTGCACTATCAGTCGATGGGTATTCCTATTATCAATACGCCACAGAGTGCAGCACTGGCCAAGAACAAGTTCGAAGCAGGCAAACTGTTTGCTGCAAATGGCTTACCCACTCCGATAACACGAGAATTAACTACACTAGACCACGATTTGCCCTATCCACTTGTTGCCAAAGTTTTGCGTGGTAGTCAGGGCAAAGGTGTTTATCTTTGTCAAAACAGAGCAGAACTAGAACAAGTCAGTCAGCAACACGGGTCTATGATTATTCAAGAATTCATTGATGCCAAACCCGGCGAAGACCTGCGTGTGTTTGTTATAGGTCATCGTGTCGTGGGTGTTATGAAACGCAAGAGCATCAACGGAGACTTTCGTGCCAATATCAGTCAGGGCGGTGTGGGTGAATCGTACCCATTGACACCAGAGATTGAAACACTGGCACTAACAGTTGCTAGATTGATTGGATTAGATATTTGCGGAGTAGACTTATTGTTTGCTGAACAAGGATTCAAAGTATGTGAAGTCAATGCTACTCCAGGATTCAGGGGTTTTGACAAGTATTGCGGCAGCAGTATGGCTGAACTAATTGCAGATTTTGTATGTGAGCACGCCAAATGAAAACAGTATTAATAGTCACGGATAATCTACCGGAGCAAATAAATGGGGTTGTTACTACCTATAAAAATATTGAAGCACGTGCGCTTCTGGACGGTTATCAGTTTGTATATGTTGATCCCGGGCGCTTCGGCTACATTGATTGCCCTAAGTATAACGAAGTCAAGATTGCCTATCCCAGGAAGATGGGCCAAATACTTGAGGAGATCCGTCCGGATCATATCCATATCGCCACGGAAGGTACTCTTGGTCTGTACGCTAGAAGGTATTTTTCATTGGCTGGGCGGAGGTACAATACTGCTTACCATACTCGCTTTCCTGAGGGGCTGAAAAAGATATTGGGTGTGCCAGAAGCAATCACTTGGCGTTATGTCAAGTGGTTTCACAAACACGCTGGCAAAGTACTGACTACAACTGACACAATGGTCAGAGAACTCAAAGATCGTGGATTCAATGGTGAAATTGTTTCTTGGACCAGAGGGGTCGATAGAACTATATTCAAGCCAGAACTGCGTACAAAGAACAATGGAATGTTGACGTTGGTTTGTGTGAGCAGAGTAAGCAAAGAAAAGAATCTGGAAAAGTTTTTTGAACTAGATTATCCTAGTGCAAGAAAGATTATGGTAGGTGATGGACCAATGCGTGAAGAATATCAACAACGATATCCCGATGTGGAGTTCGTCGGATTCAAAACTGGAACTGATCTTGCCACCTATTATGCAAACGCTGATGTGTTTGTATTTCCCAGTGTATGGGAAACATTTGGTATTGTGATGATAGAAGCAATGGCCTGTGGTACTCCTGTTGCCGCATATCCTGCTCCTGGTCCGCTGGATGTAGTAGATGAAGGTATAACTGGTTGTTTGGACAACGATCTTAAACACGCAGTGGCAAAATGCTTGAAACTTAACAGACAAGATGTTATAATTGGTAGTCAACGCTGGGGCTGGCAAAAAGCCTGGGAAATATTTAAGGAAAATCTAGTATGAAAGTGGGTATCATTGGTTATGGTTATGTTGGAAAGGCAGTTGCTGCCGCTTATGATCCTGAACAAGTTTTGATTAATGACCCCTTGTTTCCAAGCACTAGTATCACAGATATCAAACAACAGGCAGATGCTATTTTTATTTGTGTACCAACTCCACAGCACCCTGATGGTGGATGTGACAGTACAATCTTGGAAGATGTATTGTCGCAACTCAAAGGCTATGCGGGTATTGTGATTGCAAAAAGCACAGCACTGCCACAGATATACACGCGACTAGAATCCAAGTACAGTGATTTGAAGTTTGCTCACGTACCAGAGTTCTTGACAGCAGCAAATGCCATCATGGACTATCAGTGCCCAGTTCACGTTGTAATTGGTTGTAAGCCAGAACTCAGAACAGATGTAGTTGAAGTGGTTCTGACAGAAAAGATTCACTTTGACTTGACCACTACCAAGTTTTGTAGTATAGCAGAAGCAGCAATGTTCAAATATTTGGCAAACAGTTTGTTGGCTATGAAGGTTGTCATTAACAACGAGTATTATGATATGTGCAAAAATCTTGGCATCAGCTGGGACAACGTAGCAGCACTGGCAAAAGCAGATGCCAGACTGGGTAATACTCATTGGCAAGTGCCCGGACCCGACGGTAGCAGAGGCTTTGGTGGCGCTTGCTTCCCCAAAGATACAGCAGCTTTGGCAAGTCTGGCCAAGTTCTTGAATGTAGATATGAGTATGCTTAACGCAGCCATCGAGAAGAATGGGAAACTACGCAACTAAATAATAGATGCGTATAAAAGAAGTAACAGAAGACTTAACTCGTAGGGGATTTTTAGGAGCATTGGGTGCAGCCGCAGTAGCTCCTGGTATGGCTCAGGCTAAAACAGCACAGCATCCAGCTAAACCCAAAGTAGATCCACACAGTACAAAAGTTCAGCCCTTAGTTCAGGCACCTAAAGTAGATCCTGACACAGCACGCCGTATCCTATCAGCACACGCTATACAAAGCGGTATGACAGAGCCAACAGAACTAGCACAGTTTCTAGCACAGTGCAGTGCAGAGACAGGCAACTTTACACAGCTTGGCGAGATCGGTCGTCCCGCCAAACTGGCACACAAATACGCACACAGCACAGGCAATCAAGGCAAGTTTGATGCACTTGAATACGCTGGTCGTGGATTCATTCAACTCACCGGCAAGGGCAACTATATCGCAGCAGGACAAGGGGTGCATGGTGATGAAAGTTACTACGTAGAAAATCCTAGCCTAGCAGCAGATCCAAAGGAAGCAGCCAAGATTGCTACTTGGTTCTGGAACAAAAACGTCAAGCCACGCATCAAGAACTTTGCCGACACAGCTACAGTTACTAGAGCTATCAATGGACGTGCAGCACCTCAGCACGAAATCAAGAAACGTGACCAATTGTTTGCTACTTATTATCCGGCAGTCAAACAATGGGCATCGAGAAAGGCTTAAAATGGAAAAATTACAGTTATCCAAACTTGAAATAGTGTTTTATATCATGGCATTTGCAGCGTGGGCAGTCTGCTTCTCCACATTAGTTGCACCTGATATACAGCGTCTGTTACAATACTTTGGTATATGATTCAAAAACTTTTCTTGATATTGTGTTTAGTCACAAGCATCGCCGTCCCCGCTAAAGAAACTCAGGTAACAGCTACAAGTTGGTTAGTGGCAGATGAAACTGGTACAGTGATTAAAAGTCAAAACATTAACGAAGTTCGTAGTATAGCCAGTATCAGCAAACTAATGACTGTGATGATTGTCATGGATGCTGGTCAAAATCTGAATGAGAAACTTGGCAAATACACTCGCAGAGAACATATCCAGTTGGCACTAGTTCACAGTGATAATCGTAGCGCACAGGTGCTATGTGAAAACTATGTGGGTGGTAAAGATGCCTGTGTTCAGAGAATGAACGCAAAAGCGCAAGAACTCAATATGCCAAACACCAAGTTCATAGAACCAACTGGACTCAGCGTATTCAATGTCAGCACTGCAAATGAGTTAATTAACCTTGTACTAGCAGCACAACGATATCCCATCATCACAGAGGCTGCACACACTAGCACAGCAAAAATCAAGGTAAATAAAAAGTGGTTTGTATTTCACAACACAAATCCACTTATCGGGTATAATCAGAATATCATAGTAAGCAAAACCGGCTACATAAGAGCAGCCGGCGGGTGTTTAGTTATGATGATGGATACCGAAGTTGGGAAGCGTATCTTGGTCTTACTGGGAAGTAAGAACACTCACACACGCATTCCCGAAGCTGTAGTCATTATGCACAACTCAGATTAAGCAGCAGGAGTTTCTGTAGCATCAGCAGCTGGTGCAGCTGGAGCTTCTTCTGTTGTTGCTGGAGCTACTTCTGTAGTTTCAGCAGCCGCTGGAGCAGGATCTGCTACTGGAGCTTCGACTACTGGAGCTTCGACTACTGGAGCTTCGACTACTGGAGCTTCGACTACTGGAGCTTCAACTACTGGAGCTTCAACTACTGGAGCTTCAACTACTGGAGCTTCAACTACTGGAGCTTCAACTACTGGAGCTGGAGCTTCAACTGGAGCAGCGGGAGCTGCATCGCCGTCTGGTAAATCTTCGATGAATGCGACTGTACGACCCAGTTCATCAATGATTTTACCGTGTGCAAATTCTTTTGCTTTTTCTAGTGCGTGTTCGAGACTGTGCAACTCGTGAACAATTCCGTCTACGATGATGTGATGTTTTGATTTAGACATTTAATATCTCCTTAATAGAATAAAAATACACCTTGTGCTGATAGAAGTAATCCCAAGCCAGCCACAAAGAAACTGCCCCAGAACATCGACATACTGACAGCAAGAATACTAGCTGACAATACAACAATACTTAGTTGGTACAGAGTACCAGCAAAACCAATCCATGGGCTTTGCTTTTTGGCACGATCACGCTCTGCTTCTAGAGCACGTGCCTTTTCCATTAATTCTTTTTTACCTTCGCCAGTTGCGGGTTCGCTTTCATAACGAGCAATCTTGGCCTGTAATTTTTCAGCACGTTCAGTATCTTTACGTGACACAGCAGCTTCTAGGCTTTGTTCAGCCAACATCTGTTTAATGCTTTTGGCTTCATAAAAACTCCAAACGTCATTGGCTGCGATTGTGTCATTCAGAGTTTGACTAGTTAGTTTATTACCGTACCAGCTATTAACTGCTAGTATTAAGGCAAAAACTGAGATGACCATACCAGCACGATCTTTCATCTTTGCTTCGCTTGCTTGGCGAACATTGATATCAAATGGTGTAGCGTCTTTGGGCGCTTTGGCTTGCTTGTTAACTAGGTTTAGTACTGAATCGAATAGTGCCATTTTTACTCCTTGATTTTTGTTATTATTCAAATGACACAAATATTTATAGCAGTAGGCGTCTTTTCACTAGTTCAGCGTGTCCTTCTGGCAAATCGAATCTGCAATGATATCTACTGTGATTGTTGGGTATTCTGCCATTGTTAATTCTGGCCAGAATCCAGCAGAAGTTATCAACTAGTTCATTTACTATAATCTTTTTGAATTCCCCATAGAAATGCTGATGATTGTATTCTAGTATTTCTTGCATTTCACTGTGCATTTGTTTTAACTCTGCTTTACTCAGACTACACAATTTTGTTAATTCAGCAGTAATCATTTCTATGCGTTTGAAGTTGTCTGTTTCATTATCGTAACTTTCATCGATCCATCTATCGAATGTCTTAAATCCGTAACTTTTCAAATACGCAAGATTACCTGGAGCTGCGACTAATAAGAACGGACGTTTAGCCACAATGGGTTTGAAAATCTTTTCTGTAAGATGTAGTTTGGGCTGAAAGTAAATGGTCTCAGTTACAACGTGCCACAGTGCTTTGGTAAGTTCGGGCAACGCAGCACCGGCACTCATAGAACCATTTGGGCTGTCAGTGTCTATGATTAAGGGAGCTTTGAGTTTACCAACGTTTTTGACTATTTTGATTTTTGCAGCATCACTGAGCAGCGTATGCGGATCTTTGACAGCCTGCTGCCAAGTACCATAGTCGTCTTTTAAGAAAAAGCTGACATAACCTTTGTCTAGTAGTTTGTTCTCAATGATGTTTGCGATCACGTGCAAACGATAGCTTCGGTAATTTGATATCAAGTGATTGTAACAAATAAATACTTTATCAAAGTTTTCGAATGATTTTGAATCAAAGTACTGAAAGTCTCTATACCAATCCAATGCAGCAAATCCGTGGAAGAAATAGTACCAATCATGGTGATATTTGTTTCGCTTTACGAACTCATTTTTGAATTCTGATTTTTCGCTATTGGCTATCAACACTACCCTTCTTTGTCTATCCATAGTATCATCGTATGCGGCAGGTATTGGGTAAGGAGTCTCTGGGAACAATGGTTCTTGATCGTAAAAATGACAATAAAAGCTGGTCTTTTCACCCTCAAATCTTAACAAATTTCTACGTTCATTGTACTCAAGATAAGGCACAACTGTGGTCTTTGAATAAGGATCAATCGTAGCAATGGCATCATAAGTTCCAAACGGATGAAAATAAAAACTTTTACTGTTTACGAAATTGCTTATTAAATTATCGTGCAGAATATGATAAAATCTATCTAAGGAGAACATACTAAATGAATGTAGGATTTATTGGGATCGGAAAATTGGGAATGGCCTGCGCCGAAGTGATGGCCGAGCAACATACTGTTACTGGATATGATATTTATCCAAAGACCAGTGACAAGATAAAAATTGCTGATTCACTCGATGGTGCTGTAGTTGAGCAGGACATAATATTTATTGCGGTGCAAACACCCCATGATCCAAAGTATGGCGGTGCAGAACCCATTACACATTTAGCCAACGTAGACTTTGACTATAGTATCGTTGAAAACGTACTTAAGCAGGTCAATGCCTATGTTAGGCCCAATCAGCTAGTTGTACTAATCAGTACGGTACTGCCTGGCACTGTACGTGAACGACTACGTCCACTGATCACAAACGGTCGATTCATTTACAATCCATATCTAATAGCCATGGGCTCAGTTGAATGGGACATGGTCAATCCTGAAATGGTCATCATTGGCACCGAGGATGGATCAGTTACTGGTGACGCAGCAGAACTAATTGAATTCTATCGTGGCTTGATGCAAAACGATCCGCGTTATGAAGTTGGCACATGGGACGAAGCAGAATGTATCAAGGTGTTTTACAACACGTTTATCAGCGCCAAGATTGGATTAGTAAACATGATCCAAGATGTTGCAGTTAAGCAGGGTAACATCAACGTAGATGTTGTTACCAACGCACTTGCTAAATCCAGTATGCGTATTATGGGGCCTAAGTATATGACAGCAGGACTAGGTGATGCTGGTCCTTGCCACCCACGTGACAATATTGCTCTACGTTTTCTAGCAGAGAAACTAGAACTGGGCTATGACCTGTTTGATGCTATTATGCACGCCAGAGAAAAGCAGGCCAAACTAATGGCCTTGTCTCTAGTAGAACAAGCAGAGTTATATGAATTACCCATATACATTCACGGCAAAGCCTACAAGCCTGATGTTGACTATTTGGAAGGTAGTTATAGTTTGCTAGTTGGACACTACTGTGCAGAGTTTGGACACGAACCCACATACATTGATCCATTGACAGAAGCAACAACTCCTGCATCAGTTAAAGGTGTTATATTATTAGCACACAATCGTATCGTGACCTATGGTTATGCGGGTGTGGATCAAGTACAGCAACAGTATTGTGAGTTTGAAGCGGGCAGTATCATTGTTGATCCATGGCGCACATATCTACGTGACACAGCAGGCATAAAGGTCTTACACTATGGCAATACCCGTAGGGCGTAATTTTTGTATTGCGCCTTACACGCAGGTCACACTATCTCCGGCTGGGAACTATAGTCCCTGTCCAGAGATAGGCGGACAGACTTGGATAGAAGACTCTGCTAGTCCAATCAAAATGTGGTCATCAGAACAATTCAAGAAGTTACGCAGCGCCTTTGCCAACAATGAACAGCCCACTGAGTGCAAGCGTTGTTGGGACCAAGAGAGTTATGGTAATCAAAGTCTGAGAAAGCGTCTGTTTGTGGGCAACACCAGTGGTCGTAAAAAGTTCAAAGCAAACGAACTTGCAGATTTCTTAGACCAGGGTCATTTACAGGGACCAAATCAGATTAATATAATGGTAGGTAACAAGTGCAATCTGCGTTGTAGAATATGTGGAGCTGCACTATCAGTTACATTCAACGTTGAGGGTGAGCATTATGAAAAGAAAAACAATCTTGCTCGTAGTCGCTATACCACAGCATCAAAAAAGCCCATTGAGTTCAATGAAGATCAAATACAAGAATTGTTTGAACTCACTGTCAATGTACAACGATTAGAATTCTATGGTGGAGAGCCCCTACTGGATGTACCCACTCTGACTCTGTTAAGAAAACTAGTTGACAGTGGCAGAAGCAAAGACATTACCCTATTCTACAATACCAATGGTATAGCTGCACCAAAATCAGAACACTTTGAACTATGGAAAAACTTCAAAGCGCTAGAATTTAACCTCAGTGTTGACGACATAGAACACAGATTTACCTACAACAGACATCCCGGCAAATGGTCTGAGTGGCTAGATACACTGAATTCGTTGCGGAATTTTGAGTGGCAGATACCCATTAGCATATATGCTATTTGTACCGTAAGTATTCTAAATATCTATTACATACCAGAAATTCTAACAAAGATACAGGAATTGGGCTTGCCTGTGTTTCTGAACACTGTGAACAAGCCCAGTTACTACGACATTGTAAATCTACCACAACCAGCAAAGTTAGAGATTGCCGCAAAGTTGCGCAACTACACTGACGTATCCAAGATTCAATTTTTGATTAACACACTTGAAACTTCTAAGAGCAAACAATCTGATTGGCTAGATTTTAAATTTTGGACCCGAGAAAAAGACCAATACAGACAAGAAAGTTTTGCTGAGGTTTGCAGTGAATATTATGGACTACTGAAAAAATATGATGACACGATATAAAATACCCGCTTTCTGGGACGATGAATTCAAGCGTTTAAACTACGTACAGGAACAGTTCAATGATCCAGATAAACTCAAAGAGTGGTCTGATATGGGATTTAAAAATGTTGCCACTGGATTTATGTGTGATATGCGTAGCCCACAACCAAGCTGGAACTCTAAAGTAGTTGCAATCTTCAAAGAGATGGGTTGGCAAGACATTGGCACAAGTTACTATCGTATGGGACCGGGCACTATCTTACCTAATCATAGTGACTTATACAAGAAATATGTTACACTATTCAACTTGCAGGGGCGTGAACAAACTATACGCAGAGCAGTCATATTTTTAGAAGACTGGTCTAGCGGTCACTACAGTGAATGTGCTGGCAAATCCATTGTAGAGTGGAGAGCTGGTGATGTTATAGAATGGAGTTACGACACTCCTCACGTGGCAGCAAATGTCGGATATGCTGACAGATACACACTTCAAATAACAGGACACGTATGATTTCAAGTTGGAATGAATATGACTCACTAAAGCGAGTCATAGTGGGTACAGCAACACACGCAAACTGGCCAGTACTGGACAAAGTTTTTAGACAAGAAGCAGCAAACAGTTTATGGACAGAAACTCCAGCTCCTTCAGGTCCCGTGCCCCAATTCATCATTGATGAAACAGAAGAAGACCTGAGTAAACTTTGTAAAGCACTGACCGAACACGGTGCAGAAGTTGTGCGTCCCGATTCCTTTAACTTTCAAGTTCACGATGGACTCTATAACTACTGTCCACGTGACCGTTTTATTGTACACGGATCAACCATCATTGACCCTGCTATGATGTATCCTTGTCGTGATATGGAATATCAGTGCTACATTGATTATCTGGAAGATGCTGATCGTATCATTCATATGCCACGTAATGCGGGTATGGTACTTGACGCTGCCAATGTACTGCGTATTACACAAGACAAATGGTTGTTCTTGGAATCTGCCAGCGGCAATCGTGCTGCTTATGATTGGTTATGCGGTCAGTTGCCTGACGTAGATATTGAACTCTGTAACTTTTACAGCGGAGTGCATATTGACAGTACCATCACAGCACTAAACTCCGATTGCTTTGTAGTCAATGGCAGCAGAGTCCCAGGTATTGAACATCTACCACGTCACTTACAGGGCAAAGAAGTATTGTTTGTCAATGAAGTTGTGGCACAGGACTTTTATCAATATCCCTATGCCAGCAAGTGGATCGCACTGAATATGTTGAGCATCGATCCCAAAACTGTGATCGTGGATGCAAAGCAGGATCAGTTGATTGCAGTGCTCGAAGACCATTTTGGTATGAAGGTCATTCCACTTGAGTTGCGTCACAGTCGTACACTGGGTGGTGGTTTTCACTGTGTCACTCTTGATTTAGTTCGTCAAAACTAAATAGATTTATGACAGAATTTGTAAGCATCGGTGACGTTAATCTATTGGCTATCAAAAACAACAATAGATTGCAAGATGTAGTTAATAAAAAACAAGATATCTTGGATAACTTGGCACAGTACTATAACTTAGCGCCCTCAAAGGTATTATTTGTTGGGTTCAGTAGTTTTGTTTTGGCCAAGTTTAATCAAGGTATCACCATCACTGCCGTCAGTGAACAGGTCAGAGATTATTTGACTGCACAGGGTATAAACTACACATATATTCCCGAGATAGAATTACTAGACTATCGCAAACAATTTGAAGTTGTTGTAGCAGTAGACGAATACTTTACCTACAGCGAAAGCGATCAAGAACAAAAAGATTTGGTTGCACAAATTTGTAATCTAGCCACTGATTATGTGATAACTACTTTACGTGATTACAAAAATCAAGACTACAAAGAGCGAGAATTCAGTCAACCAACTATTGTAAAATCTGGCGAAGACAGTTTGGTATTCTTAGAGAATCATACGTGGAGCCAGAAAGATCGTGCAAATTGGGACAGCGTTATCTACGCTATCAATCAGCAGGATTGTAGTATGCAAACATTCGGGGACTTTGGTCGTCGTACTATGTATTTCAAGCAATTGGCAAATTTTACTGCCACTGCAGGTGCACAAGATTTTGTAATTCACAAGAACCTTATGTATAAGGGACTTATTCGTAAGAACTACGAACACGTGATAACAATAGCATTCAATTAATGTCAAAAGATATATTCGAAAATTTAGTCACAGATATAACAGCAAAAGTTTTAGAGCAAGTTCAACAACAAGTCAACGTTGTTGTTATCAATGCTGTAAACAATAGCCTAGAAAATCTAGTAGACAACAATCAGGTCAACAAAATGATTGACGAACGAGTCAATCGTTCTGTCAAAGAATACCAACCTGATCTAACCACAGTAGAACAAACTCTCAGAGAATTAACCAATCGATGGGCTGATACTGTATCGGGTGATTTGAAGAACAGAGTTGATGTGCTACTCAGAGCACAGGTTGAATCAGTTGACCTCAACGCACTGATTATCCAGCAACTCAGCTCAAAGCTAGACCCACAAAATACCACATATCCATTCCCAGAAAAAAGTATCAACGGTGCTGCACTCAACACTGTTAATCTAAAAATTACTGGGGACAATATCTCAGGTGGTGTCATCACCAACTTTGGCAGTACAGGTATTGACGACAAAGCATCTGGTTGCATGGTTACAATTATGGATCAGGGCACAGTATTTGAAAATACTCTATATGCTCCTCACATAGAAATCAAAGGGGGCGCGGTAATCGATGGTGATTTAGAGATACAGGGTAAGATCACTGATAACCCAGCATATCGTCAGCTTGTTGCAGACGTTGCCTCAGAAACACAAACAAATATCACAGACGATGTACTTGAACGCCATCAGAATCTAATCTTTCAGCGCATACAGGCAGAGGGTGTTGACCTAAACAGAGTCACATTCAATGGTCGTTTATTGGTAGACGGTGACAGACTTGTGGGTGTAGTCAACAGTCAACTACGCACAGTGGGTGTACTACAAGACTTACAAACAAGTGGTGATACTTTCTTGAGTGATACGCTCTACACCGCTGGCAAACGAGTTGGTATCAACACAATGGATCCTAAATCAGCACTCAGCGTTTGGGAT
>JGI26470J50227_1000274_pt1 | contig 22766 bp, 32 predicted proteins | sample FreactTroBogLake_FD_50227 | JGI IMG/M metagenome (IMG submission 50227) | reverse complement strand
GAACTAATGTTAGCTCCTCCGACTTTAAACTTGATTGCGCCATTACCACGCAGCAAGTAGTAAGCCTGCAAGATTGGATTAAGGAACAGTCAGGTCTATGAATCAAAATTTTGAAAAGTCGTTAGATTTCCTTCTTAAATCTGAAGGTGGATTTGTAAACAATCCTGCAGATCCTGGTGGGATAACCAATCTTGGAGTAACTGCTAAATCTTGGGCATCTTACAAAGGTAGAAACACAACTGAAAAAGAGATGCGTAATCTAACAAAAGATGATGTAGCCCCTTTATATGAAAAGAAATTCTGGGATGCTTGTAAGTGCGATGATCTTCCTTCAGGCATTGACTACCTAGTCTTTGACTTTGCAGTTAACGCTGGTCCTGGTAGGTCAATAAAGACTCTTCAGAAGGTGGTTGGAATCCCTGAAGATGGGTCTATTGGACCTGTCACTCTACAAACTATTGACATAACTGATAAAAATGACTTGATTGCTCGGTTCTCAGAAGCTAAAAAGCATTTTTATGAATCCCTACCAACTTTTTCAACATTCGGAAAAGGTTGGCTCAATCGTATTGATGAAGCTCGCGGTAATGCCAGCTCTATGTTAGGCTAATATGACAACTCCTATTCCAGCAGCGGCAATGACATATGACAACCTAACGTCTAATGTACTTCAGTATTTAGAACGGAATGATCCTGCGGTTGTTAATCAAATTCCTACATTTATCATGTTAGCTGAGTTTGAAATAGCAGAGATGATGAAGTCTCTCGGCCAACAGCAGGTTGTTCAAAGTACTATGCAAGTTGGTAATCCAGTGATTCCTAAGCCTGCAAGATGGCGTAAAACAGTTTCTATGAACATAACTGTAGCTGGTAAATTGCAGTCAGTGCTACTCCGTAAATATGAATATTTACGTAACTATGCACCTGACAGCACTGCTACAGGAACTCCTTTATACTATTCAGACTATGATTATGATAATTGGCTCGTAGCACCGACTCCTGATCAATCGTATGCTTTTGAAGTGTTGTATTATGAACGACTTGTTCCGCTTTCTTCAGACACACAAACTAATTGGATCACGCGTAATGCACCCAATGCCATGTTATATGGAACTCTTCTTCAAGCTATGCCGTTTTTGAAAAATGATCAACGCTTAATATTTCAGCAGAAATATACAGAAGCAATTCAGGCATTAAGTAATGAAGATAAGTTACGCATTGCCGATAGACAAGCTATTGCACAGGACAGCTAATCATGACCACGTACGTAAACCCATTTACCGGACAAACTGTATCTCCAGCTCAAGTTGGGTATGAAGAATTAACCATCTCCGTTGATACAGCTTTAGAGTGGCCAATCAATGGCAATGATGTTATTGATATAGCTGCTAATATTACTGAAGTTACTGCTACAGTAATCAATCTAAAAGTATTGATGCCTCCCGCAACTCAAGTATCTACTGGCCAAGCGCTTATCATACGCAATATTGGTTCGAATACTTTTACAGTGACCGATGCAGGTGGTAATACCATTGTATCTATTTCGTCAGGTGTATGCAAATATATTTACGTCACTAATAACTCTACTGTAAATGGCGTATGGGAGAATATTACCTTCGGTGCAGGTACATCTGCAGCTGATGCAGGTTCATTAGCAGGCTATGGATTAGTAGCGCAAGATGCTACATTAAATCAAGCCTACAATGTGATTATTGTGTACTCCACGAGTACTCTGATTCCATCTGAAAGAGCGCAATTTGTCGTCTATGAAGGTGGTGCGGGGTCATTGACTCTACCATCTGCATCTGCGGTGGGTAATAATTGGTTCTGCATGATACGAAACAGCGGGACAGGTATTTTAACTATTGTACCTGTAGGTTCAAATCTTATAGATGGAAATGTTAATGCTCAATTGCAACTAACTGAATCATTTGTAATCGTATCCGACGGAACTAACTGGAATACTTTTGGATACGGTCAAGCAACTCAATTTGCATTTACTCAATTAGCCCTTGTAGTTACTGGAGGCACATTAACAGAGACTGCATCTCAAGCTTCTAATTTGATTCAAGAGTTTACTGGTACTTTAACCTCTAATCAGATTATTATTCTACCACCTACAGTTCAATTATATTCTGTTAGTAATAACACTACTGGGTCATACAGCTTTACGCTTAAAACAACTGCTATAGGTGCGAGTAATGTGACAGTTACGCAAGGTACAACTTTATTAATTATATGTGACGGTACTAACGTCTATAACGCAACTTCTGGTGCATCAAGTTCTATTAATACTTTAACTCTAGGTAATGGTTCATTAGTAGTTCCGTCTTTAAAATTTACAGGTGATGTGAACTCTGGAATGTATTTACCTGCATCTAACCAAGTCGGATTTGTAATCGGAAATCAATTAGCAGGGTTTTATAATGCATCTGGGTTTACATTTATTAATGGAATCTCTGGAGGAACATTTTGACAGCTAATGTCATCTCATTAAACATTCCTGCTGGAGTTCAGCAGGACGGTACTCTATTTGACTCGCCTATGTTTGTTGAGGGTCGTTGGATGCGGTTTCAGCGCGGTCGTCCACGTAAAATAGGTGGTTATAAAGGTATCTTTCTAAATGCTCCTGGGATTTCACGTGGCATGACCATGCAATCACAAGATGGTCTAAACTATGTTTATTCTGGGTTTAATGATTCATTGCAATATTGGCAAACAGATAATGATGATGGTGTTGGCACAGGCCCAACACCTATTACACTAAACGCGACTTATTTTACATCTAATATTGATAACCTATGGCAGTTTGACATTGGTTATGATGCTAACGGAACTGGCGCTCTCAAGGTTATCGGGCATCCTGGTCAAAACTTAAATCATATAGACAACACCATTAACACCCCTGTTTTGACTGGAGACTTCCCAGGAGGCGCCATGTCAGGTGTAGGTGTCTTTACCGTAACTGGAAGCGCGACAGGCAGCACCATTACTTTAACCACTGCCGATTATAGAATTGGTATTGGTCAAACTGTTTCAGGTACTGGCATTACTGCAGGTACTAAAGTCACGAATGTGGTGATTGTTACTTCTCCTTCTATCTCTACTACAATCACTATTACTAATGCTGTATCAGGAACACCAACCTCATTTACTTTTGATAATAATATCTCAGTATCAGGCGGCGCATGTATGCTTTATCCGTACCTGTTTGTTTATGGAAATAATGGTCTTATTCAGAATTGTGCAGCTGGTGATTTTACTGACTGGGTCAGTGCAGACTCTAATGCAAATAATGTCTCATCTACTAAAGTCATTAAAGGTATGGCTCTAAGAGGTGGTACTACTTCTCCTGCGGGGTTATTTTGGTCTCTTGATCAACTTACTCGTGTGAGCTATGCGCCTCAAACACTAGGCACATCTACAATCTACTGGCGGTATGACATCATATCCACTCAAACCTCTATTATGTCATCGCAATGTGTTATTGAGTATGATGGTATCATATATTGGATAGCAGTTGATAGATTCTTAATGTACAATGGCGTAGTTCAAGAAGTTCCTAATAATACTAACTTAAACTACTTCTTTGACAATTTAAACTTTGATCAGCGTCAAAAAGTATGGGCAGCGAAAATTCCTCGTTGGGGTGAAATCTGGTGGTTCTACCCACATGGTGATTCTACTGAGTGTAATAATGCAATTATATTTAATGTCCGTGATCAAGTCTGGTATGATGCAGGCTTTGCTGAAGGTTCTCAACGCTCCGCAGGTACATTTTCTGAAGTATTTAAGTATCCTATTTGGGCAGACAATATTACAAACATCGCAGGTACTAATACAATCTGGCAACATGAGAGCGGTGTAGATCAAGTCTATCTCAGTAATGTCAATGCAATTGAGTCCTACTTTGAGACGAATAGCATTGGTTGGGTGGCAGGTGGTCCAGGACAACGCACTGTACAAGGCGCAAATAAGTGGATTCGCTTAGAACGCGTAGAGCCTGATTTTGTACAATCTGGTGCAATGACTTTGACTGTAACAGGTAAAGGTTATGCAGATGATGTTGATGATCCTTCTACCCCCTATACTTTTACATCAGATACGCTTAAAATTGATATGCGTGAACAACGTAGAGAAATGCGTTTACGTTTTACTAGTAATGTATCTGGTGGTAATTATGAAACAGGCAACATATTGTTAAGTGCAGATATTGGTGATGAGCGTAGTACAGGCAACCCATGATAGTCTATGATCCACGAGGACAAACATGGGATAGCTGGTGCGCTTTGATGGCGGAATTATTTGCGCCTCAGCAATTAGGGACAGTAACTGAAGATCATTGGCAAGATTGGGCAAATGGTATGCAAGGTATTGGATATTTTGTAAATTCAGGTATTCCTGATGCTAGAGGCTTCACCAGCTGGCAGGATTGGGCTTCTCGTTTAGTTGGTATTATGTCAATCAATGGATAAAAAATGACACCTTCAGAAATTATTATGGCAGATGCTACTAAGCATGGTAGAGATCCTAAAGCAGCAGTCTTGGCTGTTCATGAGTTAATGAGACGAAAGCTAGGATTCGTGCTAAGTACACCAAAATCAGTATTGGTCTTATGTAGAATCAATGATGATGACTATGAAGTTCATCTATATAGTGAAGGATCTCCTTTAGAGATCTCAAAAGCGATGTTGAAATTTTATGAAGACATCAAGAAAATTAAGATTAAGACGTTATATGGAGAAGCTGATAATCCTCAGATTATCAACTTACTGAAACAATTGGCTGCTCGTGAAGGCACAGAGATTCTGAACCCAGACAGACCCAACTACAATTGGATGATGCACGTATGAGATATGATCATTTTACAATGCTCCCAGAAAGAGCATTTCAAAAGAAACTAACAGGTATATTTGGCTCAGCTCCAGCGACTCTAGAAAGTGGTGGAGGTGGTGGTGGCATTATGGCGGCTGTTGCTGTTATTGCAACGGTAGCCGCGGCTGTTATGACCGATGGTGCATCTCTTGCTGTTGAAGGTGCTGTAGATACAGGAGTCGCTGCCACTGAAGGCGCTATTGCAACCGACGCAGTTACAACTGGTGCTGAAGCTGTATCAGTAGCCGCTAATACTGCTGATGCAGGTCTATCAGCAGATGCTATTGTGGCTACTTCGGAGTCAGCACAAGCAGCATCTGATTTGGCAATCGCTAATGAGACTGCTAATACAGCTATTGCGGCTACTCAAGCAGGTGAAGACATGGCGATGGGTCAAGCTGCGGCAGATGCTGCCTCAATGACAGGTAATGCAGCTCTTGATTCTGCTTTACAATCCGCAGGTACTGGCGCACTAACGAGTGCTGGAATGAATGCGGCTGGTCAGTTAGTTCAGACTGGTTCTATTGACCCTAATAAAGTGCTTAAAGCAGGTGCAACAGGTGCTGTAATGGGTGGGGCAGGTTCAGGATTATCTTCAATGGGAGTAAATCCGTTGCTTGCTAATACCCTCGCAGGTAGTGCAGCTGGAGGTGTAGGTGCTGCATTAAATGGTGGCGATGTTGGTAAAGGTTTACTTGTAGGTGGGGCTGGCGGTGCTGCTTCAGGAGTAGCCAATATGGCTGGTCAAGCAATGGGTTTAAACCCCACGCTTCAAGGTGCTTTGTCAGGTGCAGTGCGTGGCGGTACAATGTCTGCTGTTAATAACGGAAGTATTGGCACTGGCGCATTAACTGGTGCAGTTGTAGGTGGCGCATCATCAGCTGCTAATCAATTAGGGACTGGAATACAGAATGCAGCTACTGATAGTACAGGAAACAATAGCCTGCTCGGTCAAGTGCTTGGTGGCGCCGCAGGAACAGAAGCTAAGAGTTTATTTGCACCATCAACTAGTACAGCAGCGCACATGGTTGGAGCACCAAGTGCTCTTCCTAAAATGTCGCCTGCTGGAACACCTATTGCTTCGCAACCTAGTACTGCTACTACTGCAGGTGGCAACACAGGAATGCCTACGTTTGCATCAAGTCATAATAATGTATCAGAAGTTGCACTCCCAGGTGGCGGTGCTGGAGTTCCAGTGGCTTCTACACCTAATGCTAATACTGGCTCTGCATCTAATTTATTCCCAACTTCAGGTCTAAATGCTTCAGGTTTACCTGCTCAATTAACCCCTGGAGTTTTGACTTCAAGTGCTGTGCCTGCTAGTCAAGATAATACAGATCAAGTAAATCAGTTAAAGCAACTCTACCCACAACTAGCTAACGTAGATCCTAGAATATTAGATTCATTAGTATCCAGTCCAGTTACTATGAAAGAAGGTGGTATGGTAAGAATGGCTTCTGGGGGTTCACCTCAGTATGAAGCTGTTCAACAATTACTAGGTATTCCGCAAGTTAAAGAAAGTGCTGCAGAACAAGCTGCATATGGTAATCCTACAGGTGGTTATCGCAGACCATTAGTAGCAACGCATTTTATTAATGGGCGCAAAGACGGTGGTGGAATTCACAGTCTAGAATATGGAGCGCATGTACCTGAATTTGTAACAGGAAAAACTGGGCATTATGTGAAAGGCAAAGGCGATGGGCAATCTGATGATATACCTGCTATGCTGGCTGACGGTGAGTATGTTTTTGATGCTGATACTGTGGCTTCTCTGGGTAATGGTTCAAGCGATGCTGGATCTAAAGTCTTAGATAAGATGCGTGAAGAAATTAGAAAACATAAGAGATCTGCTTCAGCAAAAGAAATACCCCCTAAAGCCAAATCTCCTTTAGAATACATGAAAGGTAAAGCATAATGGCTGTTATAAATTTTGGTGGAGCTAATATTCCTGCTACTGGTATACCAATAGGAGCTACTAATTACACTACAACTCCTTCAGTTGGAACTTCGTTTGGAGCAAGCACTGACCCATATGCCACATTAAATACATTACCACTTGCAAATGGCGCATCACCTACAGCAAATCCTTATCAAGGTCAGAATCAAGCTGCCTATAATCAATTTTCAGGAAATTACGCATCAATGGGTAATGCTAATGGACCATCTACAGCAGCTATGGGTCCAACCTATCAAGATTGGACAAATGCTGGTTCTCCGGCAGATTATCAAGGTTATGTGAATGCAACAACTTCACCAGCTGGCGGTACTAACTCTAATGGCAATTTTGCCAATATTTATGACCCTACTGGTGCTTTATCACAACCAAGTACACCGTCGGGTCCTTCTGGACCTGCTGGCACAGGTGGTTTATCATCATTAACTCCTGCAGCACCTCAATATACAGGATCCAACATGGCTAATACAAATCCACTGTCAATGACACCAGTAACACCATCAACAGGAGCAATAGCTCCGAATCTAGGTGTCACTGCAGGTTCTGCACCAGGGGCAGGAGGGCTTACTCAAGGCACTGCATTACCTAATATTACCACGACACAGCAACAAGCTACGGCCACGCCACAGTTCTATACTGATTATTTAAATCAGATAGCACAGCAAGGCGGTGCAGCTGCACAGAATGCTCAGTATGTTGGTGCTACTGATTTGCAGAATCAAGCCTTCGGGAATGTCCAAGGTAATGTGGGTAATTATCAACCTGCACTCACCAATGCTACTAATCTAGCTTCTAGCGTTGGTGGTACTAGTCTAGCTGATGCTATTGGTAATTATGGACAAGCTAATATCGCTGCCAATTTAGCTCCTCAAACCACAGCTGGTATTGTAGGTTCAGGTCAATTTGGTTCAAGTCGCGGTGCTGGGGCATTAGGTCAAGTAATGGCTAATGCTGACCTCGGTATCACTCAACAGCAACAATCAGCTTTACAACAAGACCAAGCTAATAAGCTAGCTGCTGCTAACACCCTTGGTAATTTAGCGACTACTACTCAGAACCTCGGACTCGGTGACGTTAACGCCTTGTCTACGCTCGGTGCTCAACAGCAAACTATTGGACAAAATGCTCAATTATTCCCTATGTCTCAACTTACCGCGGAATCAAACCTGCTCAAAGGTGCGACCATTCCTACCGCTACCAGTTCAAGTTACACAGGTCCGATTCCTGGGGCTTACAATGCTTCTCCATTAGCTCAAATATCAGGCATTGGTGCTACCATAGCTGGAACTGGATTAGGTCAAACAATACTTGGTTCACCTGCAACTGGTAATCAGCCTGCAAACCCTGGATTATTAGGCACTTCTATAAATGCTGCTAAAAATTATATTGGTTCATTAGGCGGAGCAACTGGTTCAGGCATCACAATGGATTCTAATGGAAATGCGGTTCCTGGTTCTTACCCATTGGGCGACGGAGGAACTATAACAGTTAACAATGATGGTAGTCAGTCTATTAAAGCTGCTGATGGAACTGTTCAGAACTTTGATGCGAATGGTCAACCATACAGTACGGCAGACAGTGGTAATTACGGTCCAACTCAGGGTGGCGGTAATCTTGATTCAGTTCCTGTAATTGCGCCGTCATACCCAACAACTGACACTGGTGCAATTGATTATAGCGGTACGAATTGGGGAGAAGGTTAATCATGACAATATCACCATTAAATGCACTTAAAGACACATCGGTACCTAGCGCTATAGGCGCTGATGAGGATTTTTCTGCAAAGTATTCAGATGCATTATCTAAAATAGGTCAAACTCTTGATGAACGAGCAAATCAAGGCCCTAATTGGTTTAATGTAGCAGCAGGATTCTTAAAACCTACACGATCAGGCAGCTTTGGCGAATCAGCAGGTAATGCAGCAGAATCATATGGTCGCGATATTGAACGACAAAGATCTGAAGCCCTTCCTATTGCTCAAATGCGTGCAGAGATCATGGGTAAAGGATATGAGCTTGATAAGCAGAAAAAAGGTATGCAGATATTAGGTAATATCATGGGCACCACACCTGGTGCTGCTCAGAATGCATTATCAACAGGCAATATACCGGTTGGACTTAGTCGTATGGCAACACCACAGCAACTAACTATGCTGATGATGTATGACCCTAAAACAGGGGCTGCATTAAAGTCAGGCATGGAAGCAGAATCCAAGAACATGGAGAATGCAATCAAACTCTATGATAGTGGTGTTGGTGAAGCTAAGGCATTCTCAAACTTAAGCGACGACCAAAAAGCAGAGCTTAAAGGAAATTTAGAAGGTTGGAGAGCAACATTAGGTCTACCTGGTCCTCGGTCTGGCGCTACTTCAACACTAGCTCCAGTCAGCACTGAGCCAGTTAGCACTACGCCAACTACTGCAACAGTAGCAGCTACGGGCAATAATGGATCAGGCATTGGTTATCAGCCAGGTAAAGGTTATGCCACATATGACTCTCCACAAAAATGGGCATCCGCAAATGATGAATTAACTTCACAATACTTAACGCCTAGAGAAGGGCAAGCCCCTATGACGCCTGAGCGTTTTGTAGGCACATGGGTTACAGGTGATCCAACAGCAGGTCCATCAGTACAGAATGGTGATTATGTTAAAACAGTTAAATCTGAGTTAGCTAATGCGGGTGTTGCTTTAAATGCTGATGGTAGTATACCCAACACGTCTGAAGCGCGACAGGCAGTGGCCATTGCGCAGGTCAAGCATGAAACAGCCCCTAAACAGCAAGGCCCTTTTTTAGAAGCACTAGGTGCTACACGACCAGCGTCGCAAAGTACACTAGTTAAGCGATCCGATGAGACGCCTGCTGAGTTCAATGCTCGTAGAATGAAAGTTGAAGAGCCTCAAATTAAAGATGCAGCAGAGATAGCCAAAGGGCTAAGTCTTATTGATCCCGATAGTTTGACTGCATCTAATGCTGATTTAACTGAGCTTAAGAAAATTGCAAATAGACCTGATGCAAAACTGATTTTTGCCCCTTTCCAAGTGAATGATGGCTCAACATATGCTGACAGACTTACAAAAGCTGGGTTGCAAATCTTAAAAGAAGGCGGTCAGCTTAGCGTCGGTAATCTTCATACTGCAGTAGGTATTGACTTACAACCTGTGTATCAAAACTTAAAGCTAGATGATAGTCAAAAATTAGCAGCTGCAAGAGCTGAGAATATCATTGCACAGCAAGTGATTAACAATATTATTGCGACAAAGACAAAAGCCTTCGGTGGCAATAGACTAACCAACTATCAAGATCAGCAGATGTCATCGCTGAATGCAAATACAAGTAACATTGCTTCGTTTATTGGTGCATGGGCAACTAGACGCCAAGTTGATAACGCTGCATTAATGGCTGCTCAAGATGAGTGGGTTAAGTTTCAACGTGATGCTCAAAAGAAGAATCAACCTGCCGACCCTAGAAACTTCTTGTTGAGTGATACTTACCTTAAAGACTTGCCTAGAATGCATAAAGAACACATTGAAAAAGTCCATTCAGTTTATGGTCAATAATAGAGGATAATCATGGCTGATCCATATGCTACAGTAACTTATGATAATGCCCCTCGCACTGCTTCGCAGGAAAAGGGAAGTACAGACATGCCTCATGGGGCGTATGACACAGTTGATTTTACGCCGCCTGCACGACAAAGCTCGGTAACTGTCACAGGTGCACCGTCGAATGTAGGGGATGTTGCAGAAAGTGCTGCCGGTCTAGCGCTTGCTAAACTAAATGCTAAACCTTACAATCTGACTCCAAAATTTGTTAATGCGCAAAATGCTTTAGCAGAGGAACTTGCAAAGCATGAAGTGCACACACAAGCTGTCAATGATATTGAGACTAAAAAATTAGCAAATTATGCGCAAGCTCAAGATGTTCACAACATTAAACTTGATGCATTAAAGAATGCAGAGTTAATGCATGAGCAAGCTTTAGCCCACGCAACCGCTCTTGATGCGCTGCCTCCTGAAGGTGCAGGTGCTAAATGGATTCCTACATCAGCAGCTACAGGCACACCTGTGGGCACTGCGGAGACTACTGTATCTGAAGCAGGGCAACTATCACGAACAGCAAAAGGATTAATGCCAGGCGAAGGATTGACTAATTCAGGAATTATTGTGCCTGAAAAATACGGTAATGCGCCTCCTATTCTTACTGCTGAGCAAGAGACTGCTAAGACACTTGCTACTAAAAATTACATAGCTGCTAAAGAAGCGCTTGAAGCACAGAAAAAGATTGCATTTCAATCAGCATCTGATTTACATAAACTTGGACTTGTAGAGCCGAAAGGCTTATCTACTGCCCAAAGTAAAGTGACAGATTCTTTGGCAGCACAAGCTGCATTAAAACAGCAAATCGGAAGCTTAACTCCAATACCAAATGCAATGGATAAACTAATTGCTAAAATACCATATGGTCAAGAAGCTGTTGACACATTAGGTAAAGGGGCTGCTTTAGTGAATAAGATTCCAGGTGCTAAGTTCATTCTTCCAACAGCAGGCGTCGGATTAGGCGGTCTACAACTTACAGAAGGCTATGACAATCTGACGCATAATGATAAGATTCATGGTGCTTTGCAAATGGCATCAGGAGTAGGCGGTGTAGTAGGCGCTATACCTACGCCATATACAAGAGGCGCCGGCTTAGCGTTACAAGCACCTCTCGCTGCCTATGAACTAGGTAAATATGGGTACAATAAACTTTATCCGCCTAAGTAAGTCTTATACTTCTTAACTGCTCTATTAAGCTCTTGCTTATGAAAACCATATGCTTTGGCAGTTGCAGATTGAGATTTTAGATCAACAACCACAAAATACAACGCACTCATAAGACGATCTGACCATCTAGGTCGATGAATGTGAAAGTATTTAAAGTAGTTAGATCGTTGAGCTTTGGTCATTAGACTAAGCTCATGCTTTACCTCATTCCAGTGCTTAGTCATGGGTATGCCTCTTATCAATAGCATCAATCTGTTTTAGCAAATCCTCACGAATAGCTAAATAGGATTCACTGCCTGCATACTCATCACGACCTTGAGTGTGGTAGAACTGCTCTTCACACCAATCAAAATTATCATTCTTTGCATTAGGTGGGAAGATGTTTGTCTTACCTTTGATGCATTGCCGTTGATAGAAAGTATCAGGTTTACGGAAGTCAACCAAGTCTTTTAAGAAGGGGTACTTCTTAAGTACTTCCAACCACAACTTCATGGCAATAATGTTGTCTACCGTGGTTTGGATTTGCTCATCACCGCGCATAATGCAGTATCCAATAAGGTCTTTAATTGTACAACGAACCATATAAAAGTGCTCAAAATTGCGAGGCATAATTGTACGAGCATCAAGGCCGTGAACAGCACCGCTGTCAAGCATATCAACATACAAATCCCTAGCCATGGTAGTGATTTGTTTATAGCGTTCAAAATAGTCTGCATTTGCCATGATCCCCGGTTTAACCATTACTCTATCATCTCTCATGTCTCTGTCCCCATGGACTTGAGCAGCAAAACTAAATAATCGATGACGAATTAAGTGCGTTGTGTCAATCATGTCCATGCCGTTAACAGACCATGTGATGTTGATTGTTTCCATCGCAGTAGGCAGTAATTCATACTTAAATAGCTCATCAATGGTTTGATCAATCTGATCTTGTGGAAAATCCCATTGAATCTTGTCATTCCATGTGTTCAGTAAGAAGACTGAGATGGTCTTTCTAAACTCAGCCACAGTCGGGGCATGTACTATCTGTACGTCGATCGCTTCCATCTGATTCATGAATTGGATCGGACCAGGCTTTTTCCCAAATTTTAGGGTTGTATGCATTGGTTGCAACTGGGGCATTTGTGACTTCAGTACTTTTGGCATTTGAGGTGCTTTCTTTAGTTAGTTGTATTTCTACGAGACGGGCATAGCCCGCAATATCGGTCCAGCTATCTATATGGTCAGGTGATATAGACAATCTAGATAATTTCATGGCAATTTTTGAAAAGTATAAATAGTAATGACGCGGCATAGTAGTTCCATGCTGCTTCAAATACCTATTTTCTAAAATCGAAAGGAGTTGTGCCTCACATGTTATACCTTCAAAAAAATCACCGTAAATCGCGCCACGCTGCTTCAAAACATCATCAGTCGTTGTCATACTTTGTAAGCCTCAAGTTTATGCGCAAGCACAGCCATGCGCTTTGCGCTATTGGTGTATACATCTACCATGTAACCTTTGTTTCCCATCTTGATCTCATTGTCTGCATATTGCAAACATTGAAGTGCATCCGAATAGTGCACAACTAATGCTTCAGGGGTGTCATCATGATATCGATGGCAGTACTCTTTAACTTGATCGGGGAAATTCTGTACAATTTGTTCTTCAGCTTCTTGGAGTGCAATGGCAACCGCAGGGAAGTTCTTTTTAACTAAGTGGTTAACATCACTAACTTCCATCTCTGCTAGGTCATGGCAAATGGCAATCTTTAATGCCAGATCCACGTCAAATTCATAGTTCTTCGACATCATTAAAACCCCTAAGGCCACGAAATAACTATGTGTGGCGACACTCTCAGGGTGTACCACGGGTTTCATAGAGTAACGCTTGGTGTGTTCTAAGGAGTAGCTCTTAATGAAGAAGTTAAAATCAAGATCATTCATAATTTGTCTCATCGTCTGACCAATCTTTACGATCAAAGGTACGTGTAAGTTGAATATCTTCTAATGCCTGTTCTAATTGCATGTATGTTTTACATACAGAGCCTGAAGCTGCTAGCATAATGTTAAACTTTTGACCGCCTTTAGCTGTAGACCAAAAATAGATAATTGGAATATTTAGAGCTGAGCAATAGCCGGCCTCAAATATAGTGCCTGTGTCTTTATCATCTGTAACACAAACAAGAATATTAGTCTTTTTTAGAGCTTTTACATTAATGTCAAAGATTTCTTCAGGGGTTGTAATACCTGGCATGAACATGCTAGCATCTTTAGGGCTAAAATAATTAATGTTTTTCTTTTCAAGAATTTCTTTAATATTTTCTACTCTTCGTAGTTGTGCATCATTAAAGAAGGGTGCTGCTATATATACGTACATATCATCTATCATTCTTGCTCCTTTGTTAGTCATCATTTATTGTACCATGTGTTTACTAAATAGTAAACACTTCTTTTTTATTAGCATAATCTTTTATAGCATCCATCAGTTTACGCTGTGTTTTGTCTTTGTTGTTAATTGCATCTACGATGGCTTCATCAATCGTGTCTTTACCAATGATCTGGTGCACTATAATGTTATTTCTTTGCCCTTGGCGCCATAAGCGTCTAATAAACTGCTCATAGATTTCTAATGACCAAGTGTTACTAAACCAGATGACAGCATGTCCGGCACCTTGTAAGTTTAAGCCATGACCTGCACTTTGTGGGTGAGCTAAAAGAACTGGTGTTTTACCGTCATTCCACACATTAATAATCTTAGTAAGCTCATCACCTGTTACACCTGAGCCAATAACAGGTGCGGAAGGAAAGAGTTGTTGTAGCTTTAATAGATCATGCTTAAAGTGATACCCAATGATGCAAGGCTTACCTCTAAGTTCTTCTACAATGTCTGATACTGCATTTAGTTTCTCATCATGTATGTGTTGAATGTCACGTTCTAAGCCATCTACATACACTGACCCATTGGCAATCTGTTGGCATTTGCCGATAGCAACCGCAGCTGTTGATGCAGTAACTTGACCCAAACTAATTTCTGTTAAAAGTTTATCTTCAAGCTCTTTATACGTTTTTAATGCGGCAGGAGGCAGTGTGACATATACTTTATTGGTGATGAGCTCAGGCAGTTCTAAATAATCTTCAGCAGCCATTCTCAATACCTTATCTGCCAATGCTTGATAGATTCTATCTTCTGCATCTTTTTGTAATGCCCATGTATAACCACCATAGCCGGTAGGGTAGAAATAATTAGCTCTAAAGTGCGTGACATACTTACCAAATGTAGCTCCTCGGTCAATCACTAATTGAGGGCCAAATATATCCATGAGACCATTTGATGCAGGGGAGCCAGTTAACCCAATACGTCTAGTAAACTGATCAAGCATAGGGCTTAATGATTTGAATCTTTGAGTGCGTGTATTTTTTAAATAACTTATCTCATCAACCACCAACATATCATAAGGTAACTTAACACCGAGCTTCTTAAAGGTGGCTGACAACCACGCCAGACCATCAAAGTTAACCACATGAATGGTTGATTTATCATGTATTGTCTTGTTCTTCAGAGGACCATGCAAGATGCTTACTGATAAATCTTTAAAGTTATCCCATTTTTCTATCTCAACTGGCCAAACTGCATAGCAAGGACGCAAAGGGGCGACCACTAAAACTTTATTAATAGCACCCGCATTTTTGAGATATTGAATGGTGCTCAGTACAATACTGGTTTTCCCTAGCCCTGGGTCAAGCCATAATTGCCCTGAACCATTTTCCAATAAGAACTGCACAGCCTTGTTTTGATATTCATGCGGACTCCAAAGCATTGGTAATCTCCTCTTTTGTTCGCAAGACTAAAACTATGTGGTCGTGCATTTTAAGTATCATATGTATTTGTTCTTGTCTTGGCGATAGTTTACCCGTTAATGTCTTTAGCTCAACCCAGAGTAATGAATTGTGCTTTAAAATGACTAACCGATCAGGCCAACCTGTGCTAAACTTCAAATGCAGCTTAACTGAAACAAGTTTTAAGCGCTTACACTCCGCAGAGAAGAATCTCTCTAACTCACGCTCAAGAACTTTTTTTACCACTTGCACGGGCCGCCTTTACTTTTGCTAAATGAGCAGTAGTTGCACAAGAATGACGGATTAGGTGCAAAGATCTTATCTTTTTCCACGTTCTCTAGTCTACCTTTAAGTTTAAGCTGTAATAAGGGCAAGTCTGCTCTAGTAATAAGTTTGTATTCATCGGTCTTTGCAAGGTCAATGAATTCAATTACTGTTTTAACGTACTCTATTTCAGGTTTACATGCTAAGATTAACGCAGCATAGACCGTTACTTGATCTGAATAATCACGATGCTTTCCAGTTTTAAAGTCAATGACTGTAGCTTCAGGGCCATTTTCCACGTATAAGTCGATGATGCCTCGAAACATTGCAGTAGGGTCATTGTAGAGAACAGCATTCCAGTCTTTGTCAATTGCAATAGTCATCTCTGATGCAGCTTTAAGTTTAAGCCATCGAGCCAGCTTGTCATCAAGATATGCAATATCATCAGAGAGCATTGGTAGACCACCTTTAAGAATGGTCTCAATTTCCGCATGAATCATTTTGCCTCTATTGGCAGCTTCCCCTGAATTGTCTTGAAGCTTATCAATACGAACGAACTTGTATTTCCTAGCACATTGCTCATGCATCTTTACTGCGGAGTATGAGTGAATGGTCACTTAGTAAACTCCTTCACACATGCATGTTTCCACAACCAATGTGCACGCATAGTTTCAGGGTACATGTTTAACAGCCAGTCTTGAAATGCATTAGCTGGGTTTATGTTTAAAAAGAGCCCTTCTTCATCAGTGCACTGCATTAATGCAATTACTAATTCTTCTAATGATCGCTGACTTATGTTTCGTTTGTCTGATTTCATTGTCTTTGACTTGGTATACGGTTAAGAATGGCTTCTGCTATAACAGATTTAAAATCATCTGCTTTACCGTACGTTTCATTCTCTAAATCATAAGCAATCTTAGCGCATGCTTCACGTTCTACAACAACTGCCATTTTGCTAGCTTCAATTGCCATAGCCATGATCTCAGCTTTAGCATCAATCAATGCGGTGTCAAATTCTTTTTGTGTGAATAAAGTGCCGCCTGTTCCTTTTGCAAAGAACTGTTTTTGAAAATCCGATTGCTCAGCCATTGTCTTTCCAATCATTTAAGCATTGCAGTAATAATTCTCTAAATGTACGTCGACTAATTAATTCGCCAGGTTGGTACGTGTTGATAAACAATTGCAAATTGTCAGTTACGCCGCCTATTTCACCTGTTGCTTCAGGCAATACATCAGATTTAAAGACTTGTGTCTTAAGAGGCTTACCATAAATCATGTCGGTAAGCTCTGCATCTTTGCCAATTAGCATAAAGTCAGGAATAGTAAGTTCTTCTACTTCTACTTCTACTTCTACTTCTACTTCTACTTCTTTTATTTCTTCTATTACTTGTACTTTAGGCTTCTGTTTAGTTGCCATGATCATCTCCTATTTAACTTCTGCGAAATTGTTACCGACAACAGCTTCTGCTATGAATGGAACATCCATCTTAAATGCATTTACCATACTTGATTCTAATTTTTTTAGTTCCTGCTGCTCATAACCTTTTTTACATGAGATCACAATCTCATCGTGCAATGACAATAATAATCGTGAATGAGTAGCGGCATTTGCATAATCAATCATTGCTTTCTTAGCCATATCAGCGCCAGAGCCTTGAATGAGTGTGTTTAATGACTTAAAGCCGAACTCCATTAATCTGCCTCTAATAATCTTAGGCGGTTCACCTTTGATTAGCCTGCCGCCAACAGTTTTAAATGGTATTTTAGCTCTGTATCGTGACATAAGATCATCATTAATGCCTGATAACCCTGTAGCAACTTCTGATTTATAAAGGTCCATCAGCTCTCTAGCTTCTGCATAGGGTATTTTAAGCATTTCACTAAGCTTTTTAGGGCCAGCGCCATAGAGGATTCCAAATGAGAGAGTTTTAATGTAATCCCGAGGAATATCCTTTCCTAGTTTCTCACTCATAAGTGTTTTACTAAAAGTGTGAAGATCTGCTTTAGGGTCTTTGATGTACTGTTCTTTAAGTTTTCCGTCCTCAAAATAAGCAAACAACCGTAATTCCTGAGCATTGTAATCACATGCAATCATGGAGTCACCTTCATCTGGTAGAATGTACTGTCTTACTTTAGGTATAATAAGATCATGAATTTCTAAAGGCAGTGGAGTCTTCGGACCCCGTGAAGGCATTGTCTGAATTGATGGTCGTGATGATAACCGACCTGTCCGAGTACCTCCTGCTTCACCTCTAACTGTATTCCACTCAGTGTAGATGCGACCTGATAAAGCGGATTGCTCTAACCATGGTTCTATATATGTACCGGTTAATTTGACCAAGACATCTCGATGCCTTAGAACGGAAGATAAATCTGGATCTGTAATGAGATCTGCAAGAGTGTCTTTGTCTGATAATAAAGTACCTTTTTCTGATGTTGGCCACTTCTTACTACTGTCATAGCAGCCTTTAGCTTGAATGATTTGAATAAGCTGAGCACCAGAATTATAGTTAATCCCATCAATGGCGAAGTATTTGTTTAACCAGTCTTCGCATTGCTTTATGTCAGTCATTGCTTTTTCAAGACATACCGTTAAGCCGTCTCTATCAACACGAATACCTAGTTTAGAGTTCTCTAATAGAACAGGCATTAAAGCTATTTCTCTGAGATAGGCATCAGGCATACTTTCTCTAACTGATAAGGTATAGTCCCATAGCTTGGCTGTTAATGTAACGTCGGCCTCTGCATACATTCCTACAAGGTCTGCTGGGCCTCTAGCTATGTAAGCTCCAGCGGTCTTTGGCTTTTTAGCTACCTCAGGTATATGAGCTACGAGCCATTCAAATAGCTGGTCTCTCTCCTCGGGCTGTATGTTTAACCACTCCACACAAAGCTCCTTCAAAGCTAAACTTCGTACATATGGGTCATGTAAGAATGCCAGAACTAGCGTATCATGAACCCTTTCTGGCGAAATAAAAGGTAGGTAAAATTTCTCAACTATGACTGACATATCAAACATAGCATTATGAAAGCAAATCGATCTGCCTGATTCCCAGATACGAATTAGTAGTCTTCTGACATCATCATATGAACAATTGTTATTACTGTCATGTGCAAATGAATGATAAGTCGACTTGAATTGATTAGTTCGATCAAGTACTGCAAGCCCAACGGGCTTAGGCGGATACTGCTCTGGCCTAGGTCCGATGGCTTCTGTTTCAAAATCCAGAAAAATTGGATCTGTCATGTTAATACTTTGATGAAGCTGCAATAGCAGGGTCTACAATCTCTTCTAAATCTGGTGAATTAATTGCATTATGCGTTTCCTTGTCACCACGAGCAATCAATGCCTTCACTACTGCCAAGTCTTCAATTGCCTTTACAAAGGTGAATTGAATCTTAAACTGAGTTTTAGCATCAGGCACTAATGATACCTTGGTTACTACTCCAGCCAATGGGCGTTTTACTGTAGCTGCTACTGTTTGAACATATGTAGCAAAACCTTTAACGCTTGTTACTGGAATGCGTAGAGCTGCTACCTCACCCACATTGATTAGATCAGGATTGGTAATAGAGTCAGCTGTCATAAGGAATAACCGACGCTTCTCGGCGCATGCTTTACCTTTACCGCCATTTGTAGCACTACCCCATTGATTCTTAGGGCAAGTCTCACATGATTCAGCTTGAGGTGTTTCAGACAAAGGGCTAGGTTTAAGTCCTGTGGTGGTGCTACCTAATGCAAAGCAAGTAGGTGGGGCATTGTTAGCAGGATCATACCGTGAGGTGTAGTACAACCTTTCAATTGGTGATGATAGAACCACCACTTCTAATGAATTACCACTGATGGGGTTGTCACGATACTTCATTGTGCCACCGCTTGTGGTGATGAATGAAATACCAGCTGAACTCTTTTCAGCAGCAATGCTTTGTTCTGCTAATTTAGCAAGTTCTGATTCATAAGTTACAATTTCGTTCTTAGCCATTTTAATTCCTTATTTACGTGATTTAGTTAAGTTAATTCCCCATAATTCTGTAGTGGATGAACCGGGGATTAGTTCACCTTGCTCAATGCGGTCCTTAAATGCCAAAGTACTTAAGCGTTTATGGAGTAAATCAAAACTTTTGGTTTGTGAAACATATGCATAAAACGCATCCCAGTCTGTAATAACAGGAACTGACTTTTTAGACATTGTCACTGAATGACCTGATTCTGATGCAGCCTTGGTGGTACCAGCTTCTGACATAGCATGCATAATGTCAGATTCAAGAGCAGCTGCTTGTTTTGATAGGTCACTATCAGTGTTTGCAATATCAGCTCGTTGGTTTTTAATTTCAACAAGTTGATTAATAAGTTCAGAGAGATTCATATTGTTCCTTTAGAGTATAGCGATCGAATTTAATTTTTGCTTCAGACATCATATCTTGTGCAATTAAGAATGAATCTTGCCATTTAGCTGGCATATGTGATGTGCTTACATGCCTTGCGATGCCTGCTTGTATCATCATAGACATACATTCACTGCAACATTGCATTGGATAAGTGTATAACACACAGTCATGAATGTCTTGTTTAGCAAAAATTAATGCATTGCGCTCGGCATGGACTGTCATTGCTAATTTTGTTGGTCTGTCTTTAAGTCTTGAATCAAGATCCTCAATACCTTTAGGAAACCCGTTATAGCCTATACTTACTACATGGTTGTGTTTATCCACAATTACTGCGCCACATTTAGTGGATGGGTCTCTTGACCAAGTGGCGACATGCTTAGCCAAATATAAATACCGCATATCCCATTTATGCATGATTCATCCAATCAGGAGCATAAGCTAGATCTTTATTCCACTTCATTACCATCATGTTTTTCTTATGGCGATAATATTGTCGATAAGCTTGTACGGTATCATCTGTCTTACATTCATCAGGCATACATTGAGGAGGATTGGACCAGCCACTAAATGTTAAAGCTTCAGGAGGAGTAGCTAGTTCATTCCGTAAAATAGACTCACATGCATGTGTTTTACCGTACCGCTTAGTATATTCATGGCACAAACCAATAGCTAGGTCATAAACATAATTGTAATGTAATCTTGATGATCTAGCCCACACAGCAGATGGGTGATTTTTATGTGTTGGCTTGTATGTTACTGAATGACCGTGCTCATGATGAGCAGTAGATAAAAGCTGTGCTGATTCAATAATCATCTTGACCACATGTTTGTCGCAATGAAATATAGCAGCCATTTTAGCATTTGAATGTAAGAAAAATATATTCATAAAATCCTTGTATTTAGTATTTTGAATTGAGTATTAAGTGTTTACATTATACCATGGTTAGTGTTTAAAAGTAAACATTATTTTTACTTTTCTTTTTCCACCAATGCGTTACTGCGTAAAACCCATATTTAATACGCGCTTTGTAGGAATGATACCGATTAAATGCATTCCATCTTTCGGTGAATTGGCGGCGACGTGATGCCATCTTTGTTCTGGAATGCCGTGGTTTTAGTTCACGAAATAGCATTATTTAATTCTCACTACTTTTGCTTTACGTAAAACAGCTTCATATGCCACTTTTGCTTGATCATCTAGTTTACGTAAAGGAAGTTCTTGATAATACTTGTATTTAGCTTGATATTCTGCCTGTTCAGAAGGTCGAACCCAACCATAAATTTTAGTCCAACGTTCTTCGATGTCTGTCCCACTTGCTGTCCAAATATGTTCATGCTTCATACTATCTCCTTTAGCGGCTTTGATTAAGTAGCTCTAATGCGATTGAATTCTCTGGCCCAACCCAATCTTTAGGCTTAATCGCATCTTGTAAATAACCACGGCTCGTAGTGCCAGGCTCCTTGCACATATTAGCATCATGCACAATATCTAAAATTCTAGGTAGGTCAATTCCCATATGATGCGCACAACCCATAGTAACGTAAGCTAGATCCGCAAGCGCATCAGCCGCATCTACTAAATCTTTCTTTTCATGCGCTTTCATTAATTCACTTAGTTCTTCCATTAAAAACCGAGCATAGAAACTAATATCTGCAGGTTCTAAAAGCTTTGGTTTATGCGAAAGTGGAAGTTTAAGTTTCATTCGAAACTCACGTACTTTTAAAAAAATATTTTGATTCATTTAAGTAACTTTCTTTCAACAAGTGTTGCCACATCAAGTGAGGAAGCTTCAGGATTACTTTGGATTAATGCTATGGCAATCATTGTAGCTTGTCTCCAACCTTCATCAAAGCATGATGAGGGGTCACGCAATAAGCTACTTGCATTAGCTGATGTTAACAATGCTTTCCAGTCATCAAATGCTTTTTCCCAATGCTGCTTTTGCGCGGCTTGTTCTCTGTCTTCAGTGGTAAATGTAGTCATAGTCTTTTCTTTAATTGTTTTCGTTTTAGAACAGCTATTAAATCTTTATGCGTTTGCATTTTTCTTTTTTTAATTAACTCATCATCAAAAGGGTCTAAGTTTTCTATTTTGTTATTCATAGTATTGCCATCTTTGTGTCGGACTTGCATAGGTAAATATCCATGATGCCAAATAAACACAACTCTAGCATATTCAATATTTCGATAATCAATCCGTAGACGCATTGAATTACTGTCAAGACGAATAGAACCTGCTTCATCACCTGCTGTTCTACAGCCACGTTTTCTTTTCCAATATAAAAGACCATCACGATAGTCAAATAAGTCTTTAACATATTGTTGCGTTAATTTTCTAGGTGTCATTTTGATTAAGCTTTTGGCATAGCCTGCATAATAAACGGGTGTACAAAGGCTCAGTTCCGACAAGCGGCTCATCATAGTACAGCCATTCACCATCTTTGCCTTTAATACGCCATATTACTGGCTCGTCGTCTATTGCGCTTGCACCAGTGTCAACAATGTGCGGAATGTTATTCATTTCTCTTGTGCCTTTCTTATTGCAGAATTAACTTTTGCTTCAAAATTAGTTCCACATCCGCTAGATAACCAAACTTCTACTGCAATCAAAGCGTCTAGCATTTCTTCTATCTTAGCTTGTTGCTTTGTAAAGTCTTGAAATAGTGCCATATAGTTATTCTTAAAGCGTTCTATTTCAGC
>JGI26470J50227_1000272_pt1 | contig 22860 bp, 19 predicted proteins | sample FreactTroBogLake_FD_50227 | JGI IMG/M metagenome (IMG submission 50227) | reverse complement strand
AGCAACAGTTTTAGGGTTTTGTTCATTTTTAGTCCTCAAAAATCTCTTTTTAATTAAAGTCAAACTTAAATGTAATTCGCCCTACTTTGAAGCAAAAGACCGCAAAGCGACACATCTCAATTTCGTACAAACTGACAGAATCTTAGCATAGGGGCTAGCTGTCATCAAAATGATATTATTTCCAAATGGAACAAGCCGCTAAAGAAACACTACCAATATCCCTTGAAGACGAAATGCGGCGGTCCTATTTGGACTACGCAATGAGCGTCATCGTCGGCAGAGCCCTGCCAGACGTGCGTGATGGTCTCAAGCCGGTGCATCGCCGGGTCTTATTTGCAATGTATGAATTAAACAACGATTGGAACCGAGCTTACAAAAAATCTGCCCGTATAGTTGGCGATGTCATCGGTAAATACCATCCGCATGGCGATTCTGCGGTCTACGACACTATTGTTCGTATGGCACAGGATTTCTCTTTGCGCTATATGTTGGTTGACGGACAGGGTAACTTTGGCTCCGTGGACGGCGATAACGCTGCTGCGATGCGGTATACCGAGATCCGTCTACGCAAGATAGCCCATGAGCTTTTGGCTGATTTGGACAAGGAAACGGTCGATTTTGGGCCAAATTACGATGGTAGTGAAAAAGAACCCCTGATTCTTCCTGCAAAAGTACCTAATTTGCTAATTAACGGCAGTTCAGGTATTGCGGTGGGTATGGCGACCAACATCCCTCCCCATAACTTGGATGAGGTGGTTACAGCCTGCTTACACGTGCTGCATAACCCAGAGTGCACGATCGATGAGTTGATTGAAATCATTCCTGCGCCGGATTTTCCAACGGCCGGAATCATTTATGGCGTTCAAGGTGTGCGCGAAGGCTATCGCACTGGCCGTGGCCGTGTGGTGATGCGTGCCAAGACTCACTTCGAGGATCTTGATAAAGGTGCACGCCAGGCCATCATCNTTGATGAGTTGCCATACCAGGTAAACAAAAAGAACTTGCTCGAGCGCATTGCCGAGTTAGTGAATGAGAAAAAAGTAGAAGGCATTTCTGATTTGCGTGACGAGTCTGACAAGTCAGGTATGCGCGTTGTGATTGAGCTNAAGCGTGGTGAAGTTCCAGAGGTGGNTCTAAACAACCTTTATAAGAGCACACAACTGCAAGATAACTTTGGCATGAATATGGTGGCCTTGGTTGATAACCAACCACGCCTACTGAACTTAAAGCAGATGCTCGAGTACTTCTTACAGCATCGCCGCGAAGTAGTAACGCGTCGTACGATTTTTGAATTACGCAAAGCGCGTGAGCGTGGTCACGTATTAGAAGGTTTGGCAGTTGCATTGGCTAATATCGATGAGTTCATCGCCATTATTAAAGCTGCTGCTAATCCGGTAGTTGCTAAGCAAGAGTTAATGGGTAAGCCGTGGGATTCTTCAATGGTGCGTGAAATGTTAGCGCGTGCTGAGACGGATACTCTGGGTGGACGCAATGCCTATCGCCCTGAAGGCTTGTTGCCTGAGTACGGCATGCAGACGACTGGCTTGTATCGTTTATCGGATAGCCAAGCACAAGAAATTCTGCAGATGCGTTTGCAACGCTTGACTGGCCTTGAGCAAGACAAGATTGTGAATGAGTACAAAGAAGTCATGTCAGAAATTTTTGATCTGCTAGATTTGCTTGCCAAGCCAGAGCGCGTTACTTCTGTGATTGAGACTGAGCTTAAAGAAGTNCAAGCTGAGTTCGGGATTGCAGGTGGTGATAGCGGTCGCCGTTCATTCATTGAAATGAATGCGACTGAGTTGTTCACTGAAGATTTGATCACGCCGCAAGATATGGTTGTGACGCTTTCCAATACTGGCTACATGAAGAGCCAGCCATTGAGCGAGTACCGTGCGCAAAAACGCGGTGGCCGCGGTAAGCAAGCTGCTGCAACGAAGAATGAAGATTGGATCGAAACTTTATTCGTTGCCAATACGCACGACATCATTCTTTGCTTCTCCGATCGTGGCCGCATGTATTGGTTGAAAGTATGGGAAGTGCCGCAAGGTAGTCGCAGCTCACGTGGCAAACCGATCGTCAATATGTTCCCACTGATTGAAGGCGAAAAGATCACTGTGATTTTGCCAATTAAAGGCTACCAAGATGATCATTATGTATTCATGGCAACCAGCTTAGGTACCGTGAAGAAGACGCGCTTGTCTGATTTCTCTAACCCACGTAAAGCCGGCATCATCGCGGTTGACTTAAATGAGAATGACTTCTTAGTTGGCGCAGCGATAACAGACGGTCAATACGATGTGATGCTGTTCTCTGATGCTGGTAAAGCAGTTCGCTTTGATGAGAATGATGTGCGTCCTATGGGCCGCACTGCCCGCGGTGTTCGCGGTATGAACTTGGTTGCTGGTCAACAAGTTATCGCTATGTTGGTCGCTCCTGCTGAAGCAACTGAAGGCGCACAAGCTAGCACTGTCGATTCAGAAGGTAATCCAATTCCAACAAGCGTATTAACAGCTACTGAAAATGGCTTCGGTAAACGCACTCCCATTGGTGAATACACACGTCATGGACGCGGTACGAAGGGCATGATTGCGATTCAGACATCTGAACGTAACGGTAAAGTGGTTGCTGCTGCTTTGGTATCTCCTGAAGATCAAATTATGTTGATCACCACTGGCGGAATATTAGTGCGCACACGCGTGTCTGAGATTCGTGAGATGGGTCGCGCCACACAAGGTGTAACTTTGATTAACGTTGATGAGGGCACTCGTTTATCCGGTTTGCAGCGTATTGCTGAAAGCGATTCGGATGAAGAAGGTGATGATGCGGAAGAGGGTGATGTATCTGCTGATCCAGCGCTTGATTCTGATGCTGCTGCTGGTGATGCCTAAGCTGGCATCGAGTAAAGACTAGTAAGCCATCATGATGTTTGACCGCCGCATCTTTAATTTCGCAGCGGGGCCTGCTACCTTACCTGAAGAGGTATTGAAGCAGGCTGCTGATGAAATGCTCAACTGGCAAGGGCTCGGCACTAGTGTGATGGAGATTAGCCACCGTAGCAAAGAGTTCATGGCGGTCTATGAAGAAGTGTTGCAAGACCTGCGAACTTTAATGAATATTCCTGATACCTACGAGATCTTGTTGCTACAAGGTGGTGGTATTGGTCAGAATGCAGCTATTCCGATGAATTTAATGCCCTTGGCTAAGAAGGGTCCTAAAGCCGATTTCATTGTGACGGGCATTTGGTCTGAGAAATCTTTTAAAGAGGCGCAGAAATACGGTACAGCAAATCTTGCTGCTTCATCTGCTGCTGAAAAATTCAACACCATTCCCGCCCGATCAACCTGGCAACTTTCTGAAGATGCAGCGTATGTGCATTACTGCGCCAATGAAACGATTGGTGGCGTGGAGTTTCCTGATGTGCCCACTGTTGGCAAGACAACATTAGTTGCTGATATTTCTAGCAATATTCTCTCTAAAGAGATGGATATTACGAAGTGCGGCGTTTGGTTTGGTGGCGCCCAAAAAAATATTGGCCCCTCAGGCGTGACGATAGTCATCGCTCGCAAAGATTTACTAGGCCACAGTATGGGCATCACTCCGACAATTTGGGATTGGTCCGTACAGGCAAATACCCAGTCAATGATTAATACCCCGCCAACTTTCTCGATCTATATGGCTGGGCTGGGATTCAAGTGGTTATTGAAGCAGGGCGGTGTCAAGGCGATTGAGAAGCGCAATCAAGCAAAAGCAGATTTGCTCTATAGCTTTCTTGATCAAAGTAGCTTATATGAGAATCGCGTGACAAAGGAATATCGCTCTAGAATGAATGTCACCTTCTTCTTGAAGGATGAGAATTTAAACGCAGAGTTCTTGGCTCAATCGAATGNTGCTGGTTTGGCGGCTTTGCGCGGTCATAAGGCTGCCGGGGGAATGCGGGCCAGTATTTACAATGCAATGCCCTTAGAAGGCGTACAAGCCTTGATTGAATTTATGCGCGACTTTGAAAGGCGGGCTTAATGAGTACGGAAGAACAGCGTCTCGCACCCTTACGAGAAAAAATTGATGCCTTAGATGCNCAGATTTTGGAGCTTTTAAGTCAGCGGGCAAAAGCTGCTCAAGACGTTGGACATGTCAAAGGCGGGTTCTCATCACCAGTATTTCGGCCTGAGCGTGAGCGTCAGGTTGTGACAAGATTGCAGGACATTAATGCGGGTCCTTTATTGCCTGATGGCATTGCTGCTATCTGGCGCGAGATTATGTCGGCATGTAGAGCGCTTGAAGCGCGCCAAACGATTGCCTATTTAGGCCCGGTTGGGACCTTTTCCGAGCAAGCTGCCCAAACCTATTTTGGAACTTCCATTGCAGGCTTGCCTTGCGTCAGTCTTGATGAGGTATTCAAGGCAGTAGAAAAAGGTGCCGCACAATTTGGCGTGGTTCCTGTAGAGAATTCCAGTGAAGGCGCTATCTCTCGTACATTGGATTTGCTCTTGGATTCTCCAATGCAAATTAGTGGCGAGGTTGTATTGCCGATTCATCATCATTTACTCAGTAAGAGCGGCAACTTAGATGGTGTTACGACTGTTTGTGCGCACGCTCAAGCTTTGGCGCAATGTCAGCAATGGTTGAGTCAGCACGCGCCTCAGTTAAAGCGTCAAGCGGTGAGCAGTAATGCTGAAGCTGCTCGCATGGCTGCAGCAGATCCTTGTTTGGCAGCGATTGCCGGCGATCCCGCCCAAATAGCTTACGGTTTGCAAGCAGTTGCTTTGCAGATTCAGGATGACCCACACAATCGCACACGCTTTGTGGTGATTGGCGACTATTTATGTCAGCCTACAGGTGATGACCAAACCTCTTTGGTGTTATCGGTGGATAACCAACCAGGTGCGGTGCATAGTTTATTAGCACCTTTAGCAAAGCATGGCGTATCCATGAATCGCTTTGAATCACGCCCTGCTCGTAAAGGCACTTGGGAGTATCACTTTTATATTGATATTGCTGGTCATGCCGATGATGCAAAGGTGGTCAAGGCTTTAGAAGAGCTAAAAAATACAGCTGCTTTCTATAAGAAGTTGGGCTCTTATCCTCGCTCAGCGGTTTAACGAATTTATAACGTGCGTTATTGGCAATGACTTCAAAACTTGGTTTAAAACATATTCAAGCAATTGCACCATATGTCGGCGGTCGCCCTATTAGTGAGGTGGCGCGTGAGTATGGCTTGGATGAAAGNAAAATTGTGAAGCTCGCTTCCAATGAAAATCCNCTAGGCATGCCAAAGTCAGCGCAAGACGCCATGCTGGCTGCTGCAGCTGATTTAGGGCGCTACCCNGACTCGAATGGCTTTGAGTTAAAAAAAGTATTGTCTGCAAGNCTGGACGTCCCTGCTNATTGGATTACTTTAGGCAATGGCAGCAATGACATTTTGGAGTTAGCTGCTCGTGCTGTTGCGCAGCTGGGCGACGATATTATTTTTTCACGCCATGCGTTTGCCGTATACCCACTAGCTTCGCAAGCAGTTGGTGCGCGCGCCATAGAGGTTGCGCCTACTGCAAGCTACGGCCACGATTTGCCAGCAATGCTCAAAGCGGTTCAGTCCTCTGGCGATAAAGCGAAGTTGGTTTTTGTGGCAAACCCGAATAATCCAACTGGAAGTTATTTGCAGCCAGCCGAGATTGAGGCGTTCTTACAAGCTGTACCAACCAATGTTGTGGTTGTGTTGGATGAGGCTTATAACGAGTACCTTGCGCCTGAGCAACGCTATGACGCGATTGCCTGGGTGAAACGTTTCCCCAATATGATTTTGTCGCGTAGCTTTTCTAAGGCCTACGGTTTAGCCGGTTTACGAATAGGCTACGGCGTAGCGCAACCTGCGTTAACGGATTTACTCAATCGCATTCGCCAACCCTTTAATGTCAACAGNCTTGCTCAAGCTGCNGCAATTGCTGCGTTTCAAGACAGCNCGTTTTTACAAGAAGGTTATGAAGTCAATCGCGCTGGTTATCTGCAGTTAACTCAGGCATTTGCTGAGATGGGNCTGACTTATCTTNCATCGGCCGGTAACTTTGTCTTGGTTAAAGTGGGCGAAGATGATGAGGCAGGTGTGCGAGTCAATTTAGCCTTACTCAAACGCGGCATTATTGTTCGGCCAGTTGGTAATTACGGCCTGCCAAAATGGTTGCGTATTTCCATTGGCCTGTCAGAAGAAAATGCCGCCTTCATCAATGCTTTCCGTGAAATTTTGGCTAAATCATGAATACGACTAAAGCTCAGTTTGGTACCGTCACCATTGTGGGTGTTGGACTGATTGGGGCCTCTTTGGGGTTAGCTCTGAAACAAGCTGGTGTAGTGACTAAGGTCTTGGGTGTTGGCCGTAGTAAAGAAAATGTAGATCAAGCGCAAAAGATGGGTGCGATTGACGGCGTAGTGGATTTAGTGGATGCCGCCAAACAATCCGATGTGATTGTTTTGTGTGTGCCGGTTGCTCAGATGCGAGCTGCATTTGAAGCTATTGAACCTCATCTTGAATCGAGGACCATGATTACCGACGCTGGTAGCACCAAGGGTGATGTGATCTTGGCTGCTAAAGAAGTGTTGGGCAAGAAAGCGTGTCAGTTTGTGCCGGCCCATCCCATCGCTGGTGGCGCGCAGCATGGTGCTGGTGCCGCTAAGGCAGATTTATTTCAGGGTAAACAAACAATTGTTTGCCCTATACAAGAGAACTCTCCAGAAGATATTGCACTGATTGTTGATTTTTGGGTGGCTGTTGGCTCTGTTGTAAAAAAGATTTCAAACGTACAACATGATGCAATCTATGCGGCAGTTTCTCATTTGCCCCATATTCTTTCTTATGCCTTAATGGCTAGCGTAGTGAATTCGGAAGATGTCGATCAAAAACTTAGTCATGTTGGCGCAGGCTTTAAGGATTTCACCCGCATTGCTGCATCAAGCCCTGAGATGTGGCGCGATATTTGCTTAGGCAATCGCACTGCTATTCTGAAAGAGTTAGATCAGTATCTTTTGATCGTGAACCATATGCGCAAATTAATCTCTGAAAACGATGGCGCTGGTTTAGAAAAGTTATTCAATAAGGCGAGTAAAGCGCGTCAAGATTTGGATGTACTTTGATGGGTGCCTTAATCAGTGCGTTACCTAGTATTGAAATAGGATCATTTACTCGAGCTCAAGGCTCGATTGTTTTACCTGGATCTAAAAGTATCTCTAATCGCGCCTTACTTTTGGCTGCACTCTCATCAGGTCAAACTACTCTCATCAATTTATTGGANGCTGATGACACGCAGGTGATGCGTAATGCTTTACGTATCCTGGGCTTGTCTGTGATTGACCAGCCAAATAATNTTTGCGTCGTCAATGGCTGTGGTGGTCAGTTCCCGGTGCGCGAGGCTGATCTCTTTATGGGCAATGCTGGTACNGCTATTCGCCCCCTTACGGCTGCATTAGCTATGCAGGGCGGTAACTACCGTTTATCAGGCGTAGCGCGGATGCATGAACGCCCCATTCGCGACCTAGTAGATGGTTTGCGACAGGTTGGCGCCGATATTACTTACGAATTGCAAGAAGGTTACCCACCAATCCAAATTTCTTCAGCGAATATTCAGATTAAAGATGTCGTGAAGGTCCGCGGAGATGTATCTAGTCAATTTCTCACGGCATTGTTAATGGCTTTGCCTTTAGTCGCAACAGAGCCAGTGCGTATTGAAGTGATTGGCGAACTCATTTCTCGTCCTTATATTGAAATCACGCTGAAATTAATGTCACGCTTTGGCGTGAATGTTGCATGTCCTGATGCGCAGTCTTTCGTGATTTCTAAGAAGACTTCTGATGCCGTCTATAAGAGTCCTGGTCAATTATCCGTTGAAGGTGATGCTTCTTCAGCATCTTATTTCTTGGCGCTTGGCGCCATTGGTGGTGGACCGGTTCGCGTTCTAGGTGTTGGTAAAGATAGCATTCAAGGAGATGTGGCTTTTGCAGATGCCCTCGCTCTGATGGGTGCAGATATTACTGCCGGTGAAGATTGGATTGAAGTGTCAGGCGCCAAGAATGCAGATGGCAAACTGAAGGGCATCACGATTGATTGCACAGAGATTCCAGATGCGGCAATGACATTGGCAGTCGCTGCTCTGTTTGCTGACGGTGAGACTCGCTTAAATGGAATTGCCAGTTGGCGCGTTAAAGAAACTGATCGCATTGCAGCGATGGCAACAGAATTAAGAAAAGTGGGCGCTACTGTTAAAGAGGGTTCTGACTATATTGTTGTTAGTGCTCCCAAGAAATTAGATGATTGGCGCTCGCCTTCTGAAGGTATTGATACCTACGATGACCATCGTATGGCGATGTGTTTTTCTTTAGCTGCTCTTGGCCCAAATACTTTGAAGATTAACGATCCAAACTGTGTGGCCAAAACTTTCCCAACTTACTTTGCAGAATTCGCAAAGATAGTCAGTTAATACTTACTTGTTAATTTAATGACATTACCTCCGGTTATTGCGATTGACGGACCTACCGCTTCTGGAAAAGGAACAGTTGCGTCTTTAGTGGCTGAGACTTTGGGCTTTTATTATCTGGATAGTGGGGCGCTTTATCGTCTGGTAGCCCTAGCAAGTGAACGGCAGGGGGTTGATGTCAAAAATGGCCCGGAATTGGGTTTTTTGGCTGAAAAACTGTCAATTTCATTCGAAAAAGGCCAAATCCTCTTGAATGGGGAGAATGCGACCGAAAGTATTCGGACTGAAGCGATTGGTTTAAGGGCTTCAGCTTTAGCAGCTCATCCGGAGGTAAGACGTGCTTTAGCAGGCCTTCAGCGTGGATTTCGCAAGGCTCCAGGCCTCGTAGCGGATGGCAGAGATATGGCTAGCGTGATATTTCCCGATGCAATTTTGAAGGTTTTCTTAACTGCAAGTGCCCAAGCTAGGGCTGAACGTCGGTATAAGCAATTGATAGCTAAGGGGATTTCTGCTAAACTAGACAACTTACTGCGAGATTTGCAGGAGCGCGATGCCCGAGATAGTAGTCGAGGTGCCGCACCCTTGTTAGTGGCAGAAGGCGCGCAAGTGCTTGAAACATCAGATTTATCGATAGATCAAGCAGTTAAGACGGTTTTGGATTGGTATCAATCAAAAATTGCTTAGATCTTGAGAGCATTAGAAGTGGCAGTAGTTTTTGGTGTTTTGAGGAACTCTACAACGCGATGATCAAATTAGCGTGTTTCTTGAGACTTTTTTAACCTAACCCGTCAGGTCTTCTGGCGGCAAAAAGTGAATATATAAATGTCTGAATCATTTGCAGAATTATTTGAAGAATCATTAACCCGATCGAATATGAAGACCGGCCAAGTTATTTCGGCTGAAGTCCTTCGCATCGACCATAACTTCGTCGTTGTTAACGCTGGCTTAAAGTCTGAAGCGTTTATTCCTGTGGAAGAATTCCATAACGACGCTGGCGAGATTGAAGTAGCTCCTGGCGATTTCGTTTCTGTTGCTATCGATGCCCTTGAAAATGGCTATGGCGACACCATCCTCTCCCGTGATAAAGCGAAACGCTTGGCATCATGGATGAACTTGGAAAAAGCTCTCGAGCAAGCTGAGATCGTTACCGGTACTGTTACTGGTAAGGTCAAAGGTGGCTTGACAGTGATGGTGAACGGTATCCGCGCATTCTTGCCTGGCTCACTCGTTGACACACGTCCAATCAAAGACACTAGCCCTTACGAGGGCAAGACCATGGAGTTCAAGGTTATCAAGCTTGATCGTAAGCGTAACAACGTAGTGTTGTCACGTCGTGCGGTCGTTGAGGCCAGCCAAGGTGAAGAGCGCGCTAAGTTGATGTCTAACCTTAAAGAAGGTAGCGTTGTTCAAGGTATCGTTAAGAACATCACTGACTACGGTGCATTCGTGGACCTCGGTGGTATCGATGGCCTCTTGCACATTACCGATTTGGCATGGCGTCGCGTGCGTCACCCAAGCGAGATGTTGACTGTTGGTCAAGAAGTTACCGCTAAGATTTTGAAGTTCGACCAAGACAAGAACCGTGTTTCACTCGGTGTGAAGCAACTTGGTGATGATCCATGGGTTGGTATCGCACGTCGTTACCCACCAAACACCCGTTTATTCGGCAAAGTAACCAACTTGACTGACTACGGCGCGTTCGTTGAAATTGAGTCTGGCATTGAAGGTTTGGTACACGTTTCTGAAATGGACTGGACTAACAAGAACGTTGCTCCAAGCAAAGCTACTGCATTAGGAACCGAAGTTGAAGTAATGGTTCTGGATATTGATGAAGACAAGCGTCGTATTAGTTTGGGCATCAAACAGTGCAAAGCCAATCCTTGGGAAGAGTTCTCACGTGCTCAGCAAAAAGGCGACAAGCTTACTGGCGCAATCAAGTCAATTACTGACTTTGGCGTGTTCATTGGTTTGCCTGGCGGCATCGACGGTTTAGTTCACCTCTCAGACCTTTCATGGAATGAACCTGGTGAAGAGGCTGTTAAGAAATTCAAAAAGGGTGATGAAATTGAAGCCACTGTTCTGGCAATTGATGTTGAGAAAGAGCGCATCTCTCTCGGTATCAAGCAATTGTCTGGTGACCCATTCAATAACTACACATCCGTTAGCGACAAGGGTAGCCTTGTAACTGGCACTGTAAAAGCTGTTGATGCTAAGGGTGCAACGATTCACTTGGCTGATGAAGTTGAAGCTTATTTGCGCGCTTCCGAGATCTCAACCGATCGCGTTGAAGATGCACGCAATGTATTGAAAGAGGGCGATAGCGTAACTGCCATGATCATTAATATTGATCGTAAGTCACGCGTTATCAATCTTTCAATCAAAGCAAAAGACAGCTCTGATCAACAAGATGCTATGAGCAAGCTCCAAGGTGATGCGCAGTCTGGCACAACCAATTTGGGCGCTTTGTTAAAAGCAAAGATGGACAATCAAGGCTAAATCAATATCGCCGCTTTCCATTAGGAGAGCGGCGGTTTTTATTCAGAGATCATGACAGATCAAGAGCAACAAGCGATCACCCGCTCCGAACTAGTGGAGAGCTTAGCGGAACAGTTTCCGCAGCTTTTACCTAGGGACGTGGAGTTGGCGGTAAAAACTTTACTAGACACGATGACGCACGCTTTGGCCGAAGGCAAGCGGATTGAGTTGCGTGGCGTTGGTAGCTTCGTATTACACCATCGTCCTGCGCGTACTGGCCGTAACCCAAAGTCTGGTGAAAAAGTATTGATCCCAGAAAAACGAGTTCCACACTTTAAGCCTGGCAAGGAGTTGCGTGAACGCGTTGATTACAAGCCGCTAAAGCAGGCGGGCCCTAAAGAGGGTTCTGGTGCTTAATCAGCAAGCACGTCAGTGGTCCGTTTGGACCATTTTTTATTTAAGCCCTTCATTTAAGTTATCTCCACGATGATTCAAATTGCAACATCCTGGCTATTGATATTACCNATCTTGTTTGGATTGGGTTGGNTGGCATCACGCTGGGATTTGCGCCTTGAGAATCGCATGGATGAGCGTGAGCGTATGCTTCAGCAACGCTCGACCTTCAAAGGTTTAAGTCTTCTTTTAAATGAGCAGCCCGACCAAGCTATCGAGACTTTAGTCAAGATTGCACAGCTAGACCCAGAAACTATTGAATTACATTTTTCTTTGGGTAATCTATTTCGTCGCCGCGGTGAAACTGAGCGTGCAATTCGGGTNCATCAGCACTTGGCTAACCGTGATGATTTAAAACCACGTGATCGTGATCATGCGGCTTATGAATTGGGACGCGATTTCTTGCGCGCAGGTTTATTAGATCGCGCAGAAGCTTCGCTCAATCGGGTGGGCGATGGAAAATACGCAGCCCCGGCTAAAGAGAGCCTCTTGGAGATGTATCAAGTTGAGCGGGATTGGAAAAAAGCCATCATTGCAGCTGCAGAGCTTGAGGGTTTACAAGGTAAATCCCACCAAACGGAGATCGCGCAGTTTCATTGTGAGTTGGCACAAGAGGCTCTGCGTCGCAAGGATTTAGTTGACGCCGAGCAGTCTATTGAAAGGGCGCTTCAGGCCGTCCCAAATCACGCGCGCGCATTGATATTGCAAGGTGACTATTTAGTAGCGTCGGACCGTCCTGGTCAAGCTATAACGGTTTGGAGTGTTGTTGCAGACACTCACCCGGCCTATATGCATTTACTTGCTGATCGTTGGATGGCTGCACATACTGCGCTGGATAAAGCAGGACCTGGTCTAGAGAGGCTTTGCGAGTTGTTAAAGACACAAGCTTCTGGTGAGTTACTGGAGATTGTTCAGAAACATGTGACTCAGATGCGTGGGCCTCAGGCAGCTGAGCTAATGCTGGTAGACGTGATGCAACATTCTCCGAGCTTAAGCGCTTTATCAAAATTGGCTGAAACGCGTTTAACTCTCGCGCAAAGTAATGGGACCCCTGAGAAGATTTCAGAAATCCAATCTATCCTAGGCTTGTTAAAGCAACGAACCAATAGTTTGGCGCGCTATACCTGCGGGAATTGCGGTTTCCGTGCAAGACGTTTTTATTGGCAATGTCCAGGCTGCAATCATTGGGAGGCTTATTCCCCAAGACGTAGTGAGGGCGCTGTACCCAGCGGGCCTTCGATGTAATGCATTAACAAGACCGTAATGAATTTTGTGTTTAATAGTAGTACATCAATTAGAAATATATTGGAGTTCACTTGAAAGTCACCATTATTGGTAGTGGGTATGTTGGTTTAGTGACTGGCGCTTGTCTTGCTGAGCAGGGCAATAATGTCTTTTGCNTAGACGTAGATCCTAAAAAGATTGAGATTCTCAATTCTGGGGGCGTCCCAATTTACGAGCCAGGCTTAAAAGAAATGATTGAGCGCAATCGTGCAGCAGGGCGTCTGCAGTTCTCTACCGATATTGCCGCCTCCGTTGCCCATGGCGAGATTCAATTTATTGCGGTAGGCACTCCTCCCGACGAAGATGGTTCTGCAGATTTGCAATATGTTGTTGCGGCAGCTCGCAATATTGGCNGCCATATGACCTCTCCTAAAGTGATCGTAGATAAATCTACCGTTCCCGTAGGTACTGCGGATAAGGTTGCTGCAGCCATCAAAGAAGAGTTGGCTCAGCGCAACCTTGATTCAGGGCTTTGCTCAGTGGTCTCTAACCCAGAGTTCTTAAAAGAAGGTGCTGCAGTCGAAGATTTTATGCGTCCAGATCGCATTGTGATCGGCACTGAGAGCACGCCATCTGGTTTGCATGCTAAAGAGCAAATGCGNAAACTCTANGCGCCATTTAATCGTCACCATGAGCGTACCTATTACATGGATGTGAAGAGTGCTGAGTTAACAAAATATGCAGCCAATGCTATGTTAGCCACCCGTATCTCTTTTATGAATGAATTGGCTAACNTAGCTGATCTNGTTGGTGCTGATATTGAATCTGTACGCCAAGGAATTGGCTCAGACTCTCGTATTGGTTATGGTTTCCTGTACTCCGGTACGGGTTATGGTGGCTCATGCTTTCCAAAAGACGTTTCTGCGCTCTCCAAGACTGCTATGGAGTTTGGCAGAGACCTCAAGATTCTGGATGCAGTGGAAGCAGTCAACGAAGCGCAAAAGACCGTCTTAGTTGAAAAGATTGAAAAGCGTTTTGGTNAAGACCTATCCAATATGAAATTTGCTTTATGGGGCTTAGCCTTTAAGCCAAACACGGACGACATGCGCGAAGCGCCAAGTCGGGTCATCATTGGTGAGTTAGTCAAGCGTGGCGCCTCAGTAGTAGCCTATGATCCCGTGGCGATGCCAGAGGCAAAGCATTGCCTTGAGCAGGACTTTAAAGGCAATCCCGAGGGTTTAAAGAAGGTTTCGATGGTGGAAGACCCCATGGCAGCAGTCGATGGTTGCGATGCTCTCGTGATTGTGACTGAGTGGAAGGCGTTCCGCAGCCCAGATTTTGATGCGCTCATGCAAAAGCTCAAGCGACCTATTATTTTTGATGGTCGCAATCTCTATGAGCCTTCAGCTATGAAAGAATTAGGTATTGAGTACCAAGGCATTGGTCGTCATAATTAAAAGTAATTAAATAAAAGAAAAAGTCTTCCCGTGGAAAAAGCCAACCGAGAACAGTTCTCCAAAACCCGCTTACTGGTAGTAGGTGATGTCATGCTGGATCGCTACTGGTTTGGTGATACCCATCGCATTTCTCCAGAAGCGCCAGTTCCTGTGGTCCAGGTTGGNAAAATTGATGAGCGTTTAGGTGGCGCTGCCAACGTAGCTCGTAACGTAGCTGCGTTGGGTGCTAAGACCACGATTCTGGGTGTGATTGGTGATGATGAGGCTGGTCGTCGCGTTACAGAGCTGCTTAAATCTAGCGGTGTTGATAGCCAGTTAGAAATTGATAGCAAAGTTCCAACGATAGTAAAGTTACGTGTGATTGCACGGCAGCAGCAACTGATTCGTTTGGACTTTGAAGAGGCGCCTAGTGAAACTGCTTTAGCTCATAAGCTGGAACGTTTTGAAAAATCACTCGGTGATGCTGATGTTGTAATTTTGTCCGACTACGGCAAGGGTGCTTTGGGCCAAGTTGCTTTGATGATTGAGCAGGCTCGCGNAAAAAATAAAATCATTCTTGTAGACCCTAAGGGTGAGGATTATGAGAAGTATCGTGGCGCTACGGTCTTAACCCCAAACCGAAGTGAATTACGTCAGGTAGTGGGGCAGTGGACCAGCGAAGAGGATTTAACTCGCAGAGCACAAGATCTCCGAAAATCTTTGAACCTGCAAGCCTTGTTGCTGACAAGATCTGAAGACGGTATGAGTTTGTTTACAGATGCTGGTGTCAGTCATGTGAAGGCCCAGGCGCGTGAAGTATTTGATGTATCTGGCGCTGGCGATACTGTGATTGCCACCTTGGCCGTTGCGCTAGCCTCCCAGTGGCCTTTAGAAAAGGCCATGGCACTAGCGAATCGCGCTGGCGGTATTGTGGTTGGTAAGCTGGGAACAGCAACTGTTACTTCTGAGGAATTGCAATGACCATCATCGTTACTGGTGCAGCTGGTTTTATTGGTGCCAATATTGTTCAAGCCCTAAATGCGCGTGGCGAGAAAAATATCATTGCGGTTGATGATTTGCGTCCTGCTGATAAGTATCGCAACTTAGCAGATTTAGACATCATTGATTACTTAGATAAAGATGAGTTTTTAGAAGCCTTTAGAAGTGGTCGCTTTGGCAAAGTTAAGGCAGTATTTCATGAAGGGGCTTGCTCCGATACGATGGAAACTGACGGCATCTTCATGATGGCAAATAATTATCGTTACACCATGGATTTGTTGGATATCTGCACAGAGCAAAAGGTGCAGCTTTTGTACGCATCATCCGCTGCAACGTATGGTGGTTCAGATGTGTTTATCGAGAGTCGTGAACATGAGAAGCCATTAAATATTTACGGCTATTCTAAATTTCTCTTTGATCAGGTGATGCGCAAGCGTTTTGCTGAGAATGCCAATAGCGCTCAAGTAGTGGGTTTTCGCTACTTCAACGTTTACGGCCCACGTGAGTCTCATAAGGGCCGCATGGCATCAGTCGCATTTCATCAATACCATCAGTACAAAGCTAATGGCCAAGTCAAATTATTTGGTGAGTATGGTGGCTATGCCGCTGGCGAGCAAAGCCGTGACTTTGTTTCTGTTGAAGATGTCGTAAAAGTAAATCTATTTTTTCTAGACCACCCTGAGATTAGTGGGCTATTTAACTTAGGTAGTGGTCGTGCACAGCCATTTAATGATGTGGCTCATGCAGTGGCTAATGCCATGCGTAAGCTTGATAAAGCCAACCCAGCTACTTTGGAAGAGTTGGTAAAAGAAAAGGCCATTGAATACATTCCATTCCCAGAGGCGCTCAAAGGTAAATATCAATGCTTCACACAAGCTGACTTAACTAAGCTCCGTGCCGCTGGATATAAAGAGCCTTTCCTCAATGTCGAGCAGGGCGTTAGCCGCTATATTGACTGGTTAGCGACTAATGCAGATTTCTTGGCATCACCGTTATAAAGAAGTTTTAGCGGCCCGTTAGCGATAAGGCAATAGACTTCTTAAATGGGGTCAGTTTCTCGCTAATATGCAGTAGCGCTTTTCTTAAGAATTTCGCAGGTGGTGATTCTTTTGTATAGATCTCAGTAATTAATCTAGTCATTAAGAAGAGTGGTTTGGTTTTGAGTCTATGCGTTCTTTCGTAGCGCANTAAGAGTGCCTGATCGCCAATATCTTTACCTACCTTATGAGCACCTAGAATCTCTTTTAAAAGTTGTTGCACACCTAGGAGGCCAAAGTTAAAGCCATGTGCTGTAACTGGATGCATCCCAACCGCGGCGTCACCAACGGTGGCAAATCTAGTCCCCACTAATCTTTTTGGGTATACCGATACAAGGGGGTAGGCGTGAATAGTGCTCACTAGGCCCATTTCTCCAAGGCGATTGCCAAATCGTTCTTTTGCATTTCTAGAGAACTCCGCGGAACTTAACTTCATGAGTTTCTCAGCTTCATCGCTGGCAACAGTAATGACCACTGAGCTTCTATAGCGACCAGTTTCTGGGTCTGGATTCATGGGGAGTAGTGCAAGCGTTTGCCCATAATCAAACCACTCCCAAGCAATATGGTCATGGGGTGCGTCATGAGTCATGCAGCAAACCAACATGTTCCTACCAAAGTCATGCATGTCAGCGGGAATGCCCATCATGCGGCGCGTAGTCGAAAATCGGTTATCAGCAGCTACTATTAGTTTCGCACTAATTTCTGTTTGATCATCTAAGACTACGCCTGCCATTTTCTGGCTCGTTTTGACTTGAATCACCTTTCGGCCGTTAATGAGCGTAATGTCGTGATGGAGATCATTAGCTTCTTGTGTGGCATCGTAGGCCGCCTTGCGAATGNCGTGATTTGAAATTAACCATCCAAGCTCTTGANATTTGCTGAGCTGGTGAGGGATGAGCATCTCAAATTGGGATCTCCCATCCAGAATCTTTGCATCGCGTAATTGTGAAATTGCCTGCGGTTCGATTAATTGCCACAGTCCAATATCTTTCATGGTGCTGGCAGATCTCTGGGTAAGGGCGATCTCCCTGCCATCAAACGCTGGATTTGAAATGGCATCTAGAGACTGCTGTTCAATAACTACAATTGTTAGCCCTTGTCCGCTTAGTGACCTAGCAAGGCATAGTCCTGAGGGGCCCGCTCCAACAATAACAATATCGACATTCATACTGTATCCAATGAGTTAAATAGAACTGGATTNAGTATAGATATTCACTCTCGAATATTTCAGCTGGAAAATAATTGTGGCTCTCGGTTTTTGATTTGGATCAAAAACTTTATGAGATAAGCGTTTTTTCTTCCCTAATCGTAAACACTTTCTGAATTCGATGAAGGGTGTCAATAGGCGGGTGATTTCTTCGCTGAAAGTGATCCGTACATATTTTATGTCTGCGTATTTTCATGACTAGAGAAAAAATGACCTATCAATCACGACAAGGTGGTACCCATCGCTTCATTAAAGTCTTAGCTTTTTCTGCATTATTAGCAACCTCTGCTTTGAGGGCTCCTACTATTTTCGTTTCACCAATTAATGTCAGTACCTCTACTCAAACTGAGCTAGAAAGCAACAAAGGAACCAGCCCCTCTAAAGCTAAAACGATTATTGTTGAACGACTCGATAGGGGCAACTTTCAGGCTGCTAATGATTTGCAAAAGCGGGTACGAGGTATTGGCATGAGGCCAGTTGAAAAAATGGTGGATAACGGTTTAACCATTAAGGCTTCAGGCCCATTTAACGAACCCAATGGNGTGACCAAGAAAGATGGCTCTGGCACTAGCCGACGTAGTTCTTGTCCTTATGTGGATAGCGAGGGATAAGGGCCGCCGTAACTAGAGCCATACGCGCATAGGCGTGCTTACGGCTAAAATGACTGAATGATCACCCCTTCTTACTTGACTATTTCACAAACTGTTGGCAATACGCCTTTGGTTAGTTTGCAACGTATTCCCGGCCCCGAGAATCAGTCCCGTGGCAATGTGATTTTAGGTAAGTTAGAGGGAAACAATCCGGCCGGGTCGGTGAAGGACCGACCTGCGCTGTCGATGATCACACGCGCACAAGAACGCGGTGAAATTAAACCTGGTGATACCTTGATTGAAGCAACCAGTGGCAATACTGGTATTGCACTGGCAATGACAGCTGCAATGTTGGGCTACAAGATGGTATTAGTGATGCCAGAGAGTCAGAGTATTGAGCGTCGCCAAAGTATGGCTGCCTACGGTGCTGAACTCATTCTGACGGCGGCTTCTGGTGGCATGGAGTTTGCAAGAGACTATGCTTTGCAACTGCAAAAAGAAGGTCGTGGCAAGTTGCTGGATCAGTTTGCTAATCCAGATAATCCACGTGCACATATTGAATCGACTGGCCCTGAAATTTGGCGAGACACTGATGGGCAGATTAGCCACTTTATTTCCGCAATGGGTACAACGGGAACGATTACTGGGGTATCGACTTATCTCAAATCGATGAACCCGAATATTCAAATCATTGGGGCGCAACCGGAAGAGGGTTCGCAAATCCCGGGGATCCGCAAATGGGCGCCAGAGTATCTACCAAAAATTTACCAAGGCGATAGAGTAGATCGTATTGAGTACGTCACGCAGACTGATGCCGAAGAAATGGCTCGTCGCTTAGCTGCACAAGAAGGTATTTTTTGTGGGATTTCTGCTGGTGGTGCTTTAGTGGTGGCTTTGCGCATTGCTCGTCAGGTGGAGAATGCAACGATCGTATTTATTGTTTGCGATCGCGGTGATCGCTACTTATCTACTGGAGTTTTTCCAGCCTAGGTTAGCTCAAGATTGCTTGGATTTTTTCTTGGCTTTCGATTTCTTGGTTTTCGCTCCGCTAGTTTCAGTAGGCTTTGCTTCTTTTGCTGTATTGCTAGTAGGCACAGCGCTCTGATTTTTATAACCTAATGCTTCTGCAAATTCAGCAACACTTTGCGCATAAAAATAGCTGCGGTTATATTGCACAATCGTTAGAAAGTTATTTAAGCCCACAACATACTGAACTTGATCACTACCATCTGTATCGGGGTAGGGAAGATCAACAATAAATGCTTTGCTTTGTGGTGCAACACCACCCGTTTGCAGATCGCCTTGCTCTGGCTTGAGGATCCCTTTGCTGATGAGTGCCTCAACAGAGTATTTGAGCTTGGGTTCACCATCAGCTAGTAATTGAGCTTCGGCAATACCGGAGCTGAGCACTGGGAAGGAGATTGGCATGCTTGGTTGCCAGCCGTGTTGTTTCATAAAGTTAGCAACGCTGGCAATGGCATCTTTAGGGCTTTGGCGAAGATCGATGCGACCATCCCCATCCCCGTCTACTGCAAAGCTTCTAATACTGCTGGGCATGAACTGCGGTAGGCCAATCGCACCAGCATAGGAGCTATTTTGATTGAGGCAAGCACTAAAGCGTGCGTTATCTAGGCCTTGATTGTCATTTTTGGCTAGAAGCTTGTTACCAGCCTCTGACCAGCACATCAAGATGAGTTCTTTTAGCTGGTCTTTAAATAACTGCTCACGAACCGCTTTATTGGGGGTATCGGGGTAGTTAAATGAAAGTGTAGATAAAACGTCCTTAACCCTGAAGTTACCAGTTTGGCGTCCATAGATGGTTTCAATGCCGATAATCGCCACGATGATTTCAGCCGGCACTCCTGAATCTTGTTCAACCTGATTGAGAAACATCTGGTTCTGCTCCCAAAAGGCTTTGCCTGCCTTTAATCTCACTGGCTCAACAAAACGCTTGCGGTATGCCACCCAATTCTTTTTAAAGGTTCCGGATGGGGGTAATACCAATTTGCGTATTGAGGGAATACGCTTAACATCCAAAAANCCAGATTCAAGTGCGGAAAGGGGTATTTCTTGGGTTTGAGCCACCTGGGCCAGTAATTCATGAATATTTTGCGAAAAGANGGCTTCAGAACCCACCTCTTCGGTTTGGTTTACGATAGCTTGAGCAGTGTTGCTTGATTGCGTGGGGGTACTAGAGCATGCCCCTAGAAGCATGGCGAGCATGATGCTGGAGACAAGNAAGCGTATATTCAAGTGAGGTCGGCGTTGAGTAGATTGCACGTTTATTAAATTAAAAAATTGCAGTTTTGTTATTGAAAGTTTTATGTAATGACTACAGGATACATAACNCATCCAGATTTTCTAAAACATGAGATGGGTAGCCATCATCCAGAATGTCCAGAACGCATTCAAGCGATTAATGATCAACTTATTCGCAGCGGGATTGACCCCTTTCTTCATCATCTCGATGCGCCTCTGGCCACAGAAGATCAATTGGAATTGGTGCATAGCNCGGATCATATTGCGTTTGTAAAAGAGCGCTCTCCCGAGAGTGGGTACTTCATGCTGGATGGTGACACCATCATGAATCCCCATACTTGGAGAGCTTGCTTACGTGCAGCAGGTGCTGCGATAGCTGGTGTAGATGCCGTAATGAAGGGCGAAGTAAAAAATGTTTTTTGCGCGGTACGGCCACCAGGACATCATGCTGAGCCAACGCGCTCTATGGGATTTTGTGTTTTTGATAATGTGGCCATCGCAGCACGCTACGCNATGGAGCAATACGGCATTNAGCGCGTAGCAATCATTGATTTTGATGTGCATCATGGTAACGGTACAGAGGCGGCNTTTTTCAATGACCCTAGTGTCTTAATGTGTAGTTTCTTTCAACACCCGTTTTACCCTTACAGCGGTTTAGATGGGGCAACGAATATGGTGAATATTCCCTTGCCTGCCTCAACCCGCGGCGATGTCGTGCGCTCTATTGTGCAAGAGCAGTGGNTACCACGTCTACGAGACTTTGAGCCAGAGCTCGTGATTATTTCTGCCGGCTTTGATGCTCACAGGGAAGACGACTTAGGGCAAATGGGTTTAGTAGAGGATGATTACGCATGGATTACCAATCAATTGAAGGCNGTAGCNGATCAATATGCTCAAGGTCGCATCGTTAGTTGTTTGGAGGGTGGCTACAACCTCTCTGCTTTGGGTCGCAGTGTTGTGGCTCACGTTAAGGCTTTAGCAGACCTCTAATAAAAAATAACAACAGCAAGGGTAAAGAAATGGCGAATATTTTCGAGCAAGGCTTAGAGCGCAATTCAGCAAACTTTACCCCCATTACCCCACTATTATTTTTAGAGCGCTCTGCTGAGATTTANCCAAATCGTTTGGCGGTCATCCATGGGCAGCTGCGCCAAACTTGGCAACAGACCTATGATCGCTGCCGTCGTCTTGCAAGTGCCTTAAGTAAGCATGGTATTGGGCTTGGTGATACCGTTGCTGTCATGCTACCTAATACGCCTCCAATGGTCGAAGCGCACTTCGGTATACCGATGGTGGGTGCCGTATTAAATTCTCTGAATACCCGCTTGGATCCAGAAACGATTGCTTTCATGTTGAATCATGGCGAAGCAAAAGTGGTCATTGTTGATCCTGAGTTTTCAGGGACTATGAAAAAAGCCTTGGAGATTGCCAAAAAAGAAAGTGGTCGCGAGTTTCTAGTGATTGATGTCGAGGAAAAAGAGTTTGATATACCTGGTGAAAAATTGGGNAAACTCACTTATGAGCAATTACTAGCCGAAGGCAATCCGCAATATGAATGGCAGGTTCCTGTGGATGAGTGGCAGGCGATTTGTCTGAACTACACCTCAGGTACGACTGGTAATCCGAAAGGAGTTGTCTACCATCACCGTGGCGCAGCAATCAATGCGGTATCGAACATCTTAGATTGGGATATTGCTAAGCACCCAGTGTATTTGTGGACATTGCCCATGTTCCATTGCAATGGCTGGTGTTTCCCTTGGACTGTTGCTGCTCGTGCCGGCATTAATGTGTGCTTGCGCCGTGTTGATGCACTACATATTTTTGCGGCAATTAAAGAGCACAATGTTACTCATTACTGTGCGGCTCCGATTGTCCATAATTTATTGGTGAATGCCCCGGCTGAGATGAAGTTGGGTGTGCCAGCAGGCGTTAAGGGCCTCATTGCTGGTGCTGCACCTCCAGCATCCATTATTGAGGGTATGGAAAAGCTAGGTTTCGATTTAACCCATGTCTATGGATTAACTGAGACCTATGGCCCTGCCGCAATTTGCGTTCAGCAAGATGAGTGGAATGATTTGGATATCGGCGAGCGTGCACGTTTGAATGCGCGACAAGGTGTGCGTTACCACATGCAACAAGCGATTNCTGTGCTAGACCCAGAAACGATGAAGTCTGTGCCTGCCGATGGTGAAACTATGGGTGAGATTATGTTCAAGGGCAACATTGCTATGAAAGGGTATTTGAAAAACGAGAAAGCAACTCAAGAAGCTTTCGCGGGTGGCTGGTTTCATTCTGGCGACTTGGCTGTGATGAGTCCAGATGGTTATGTGAAGATCAAAGACCGCAGTAAAGACATCATCATTTCTGGTGGCGAGAACATTTCCTCTATTGAGGTTGAGGATGTGCTCTACCGTCATCCAGCAGTCATTGCAGCTGCGGTTGTGGCTAAACCCGATCCGAAGTGGGGCGAGACTCCCTGTGCATTTCTGGAAATAAAGCCTGATGTTCAGGTTACTGTGGAGGAAATTGTGGCCCATTGCAAGAAGTATTTGGCTGGATTTAAGGTTCCCAGGGCCGTGGTCTTTGGGGAGCTACCTAAAACCTCAACTGGCAAAATTCAGAAATTTGAACTAAGGAAGAAGGCTGGCTCAGCCTCTGCTATTGACGTTTAATAGAAATCCTCCCAAGACGGATAAAATAGATAGTTAGCGTTTTTTT